>Ga0065711_1036431_pt1 | contig 20989 bp, 10 predicted proteins | sample Hoacrofraction12_FD_59098 | JGI IMG/M metagenome (GOLD analysis project Ga0065711, IMG submission 59098) | Hoatzin crop microbial communities from Cojedes, Venezuela - Epithelial fraction 12 v2 (version 2) | ecosystem: Host-associated > Birds > Digestive system > Esophagus > Crop | place...
GGAGAACCTCTCTCGTCCTGCTGGCCACACTCTTCTTGATGCACCCCAGGATCCCATTGGCTTTCTTGGCAGCCAGGGCACACTGCTGGCTCATGGTTAACCTGTCGTCCACTAGGACACCCAGGTCTCTCTCCACAGAGCTGCTCTCCAGCAGGTCCACCCCAAGCCTGTACTGGTGCATGAGGTTGTTCCTCCCCAGGTGCAAGATGCAGGAACAATCTTTATTAATCAGCGGTGTTTGCTGACCTACTTCAATGACTTCCACAAAGAATAAATACACATAGATAAGGCTGTGTAAAGGCTTGTGCACGTACAGATTAACTGAGTGAAAATAAATGCTCAAGTAAATGGAGAACTGACCTCAGCGGCGCCAAAACTTCTCCTGTATGTTCCAAAGGCACTAACATGACCTGCCCGACACCAGCCACAGGACTGGGTGATGAAATTTCTGCAGCAAGTTCATCAGTTCTTTTTAAAATGGGAAACATCTTCAAAAAGATTCAGTCAGTTTAGAGTGTATCAAGGAAAAGGGAATATATCCAATATATACATTATTTCCACATGTAATTACTTTCATTGCTCAAATTCTGTATATTTTTGCTCTGGATTTGCCTAGCTTCTGATCTAGGCCGTTGGATGGGCCTGTGGGGGGAGTTGTGCTATGTTACACTGTCCTTTATTACCAGAAATAATTCTCTACCTTTTCCTCAAACAAGATGGGAAAGGTGGTGTGTGATGGCCTAACAGCACCCACAAATGAACAAAATACTTCTAAACACACTCCTGGTACTGCAGTCCCATGGAATAGGAGAGCTTGGGCTAACACTGGTCTTCACCCACCTTTCTCAGCAGGGCACTCAGAGTGGTATGTCCCCGAAAATTCTAGTTACAAAGACAGACCGCACTGAATAGGAGTGTAAATAATCAAAATGGTTCTCCTCCCTGTTACCTCTAGCTGATGAATCCTTCCTCACCCGAAAGAAATTAGACTGTAGAGAATGCCACAGCCAGATGTTCACTCTCAGGCTAACTTGTGATTTACAGCAGCTCAGCACACAAATGTGTCTAACACATGGTGAGGAAAACGTGCTTTTTCCACTGTTGGCTTTCCACCACTTCTGATAATTTTGGTGATATTAATCCAGTTCGTCGTCTACTCTTCTTTCTCCGTTGCAATAAGTCCCTTCGCAGGGTTTATGGACTGAGCAGCGTAGCACGTTGACTCAGTCAGGCACACTTTCACAATAAGGAAGCAGTTAAATGGTCATGGCTCTGCTGTAGGAATGTTGGTTTAAGGCTATTAATAAGGCACATGAGGTGAATGCCTTTCAGCCGAGCACCCTCCACGTGTGCACACCTGTTTCAGCATGATTTTGAAAAGATATTCTCAAAATAAACTGTTCACTGCATGCAGTCTCTAAGTCCCAAATGCATTTTTGCAAATACTATAGAGTTTGTAAGCTTTCTGTGCTTTACTTATGTCAGGAATACTGATATACCAACCACCAGGTAAAGCATGCTACTTCCTAGTAAGCCATTTTTCCCTAGAAATTATCTTTGTCTTAGCATCTCTGTTGTTGTCATCTACCACTGAGATTATTGCCACTGACTTCCAGTATCTTGATCATTCCCACCTGTTGTTCTGCTGCTGAAATGCTTTCCCTGATGCAGGCCCACTGTTCAAACCCTGCAACTCACTTCTCTGAGCACGTATCCACACTGTACCTACTTCATTTAGCCTTATTTAGATCTCAGCTTAATTGTTCCCTCAGTCCAGTGATGCCAGTCTTGATATCTTTAATTCATCCACTTTCTCATTTCCTCTTAAGTTTCTGGAGGGAGAGGAAGTGGTTGTTCTCCAAGTGTATTTTGCCTTTGTCTCTTGCCAGTGAAAGCATCTCAAGCAGGGCAAGGTTTTAACTGTGTGTTGTATTCAGCCAGACACACTGGCCAGCATTAATAAAGCAAAACCTGACTAGAAAAAGGTCAACAAGTGAACAAAAAGCAAATAATGTAACAAAAGCAGAGCACCCCCAAAAAAGCCAATTCTCCAAATCAGAAAAGATCAAATATGAAAGAAGACTAACCATTAATATGAAGATTATCCCCTTCATGGTCACAATTCATCTACTAGCATTAACTGACAGTATTTCACATGTACACTTACTAATAAGCCACTACTTAGATAACTATGTTTTAGCTGTAAAAAAACAGAGCAATTAAAATCTCACAACAGGCACTGCAAGCATCTGTTCACTGACAACTGTTAAGACTAATGGTCATTAGTTTAATGACTCATTTTTGTTCTTCCACATGATCACAGAATCACAGAATAGTAGGGGTCGGAAGGGACCTCTGTGGATCATCTAGTCCAACCCTCCTGCCGAAGCAGGGTCACCTACAGAAGGCTGCACAGGACCTTGTCCACGCGGGTCTTGAATATCTCTAGAGAAGGAGACTCCACAACCTCCCTGGGCAGCCAGTGTACAGTAATGCTGGAGGACTGATATGGTGAAGGGGAAAGGGCTCTTACTGAGGTGAGAAAAGATAAACATAGGATCTGCTGCTGGAAAGAATGAAATAAATCCTCTGAATGAACTGGAATTGCTGAAATGTTAAAAGAGACAGCTGAGCAAATCAGACATAAAATGAAAATGGAAACTGCTAGTTCAGAACAGGATGCCTGCTCTAATCAGGACAGTATCAACACTACAACTTTATCGCCCATTTTCCATGACCAGAGAAGAAATTTCATTACTCAGTTTCAAAATGATCCAGTTGATTACAGAAAGACATTCAATGAACACAACAGAAAAATCATGAAGAATGGAGAAAACTGAAGAACATCTGTAATTCAAAGGCAAGACACTGTCTAGTGTTTTGGAATGAAAAAAAAGTATGATGCCCTCTTAAATGCTCTGCATTTTCTTTTTAAATGTTTTAAGCACCTAGTGTCTTTACTGTGACTGAGCTTTCAAACATACCATTTTTAATCCTCTAATAGTCTATATTTCAAATGCAACCAGTAGCAAGTATAAGTGATCATAACAGGTATCATAGAAGGAACACTGAAAGATAGGCCATGTGATTATATCCCTAGTCACCCATCTTGTATTCTCATTTTAACAGCTGAAGTTGAGTGAATTGCTTCACTATGCGTGCATTATCCTGGGAACTTGGCTGCCATATCCACAATGCGTGATTTGCCAATACATACCACCTGCATACTGAGGGAACGGAAGACCTTCCTGTGGAGGAATATCTTCCCATCCCACGTGGGCGTACAGAAGCAGATGTGGACATACAATGGATAGCTCCCAGGACAGATGAACTGAGACAGGTCTTAAGTCATGCATTGCTTTCCAGTGATGATTATCTTTCTACAGGAAATTTAACAGAATAATTTTACTCCTTCAGAACACCTCATTGGGGTTTACGGTGGCATAGCAGATGGCTAATAAGATAAACTGTCTTGTTTCCTTCTCTTTTCCAGCAGTCTGAAGAACCTACCTGTAGGGGGTGATAGCTTTTCAGCACATACCTAGTTACTGGCATTTCACAGAATCTACCAGCAACTAAATATTAGACACAAATGGACACTAAGTAGAGGCTGCACTCAAGCTACTGAAAAGCCCTCCTAGCTTGGCCAATACAGGAAAGGTTGTGGAGGGACTGACTCTTCTTGTGCTGCTGGTACAATCAAATCTCTTAATGCATTTGCCTTGCATGCAAAACGAGCAATTAGCTCTAAGTGACACAGACATCTTTTAGAAGGTGAGTCATTCAGCCTCCCCTGCTTCAGCAAAGTGGAAAGCACCACTATTTTTCTCAGAAGTAGGACAGCTACTAAGGAACAGCTTGTCAAAGGCAGCTTTTCAGTACAGAATTCTAAAAGATTACACATAATCTTGGTTTGCCCACTTGACCTTGCCTTTTGAAAAGCTGTCATGCCTCTTGTAGGACAAGGGATGCTCAGCTCACTAGTTTTAAAAACAGCAAGGGCAAGGGGAAATGCAGAGTTCCTAAGGCATGCCTGAATTCTAACCAACAGTGCAAAATCACCTCTTCTTGCATATTTAGCAGCTTCTCTTTTACTGCTACCATTTGCACATAAGGTTAAACAGAATTCTTGACAGCTTATTTTAATTTTAAAGATTTACAGAAGGGCACTATTCCTACAGAATATTTTTCAACTATTCCTGAGCACTTTTGGATGGATCTGTGGCAATAACCTCCCCTGAATTTTCTTATCCGCTGTCAGCTCTTAGTTTGCCAGTACAAGCTAATGTGAGCTAGGAGGCCAACCCTAACAGTTCAGTATCTAAAGCTTTAGCATGGTTCCAGATTTTCATATGTTTGTCTTTAGCATTCTAAGACTTTTCAAAATAAAGACAGAATCCAAGAACAATGGACTGTGCAAAGGCAGGGAAATAAATTCATCCGCCCTGTTATTTAATTGCAGAGGATTCCTTTTGCCCTATGTATATACGGCTTCTCAGACTGAAGACAACCATGACACTAGAAACTACTGAAGCTAGAACCTACACAATCTAGTGAATTTGCAAACAGTGGTGTGAAATACTGTGCTCTTAATGATTCAGTTGATCTGTTCTTATCTTGCATAATTACACATCTCTTCACACTCTCCAAAAATTGTAAACAGTAAGACTCACTCTCACACTTCACTGATGCTGAAGTTAATTGTTGCAGCAATCCTACGTTCTTTTGCACTTTTTATGGGTCTGGCTTCCTCTACTCTCTGTATAGAGTAAAATGTCATGATATGAAGCCTAAACAGCATCCATTTTACATAGCAAGACCTGATACAAATCTTAACCTGTGTATTTCTCTGCAAGTTTGGCAGTACTTGGAATTATCAGTCCAGAACATCTCTATTTCAGAGCCCAGTCCTTTTTGCCAAGAGAGATGTTCTTTTATCCTGATTACAGTGAAAAAAGCCAACTTTCTGGCCTGACTCACACTGTAATTATTCTGTGCCTTTACACAGGCTTTTTATAGTTCCTGGTAGAAAAGCTGAAGGGAATCCTACACATCCACACAAGGTCTGAAATTTGTTGCCCTCTTACAGAAAACCATTCAAAAATGACTAAGATTTGTCCCTTCCCTATGTGCTTTTCCTTTATTCGAGTTAAGATGATGCACGCAGCAATTTCCCTCATTTTATGTTACTCCAGCTTAATATCAGAGGAGAGGGCTGACTGCAAATTGTTCTATAAAAAATACAACCAATTTCTCAAAAAAGTCTGATTAACTAGTTAAAGAAAATCCTCAAAGAAACAAATATACACTTTAAAAGGAAGTATGGGACAATAATAAAATCTCCAAGTCAAAATGCCTATGCCAAGAAGATTTAATATGGTCTCTGAATCTCAAAATAAGGCAAAACTATTCATTACTGCCATTTACAAATACAGAATCATTCCAAATTGCCTAAAAGCCGTAAGGATACAAATCAGTCATCAACATTTCACAGATTAATCAAACGCCTCATGCAAACTGGGAAAACACAGGGTTGTGCTGCGCCTCTGGTTTTGCTCCTTCAGCATCAAGCCAAAACCTGATACCTATTCTAAATCAATGTGTTCATTCTACCGCTTCCTGGGAGGCTGGGGGCTGAAGGCGAGTAGGAAAGGGAGAGCCTTTCTCCCAGTTCTTTACAAGTATAAAAATTACATTTAAAAATTCCAGTAATATAACAGGAAACCTTGCACTTAAATCCTCAAGTCTACTGTGAGTGGACAAATAGAAAAACAGAGCACCCCACTTATATAAATATTCCACCTACTACTACTAATATTTTTCTCTTCTCATGTGCATGAAAAACAGCCAATTTGTACTATTTTCAGAATAATATTCAAGGAACAAAGGAAGTTATGTACAGCACATTTTTAAACAAAGTCAAAATACAGAAACCAAATTCAACTTCAGTTGAGAAATCTTTTCGTGACATTAAAGTTAATAGAATAAACCCTTCTCTATAAATCTCTTCTTATAATTTTCTTTAGTTAAAGATAACAACATATTGGATTTAAATCCATAGATATCAAATGCTTTTTTTTACAGAGGATCTATTCATAGCAGCTTGTATTTGTAACATATGCAGCAAATTCTGTTACTAAACACTTAATCCTAATAAAGTTTAAATTTCACCCCTAACAATAAAGCTTGCACATATCTTGGTATACATGAAATAGGATTCTAGAAATAGCCAATAAAAGTCATAGGTAGCCTTCACGACAATTATTAATTGAAGATTTGAGATGTAAAGTTAGCTGTTTATATTGAAGAGTTCTGATGAAATATTAACAGTAATTGTTACTTTTTTTTAATCAGTTAAGGTTTACGGGGTGTTTTATTTACAAGATATAGGAAAATAACAGATAGGCGAGAACCCTGTAAGCCAGTCTACACATCTCTGAAACACATGAGCGCTTATAGCAGCCAAGAATGGACTGCTCCCATCGAGAGGCCTTTGCAACTCCAGCACCTTGCGGAAGAGCTGAGTACCACACCAACCCTCCCGCAAACCCAGAGAGAGAAAAACGATTACTGCGGCAGAGGTCCTCTGCTACCAACAGCCCACATAAGCAGCACAGGCTGATAGGGCAGCCCTCTGAAGAGAGGAATGGCTGTAGATGAGCCACACCAGCATTTTAAAAGCTGAACAGAATTTAAAAGTATCAACACAAATGCCTCCACAAGGAGCAGTAGCAGTTTCTGAAAGCAAGATCCATTAGAACCAAGCATGTCCCCACAAATGTAAATTTTTTTCCAAGTACTCCATGTTATGTCTGACCTATCTAATGTGAATTACACAGCTCTGAATAGGATTTTCTTCTGAGCTACTTTCTTAAAAGAGCCAATTCCAACACAAAAGATAGAGCAGGTAAGCAGGCCCCCATCTTACGAGACCAATCATGCCACTGCAAGCCCCAGTTTCACCCTTCAGCATGAAATACCGTTCCTCGTTTTCTCATTCCCTATATTCTCATTTAGCTGTGCAAAAAGATCTGATTGAGTCTTCTCAACTAAAAATGACACCAAGGTAAACCATTGTATATTGTTTATATAGCAGCCCCGTAATTTATATGCAGAGAAGAGTCCATCAGGAACCTGCAGCTATCTAACACTTAATTCAAACTAAAACTCAACTAAAGACAATCTCAGTTTGTCTGAGACTTTGTTAATGCAACTACATACACTACACATGCACGTTTCCATATAGCATGCATGTAGGGATACAGTCTAAAACTTTAGCAGTGAATTGAGGCTTTCAACATAGCACAGCACCACCTCAAAAGGGGAATTATATTTTTTAGGGGTATTAAATGCTCCTTTTAAAAAAACAGGATAGCTTTTCTCTGCAGACAAAGGCAGATACACTTTGACAGTTACTAGGTACTTTTGATTTAACTTGAAGATGAGATGTAATTTCTCAGAATAATTCAAATGTCTAACTCTTTCAAACCCATTGACGCTAGACACTGAAAATATTATCAAGAATTTGGGTCCTTCATCACAAGGACGGGTTAATGGAACTGAACCTAGATCGTATCACTTTGGGAATCACATTATTGCAAAAATTAGTACACTGCTTAAGTAGCATGGAATAATTTCATGAAGAGCTTTCAGAGTGGCCTGATTTTGAGAAGAGCTAGGGAAGAACTAGCAGGTGCAAGGATGTTGTACCAGGAAACTCTTCTCTCAGGAGACTGGATAGAGTTGATGACATGGGAAACTTGGGTTGCCAACTTTCTACAGAGTCTATAACCCTGAAACTCTGGGAAAATGAGTTGGATTATGAAGGTTGAAAAGAAAGGCCAGCCCAGTACTGAAAGATAATCTAATTGAATTTTGCCAATTTTATCTGGATGATTACTCTCCAGATGAAGGGCTACTGCCACTTTTTCATTGCTGCTAGTCTGTTTTGTTCGCTTCTCGGCTCCCTTCTTTCATAGACCCATCTGGAGATAAGAAAGCACATTAGCAAAAATTCCCCACAAAGGATTGGTTTTGTGCAGCCAGCTATGCTTTCCCCACACTTAATACAGCTTTTCTCGAGAGGAGATCCTCAGAAATCCATGTCCCTACTCTCAGGGTAAGGCATTCGAACAGAGTAAGACAATGTTGAGTGGCAACAGCAGAACCTAAAGGTTGGCTTTGACTATTCTGATCCAGACATTCACATTAATGGTTAACATTTGTATAATTCATTCACATTTTATGCCAGACGAATCTCTTACTTCATGAGTTAAATTTTATTCATAGCTGAAGTCTACATTCAAAATAAGACTGGGGTATTATGGAAGCAAAGACTTATAAAAATTGAAAACTCCCTTTGAAACACATGCTTTCCAGTAAAAGCAGCTAGCAAAATGCAAAATACGGTCAACATTCCAACATCATGATGTCAATTTTCATACGCACAGACAAAATGCTACATGTAGAAATCAACTCTCTATCTTCCTTATTCATGGTGTGCTTGCATTTCCCTCTATTTTCATTAGCAGAATTGCACCATGCAGTGGAGAGTGAAACTCCTTAAAATGTTCAAAGGAATCCTCTGAATATAGTAAATTTAGCAAAAAGTCACATCGATTTTTAAAAAGTGAATTTCCATGTTCTGCTTCACTTCTCCTGAAAACTAGCATACATGCTCTAAGGACTGGTTTTGATGTTTCCCTCTGCAGTAGTTCGGAGAAATTCCTGCCAATAAGGATGGTCTGGAACACCTGATAAAACGGTCTTCAATAACACAAAATAAAAAAGCGACATGTAAAAAAATGGAAATCACTTCTAATTTTGCAAGGTTTATAAGCAACAGGCAAATTATCTTTTTTATTATCTCTGCTTTTTTTTTTATCCAGAGGGATAAATACAGCAAATTTTCAAGAAAACTAACAGCTGCAGACACAGCTTTAAATGCCATCTGTCCTTAGCAGTTACATGAAGAGATGAAATGATTCACGCTACACAACAGGAAATATGATAACTAGTTAGCACTAATGAAATTCAGCCTCAGTTTGCTTCCTATGGGCAGGTCTTACTCAGGAAAACCTCCCACTGATGTCTCAGGCAAAGTGCCCGCAGAATTCACTGGCACTGTTACTCAAGTGCAGAATGTTGTATTGTTGAAGTAGAAAGCCTGAATTTTACAAAATACAGTCTCACTTGTGGCACAGCAACCTAATGAAGTCCATGGGGCTCCCCAGCCTGGATCTTTTTCAGGACTGAGGTTTTACAGTGCCTAGGCTGAGAGTCCTCACACTACCACTGTTCCGATGAGAACTTTTGGCAGACAAGGAACAACGGGACACTCCTATAGTACGGTTGAAGAGGACAAGGTCTTTTCTTCAGTGTTCTCAAGGACTGGCCTTAACATTTGAAACAATAAAAAAAGAACATTTACAACTCCTACATTTTCCCTGTTTCTAAACAGCGGCTTCTACGTGACATATGACAGATGGCTCACAGAGGTCTAAATTCAGCAAGAAAAATACGCAATTATAAACAAATACATCATTCGTGTTTGCTAAGGACATAATTCAAGCAAGTTCAAAAGATCAGAACAGGACCCACATGTTCAGTTATCCTAGCTAAGGCCCTTCTCAAGATGGTTATCTACAGGAAGAAATTCTCTCCAAGAAAAGCTTAGTGTTCGCAGTATATCTGTTGCCCTTGGAGAAACTATGCAAGCTTTAAAAAAAACTTTAAAATTCAGCTCAAATAAAAACTAAAAATACACAGAAAATTATCCATTTCAAAGTAACACTGCTATTTAAGATCAGGTAAAGATTTAAAAGGTTGCAAGTTAAGAACAGGTGATGCTAACAGGATATTTGAAAGGCCCATGAGACTGGCAACATTAAGTAAAATGTATTTGCCTACTGATCTAATTGCTTACTAATTTTCAAATCTATTCCCACCGGGTAAGTAATGGCATTTAAACCCAGCTCCTGGCATTAAAAATACATTTATAGTTTCCTCTTAGCAGAAGATAAACAGCTGCATGGTAAAACCCCATACATTAAGATGGCATTCTGGAGATTTTCTTATAGCTTTAACCAACCTATTGTGTTCTAAATTTAACTGAAAGAGGTAGGAAGAGGAAATGGGAAAAGCATTTGGGTGTGCAGTTTCACACTGGGGTGAAGGCAAGTGCTCACTCATGCAAGGAAAATTTCTGGAATATTTGTGTCTTACAGAAGGACTGACCACATAATGAAAGTGGAATTTAAGTCAAGTCTTATTTAGTAAAATATCAGAAGTCATTTCTCCATTTATCTTGCTCAAGGAAATATCAGTGTTTGTTTAAAAACAAGAAACTACTCCAGCAATTAAGCAAGATGACCCAAAATTTCGTTGCATAGTTTAAAAATCATTACAAAACTTTAAAATTTGCAAATGGTCCAGAAAAATAATAAAAATGTTTGTAAAGTAAAAATTTAATAACAATGTTGTGAAAATTAAAAATATTCCAGGCAGACACAAAGAAGCTCAGAATGTAGGCACCTACATAAGTTTTATGCAAGTTTTTATATATCAAAGACAAACCTCCAGATAAACCTGGAGTCTGGAGAATATATTTCTTTAATGTTAGTTTTTAAATGGTAAGTCACAAGTGACAGAAGGTCTAGGATTGATTCTAACTTCTCACTCAACAATCCTCAAGTGTAGCCCAAATGAACATCAAAATGATGGAAGAACAGCTGAACTGGTTCAAACCGAGTACCCATCTAGCCCATCAGCTTCCGACAGTAGCCATGACTGGACACCCAGAGAGTATGTGTGGAGCAAGTATGTACAGTGCTGCCCTGGAATACTTTCCTGGACTCACCTACTTTCCTTAGCCTGCAGCGGTTTGTCTATATAGTAGTACTTGGTGGATCTTCCCAGTACTTGGCCTGTCTGCCCTGAAATCCATATAATCTACTCAAAATACATATGGCAAGGAGTGCCAAAGATCATTACATGGAGAACAACCACCTTTCATTGTTTTGAATCTGCCTTCCAGTAGTTTTACTTAATGGCACTCAGTTCTTACACAGGAAGAAACAAGTTACCAGCTGATGCCTGTCTAGCTTTCCACTAGGGATCATTCATAAAGGGATCAGAACAGTACACAGTCCTCCAGTGTGGGCAAACCAGGAATTCACACAGTGAAAGGATGATACTATTTGCTTTGTTTTACACCTTCCCTTCATAGTATTTCCTATCATTCAATTTGCACTGTTAACTGCTGCCAAGCTCCGAGCCGGCTGTTCCATGAAAAGACTTACCTGAGAATCGCTAGTCTAGAGGAAAAGCGTAATTGTTAGTCACAGAATGCACCTTACATTCATATAAAAAAAGTTATAAAATCAGGCCATAAAAAACAGTGCCTGTTCAAGCAGTTCTTATCAGTTAGTGGCATTAGCAAAACCCCTACACAGCATACAGCACACACAACATCTCTCCAGAGATAGATATATTCCCTCTTCTGCTTTCTAACAAACGTGTTGATGAAATCAGTTGAAAGAATCATTAATATTTTGGATGTATCTAGCAGTTTCCAACTAGAACATCATCTACCAAGCAGGCAATACTCAAGACACTATTATGCTATTGTTTTTTTCAGCCAACATCCATGTCAACCAGGGAACAGTTTAAAACTATTTGGAGACTCAAGAAAACAAAACACCGAATGAGTAATGAGACCTTGAAAACATCTAATAAAAGGAGACTCAAGAGAGGAAGCCAAATCATATGTTAGTATATTTCATTTGTTACACATCCACAGAGAGCACTGAGCCTGTTTAGCCTTCTGCTTCTGCGCCACTGCTACACCAGTAAGAGGCTGCAGTAGCTGGGAAAGCAAGGAAAATTCTCATCACAAAGTTTCAGAACCGGTACTTACACTTTCCTTTCACATTTCTCCATGCCAGTAGATGGACTGGAGCAGCCACATCTATAGGCAGGGAAATTGCAACCAAAGGAGGGGATTTTTTTGGAGCTAATTTTTTGCCGAATCAGCCAGCTGGGAATAAAGCCAGTTTTTGCAGCCTTCGCAGAGCTTCTGCAAGGTGCAGGCCAGGAAACATTTATTGCCAAACAGAGCTTGAGAGAACACAATCCCTTACTCTTCACATTCTGTGGCAGTGCAGGTGTGCCCATGTCATCTTCTACAATACTAAAAGGCAATAGGTCAGGCAGCTAAAACTCTCTTCTCTACGTCTGCATTTACTACAGAGTGAGCCTCTATAGGTCCTTTCAAATATACACACTACAAACTATACGCTGTTCTGGTTGCATGCAACAAGAGACTGTATCCTATAAATTGTAAGCAGCTCCGATTTTTGGCAAAGCACCTGATGACAGAAAAAAACATTACATAAATACAGAAATACATGTTTCCACATATAAAAAAATGCTATACTTATTTAATGCTACAAACCAGTATCATTAACCAGTTGGGACCTCCCACCGTGACACAAATGACAACAGTTAGCATACAACAACAATCTAGTAATTGCAATCCTAAATGCATTTTTAATATTGTTTCACAATTTAGTCGAGCTGACTTGCAATCACTGTATTTCTAGTGGATCCAGAAGCATGACAAACTGACAATTTTTGGAAACCACATTTCTCAAAACAGACTGAGAATACTGTTTTCATTTTCTCTCCATGATGATGTTAAACCTAATAAATACAAAATTAGAAACAGAAATAACATTGTTGCTAAACAATTTATGTAATATGCTGTCTGGAAGGGATATATTAGGCCAAGTTTTCAAAAACTGTCCTCCCTTTATAAACATGTGATACTTGTACTTGCAACTCTGAAGTATTATCAAATATCTGCACATCCAGGTACTAGAATTTACACACCAGAAATCTATTATTTCAAAAGAGTTTTAGGGCAAAAATTTTGGTTTAATCACCTAAATATGATGTCAAATACTTAGCCAGATTTTTGGAAGTGTCTAAGGCACCTAATATGCCTGGTTCCCACTAGATTGATTGAAATTTACCTTGTTACTCGTTTCAAAAAACCCAGCTAAGCACCTGCCAATACAGTTAAATACTTAACAGTATTTGTGTTTAACTTGGTCTCAGGTCTTACTGAAGATCATCAAAACAAAGGCTCCACATCACACAGACCCAACTGAAAATGCTGCCATATCTGCATTAAGTTTAGCACCCTTAGGTAGCTGACAGTCATCGAAAAGTGAGTTTGTAGAACTGTATTTCCTCCTAGAAGATGGAGTGAGGCTGTTTTGAAAGCGACCCTTAAATCCAAGAGCACTTGACAGTCCGTGTACTTCAGATAATATCAAGAAAAGTTCTCTTGTGGGAAAGAGTTTTATACACGCTTTCAAAACCTAAAGGAGTTATTTATCTACCAGTGACAATGAAGTGAGTGCAGTGGGCGTATCAGAACTGCAGTGCTATATGGTTCCTGTGTGGGTCTTAGTGCTCTCTCTCCAGAGTTGCCATGGCTGTATCCAATGTCCCTTCTGGAATGTTGTGCTCACTGGCAAACTGTACTTCAAAAACTAACCCACTCTTTCACCATGCGCAAACCCTTGGTTTTACAGAGATTTTGCATAACAAGAATTACGCTGGAATTGTTCAAGTGAGACTGTGTGGGCTGCACGCAGCCACCAGACTCATCAGTATTCTCAATTGTATAAAATCTTAACACACTGACCTAACAGTAAAGTACAACATTTGCACAATACAGTAACTCATGCCCAAAGATTCCTTGCATAGCCTTACAACACAAACCAGTATAGAGGCACAATTCTAAATCTGCTCCACTATCACTGAAATTAATATCTTTTGCTACCTCATTGCAAGCCACATTATATTTTGTGTTTACTTAAAGCTCTGCTCCTGGATTCAGGTGAGCACAGAGAACTCTTTTAAGAAAAGCTTCAAGCCCAAAAATTGCAGATAGATGTAAATATGTGAATCCTACAGGTTCTAGAAGTAAAAGCAAATAAAAAGGACTCAGATTTTAAAATGCATGTTCTTTTGAAGAAAAACTCATGATTTTGGATGGCCAAATCATGATTTCTGAGAGAATGATAAGAGGGCTTTAACATCAGCACAATCACTTGCATTTTCTGGGATGCAAAGGCAGGAATGGACTTTGGTGCACTGTGCAAAACTGCCACCCTCAGTGCTGTTTATGCCCCAGTTTGGTAAGGAATATGAAGGATCCAGCTGCATGAAGCAGACCTGAATGAGTAATTATCAATGACTAAGTGTTCAACTATCTGCTAAAACCAAAGATTATCCTAAAGCTATTCCTTCATTTCTTCACTACTTTTTCAAGAGAAATTAGAAGCCACTGGCTGTTGTGAGAGCTTATTCCCGCATTTGAGGCTTTTCTAAAAGTGTTACATTCTTGGATATCTCATTTTGGAACCAGTAATTTGCAGCTCTACACACAATTAATCTGAGAAGCTCTGCCCAATTTTTGGTGTAACTAACAAAAATTACCACCACAGTGAGCACTGATACCCATGTCTGAAGACAAGAAATCAAACTCTGGCTAGACATAGCGACTAAACCACCTTTGCTGGATTGGAATGAATGGGTTCGGACCATGCTTGAGATGATTTTCCCAAGTTGTGCACCACTCAATCACTATGATAAAAATATTTACTGAAAAAAATCAAAACAAAAAAATGAGATAGTAAAAAGATCCTTTCACTGCTATCATCAGTACTCTTGGTTACTTCCCATAGCTGACTTAAACTTTTTTATAAGTACATTTTAAAAATTGAGTATTCATGCATAGTTTGTGTCTCAAGTCACAAGACAGATTCATCACAATTTTTCTGGCAATTCTTCTTTTTTGGATTGTAAATTAGGGGTAACAGCAGTTCAGATCCTATGAGCATTGGCTGAGCAATCATTATTAGTCATAAACTCAAATCAAGTTTAGAACTTTACATAAGTTTTCTGGTAATGCGGTCACAGTTACAATCTTGTCAATAACAATGAATATTCAAAGTCAGAACACTTCTACAGAGTCTCAAAAGTGTTATTTGTCTGTAGTAAAGGCATTTCAACCTTCAAAACTAAGAAAAAACCACAGGCCTACTGAGGCTGATGGCAAAACTCCAGCTGGGTGCAGAACTGCAACCTGCCTGCAAAAAAGTGAAACTGCTTCAGATTTAACTCCAGACTTGCAAATCTCATCCTGATCTTTTCGATTAAAGTTACCGGAGATTTAAGAATCCTTACTATTGCACAGCATGTAGATCATAACCGATTTTCTGGACATTGGTGCACAATGCATCCAGTAACTGTAAAACCATGTTCCGAAGGTTTTTCACAAAGATGGTCTCCAAGTCCACTATGTCATATAATGGACATCAGATTTTTGGCCTTGCAAAACTTAACTTTAAAGACATTTACTCTGTTGGTAGTTTTTGGCAGATTGGTTATGGCAGAATCATTTTGAATAAGATAATGTTTTCAGTATGTATATCCCTTACATCAAAAATATCACAGATAGTTAGAAAAAAAAACCATAATGCAGACAAGGATTGCAGAAACATAAATCATGGGAGCAACCAATAGTTTATTCAATGAATGTGTGACCTATGAAACTTTCCCTTCCATAGAAACCCGGAGCTAATGCTTCTTAAGCATCCAGACACGGTGTGTTTGCTGTGCTTCCCCCTCAGACATTAGCAACCCCATGGTCTTCAGAGGTGAAACGGACTGACTTGTAAAGAGTTTAACTAGGACTGTAGGAACTTATGAAAATATCAGCGTATTCCTGATTTGAAAACAATATACCAGAAAAGAAATCTAAAATGAATCCGTGTGTAAAATTCTTGGTGATACATATTTGTCTATATGAATCTGCTAGTTGTCATTTCTTGCTGCCATTAATCCATTGGTAAGAATATACAGATATACAGTCTTAGATACATTTCATAACAAATGTAACAGCAGCTAGTTGAATGGTGTAATAAAATGTTATCATAAGGTGAAGAAACAGTTGGTTACCAGGCAGAACATCCTGCCTTTTCAGTTACCAACATGGAGCCATATGTACTCAAGTGACCACTTAGAAACCGCAAAATTTGACTTAGATGCTTCTATTTTATTAGCTTAACCATCTCCTCAAACCTGTAGTACTGATAGCTCACCTGCTACTGTGTGACAAAAAATGAGGAGCTTTTTACACCATCTTTACCAATAAATACACATGAATAGTGAAATTCAAGGCCAAGGATATAGTTAATGTTCACAAATACATATAGTCTATGGAATACAGTAACTTCTTTGGATAGATTCATCATTTCAATGATTAGAAACAATGAACTATTCCATGTTGCTGCTACCATTTGGTGGTGGTTTTTTTTTTTTTGTTTTAGAAAAACATACAGACATCATTTGCTTGGATTACCATTGGCTTCAGACTAATGCAGTTCCATTAATTTCATTTATATTGGCACACATCAGAAAAAGTAGGCTCTATGTCTGCAAAAAGGGGCTAGCCTTGGCTGTGTTCAAGTGATCTCCTCCTGAGTGAAGTTTATGCCACTGCTCTTGGTCACAGAACAGATTTAATGAACAGGCAGCTCAGTGGTAAACTATTGACTGGGTTATCCTCTGAAATCTAACTTACCCACTAGTATAGCAACTGATCTGCCTTTGACAAAACAGTTTTGTCAAACTTGAGACACTGCATATCTTTAAGGGCAGAGTTCAGTTTGAAGCTTAGCTAAACACCATGCTGTGCTTGTTACAATGCTATGAAAAATCAGAAAGAGCTCCTATAACCAAAGTTAACTTTCATTTCTACTCAGTAACAGCTACCTCTTTTCACAACTTCTCATGTTAAAGTTTTCTTTGCGTTACAGTCATACCACATTTCCACCACATTCTTTTAAAATGGTCATTATTTTATCCTGTACCTGCCTCAAGCAGGATGAAATTAATCAATTGCACATAAGTGACACGACATAGACTTGTGACCTTGCCCAGCATCCAATTGTTTCTAATTGATTAGCTCCAGACATAAGCAGTTTAATAGCCAAAAACAACACAAGTGGAAGCTATGGTACAATATTAGGGTAGAACGACTGTGTGTGGTCCATATAGTATGGCCCCAAGCAACCAATTAAAGAATTAATGGTTATTGGATACCGAAAATGTTATGTTAAATAATATAAAGTATCTTTAATGTGCCTAAATTTGTGATAAAACACGCAAAACTTAGGAGCAGAAGGGCCTCCTACAAGATTGGGGTTAAGTGCTAATGACTCAAATACGCCAAATCGATTAGAATATTTTCAAGGACAACCAAGACCAAAAAATTTGACCTGGACTGAAACGTTCATAAAGCTACTCACAGTAGCCTATTGATTGCTACAATGTGTTTGGGTTGTTTTTATTATAAAGAGACAAGTGAAGCTACGCCAAACCATTTGTGGGGAAGAGGAAACTATGCCACTACTGGTTCCAGTTCTACAACAAGAAAAATATGAAAGAAAAATACAATAAAAATATTGTAAAAGAAAAAATGTTGTCTCTGTAACCAAAAGGCCCAAACACAAAGTTGACATTTCCCTTCTTTGAACTTCTGTTCTCATCTTGAGCAGAACTATCAAGTGAACTTCACATACTACTTTGAGTGTTTTATAGGGCCGGTAATTATAGCACCACTCAACTGCTTGCAGACAAAAATACAAGTTGAACCAGCCCAGCAAATCAGCAACATTTTTGTTAAGAAAACAAACATAGGAAACATGCAAGCAAAAAGCAGAAGATCCCATTGTTGCCCTATCTGCTTGGACACAGAATCATAGAATGGGTTGGGTTGGAAGGGACCTTATAGATCGCCTGGTTCCTACCCCCTGCCACGGGCAGGGACACCTTCCACTAGACCAGGTTGCCCAGAGCTCCATCCAACCAGGACTTGAACACTGTCAGGGAGGGGGCAGCCACAGCTTCTCTGGGCAATGTGTGACAGGGCCTCACCACCCCCAGTGTAAAGAATTTCTTCCTTGTGTCTAAGCTAAATCCACCCTCGTACAGTTTAAAGCCATAACCCTTTGTCCTATCACTATCCCTCTGCAGCTTTCTTGTAGGCCCCTTCAGGTACTGGAAGGCTGCTATAAGGTCTCCCTGGAGCCTTCTCTTCTCCAGGCCGAACAGCCCCAGCTTCTCAGGCTTTCCTCATAGGAGAGATGTTCCATCCCTCAGATAGTATTTGTGGCCTACTCTGGCCCCGCTCCAACAGCTCCACATCTCTCCTGTGCTGAGGCTCCAGAGCTGGACACAGCACTTCAGGTAGGGTCTCACCAGAGCAGAGTAGAGGTGCAGAATCCCCTCCCTCAACCTGTTGGTTATGCTTCTTTTGATGCAGCCCAGGATACGGTTGGCCTTCTGGGCTGTGAGTGCACACCGCCGGCTCATGCTGACCTTCTTATCAATCAGCACCCTCGAGTCCTTCTCCTCGGGGCTGCTGTCAATTCATTCTCCTCCCAGCCTGTATTTGTGCTTGGGATTGCCCCAACTCATGTGCAGGACCTTGTACTTAGCATTGTTGAACTTCATGAGGTTTGCACAGGCCCACTTCTCAAGCCTGTCAAGGTCCCTCTGGATGGCATCCCTTCCCTCCAGCGCGTCGGCCGCACCACACAGCTTGGCGTCATGAGCAAACTTGCTGAGGGTGCACTCAGTCCCACTGTTCATGTTGCTGACAAAGATGTTCAACAGCACCAGCCCCAATACCGCCACTTGTCACTGGTCTCCACATGGACATCAAGCCATTGACCGCAACTCTGACCACCTAGTGATCCATCCATCAAATCCATGTCTCTCCGATTTAGAAATAAGGATGTCATGCGGGACAGTATCAAATGTTTTGCTCAAGTCCAGGTAGATGACATGTTGCTCTTGCAATAGACATGCACTGAATACACCGCTGTTTACTGCACAGTTAATATGAATCAAATAGTTTTTACTTCAATGATGAGTGCTTTACTCAAGTAACCAGTGTACTTTCATGACTAGCTGCAACCATAACACAGACAGCAGAGGTGTTCATCAACAGGTAGCAGCCAAATGACTCGCAGCACACAGTGCACTCAGCAGTGCTACTGAGGATGAGTTGAAGCCCCGTTCCCACTACCTTAAACCTCAAAGTCCACCCTAAATCAATCATAGCTTACTCAGGCATCTAGTAGTCTCCTCAGTTCTTCATACTCTTTTTGAATTTACTTTTTCTTGCCTATCCTTCAGTTCAAAATTCTTCAGGATGTAGATTTATGTAATGCCCTGCACACCAGGCTCCAGTCTGAAGCCACGATTTCTCAGCATCATAACAGTACACAACAGTATCACAGTAAACAGCACCACTGACTGTATTTATAACCAAGATTTCACTTTTTTGCAAAAACTACTACAATACTTCAAAAAATTATGCTATTCATTTCAAAAAATATTCTCCAGTTTATTTAGCTCTCCTTTCCAAAGGATTTCTGGATTTGGGTGTATTTTTCCTTTCCAAAGGATTTCTGGATTTGGGTGTATTTAAGACCAAAGAATCCTTGAAACATTCTGTGCTGTGGGAACTATCAGTATAGAGAATGACATACTATAACATCTCTGCTGCATGCCAGCACACCATATTTCTTGAAATACTCACTTCTTGGAACTGATTAGGCTCATGTGTCAGGCAATAGATCAGTTGGCAGCTATGGTTTTCCTCTGTGGTTCCTGTATTGACTGAATACTTGAAGCAAAGATCTTTTTGGACCACGCACCCCTCCCCCCCAACACTGACTTCCAAGTGCTTTAGATGTTTCTACTCAGGTATTTATATAACCCTTGTCACTTACAGTACCTTAACATTTATCAGGTGCTAAATCTCCTGGGGGCAAAGAGCAGCTGTGCTGCCTAGAAAGACCCATGGCATTACACATCTGGCAAGATCTCCCTTTGGTCCCCATTTTGTAAAGTCAGGTACAATATTACTAGGAAGAGAGAGAATATTAATTTCCCACATGGACATCTTTGAAATTCAGTTCAGTGAAAGGAAAACCTTCTCATCAGGAGCCTTTTATATACAGTGCAGTTCCTTCAGCAGTTTTCTGTTTAAAAAACAGTAATTCAAAGTGTGCAGCAAGATAAAGGACCAGGCATGACAACAGTAACAAGTTCATTACCTACCTGTAGATGCGCACAGATAGCAATAGCAAGCCAGGTGATCTCCCAGGAGAGCCCTGTGGCTTTAGGGCTGGCCATCCTTCTGCCTTGGGGCTCTGCTGAGAGAAATTGTTTCAAGTTACAAACAAAATCAAGTGGGCTCCGCCAGAATTTCAATGACTAAAGCAAACTGGGCAAAGGCACGGAACCGACCTTTGGAAGCAATGCAATGCAAACACCGGAGCTCTGTGCTGGCCGGAGGAGCAGACGCGCAGTGCACAGCCTGCAGGGTGAGGTGGTTCCAACCAGGGAACGGCAAGGGGGGAAAACGAAAGGTTTGGGGAAGCTGGCAACAGTGGGCAAGTTTGATCACCTCCTGAATGTAGGTCAATCTATCAGATTGGGAACCCCACCCATCTTGATCTCCGGAAAATCAAATCCAAGAGGCACGGGATTTCTGATGTCCTGTTGCAGCACTTTCACCCACTCACAGCCGAGAGCCCAGCCCTGGGACTTCAGCAGTCATTTGCACTGCTCTTGAAAGCTCTGATCTTAAGAGCTCAGAGATTAAGTGATCGAGGCAGAGAAAAAAACACAAAACTGTCAGTAACTTTCACCAAAACCTTCAATCTAAAGTTGCCAACATGAAAAAAAAATCATGTAAAAATGCTGCTAATTGTTAATTCCCAGCGTCAACGCACATTTCTGCCCCAGACAATTAATGACCACCGTGATCTCCAAACAGCGCAAGCTCCGCGCACCCCCCCACATCGCACAAGCCGCCCTCCCGCCTCCCCTCAGC
>Ga0065711_1036432_pt1 | contig 20989 bp, 22 predicted proteins | sample Hoacrofraction12_FD_59098 | JGI IMG/M metagenome (GOLD analysis project Ga0065711, IMG submission 59098) | Hoatzin crop microbial communities from Cojedes, Venezuela - Epithelial fraction 12 v2 (version 2) | ecosystem: Host-associated > Birds > Digestive system > Esophagus > Crop | place...
GCTGGGGTCTCCTCTCTCTCTCGGCGCTTTTTGCCGCCTCGCCGCTGCGGTTTTGCCACCGGAGAAAGGGTCCCTCGGCGCGAGCCTCTGCTCCAGAACCCTTCACCTTCAGTAGCTTCGCCGAAAATGACCCTTCCTTTGGGAAGGACTGGCCATATTCTGCACATGGGGCGAGGAAGCCAGATCTCTGTTTCGACAGCAAACATCAGCTGCTGCCTCTCCCATGAGATGTGTATGCATATGCTCTGCATGTGTTGGTTGCACTGCCTTTACATTCGTCCAGCTCTTGGTCTCCAACTGGTGCTGACCTCTAGAGTTCAGGACAGCCTGGCCCCAGGGCTGGCACCTCACACATCCAGACTGTGCTTCCCACAGCAGCATCCCACACAGGCAGACATTTATCACAGCATCCAGGTAGGACCACATCCAGAGGTCGATCCACACCCTGATGCATCATCATGTCTAGGTGCATGAGTATCTGACCCATGCTCTGCCAAAGAGAAACTCCACTCCGTTCCCTAGATGTGGCCTTCCTAAGCTTCTCTCTGACTCATTCCTCTGTAGCACTGTTTGCTACAGCGTCGTCTCAGACATGAGGAAAGCAGGCACCTGAGATGGGAGTGCAACCCTCACCTAGGCTACTAAATTAGCCAAGTGTTTGATACATGCAGCCTCCACAACAACTATCCTGTAGTGTCCCAACCAGGATTCACATGATGGCTCCGGTTGTCACTGCTCACCAGAACAGTTGAGGTTGGCCATCTCAAGCTGTCCAGGCTTGACAGAAGCAGCATTGCAAATGCTTGTGCCAGATGGAGAAGACATTTGCTCAGGCTAATCTGTGCTCAGTACCTCCAGGAGCTGTCTGAACCACAGAGACCTCGCAACAAGTCCCAGAACCCCTTGTTCCACCCTGGGAAACGGAGGCAAAACTCAACCACATGAGCCCAAGAGCACCATGTTTCATTTTCCCATGAAAAATTTCCCATGGGTAAGGAAAGCTGGACTAAACAAAGAGCCGCTTTAGCTCCCTGAAATGGAGAGAGATGGATAGGTAGATAGACAGAGCCATGCACAGGAGAAAATCTAAGACCTTCATTTCTCTTAACAGCTAATTTGCGGAAATGAAGCCCAGGAGAAAACGTTGAACTCAGAGGCAATCCCTCAGCGAGGATGAGACTCAAATCAGAATACAGGAGGGTTACTCTTCTCCCCAGATCTCTGCTGCAAATGGTACAGAGACATCAGTTGTTCTACACGTAGCTACAGGGTTTATCATTCACTAATCTCCCAGAGAGCAGAGCTTGGGGAGAAGTTTTCTCCTGAAAATCTCTTATAGCGAAAAAATTGAGTTTTAACGAGATTGAAGCATTTCTCAGATACATTTAAATTTCATTGAATTTTTGGTGCTTAAGTTCCCTTCCTAATTCCAAGAAATTAAAAATAGAATGAAATGCATTAAAAGAGACACTTCCATTTTGCAGCTGGGAACAACTATTCAAATTCATCTTGAAAAAAAGGCAAAACTTGCAGCCAACTTGGAGCGTTCCTAATTGAAACAAAATATTGCAGCCTGCTCACAACCAAACATCTTGATTGGCCAAAGTCAATTTTTCCCAAATAGTCAATCTGCTGAAGTACATAAAGAAATATTCATTTCCATTCCAATCCAATTTCAAGAATACTGATGAACCTGATGTTTTTATATCTGCCTTGCTTTAAGATAATATTCAGATTCTCTGCCTGTCCATATTTTTCTTCTGGGTTTCTGCTGCTCTCCCTACAGCCCCATCTTGCACTGGATGAATCCACACATTTGGCCAAGCTAATTGTATCACTACCAAGAACACTGTGCACCTGCATCCATGTTTGTCCCCCCATTGCTTCAGCCATCCCTGAGTTCAGCTGCTCAGCTTCAACCCCTCGCCAATCCCTTGCACTCACATGGTGCTGGCTCTGGCATGACTTCCAAAGAGACTTGGGCCAACAGCTTCAAATCTGGAATGGACTGTTTCCCAGTTGCCTTCATCCAAGTAGCGATATATTGCTGGCTGCACCCTACTCGCAGGTAATCAGATCATGCTATGGTTTCTTTTTCCCTCAAGCACAGCTCCTGGTTCTGGCACTGTGTTCAGCCACAGACAGAGCTTTCCCATGGACTTTGGGGTTGCACCACAGCTGGAAAACGTATTTTTCGCAGAGGAGCTCTGAACATGGAGCCTTTCAGAGGCTTATCCTCGAGGTCCCTCTTGCCTGCAGAGAAGGACACAGAGGGAAGGATCATCGTCTGACCAAGAGTGGGCTGGGTCAGTGTCAAGTGTGTAATGCAGGACACTCAGGCTTTGTCTCGTGAATGGTTTGCATGGAAAGGTGTGGACAGGAGAAGCACAGGAGTCGAGGTTTTCTCCCCAGCCGCACCTACAAAGCACCAACAGGGTTGTGAGCAGCTCTCCGCTGCAAGTCCATCCTCCTACCCTATCAACTCTATTGATTCTGTTCAACAGAAGTGCTATTGACTGCCTGGAAACTGGTGGGACTTGGGCAGCCTGGCAAATTGGAAGGGGACAGTTCTTATTTTTTTTGATGTGTTTTAATAATAGCATTTCACCTGGAGGCCCCATACTATCTCTCCAAACACTGCTAATCTGCAAATTCACTCCACTTCACCAGCTCCAGATGTTCCCCATGTTAGTAGTAGGAAAGTCGGGAAGGCAATCAGGGGTGGATCTCCAGAGCACCACTTCAAGCAGCACTGCATCCAGACCAACTGTGGGCAGGGGAGAGCAACAAGGCAGTGAGGTAACGTGAGGGTCTAGTTCGCAATTCCACCACTCTCGTGAACACAGTCTGCAGCCTGTGGTAGCTGGTCTGTGGCAACTTGCCTCTTCCAGCAGCTTGCTCTCTGGGGCTTCTCCACACTCTGCACCCAAAGGTGCTAATGGCTGAACTTATCTGTGTAGTAACACCCTGGCTAACACAGAAACTATCACAGGGGTGCCACTGCCTGCTCCTCCTGGGGCTGATTCAGTTTATGAAGCACACCCTGGAACAGAGAGATACCACACACAGAAAGCTGGTGTTGAGTGACAGTCATTGCTGTCAGTCAGAGAGCGCTGCAAGCCACTTTGGAGGTCTGCTTTTTGCTCCTGGCAAAGTACATCCATGCAGGCAAGACATAGAGGAGGAGGAAATGATGCAGAGAGTCTGTGCATGGGTCTTTCCCAGGTCTGGCAAGGTCAATCGACACTTTCTAAACGAAGGCACCAAGACAGTACTGGCTGGAGTGAATCCAGCATAGCAACAACTGATGGAGGCACTCCACGCTGCTGTGGTTGGGAAGATGAGCAGCTGGGGCAGGGAATCCTTTTGTCCTTTGGCTTTGCAAGGCTCAGAGCATGAAAGAGCCTCTCTTCATAGAATCATCAGATGGTATGGGTTGAAGGGACCTGAAATATAATCCTGTTCCACTCCTCCTGCCGTGGGCAGGGACATCTTCCACTAGACCAGGTTGCTCAAAGCTCCATGAAATCAAGTCTTGAACACTTCCAGGGAGGGGGCATCCACATATTCTCTGGGCAACTTCTGCCAGTGCCTCACCACCCTCACAGTGAAGAATATCTCCCTTATATCTAATCTAAATCTCGTCTCTTTCAGTTTAAAGCCATTACCCCTTGTCCTATCACTCCATGCCCTTGTCAAAACTCACTCTCCAGCATTCTTGTAGTCCTCCTTCAAGTACTGGAAGGCTGCTCTAAGGTATCCCCAAAGCCTTCTGTCCTGCAAGCTGAAGAGCCCCATCTCTCTCAGCCTGTCTTCATAGGAGAGGTGTTCCATCCTTCTGATCATCTTCATGGCCCTCCTCTGGACTCGGTCCAACAGGTCCATGTCCTTCTTATGTTGGGGGCCCCAGAGCTGAGCACAGTACTCCAGATGAGGGACCTGGACACTTCTTCAAAGTGTTGCTATCACATACATCATTAAAATGCATCAGTCCCCCCGCCTGGGATTCCTGGAGGGCAGCTTCCATGAAGGACACAGACCATGGTCCCTCTAGAAACAAGATATATAAGGCAAAGAGAGTGCAAAGTGGTGCCTGCAGAAAAGGCAACCTCCACCACCTGCTTCATCCAAGTACAGAGCCGGATGGTGGCACCCAACAGATGAGGCAGCAACTCTGGCTAGAAGCTGAAAATAGGGAAAGTCAGTTTGCAAAGGAGATATTATGGCAGAGAAGGTAAATTTGAGAATTGGTAGAAAAGGGAACAAAGGGGAAAGGGACAAATCACCTTACAGAACAAGAGGCGCTGAAGCACATTCTTCAGAGGTCTGTGGGCTGCAGAGGCACAAGAAGCAATAATTTGCTCTACTGACCATTTGGAAGGGGAGAGAGGCCTACGACACCGTTCTCTCTCTGTCTCATTCCTTCGCTCCCTCCCTCTCAGACAATCAAGTGAATTAAGTTTGCAGAGTTACGTAGGAGGCATCGGGCGTCAGATACAATTACTCACCCGCTGCATCATAATTACTGCAAATGGTCCATTAAAGGAAAATTATCATCAATATGATATTATCAGACAGCGGGTAAATGAATAAAGGAAAGTGCTTATTCTTCCATTGTCCTGTTAATAGATACGTCTTTGAAATTGATAATGTGATGGATGCCATCTCACTGGGGATTATAAGCCAGTTGGATTCAGAGGGGAACTGTGGGTGATGACACACAAACGTGACCTACTTTTCAGATGTAGGTGCAAACGCAGAAGTGCTCCTTCATCTGATTGTCCAAGCAGGGGAGGAGGAGAATAGACTGGGACTCCTGGGCAAGGTGTCATCTTTGTTCAGGACACGCTCACACCACTGACCATTCTGCCCAAGTGGTCCAGTGCTGCCTTCTGCAGATGGTACTTTAAACTCGTTGTCAACAAACTTTCAGGGAGCTCAATCCAACCCAATACACAAACCCAGACCAGGGCCAGCTCATCAGCCTCGCCTTGCTATTAGGCGGCTTTTCTTTAATAGATGCATCTGGGACTAGTCGCACCTTGAGATGAGGGGATCAGATTTGCTCATCAGGTAAATGCTTTTGAACTTATCATGCTGAAATTCAGTCAAAGCTGCAGAAAAGCATCAACTGATTGCAGCACTGGATCAGCAAAAGTGATGTTTTTACGCACTGTTGGGTTCGGAGTGTTGAATACCTCTATACAGCTCAACCTCCACCTTTACAGCTGGGAAATGGTGTTATGAAGGCAGAGGGGTGGGGACAATTGTGCTGGAGAAATGAATGACACATGCCCAGGATGGCATGAGGTGTCCTGCAGAATGAGAAAAATATGGGGACAAGTAGATGAGATCTGGCTCCTGTGGGTCATCAACAGATGTCCTGGATGTTCAGACCACCAGAATGAAGTCTCTCTGAAAGGCACAGCTGAACTATCTTGCTGGGAAATCCCAAGGTTTAAGGCAGGGCTGGGGGGTGTAACACCCAGTGTTATGGTTGCAATAGTCTCTTCAGACCTTGAAAATGATGGTCATAAGACACAGAGCTATGCGGGGAAAGGCAGCAGGGTCCTTCAAGAGCAGAGAACATGGGACACAGAGCAAGCATATCTGGATTTCAGGTAGTTACTGAGGTAGAGGAATAATGCAAGAAAGGCCAAATCTATTGTTTCACACATTAAGACAGTGCTTTTCCACCTGAGGCCCTCAGGCCTCAAAAGATAAGGAAATTATAAGGGTGCAGAACTATTTTCTAGCAGTGAGGCCAAAATCTTTCACCCACTTCAATGAGGACAGTAGAGTTCCAGCAGCCAGTGAAGTTCTGCTGTTTAATACTGGCTCACTATCTAAGATAGATATAACCAAAGGTTAGCTCTGAGCTTTTTTTGAGGAGTAACTAAGCGAAGAAAGTCTCTTAACTTTTACTATAGTTTACATTTACTATAGTAGAGCTCTGAACCTCCACTAGAATAATTTAAGAGCCACTAGTCTGAACACAAAAACAAATCCTGCTGCAGTAAATGATTTCCCTAGCAGGACCGAAGATAAATCTCCATGGGACACATTAGACCATCTCAATTCCTTGTGGGGTCTCTTGAACCTTCCTCTGGAAGAATTATTTCCATCTGAATGATTTCTGAAACTGCATATACAGAATTTTGAGGAAAACATACCAAACTTTTTCCAGCCTTCCTGCTTCCAAATCTGGGACACTTTTATGCAGCCAGACAGGTCCAGTCCTACAGTAGGTGTGTTTTATATACCCATGTCATGGACATCTGGATAAAGGTGTTTTGATGGGATTGATCAGGCTAAACGGTGTGTTTGCAGTGGAGACACCTCCATTGTAGGCCCCCTTTCCCATTGACAGCAAATGAGCTGATATAGTTAGTGGAGCTGAGGGAACTCTTCCACTCATCCTAAAGCAGAAAACTACATCTGGGTGGACAATTTACTCTCTCTGCTTTGTGGATGGCACAGATCTAAACTTGTGGTTGCAACAGAAGCCTAAACACCCTACTCAGATAGAGACACCTATGTGAAGACTCCCAAAACAGAAGGGATGAATCCTGTAAGTGACTGGGAGAAGAACACCTATAATGTCTCCAGTTCCAGTGGAGTGACCTCCAGTTGTTGTGACTCCTGGTCTCACTGTGATAACGTGATAGCCCATTTCAGCACCAGGAGCAGGTCAACACACCCAGAGACTGGTTGGAACCCCTTGCTCCAAGCTCCAACATGCAGCATCTTTACCTGGGTATTTACAGTCTCCCTCTCTCATCTTCCTCCAGAAATCTTTCTTTGCATGCAGAGAGATAGGGCACAGTAATCCTAAGTTATCACAAGGTCTACACTGCAACATGCACATCCTTGTGTGAAAGCGTGATCTGAACCATACTGAGACCCATTTGAAAGAGAAGAAAGTGCACTAGGACACTCATGACCTTTTGAGGCTGCTGTACACCCCATGGTCTGCCCACTAGAAAGTTGGTGGGATGACCACCAGCACTGGGAGACATTATCCACTTTCCTAGAGCTGTGACCAGTCCCAGACAGGGATGACCATGAACAAGCAAGAGGTGTCACTAAAAGATAAAGAGCCACCAGTGAAGCAGAGGTGAGGTGAGAGCAGACCCAGCCAGAGTCAGCCCCAGCTGCAGGACCAAGGAGCTTCCTCAGTTTGGTTGTCTAACACACTCCCAATACGAAGTAGTAGAAACACTCACCCCTTACACGCTGCTGCGGTGAGCTGTTGTTACAGAAGCCTTTTCACAGAATCACAGAATAATAGGGGTTGGAAGGGACCTCTGTGGGTCATCTAGTCCAACCCTCCTGCCAAAGCAGGGTCACCTACAGCAGGCTGCAAAGGACCTTGTCCACGCGGGTCTTGAATATCTCCAGAGAAGGAGACTCCACAGCCTCCCTGGGCAGCCTGGGCCAGGGCTCCGTCACCCTCAGAGGGAATAAATTCTTCCTCATGTTCAGACGGAACTTTTCCCTCCTCCAGCACATTGGTGGCCCGACATCAGGGTAACAAGGACCCTTGTAAGGCCATGGTGAGGTAGACAGGCTCTGCCCAGGACAGCCAGTCCATTCTCTGCTTCTCCATGTCTCCATGCTCTGCCAAGAGTCCCCTGTCCTGAGAGGGTCTGGGATAGGTAGCCTTCACAGCAGAGTGAGCATCTGGCCAGAGCAGGAATACGCCTGCAGGGCCAGGTTTGGTAAAGCGGCATGGAGCTGCATCGGTCTCAAGTGTAGAAAATAGTCAGTGAAGGGAGTAAAGCGGATCTGCTGCTATTCATTTCACAGCTGTAGTGGGATTAGTGGAACGAGGGCGATGGGGTAAGCTGCCCCTTTTATCTCATTCAAACATGTTGCTAATTCAGCAGAGCACCGCAGCCAGGAGCAGCTCCCAGCCTAATCCACTGTATCATTCTCACCCAGCGTGAAGAAACGAGAATTTTAATCCGCTCCCCACCCCCAGCCCCATCAGCTGCTCCAACGGGCTCTGCCTGGCCTAACCAGGCATGGGGACCCACTCCACGCCTGGCATTGCTTTCCCTGGTCCTGTTGACCAGCTCTCTGGGAGCTGGGAGAGGTGGCTTCTCAGCTGCAGCTCCCACCCTCTGCTCCATGGGCAGAACTGGGCCATTTGTAGTCCCGCACAGCACTGGTCTCCTGCATGGTCACAGGAACAAAACTCCGAGAGCGTCAAGGCTAAATGCATCTTGAGGGGTTTCAACTGACTACTTTGGCATGTGAGTTGGGATGTTCTAAGGATCTTCTTCCAAGCTGAGAAAGACAGCAGTGGAGAGATGGTGTTTCTGCACCAAACAGCAAAACACCATGCAAGGTGCCACAGGGACAGACACTGGCCCGGACAGACCTCCAAACTTGGGAATTTTGAAAGAGGTCAAAGCAGCAGGTGACAGCAGATCTTGTGTCCAGGTTTCATCACCCTGTGGCTCTCCTTTGAAGGGTAGCTGTAATTCTGCAGGGGGAGGTCAGAGCTCCCCTTCCAGGCAACATCTGCCACATAGAGCACTTACAACAAACTGAGAGATGTCTTCCTTCCTCTGGAAACATAGTCCCTAAACCAGCTTCCACCACAAGAAAACCCACTTGAGACACCTCCCTCCCAAAAGCCAGACCTTCTACACTGCCAAACATTTCAGCCACACCTTCGTTCCTAAGGAAATACTGTTCTGTAGCTGTATCCCATGTTTTCAGCTGTGAATCTCAAAGCATTGTAAGAACTGAGGCATCATGGCCTAACGTGGCAGATGACAAAATTGAGGTGGAAGAGGAGGCTCTGAGTTGCCATAGGTCACACAACTGGCAGACTCTGAAACTCGAGCAGAAGTACACAGTCTGAGCAGAAAAAAAACCCCAGGTGTTTTGTCACTGAACCTCAAGGCCATGCCCAAGCGTAAATTTTAAATAACAGGCACAAATTCCAAAACCTGTTGTAGACCCTATGCAAATATTTGCCTGTATAGCCAGTGCTTATGCCTTGTCCTCTCCACTGAGAGTGCATGTCAGCTGACACATACCCAGACACACCTGCACACACTAGCATGGACCAACAGTATCTTCCCCAGGTCTCGCTGTGTCTCTGCTTGTAATGCCTCTGAATCCAGTCTTAAGCACAGCTCCGTACAACTCATCTAGGCTTGTGAGTAACAAGTTAGAGACAGGAGGGTACCATCACGCTGCTGAATCCTTCTTTGCGACAAACAGCTTCTGCAAACAATGCAGTGACATCAGAGCCTCCAAAAGCATCAACATTTATGAACCTTGAAGTCACATTCAAACCTACTTAAATTCTGTCTGATATCTTTGGATATCATTGAAGTCTAAATTGTGCTTCTTGTTTCTCCAGCAAAGAGCTAGAATGTGCCCCCAGGTTCCCTTGCATTACTCTAAATGAACATCTGCTAGGTCTTTGCTTGCAATGTAGAAGTTGTCCAGAGCTGCCCTGGGTCAAGCCAAGTATGGAGCTGTCAGTTCTGGGATTAGGGGTAGCCTCAAGCTCAATATAATGTTAAACCAATGTATAAATTGTACAGATCACCCCACCAAACCCCAGAAGCACATCAAACCCAGATGGCTCAGCGAGAGATCACACCACTGATAGAAGAAAGGAGAAGAAACAAAGAAATGCACAGCACAATGTGATAAGTTTCCCTAAACTTCTGTAACAGTAGTACTGTAGAGAGGATCATGCCTTCTCCCTTAGAGACTATATGTAAGAAGTATGAGGTGGGGAGCACTCCTTAACAAAACTGGTACAAGAATCTCTCCCCTAGGCACATATTTGCTGACTTTCTCCTCCAGAGGAAACAGCAGATGTGCTTTCCTATGGAATCCAAAAAAAAAACAGAGAAGTGGCAAAAATAAGCATCAACTCAAAGCTGGAGTCCAGCTCAGAAAATATCACCCAGTTTGGTGGAGGTCTGCATTCAAGAGAACCAGGCTTCTCCAGAGGTCCTAGAGCAGAGTTGTCACCCCATGTGACGGGAGACGTCAAGGACACATAACAAGGTGCTATGCAAGCAAGCCAAAGTCCTCGTCCTGAGTCCAGGGTATGCCTGACTGTGCGAGGCGAATGTCGTCCTTGCTCAGAGGAAATGTTGTGGCTGAAAGAGTGGATCCAGACACTGTGGCCTGGCCTTCTCCTTCTCCCTGTTCCTCACAGTGTCGGCATGCCCTCAGGTGTGATGGGAAATCTCTACTGAAACAGCACAAGCAGCCACTGCTTCCCACCAGGGCTCAGTCTGTCCTCACTCAGAGAGGGGATCCATGGCCCATGACAGCGAAAAGCAAGGATGAGTAAGCCAACGCCTCCACCCCAGACCAAACCTGGTGCATTGCAGCTATGCACTGCCCTGAAGCATCTGGAAAATAGCCAAGGACAGGTAGACAGGCCACAGAGAAGGACTAGGTTAGGTGTTCCTTTGCACAGCACCATGGTGGTCTGAGTCCCTGCATCCCTCAGAGACTGACCAAAAGACAACGTGCTCCTATGGGGTAGTGCATCAGGGGCATCCCACCTGACTTACCACGGGACAACCCCCATGCCTCCCAGGACCTTTGCAGTTGAAGCTAAAAAAACTCAGACTCATCCTCCCTGACCCCACCTCCCCTGCCTGGTCCAAGGCTCCTCCCCAAACTTCTCCTTCCCCACAAATCCCCTGAACCTCTTCCAACTGCACACCAATAAAAAGTGCATTATTAACGCACCTCTTTCTCCACTCCCTCACGCTCTCTGACGGGCAGTGAAACCTCCCTGAATTATGCTGCTCGGCATGCTTACAATTTAATTACAATTAAAGTCAAGCTAGAGCTTCTGGAGCTGAGTGGCTGTTAAAGGGTTGCATGGGAGGGGCAGGAAAAAAGGATGGGACAAAGACCCCAGGAGCTGATGTGCATGCACATACACACACACAGAGGCACATTCTGCAAAATCATTAGCATCAATCTATTTTCTGTCTCTCCTCCCATTCTCCCTCCCCCCTGCCCACCTTCCTGAGTTTTCTGGGGCTTTCTGGGGAGCAGCCCCATAGCAAAGTCCCACAGGGAACTAGGATGGGGCCAGGGAGAGTGGTGGAGGAGGTCTGGAAAGAGGGGAGATAAGGCAGGCAGCAGCAGCCTTCCCTGCTCCCTGCCACCTCTGCCCCTGTGTCATTGAGGGATGGCACGCGCCTTGGTTTTAATTAGATGGAGGTAATTGCCTCGATGCAGAAAAACATTGTTTGTGCTGGTGGGAAGTGAGAGGGGCTTCAGGCTTGGCTGCCCCCAGGAGCTGGGGGAGGGAGGGTTGCGTTGGATACTGCTTCGGGGGCGGGGGCGGAGGACCTGGACAGAGTGATGAGACTAATTCATTGCTCCTAGAGGACAAGGGCAAATGGGCGGCTTAACTCTTGCACCCCCACACCGCAGATGAGCCTGCTTGTGCCCAAAAGCAGGAAGGGAGAGGGTGACGGGCAGGATTGGTGGCTGCCCAGTGTCCCCTTGGGGTCTGCTGTGACTCCCTGCTGTGTGTCCCTTGGCAGAGGCTCAGAAGCAGGGGAGAAAAAAAGCAGGAGAGTCTGTCCACTAGCAGAAACCCAAGCGATATTCTCCCAAAGTGTTGGCAGAGGGGAGTGGGAGAATTGCCTCGTGTCCCTGCACTTTACAATGCACAGCCTGGGTATTGCAACATGCAGCTGGGTCCCCGCGGACAACACAGAGCATTGCTGTGGAGCTTGGTGTGTCCACACACCGTGCCAAAAGAGCCCATAACATAGGAAGAAATGAGGTCTTTGGAGCCCTGACCTCACCTCTGCTCCCTGACCTCTGCATCCCAGTGAGCAATCCCTTCCTGAGCCCTGGAGACACGCAGGTTGAGCCCTGGCGCGTGACATTTGATTGTCTCCACTGGCAGATCAGCACAGTGGCCTTATCCGTAGCACCTGCCGTGGAAACCACCCTGGTTTCCACCAGCCCCAACTGTGTCCACAAGCCACCTGGGACTGTGGCAGCTAGCCTGGATGGGGACAATGTTTAGCCCTCTGCTGACAATTAGGGATGGTGACTGAAGGTCCATGCCATGGTCCCAGTTAGTAAGCAAATCCAGACGACAGTGATTGCACCCCAACATGTTCCCGGGCATGTTTCCTCCCCAGAGACTTTCACGGTAGCGGATCAGAGCTGACTCAGGAGCTGCACTTTGCCCCGAGCCCACCAGGGCACGGGGTCTCTTTGAAACAAGCGCCTTGAAAACTCCCACAAAGGCTGCAGATAGTCAAATATCTCCTACGCGGCCCCAGCAGCTGGGATAAATATTTATGAGGGATGTCAGTGTTGTGTTTCAGGACACATGCCAAACACTAACCACTTGAGGTTAGCAAGAAACTGCCCCCATTGGCATATTATTGGATAAGTGTCCATTACAGGGACTGACTCCTTCCTCTGAAGTAGATGGGAGGGGATGCTCTCAGAGACAGGATATTGGATGAGATAGTGGCATCCCCGTGTTCCTTGATGATTGCTCATAAAATTAGCCATCCCTTAAAAACAGTCCTCCCTTGTCGATATTTAACTGCAGGCTGCCAGAGGGGGAGAGGCCATGCCCAGTTTCCTGCTGCTTCGAACGGCCGCTGAGCTGGTTGCCTGTGGGTTTGCATAGCCCTGTCCCAGCCCTGGTCTGGATCTCCCCTACAAGCCACAAAGCCACACAGGGTGTTGTGACCACTGGCTCGTGCCAGATTCTGGAGCTCCATTCAACACAAAGAAAACCCCCTTGGTCATCTTCCGCCCCAGCAAAACTTGATGCTACTGGTGGGTACCACGCACACCACACATCGTGTAGACCCTAGCACTGGTTGACCCAGTGGGAAAGAGCAGCTATGTGCTCTGCAATTTAAAGATCATTTTTTAACATTTTCTATGTAGCTGCATCACTCTGAGGGTTCCTGGTGTGGTTTCAGAGGTTGCAATGCCTGAAACAGGTGTGCAGCCAGCGTTGTACGCATGGACAATGTGGATGAGATGTCCCGGTTGGGGATGGTGAGGAAGCCCCTCTCTGGCATCACCGCTGTGGCTCAGGGCCATTAAATAACACCAGAACCCCAGGCGAGGGGGCAGCTGTGTGGATGACATCCCCTGGGACAGTGCTTCTCACACTCTAGAGCCTGTTTTACAGTTTGTCGTGTGGACGCAGCCTGGGTCTCCTCATCTGCAACACAGGGAAACTATCACCCATCTTGTTGGGGGCCAGGAGACGGGTGTCCACCAGATGAGCGCCAGAAAAGAGGAGGAGAAGCAAAGGTATTAAAGTTTAGTCAGTCTTGCTGAGACATGAAAGGTCATGCAGGGACCAGACTCTCGCAGGAACTATGAGATGGGATATGATCTTTGCCAGCCCTAAGGCTGTGATACTTGGAGTGGCAAGAACGTAATCCACCACCCATAGCAGGGAAACTGAGGAACAGCAAGGCAATTTAGCCAAAGCAAGGAAGAGCAGCCCCTCTGCAAGACAAATCTTTTATGAACTAGCTGCCTGTGTGCTGTGGGCAGAGCCAGGTTCAGTAGAAAGACAGGGACAGTCAGGACCAAATCAGCAATGAGGAGGGGGAACAGCCACTGCACTTAGGAGAAGGAGCCAGACTCAGAAAGCCAAAGCCAGAGGTGGAAGTGGGCATTAGCGAAACACATGGAAGAACAGACACAGCTTGACCTGCCCACCCTCAGCAGAAGGAGAGGAAGAAGTGGGGAGGGAACATTTCACTGGCAAAACATCCCCTGGGATCAAATCCAGGGCTGACAGGGCTGACACCAGACCACCACAACTCTCTTACAGTAGCATTTCAAACAGCCTGGGAGATGCAAAGCTGCCAGTCTTGGTCAGAGCAGGTACGTGGTTCAGCTGTCCTACCAGGGTCTCATCGGGACAAAAGGGGACAAGGAGGCATGTTTTCAGTTGCAGCCTGTGCATGCTGATTAAGCTTAGTCTCTGCAATGAGGAATCCTCATGGAAATGCCTCCAAAGTCACAGAATCACAGAATCACAGAATGTTAAGGGTTGGAAGGGACCTCTGTGAGTCATCTAGTCCAAACCCCCTGCCGAAACAGGGTTACCTACAGCAGGCTGCACAGGATTGCGTCCAGGTGGGCCTTGAGTATCTCCAGAGAAGGAAACTCCACAACCTCCTTGGGCAGCCTGTTCCAGTGCTCCGTCACACTCAGAGGGAAGAAGTTCTTCCTCATGTTCAGACGGAACTTCCTGTGCTTCTGTTTGTGCCCGTTGCCCCTTGTCCTGTTGCTGGGCACCACTGAAAAGAGTCTGGCCCCATCCTCCTGACACCCAACCTTCAGATATTTATAAGCATTTCTAAGGTCCCCTCGCAGCCTTCTCTTCTTCAGGCTGAACAAGCCCAGCTCCCTCAGTCTTTCCTCATACCAGAGATGCTCCAGTTCCCTCATCATCCTCGTAGCCCTTCGCTGGACTCTCTCCAGTAGCTCCTCATCTTCCTTGAAGTGGGGAACCCAGAACTGGACACAGTACTGCAGACGGGGCCTCCCTAGGGCAGAGTAGAGGGGAAGGAGAACCTCCCTCAACCTGCTGGCCACACTCCTCTGAATGCACCCCAGGATCCCACTGGCCTTCTTGGCAATCAGGGCACACTGCTGGCTCATGGTCAACTTGTCATCCACCAGCACAGTCACTGCAGTGGAAGTAGAAAGAGACATTGAATGGGACTCTGAACTTGAAGAGCTGCTCTGTTTCTTATTGCTTTTTCTGTTTGGTAGGATCTTGGCCACAGAGATACCTCCTATGGATTTAAATGGCTGTCTTCAGTAAGGAACAATGGATCATATATACATATCTAAATATACATGCATAAAATTCATTTGCAACAATAATAGAAGTGATGACCTGGCACTTCCCCTCTCCGCCTGTCAAACCTTCCTCTGCAGCACTGAGAGGATGGATTAGAAATGGTTTGATGTATAGATGGGTGAGCAGATAAACTACCCAGAAATGGACGGAGGTGAGATGGATGGGTTCCCCAAGCATGCTGACTATTGTCAGTGCACTACAGTTCTCAGTTACACAGACCTAAAACTTTTACGCTGCCTAAAGCTTTTCTGCTTTGAATAGCGGCTGCATGTGTAGCTGCTCAGCGGGTCTGAGCCACTTTAAACTGCTCTCACCCATTTGCATTGCTTTATTACATGAACCCGATCTTGCTCCCCCACATCTTCATCCTGGGAGCAATGGGATTAGTGCAGGCAAAGCCAAAGAACCAGTCTCTCTTGCAATAGAGAACATTTGTCTTTTGAAAAGGTGATGCTATAAAATGCCTCTCTTGCAGACCCTAACTCTAACTGTAACCCTAGATGTCTCATCCAAAGAGACTAAATGTCCATGCAGAAGATCTTTGTTTCTCCAGCTCCTCCACTCATACCACAGGGGCACACCCACAGCCACCACCACAAGAAACCAGTAAAAGAGACGAGTACTGCATGGAGGAACACACCCAGAGGTGGGTAGCAGTCAGGAGATCCACTGCTTGTCCATTCCTCGGACTTCTATGCTAACTTAATGAACCTGCATCTTACCAGGCCAAGTATCAATTTGCATTTCCCAAGCTGAGTTGGACCATGCTATGGAGGGTTAAGGCTAAACTCTTTCTCAGTATGGTCTGGACAGGACATCCGTGAACATGGTGAGGAGGGTCATACAAGCTCTTTCTCGCTGTGCAGAACAGATACCTCTGAGCATTTAGAAATCCCCAGCACTGAGCTCCTGACCACAACTCCATTGCAATAGCTACAGAGGGGCCAGAGACAGAGATGGGAAAGGGAGCAGGAGGCAAAAGACTCAGATGATGAGGCTCTCGGTCCACTTAGGCAAATGTTACACATCCGTAACAAGCCGCAGACCAACCACACTGTACCACAGAAAGCTTCACTTGAAAACCAAAGGATAGCTGTCTGAACATGTGCCCATCCAGCCACCTGAATCATATCCCCATGTTTTCTTCTTTAACCCATCAGTTGCCCGAAGTAAATTTGGTTCCATCACAGAATTATTAGCTAGCTTAGAGTATTCCTGGAGTTATCCAACGCCTTGTCCCAAAGTGCTTTGCAGGGGATAGATCTAGGTGTCAGTCCCTGGAAAACTCAGCTGAGGGGTACTATAGCTGTTCTAACAGCCCACAGCAACACAGAAGAGACAAACAGACAGTAAAAACTAGATACCATAAAAGAAACTGCCAAAGAGTAGTTCTGGAGCAGAATGGTGTTAAATCTACGTCTATCTGTATGACACTTTCCTTGCTTCATCCATCGGCCTGAGATAAAGCCACCAGCCCCCAGAATGTCTTTGCAGTTGAGGTTTGTACTGTGTAAAACAGGGATGTACCTGCAGACCAGGAAGAGATGGGCAGAGGATAGGGCTATACAGCTGTAAGCATGCTCTCCCCTACCCCCAGCAAGGCTGTGCATGAATCCTGCTACCACTCCCAAAGCTCTGCCAAGCATCTGGCGCGGATCTCTGGCCCTCCATCCACCTGCAGCAGTAATATAGTAAGTGCTCTTTCATGTCACGTTGCTTTGGCTTTCCAGGATCCGAGGGAGACTCTGACACACAGCATTTATCTCAAGCGGCTATTGATCCCCAGCTCTATAAAAATGATTACACTTGACCCAAGGCTGCACTCACTTCAGTGTCTGAGCTGGAGAGCAGGAAGAAGCTTCCCAGCCGTGCACGAGCTGCAGAGGAAGGGAGGGACTGCAGGGAGGAGAGGGTGTGCTGGGAGATTTTTTCGAAGATGAGCAGATAAAAGCTGCAGGGCTCTTTCCTTCAGTCAGGATACAGGTGGGAAAATGCTCCCCTGATAGAGCCGCTCAGTTGCTGCAGGACTTCGGGGATTTGAGCTGAGGGTTTAAAGGCAATTTTGGCCAAAGGCAGCACTTTTTAGGCAGTTCAGTCAAACTTTCAGCAGTTAGGGAGCATACAAATTCGGGATGCTCCTGTGTGCTTGGGAGGATTAACATGGGGCTGGTGGTGGCCCTCTAGAAGATCGTGGATTGCAGCTACTGCTTTCCACCAGCACTAAATCACTGCAAACCTGGGCAGGATGAGGGAGATGAAACAGCAATCACCATGGAAATGTGTCAAGGCCAGAAAAGCAGCAAGACAGCACAGCCCAAAGGTCCTTCCTTTGGAGGACTCTTTGGGGTCAGGAATGATGGAGTTCATTGGGGCAAGGTGGATGGAGTAGAGGAGCTGGAAGAAGACAACAAGAAAACACAGACACAAGCAGGGCAGATACACGCTGCAGAGTCCTTTGGCATATTATGAGTGGTGCTGCCCCTGGCATAGAGATGGGCTTGCTTGGACCCAGCATTGGGGTCTTTGTCAAAGCCGCAAGCCCTGGGGTCCCTCTGCAATCACAGTTTGCAGAGCCAGTGGTGTTTGGGGAGCCTTTAGTCAGACAGATATACCCTAGTGTATCTGATACCTGCTGAAGGCAACCCCTGCTTGCCTAGGCAGGGACAGTTGCTGTGAAGACAGAGTCTGCTCCACCTGCCCAGCACACTGGAGCACAGAAGTATCCGTGAGTTGGAACTCAAACTGATGTGTCTCTCCTCCTACTCCTCCAGGCTCAGCCCCAGGCTGATGCTCTTGCCTTGCTCCTGGTCCCCATCTGCATGACTTTTGACTGGATAGCATGAACAGGCCATGCACTAAACATCAGAGCCCAGACGAAGAGACATCTGGAATCATATGGAAGTGGACTTTCTCATGGCCAACTTAGTGGCCATAGTCTGTAAGGCTGTCCTTGGAAATGCAATCCTTTATCCTAAACTAATGCAAGGTCTTGATGCAGGGCTTCAAGAATCTACACCAGAAGCTAACAATCAGGAAAACAAACCATGGACCAACTTACGGACTCACTACTGGATTTAAACTTAGTGGTGGAGATCAGTGGAGAGGTTTGTGATACAGCAGGAGGCCATGAGACCAGCCCAAAAGCATTGGTCTTTCCCTGTACTTCAGGAAGAACTGCTGGAAAAAGTGAATAGCTTCACTTGCAAAGCATGGAAGACGACTGGGGAGCTGAGACTGTGAAAAAAATCTCAAGCACAATTACTGGAGGGCAATGTGGATGGGGCTGTTCCGAGGAAGCAGTTTGGAATTGTCCCAGGAGACCACATAGGTGGAGCCACTGGGATTTAGGATTTAAGGCAAAGAGTTTGGTAGTACCAAAATGAGCTGTATCATGCACTTGACTCCAGGGCCAGAGAAGAGTTGCTGGGGGGTGGAAGTAGAAAAACAACTGTGGGGACAGATATCTCTCAGCCAGGCAAAGATGAAGAATTGGAGGAGACGAAGGGGTCTGGGAGTCACAGCTGTACCTGAGGATGAGGTGCAGAGACGTTGAGTCCCCAGGGGTCTTCATGCTCGCTCCAAGCCAACCCTCAGACAACAACGAGTAGAGAGAAGAGACCTCTGTGCAGCATGATGTTCATCACGAGGCGTAACAGCACTAGCTCAAACACCTGGCACAACAAGCGACTTAAAGTGTTCCCATACAGAGCTGGACTTGGGCTGTGCCTTATCCAGCAGTGACTCGGGGGCTATCGAGCCCACTAGACCTGGTCCAACACAAACCTGATACCACTGACACCGTTACAGGCTGACAGTTTGACTGATATGGGAAGGGACCCTGCAAGTTTCTTCTCTCCCTCAGTCTGCTTCTTCTGCCTAGATACTATCCTGGAGCATGAAAATAACCTTCAAACAGAAACTAATCCTTTTGCGAACTGCCCTGAATTAGGACCTAAAGAAAGAGACTGGCTCAGAAGTATGGCACTTGCCTGGAGCTCCCGAGCAGAGAAGGAAACAGAGGGATATCACCGAAGCTGATGTTCTGCAGAGCTGGCTGTGCACACTTATTGGTGCGCTGAGTTGGGGAGGGCTTTGCTTCCAGCACAGGAGGGTTATCAGGGGATTTGCTGCTGTTGCAAAACTTCTGCATGGATTGGGAGGGAGAGGGAGAGGTTTTTCCAGCAGTCAGCACAGCAAGATTTAGCATCTGCAGAGTTGAAAATGACCCTTGTGATTACACTTACTTTAGGGAACCTGGATTTTAGATTTCCCCGTGTGCTGGATAGAGATGCTTGCGCTTGCTGCTTGGGGGATGGTTACATGGGAACACAAAGGGCTGGTGAGGGGACAGGCCATTACTGCAAAAGTCATTACTCCAGAGAGAAAAATCTGTGCTGCCCACTGCAGTAATTAACAGTCTCCTGGGAATTCACCACCCTGTGAATACAGGTCTGAGAATGGGATGATGGGGACACTTACCTTACCTTAACTGTAGGTGCCAGGAGTGATTCATTTGGTGCCCGCTCTAACCCTGATAAAATCCTTGAATATTAGGATCTGGACAACCCATGCATCCCTAAGACATTTCTTTAACCAGCCAGCAGAAGGACCAGGGTGCCAAGAGGTTTCACCAAGTACATTGCTGTAATATCACTGTTGCACAGACCTGTGCACAGACAGGGTCCTGCTCATGGCTGACCCAAGGAAATGTTCTTGGGGTGCTAATTGCAAACACAACCCCAAAAGGAGAGCAGAACCAGGCCCCAGGATATGTATAACCAAGAAAGAATCTTTTCTCAAAAAAAAGGTGTAGAAATGGGTTCTTCTGCTGGAATAAGGCAAAGTCCTACTGCTTTTGGGGTAAAGTCCAGGAAAAGCCATAAAGGCATCACATGGCACAGGGGTGACCCCGAAATGGTCATGTTACATCCCTCCTAGTAATCTGTGTATGGAGTACCTGGAGGCAAACATACGAAAGATGGAGTCTTAAGCAGAGATATTTCCTTAAAGAAAAATTTATCTAAAAGCTAATTTTACACACACGGGGGTGTGGGGGTTGAACTAGGTGACCATTAAAGGTCTCTTCCAACCTAAATCATTCTTTGATTCTATGAAAACCTTAGAAAAACCTTAGAGACCTCATGGAGGAGGGACCAATTCTGGAACAAGGAAAAGGAATTGCAAGTGGGAAAAGCAAAGTATGGGAGGAGGATAAAAACCTACTTAGTAACAAGAAAGATCTTTGCAGAGAAACAGCAGGATCTCAGCTGGACCTCATTGAGCACAGACAAGTCAGGGATGCTGGGGAGAAGAAAAGAATAAAAGGAGGAAAGTTCTGGTCCTATTTCCACTACAGCTTTCGGGAAGCCCAACTTTTCTGAGTTGGCTTAAACATTGCTAAACTTAGTGAGAAACGCGTGCTTTTTAAAACAAAGAAGCCGCCGAGGTCCGTACCTGAGATTAGGACACGGTTTGAATTGGGATTGTTTCTGGGCACAAGAAAATTGAAAAAGTGAGTGGTGAATGCTGCAAGGATGTGCCAGACATAAGCACGGGTAGCTTGGCTTGGAGATGCTTTGGGAAGAGTTTGCTCACTTCCTGACACACGGAAATGTGTTTTGAACCCAAAACACACAAGCAGCACGTGGGGCAGCCACCAGTACCGCTCAGACTCCACAGCACAGACCCAAAGCGTGCATGGCTGCAAGCCGGGCACAGGAACACGCACACATGTTTGCACACTCTGTGTGTCCTGTGAAGACTTCACAACCTACAGCTACTCAGGCACACCCAGATGTCTTACAGGACTACCTGCACCAGGGAACCAGGATTAGCTCCGGGGTGACCTTACAGCAGCTGCCAGTACCTGAAGGGGCCTACAGGAAGGATGGAGAGGGGCTTTTCACAAGGGTGTGAAGTGATAGGACAAGGGGGAATGGCTGTAAACTAAAAGAGGGCATATTTAGATTAGATATTAGGAAGAAATCCTTCACCATGAGGGTGGTGAGGCACTGGAACAGGCTGCCCAGAGAAGCTGTGGCTGCCCCCTCCCTGGCAGTGTTCAAGGCCAGGTTGGATGGAGCTCTGAGCACCCTGGGCTGGTGG
>Ga0065711_1036434_pt1 | contig 20989 bp, 15 predicted proteins | sample Hoacrofraction12_FD_59098 | JGI IMG/M metagenome (GOLD analysis project Ga0065711, IMG submission 59098) | Hoatzin crop microbial communities from Cojedes, Venezuela - Epithelial fraction 12 v2 (version 2) | ecosystem: Host-associated > Birds > Digestive system > Esophagus > Crop | place...
CCCCCCCCCCCCCTTTGGGTAGTGTCTGATTTGTACCTATCATCTGTATCTGATCTGCTTACTCATGGTCATTGCTTACTCATGGTCATTGCTTTTCCTGAAGTCTCCAGGCTTTGGAGTTTGGTTAGGAATTTAGTTACAAGACAAGACAGAAGCAGAATGAGGTTGTTTGTCTCCTGATGCTCTCACTACCTTGCCTGTCTTCCCTGTATAAAAGAACTCGTTTTTCAGGTATAGGCTTTTTTCCATGAGGATCCTTCCTTAGGTATAATTTACTCTTCAAAATTCTCCTTCTCATTCTTCATTCTGTGAACATATTGATAAAATGTAAGGGAATGTGCTGATAGCAACAAAGAAGATGAGATTTATCATTTGTGCATCACTCTTTAGCATCTTCACTAAAACAGAATTGTTGATAAGCTCCCAAAGATGAAAAAAGGGAAAAAATAAAATAACTGCCTTAAAGAGATGAGGGGAGGAAAATGAAGGCTGATGGCAGCTGTTCTTCCAGACACTGACACAGGAGCTCAGAGGACAAGAGCAGACATTGCAGAATGTTCCTGGGGAAACATCACGCCATCTCATACCACCTAAATGTTTCCTTTATTTGATACTAACAACACTATGCTATGGTCAACTATATAATAAAAATCCCATCAGTAGCAGCAGGGTTACTCATGCATGACTGACTAATTCCTCCGATGTCAACAGACAGAGTTTAAAATACCGTGTGGCACAAAAGGTTAGTTCTGCTGTCACTTCTTCAGTGGAAAGAAGTGCATCTTGCCTTTCTTGGGTCAGTATGATCCCACACCTGAGTACTCGTATAAATCATACACTGCAGATGTGTAATGTCAGTGATAAACAGCATAAAAATCCCCATTTTCAGCAGGCTATATGCTGAATCTGAATTCTTCACAAAAATGAGCAGAAATATTAAACTCAGTCTTACATTTATTGAAGGACTTTACCATGTGATTTAAAAACATTACTGAACTGGTCGTTATTTCACAAAACTCATATGCAACAGACTACTCAGATTCCTACACTGATGTACAGCACAGAGTCACCATGAGATCTGTGGCACACAACAAAACTGAAAAGCTCTTCAGCTAAATGGTTGTTAGGCTTTTTTTTATACTTAAACTGCCTTATTTAATATAATTATAAATTAGCAACATTTTATTATTTGAAAGACAATGAAGGTAGTGATAAGTCTTTCATTTATGCCTTTATGACCATAGCAAGTGGACTGTGTGATTCACATCTACAGCTATTAAGGTGCCTTCCTTATAACCTCAGGCCTTTATCTCATTCTAGATGGTCTTCATAAAATGATGGTTCCCACCTTTGGGATTTATTAAGCAGATATGTTGTCCTTCAAAGTTCTGACAAAGGTCAGTTTTAGACTGTTGTTGTTCCCTACAAGCAATTACCAGAAAATACTCGTATAGGAAATGTTTGATGTCTTAAACCTCAAGATAATGGTGCTGGGACTTTCCAGCTCCAGAGCAGGCTGAATCTGAATTCTATACAGTTGACTCCAGAAATGTGTTGAGCGGCTGCCATCTCTTTTAATGCAGCTGAAGTGTTCTATTTTTAACATTTGGCTTAATTTAATCAGCATGGTTGGAATTTTGGCTATGACGAGGGAAAGGACTGTCATTATCTCATTTATTTAAGTTGCCCCTTTTTTCCAATGTGAATACAGTTTCTGAACAGAAAAAATCCTCACAAAAAATTGTCAATCTTCTTACTGTTTTGGATATAGTCAGAAATCTACTGCATGGCACATAATTTGGAATACAAAGAATAAAGGGTATTGCATTCCAGCGACATAACAATAGCAACTTTGGAATAATTGAATTGCAACATATTATATGCTACCTTGTGACCTTGGGATCTGTGAATAGCTGCATAAAGATGTGAGGAAGAGAAGAGGAATAACTACACTGCTTCTAATAAAGGAGAAAGAAACATACTAATCCACCAAAGTACTGATACCAAAGTTGCACAACTGCTAATAAATTCTGATGAATATTCTAGGCCTTGGGAACATTCAGAGATGCAAAAGCCTGGCTGCTTTGAGTTACTGTGCTTAAGAATACATGCACAGGGAAAGGAGGAATTGTCCCCTCTTCTGAACTACATTAAAACAAATAAACAAACCCCAAAGTCTTAAAGATTTTCTAACCTATTTTATCAATTGTTTCTGCCTGGAATTAGTTGTCTTGACTAAACCAAAGTAGCAGCTGACAAGTCCATATATTTCTTTTCAGGCTAAGGATAACTGAAGGATGTCTGAGCCTCCTTCTCAGTCCCTCACAGCCCAGCCCAACTGTAGCCTTTTTCACTCCAGATACAACAGCTTCAGCAAACTCACCTGGAACAGATCTAACTGTTGATCAGAAAGATGAAAAATACCCAACAGGCATGGGAATTTTATTCCTTCTTCTACCATATTCTCCAACAGAGCTTTGGGAACCACAGTGTACTCCTAACAGCCATTGAGCAAAGTGCTAACTTTAGGTCTTTATATCACTTCCTAGAAAGACACTAACCTTGAATTGAAATCAGAAAATAAGCTTAGGTTGTTTCTGAACTAAGAACAACTTTGATGCATCACCACTGATGTAGCTAAAGCTAGGCTGGCACAAAACTGATGTGAAAGTAGTAAGAAAATTGTAAGAAAAATTTGAAAAACATCCGTGCAATATGTGCTGTATGGATAGGCAGCAGCTTGCTGTAGAATGCAGCACGTATAGTAACTTTATGTTTCATGTAGAATTTTGTGTAAGTATTTATCACACATGAGTTCTCTCTTTCCACTAATGACAGTTGGAAACCGTAGTGCATTAGAGATCTGATGAGCATCAATTCCAAATTGCTTCTAGGGTGTGGAGTGAATCAATTAATATCTTCTGTTCTGACATAAATTTAAAGGCTACAGTTGTCAGAAGCATATACTGGTATAATTGTAGAATATGCAATATGTATTGAGAAGTATTCTAAGAGGAATATAGAGATAATTATGTGCAACTGTACTTATAATGAAACAAAATCAATGTTATTTTCTTCTGATCTTCACAGAGGCATAAAAGAGATTCAATGCTAATAGTTCCGCTAATTGCACATATCCTCATGCATATTCATGAATACAAAATAACCAGACTACCTCAGAATAGAAAGAAGCACAGATCTTAGTAGGACATTTGCTAGCTAAAGCCATTAGAAAAATAAAATTTAGTTTATAAATAAAACAAGAAAAGAACACCACAGAAAGCTGTAGGTGAAAAAACTGGTCACAATTTTAAGACCAGATTTTCATAATAATTCAAATCCTTTCTTTTAATGGTTTTAAAACACATGTTGTCCTATTTTATTTTGAGTGTTTTGAAAAAGACAGACAATATGAAATTTTTTTTTAATTTAAATATCTTCAATTGCATGAACTCCTTGTTTCATGTAGCAGGCAGGTGATTAGAAACTGGAGAAATCCAATGACATCCAAACATGATTTGAAAGATTTTAGAAATATTTAATATTTTCCTAATGTCAAAAGTGACTAAAATTTTACTTGGAAAATTGCCTTAGAAACAGTTATTTTAATTTAATGCCACAGGAAGCATAGTGAGCACCAGACTGCTACCTTTAGTGTTTCCTTCAGCTCTTGCTCTGGGACCTGCAGCTCTGTTTCCTCTCCTGAGGCAAAATATCAGCCCACACTCTCTCTTGCCATGAGGAGTGAGAGGGGCAGGCTGGTGTGCTGGTGGAGCAGCCTGCTGTTGCTCTCACCATGGGACAGGACTGGTAAGCAGTAATCGTGGAATCATCTGGGAAGGGGTGGTACCCAGCCACAGCTGCCCAGGTGTCTGTGTCAGAGACAGTGGCCACCAAACCTGCATTCCAAGCTCTCCAAATCTTGTACATACGCAAAGTAGTAACTGTGGTCATGCATTTACAGGGACAGCTCCCATGTCAGAACTGTTTCAGGTTGCAATCAAATGCTGGTGCCAGGTAACAGACTTTGCTGTATCACCTTGTATCTACAGCTGCCCATGGGGCTCCCATGCTTGTAGCTCTAAGCTTGCATGAAGGTCCTTGCAGCTCTTGGACATGAGAAGACTTCATGTCACTCGCACACAGCATCTCTAGGACCGTAACAAGGGTCATCTTACTTTAACTTTTGATATATTACTGCTATAATTGCTTCAAATACAATATGGTTTCTTGAATTCTGTCATGGTTTAGCCCCAGCCAGCAACAAAGAATCACGCAGCTGCTCTCTCACCCCTCCCTCACCCCGGGTGTCATGAGGAGGAGAATCAGAACAAAAAGGCAAAACTTGTGGATTGGGGTAAAAACAGTTTAATAGAACAGCAAAAGGAGAAGAAAATAACAGCGATAATAATGACAAAAAGAATATACAGAAAATAAGGGTGAGTAATTTTGTTTAAGAGCCAACATATCTTCTGTAAAGGGAAGCCGTGACTCACAAATCTGTCTGAGTTCTTTGAAGGAGTCAACCAGTGTTAGGATAGCATGTCAGTAGTCAATATAATGCCCTAAATTTAATTAAACTGACATAAAATTAAATGATGCCTTCTATGTTATAAAAATATTATATCATGGATAAGAAGTGAGATCTTTTTTTTTTTAGATTAATTAGTGGTTGAAAAAAACCCAGTAACTTCATTGCAAACACTGAGCTGAATGAGAAAAAAACTCATCTGAATATCTATGTCACTGGAAACTATTGAATGAAACTAAAAATTGCCATAGCTTACTCATGACTACCTCAATATTTATAGAAAATGGATAGCTGCTGGCAGAGTGGCTGAAAAGGAAAATCAAAGCTGTGTGAAGAAGTGGCTTATTTTTGTTAGGGGGAGAATGTTCTTAGACCAATGAATGTAGACATTATATCATATGGCTACAAAGTGCCAATGTTTAGGAATAGTCTAAGTAGCCAAGCTTTGGTCACTTGGAAAGTATTCTCAAAGATTTTACTTTTTGTCACTACCAAGTTATCTAAGTGTTCGTTGCAGAAATTGTCTCTTGAATACTTCCAATGAGTTAAATTTCACTGCTTTTAGATAGTTTAGGAGTTCTTATACATTTACTCTGTTGAGTTGTGTATCCTTGGGATTGTTCTTGACTCCATTTTGTTTATTTTGTCATATATTCCTGCATTGCAGAACACTATTAACACTTAAATATAACTGGAGAGAGAAAAAAAAGGAATTAGTATCACAGCTGAAAGGAAGCAAGAAAATAAGATGAATGGACATATTCTGACTAGAACTACCTCCAGTTTTGCCTGGGATGCATCTGGTAGTATGTTCTTCTCCCTGAGAGCTCAAACATATGTGTCTAAGGATTCCTGCTGCCCACTGTAGCTGGACTCAAGGTATCTGACACCTTGCAGCTTTACTCTGCTATTTGCTGAGAATTTCCTGATTTCTTTTTTCTTTGTTCTTTCTCCTACTCTGGTTTCCATTGCTTGGGATGAAAAGTATGAGTACTTTGTGGGATTTGGCTTTGTTCTGTTTCAGCAGTACAGCAACCATATTTCAAGAGCTATTGGCTTTGAACCCTGCTTCCCTGTCTTTGGCAACCCAGCGCTGTGAGACACTTCCTTAATTACTTCCTTCACGCACACTGTTGCGAACAGCCTGCACCTGTAGAATATATGGTTGATGTTGTCAGGCTGCCTTCTGACTGCACAGAAGAAAAATTTATATCCCATCCAATTTGGTATTACCATGGATTGGAGTACATGATGCAAAGCTTTTAAGGTACTGACAGTTTTCTGTATGGTATGTCAGCAGATTTCCAGCACTAATGATTTATGTAGCTAACTTCATAAACTGCAGTTTTGTGGAAGAAGTGTTAAATTAAGTCTTCATCACATAAATTGGTGGCTTTCCCTCTGCTTTTATAAATGAAAAATTTGAAACCAATACTGCAGCTAAACAGAATTGTCATTTTATTAAATCTAGCTTATGATTCAATAATTCTGTTGAACTGCTATTCTCATTTAGATATCAATCTTCTGCATGTCTTTAAGAAGTGTACAAAGTTCCAGACTGTGGAAATGAGGAAGAAAGTCAGCCTTATAAAACTACAACTTGCATACAGCCAGGGCAATGACTTAACCTAGTGAAAGATATAAGCAAATCTTGCAGAAACAGATTGTTTCAGAAAATAGTCACGTAATGAAAGTGATCCATAATACTACTATCCAAACAGCTATGGTGTTGTGGTGGGTTGACCATGGCTGGCTGCAAGATGCCCACACAGCTACTCTCTCACTCTTCCTCAGCAGGGCAGGGGGAGAAAATATGAAAAAAACCCTCAAGTGGAGGTAAAGATAAGGAGATGACTTACCAATTATTGTCATGGGCAAAACAGACTTAACTTAGGGAAAATTTATTGAATTTATTGTCAATTAAAATAGAAAAGAATACTGAGGAAGAAAAGGAAATATAAAACAACACCTATCCCTACTCCTCTTTCTTTTTGCAGGGTGAACTTCACTCCCTCATCCCCAGTTCCTCTCCCTTCTGTGACAACCTGAGCAGCACAGGGAAAGGGTAATGGGGCTTCTGGGCAGTTCATATCTCTCTGCTGCTCCTTGCTCCTCACACTTATCCCCTGCTCTAGCATGGGCTGGGCTTCCCAAAGAGCACAGTCCTTCTGGATAAACCTGCTCGTGCATGGGCTGTCCAGAGGCTATAGTTCCTTCGGAGCATATCCACCTGCTCCAGCAGGAAGGAAAATACAATACATTTTAACAGAAAAAAAAATACATTTGGAAACATGAATTCATGCTTAATTTCATGTCACTGATATTCACAAGTAGCATTTGACTTCTAGGGACCGGGAAAATTTTCAGCTTCTTTGGGGTAACCAGGTCTAACCCTTTCATAACCTTATATTTCTGTTCATACTGTTCTGGAAGATGAGGTATCTGTTTGGAATTATATTGGGAAAAATATATGTCTTTTCTTTATGCTAGAATTAATTTTTGTCAAGATCAGTCTTATGACAGTTTTCTGTAACATTCTTTTGCTCATTTCTTTCATTCCTGTGGATATTTTGCAGCTTTATTTTTTCTTGGAGATGCACAAGGAACTAAACTACCCAGATGATTATCTCAATTTAAGCTTTGCAAACTTGGATCTCTGTAATGAACCTTTTTACCATGTACTACCACCATAGGCCACTAACAGAAGGAAATGGGAATTTATACAGAACAGTAAAATCATGAGGCAAAATGACTGCCTTAGAAGATCAAGAATCTTTTTATGAAGACTGGAAAAATTAACTGTATACAAAGAAAATTTTACTGCAGCTTTATGAATATTGTTGTTTTAATTTTGTGTTAATTTCTTGAAACACTGCATTTCCGATATAGCAAGAACACCACCAAATACCATCTCTACAAGGAAAATCTTACTAACACTTCATTAGGACTACCTGGTGTATTTAGTGTTCGTAACCATGGAGTGTGAAACAACTGGGACCTGTTATCTTTCCCTATTTACTTTCTGCCTGCTTCTAGCTCTGTCTACAACTCTAGAGAAATGCAAGAAAGTACAAGCTAAAGGAAAACATGATGTTTACAGAGAAGATTCTAGAAGGGAAAGTAACTCAGCACCAGTGTTCAAATCCTTGTTGTTAAGACCTATCTTGTCTAGCTGAACTGTAAGAACTTTTATGCACTGATTTCATGGGTATTTGACTTTGTATTTTTCAGGTTCTGTTTTCTATTTTTTTTATCCTGGGGGGTTAAACTTGTATGTTCATGAGACTGGATCTCATGCTGCTGGGAAAAAAAAAGGTAAAAAGAAGATAATTAACACTTTATGGCTCTGTTCTGCTGAAATCCATAGTTTTATACTGTCTGGTTAATGCCTGTGAGTTAGCAGCATTGAATGGCATGTTTCATACTACATTGAACCTATTAGCATCTAATATTCTGGTATTATATAGATTCAGAAGATAAAACTCTTCAGTGGTGTGCTAATAAATGCTGAAACAAGCAAAGGAGTCTTTTCACAGTGCAATTTTGTTGATGTAGGGATGCAGAGGCAGGAAGAGACTTTTAAGGAGAACGCCTTCTTCCAGTGTTGGTGGGGGAACAAAAGCCAACCAAAGGTCCCCCCCCTGACCAACACAGAGCACCCTTAAGGAAGGAAAAAAACCAAGAACAGGTTGTGATTACAAACCTAAAAAAAAGGAAAAAAAAAAAAAATTAGCTAGGGAGAAATCATACAAAATCCCTTCTTTTTAGGAGGGACAAAAAAAAAAAACCCAAACAAATCACCTTCCTAATGATATTCAGGAGAGGAAGACCATTTTCTATTCAAGTGATCAAGCCCCTGGAGTAAAAACTTGATGGAAAAACTTTCACCTGATGATATTTCACCAGTCTGCTCTTAATCCCGTGGGTAGGAGAGTAAATGTGTTATACAAATTTCGTATGTGCAAGGAGTTCAAGATTGCGTTTTACAAGCCTTATTCCCTGAAGGTACAGTAGTTCAAATGAGGCTCTTCTTGCTTCCATAGAAGGCCTGTGAAAGAGAAATATATGGTTTTCTACTGATAATCCAGCATTCAAATTGCTTTTTCTTGAAAGGCAAATGGATATTTGCGCAATAGGGGAAAAAAAAACCTGATTCTGTAGCATACATGTAGGTAGAATATCCAGTGCAGTAAACTTAGGTAACTGCTTACTATATCACTCACATTTTAAAAGACCACTGAAAATCTTCAACAATTCAATTTTTGGAAGAATTAACAAATAGACAGAACTAGTTCTATAGGAAAAAATATGATTTTAGAAAGCAGGAATATAGTTAGTTTAAAGGGGAGTTTTACTTACATGAGAACTTCAAGGCTGGTTCTCTTGCTTATGATAACTGCATGCAGTCCACATCAACAGAGTAAATTAAGAGGCATCAGCAGTCAGTTTGACTAACTAAAATAGGCTTCACATAAAAGCCCAAAAAGTAACTCTTCTAGTTACTTAAGCTGCAGTTTCATATATGTATTATGGAGCTAGTTTTTGAAAGGGAGGGAAAATCAGATTATGTCCTAATTTCCAAAACAAAGATTCATTGTCCACATTGTTTTGGATTTCTGAGGTATGTAGCAAATAAAGCCCCTATTTATTCACTATTTAAGTTCTCAATTTCTATTTGAGACTTATTCTTGTTTTCCCATGTCCGGTTTCACAAAACTTAATGTTTAATCTGGGACTCCCACCTAAAATCCAGTCACTGCCCACCCAAATAATCCATGTAAATTTGTGAGTGTGGAGTTTTGGAGCAATAATGCCTGATGTTAAGCAGCTGTATTCCACTCTGGAAATGATTGCTTTCACACGTAATTGAAGTGATTCCTGTACGTGCATCACTTCTATGTAAAATGCATTGATGATACAGAAGACAATATTCAGCCAGTGACTGAATAAGTAGCCAGTGTCCTTTATTTCTTTACTGAATCAGAACATTAGAAGTTTAAGCTATTTCAGGATTTTGGACCAATTTTTGTAGCAGCTCTCTTAAGGGTGAGATCAGCCTCCCGCAGCTGTGGTCTGGAGCTGGGACCCTACAGTGTCCGCTATTACTACAAACCTGACTCAGCTCAGAAAGACCCTGTACTTCATTAGCAACTAGTCAAGACATGCAAGTCTGCTGTCTCTACCCCATCTTCCCCCAAAGTCTTGAATATTTGGTTTTGACATTGATATTGCCTCCCAGTTTTCAGCTGGCACAGTTGTATTAAGTTTGTATCTATTTGTGATGAGTTAAAACATTTGGATTTTTTACTTTTAAAATAAGCAATTGAAAGATAAACACTATTAGCCTCGTAAAGCACTTACAATGTTTTTAAAGCTTGATCCTAACTTGGGTATCCATTTTAGTTCAGCATTTGAGATGCTGGCTTTGTTACAGGAGTTCAATGAAAGGAAGAACAGTAGTTACTTTCTGAAAGTGCAATTCAGATGAATAGCAGCACCTAAGTTGTTCCTAAAATTATTTTACTTATGCAATTTTCATTTTTGTGGATGCTTAGTACTGAAGAGTTTTAGCACAAAAATTACTTTTCTTGGGAGGTTTGAAAATCATACTGTTTTGCTCAAAATACATAGAGAAATAGACAGTAGGGGAAAAGACGTGTGTTATGACAGACTGTTAGGCCATAGGGTGTAGGGTAAAATAGGGAATTGAAAATCAGGGGAGGGGAAAAAAGCCCACAAAGAAAAGCACAGACAGGTGGGTGAAAAAGATGCTGGAGGGAGCAGAAACTGCTGCAAACAAGGTTTACCATAATCATTCATGGAAGGTTTGCAAAAGGATATTACAGAGACAAGAGCCTTGGAGACAAGAGCCCAGGGTCATTTTGGCACACAAACTAGAAAGAAACTGTAATGCAGTAATACACTGGCTTGGGGTGCAATCATAACAGAAGTGTTTGGAAGGCAGAAGGCAGCAAAAATGGTCAAAGCATGAAAGTCAACTAATTTTCCTCAAATAAATAATATTGACACAGTGACACTGTCAGAGGTTTTTGTCTTCTATGGACAGTGAGAGGACTGCCATATCCACCCAAAAAAGTACATATCCTGCAGACCGAGGGTGAGCATTCTTTATGTTAGTTTAATCCTGGAGATTTGCACCAACTGAAATAAAGCAAACATTGTCATTAGGAACAATACCTGTCACAGTAAGGAGGTCCTGCTCTATGGGTTCTGACAATAAATTACCTTTGTGTAGATACACCTCCTGGATTTTAACAGCTTTTCACAACTGTAGGTTAGTAATGCAATGCATATCTTCATTGTTTTACCAGCAGCAAATTTAATTTTCCTCATCTGTTAATGGCACCTTTCACCATGGCTACTACTAATAGCTTCTGCAATGTCTTATAAACTTTGTGACTTTGCTCATGAGATTTTGCATGTTGCATCTTGCCTCCTTCTCTATTTATTTTTTTATTGGAAGGAACTGGGGAAATGAATAGTTAGTGGTAATGTTTTTTTTTTATATTGGCTTTGGTGTTGAAAAACTGATGACATCAGGTCATGTGGAAGTGCTTGCCACACTGTCACCTGAAATGACTGTATTTAAAAGGGCTTTCAACTGTTGATGTGGCAGATCTGTAATTGCAAGCAGCTGAAGAGCTAGGCATTGCAGAACTTAGGGATACAAGGTCTCCTCTGTAGAGCTACAGCTTCATAACCTGCTTAAGCTATGAAACTGGGCTGATATGAAAAGGGGTGGACATGCCTGTCTTCCCTTCCCTAGAGGCATTCCAGTCTCACCTCTGTGTCAGTATTTATTATGCAGTGAATTAGATCACCTTGCCAGCCTGACAAAGTATTCGCTGTCTTTTGTTGTAGTTGTCTACAGATCAGTTCCTTGAACCAGTTTCCCAGCCAGCTGCCCAGTTGCAAGGGGTGGGGAAGGGAACATGCCTCTCACCAGAGAAAAGGAGGGGGCAGCAGCCTGAGCTAAAACCATCTTACGGTGTCCTGGAGCCACAGCTGACATAGAGGGGGTGCTCATCTGCATGATCCTGGCTGTGGTGTGTGACTGAGGAACATATTATGAATTGTCTTCCAGCAGTGAGAACTGGAATTCTGAAGCTTCCTAAACCACCTGTTAAACTTCCTTCTGAGAGCACCCGGTTCCTGGTCCTTTGGCTTTCCCTCTGTGAGCTGAGAAGGACTGCACTCCTCTTCTCTCATGCTTTGTATGACTTCTGTATTTCTATAGCCAGGTTTTCAGGCAATGTGCTGTCTTTCTGCACATCTGTGTGCAGTGCCTGTTACAACAGCACCGTGACCCGAGCGGAGAGGAAGGAGTCGAGGCTATCTCTCACTATTACAGTGATACAAATATAAAATAGCAATTTGTTTACTGGGATTGAAATCTGCAACCCTGGCCAACTCTAACTGTAATTCATTCTGATTTCTAGTGGCTACTTATAAATCAAGTGTGGATCCTGGTTGCTGTGGTCAATTAACCTGTTCATATTATGGAGTAATTCTATGAATAATTATATAAAAACTATGTAAATCATCACAAATGTGTTATAATTATCTTGACAATTATTCTGTATCTCAGTGGGTACAGGGGAAAATGAAATCTCTTCCTAGAGCATTTCTGGTTGCTAAGAAACAGTTACTTCAGTCGTAGAAATTGTCTCTCACACCAGATACATTATTCTGGCAAATTGGACTTTCAGATTGAGTACCAAGGGAAAGGGAACAATCAGAAATAGAGACAATTGCTATTACAGAGCTGCATGGGGTGTAGTACGTGTGTGTGTCAAAGATTCTAGTTTTACATCTGCCTTTGTTTCTGTTTTCCTGAACTCTTTTTGTTTTGCTTCCCCTCTGCCCCAGGAAAGGGTTTGATAAGGCAAGAGGCTCTGCTTTTTACAATATGTGAAGCAGATGGGAAAGGTAGCAAAGTCCCGTCTGCGCCTGCTACTCTGTTGGGTGACCCAAACTCTCCCTCCCGGCCAAGCCAGTGCTGTGCCGCAGCCTGGTGCTGGGGTCCATGGGGTGGCCAGGCTGGCTGTGCTGCAGGTGACCTCCTGAGGCTCTCCAGCTCTGGGCGAGACAGAGCCCTGTCCCTGTCCCCATGCAGGATGGACCGGGGGACAGGGTGTACAACACCCGCGTGAGCTGGGGCTGGATTCTCAGCCGGGACTTGAGCCCAGATTTTAGAAAATTTGTTGGGCTGTGAGGAATAATACCCATGCTGTGAGAAGGAAAACACGGAAAGTTTCTGAAGAGGCAGTACAGCAAGAAATCGCTGAGTTCATTCATTAGACCTGGGAGTAGTTAGTGTGTGTGTTTACAGCTCATTTACTCTTTACATAAATTATAAATTGGCCCAGGTCCTCTTCAGACTGATCTGTGTTTAGTTCTCCTTTGTTACAGTTTCATATTTTGTTGACTTTGAGATGCTTTTTTAAAAATATTATAATTATATTATGTTATCACTAAATAAAATAAACAATAAAAACCCAGCTAGCTTTCTGTCAAAAGCAATGAAAATAAAGAATCAATCTCTGTTGAACTCCATGTTTTAAGTTTGAAGCTGTTACAAATTCTGACCTATGTTACTGTATTTTGTGTTTAAACATCTTGCCTAATTAAATTTCTGACCAAGTTTCTTCTGTAACTAGCTCAAAGATTTATAACACTAAAGATCAGAAGGTTGAATCAAAGATTTAATAAAAAGTGTTGTACAAAGAGAGAAGTTATGTAAGTGTGCAGAATGATAAGTACTCATTTTAGTACTCATGCGGTTGTAATGATAATTACTGCACATCTATTGAAATTGATTTAAGTTTCAATCTTACTTAGTAGTTTAAACATGTCATTAATTAATTACTTTTTCTAAACAGATTTGAAGTATTGCTGAAAACCTTGTAGCAAAAATAGTAGGAAAAAAATACATGCTATTGTTAGGTATAGCTTTTCTCATTCGATTTCTATATGTTTGCGAGGTAGAGTTTCCATGTATACATATGAGCAGACATAGTAATGTGTTGCAGTCACTCACAGATCTTACCAGAAATATACAAAGAATTATCCTCCTGTGTGCTACTCAAATCACATTATAGTTAATGGATTTGTATTTTCTATGTTTGAGATAACAGAACTTCAGGAAATTTTTCCCAGGGTGTTTCTTCCTTATGAGTGATGGGATCACACTTGTAAGAGCTATCTGTCTGCTACTGTAACATACAAATAAGGCAGCTTAGAAAAGAGATAAGAGAAAAATGAGTCCACATTCAAAAGAAATTGCAGATTCTCTAAATGTTAGGTAGCATGGCAAAAAACTCAGAAGTTGTTTCTGCCTGATCTCAGTCAAAGGTTATGTGGTTTGTTTGCGGTTTTGTTGTTTGTTTTAAATTATGTCTTTCTGAAGTGTACTGTGCTTCTTTGTTTTGAAAATCAGTTATAAGCTGATCTTTGAGGGAAGCTAGAGCTTGACTGCTTCGTAATTCAAGGCCCAGAAGGTGTAAATTGGATTGAATCCTACTTTTTGCATTTAGAACATAACAGATGCTTTGAAAAGTAACCCAAACAATGGGGGAATTAGCTTTCTGAACTCCAATTTACTTTGTATCAGAGAATGATTGAAGTGTTGCCACATGATCTTCAAATAAGCTTGCTTGGGCAAATATTCCTCAAGGGAAGGATCAACCCTTGTTTTCATAAAACCATGCTCAAAACTAGTACTAGTTATACCTTTGAAAAACAAGTGGTTTTTGTTGAACACTTCTATGCAACTACTATGAACAGACTGCGATGCACAGCTTTTGTCTTTATATATTCTATACAGTCTGCTTACAGTGGCAACTGGGTGAACATTATTATAGGCTTGAAAGTATTCCCTAAGGCATTTTTTATATTTTGTATCTGCTTTCTTCATAAAGTAGTGGCATTTTAGTGAGCCTGACTTTGGGGGTCACAGATTCCTTTTGAAGAGAGTAGGATGCTAAAAGAGCCCCTACAAATCCAACCAATGCTGTAGATCATTGGCATTAACCTGCAAGTCCCTAATCTCCATAGCAAGAATGCCAGCTGTGGATCTGAACTTTGAGTTCAGAGCCACTGAGAAACAGTGGGTTGGGGTGACTCTCCAGAGCTGTCTTCTTCCACTTGTGCTTTGCTCTTGGGGGGGGGGTGTGTGTGTGTGGAACAGTCTTTCAGCTGGCATATCAAAGCCATGGGAAAGTGCCATTTTGACCTGTAGCTTTCTTCATGGTGTGGGGCCAGCATTTAGCATCTTCTGTCATCCTCATTGCTATACAGGAGAAGTGGATGCAAGCTCCCCCTGCCTTGTGGCTCTGCCTCTTTGGGCTGTTGGCAGCTATTAGGAGTTATCTTGGGGCTTGGGAGGTTGCTCTGAGGTGGGGGAACAAGGTGTTCTTCTCTCTTTGCGCTGCACAAGGCTCAGCTGTGTGGTGGATTGAACTTGGTGGCTCTACTGAGTAGAGTTATAATACATGAAGTTAATAAAGTGTTCAGTAGCATACATTGTTGGCTGGAATTATTTCTCCCTAGTCAGATTCTAAATCAAAGATAAATAATCCAGTATGAGATTCCCTTTATAACTGCAAGTGCCATTGTTACACAAGGAGTTGCATGTATTGATTAAAATCTCTTAACAGAAGAGAAAGGAAATGAGCTGATGACAGTTCAAAAATTATCTTGTTCAACAGAGTATGGCTTAAGGCCATCCAAGGAAGAGAAGGAAAAATTAAATTGATGTGAAGGAGAAAAGGGAATATGTTATCTGTTTGCTCAGACAGAAAAAGCAAAAAAGGAAAAAAAAATTATTTGAAATAAACTCTGCTAATACATTTGAAGTACTACAAATAATACATTTGAATATTAGGTGTGTGGAATCGGAATATTCAAAGATACATTTGATAAAGGGTATAAGTTTTTGTTTTCCAGAAGGAACGGCTTAGTCCATTTGTTTTTGTCAGTATGTCTCTTACAGAGATTGAATAAATATGAAATACTAAAGTGGCAAAAAAGCAGATACATAAGAAATACAAAATTTTACAACTAAGAGATACATTATTTTGAAATAAGTACTTGAAATATGATGGTGTATTCCCACAAACATGATGGCTTTCTTTTTCTTACCTTTTGTGGTATTACTCTCCTTATTCACTGGGTGAAAATTCAGATAATGCAATAGTAGTTACTGTGGCTTGATAAATTATTTCTGTAGTATCATGAGAAGTACACCTTTTTCTAATTCAAATAAGGCAAGTAGAACAGTAGATAATGTGCTTCACTGCAGACTATGCAAGTCACTACAGTTATGCTAACAAGTATTTGAAGTCACAGTATCTTTGTTCCACTTAGATTTTTTTTAAATAACGGGTAACCTAAGGAGGCATCAAAAATAGTATACATCGTTTCCATAGGGCCAATTCTTTAGCAAGTCATGAGTTAAGAGCAACTTCAGAAGTTGCTGCACCGTGTGAAAAAGGAAGGCCAGATACGTCTTTCAGTTGGTCCTGTTCTGATATAAACATTTGTTTTCATATAGTGAAAGTATTGTACTGTGAGAAATATGTACTCTATGTGTAGGAATAAACCACCACAGTCAGTATCTTGTTGTTAACATGTAAACAGCGCCTTGGGAACATCTACAAATATATCAGCCTTTTTTAACATTCCTAAAGTTTTTTTAAGACGTATGCAGAACTTGTGCAGCAATACTGAACAAATCAGTTTAAGCGTGTTGTCGTAATGGAGCTTCAGTAACAAATCAAATTCCAAAATAATTATGCAAAGATGACACCAACCAACCTGTTAATATCTTGTATTCTTTCCAAAAAGATTATAGCAGGCTAACCAAAGTTTAATAAATAATCAACATCTATTGTAGTTCGAAGATGCTGGGGGAAACCCAAGTCCTAATTTCAACAGAAACCCTAAATGGTATGAAAAGCTAAATATGAGTCTCCAGGAAAATTCTAGATCTTCATGTACAAAATTTGGAGGAGATATTAAAAACCTAACTTGAATACAGATTTTATGTCCAGTCTTTTATGGAAAAAGGTAACTTAATTTCTTTCATTCGAATATTGCTGTTCCTTGGAATTTGGAAGCTGACTCTTGGAGATACATGATCTTAAAATCCAGAATCCTCCAATACAAACTAACAGTGAAATATTAACAATAATAAGCAACCTAGACTAAAATTGCCAATGATTCTTAAAAAAGTTAAGATTCGAATCTGAATTTATTTTATCACATGAAGACCATGGATGTGACATCTGGCTTACACTGATGTATATATATTTCATTTGCTTTCATTACGGTTTCTTCCATGTAATGGAATCAGACACATTGCCATTACAAAATGACACTTTTACCATTATGAAGATTATTTCCATGTTTCTGATAAACCGGGACTATAGATGCTTATATTTAAGAGATTTGTTTCCCTTCTTCTTCGGCATTAACCTCTTGATTGCAGAATTATACTTGGAGTCTTTTTCTTTAGTTTTATGAGCAAAATTAATTCTTCCAGCTCTACTAAAGCACAAGAAAGTATGGCAAAAGGAGCCAGCACAGTGATGCAAGAAGAAAAAAAACCCAAACCAACAATCAAAAAAAAACAAACCAAAAAAACCGACTGAATATCTGTAAAGCTTTTTGATGTAGAGCTTTATTCTTTAAGGGATGTCTTGTCAACAGACTTCTTGTAACAAAACCTAAAATATTTTACACGAAGAAAATTTGATGTAGATAATAAATAGAGCTGGAAAAATATCAATCTTCACAACTATTCTAGAATGTAATCTCACAAGCATAAATTTCCCCTTTGACTGTGCTTTGCCCCTTTTATGTTAATTTCCCACAGATCCATAAACAACTGACATTTAATTTAGTGTTTCGGGCATCTGTAGAGATGAAATTCTTAGTGACATTTCTGAAGGAAATATTGTGTTTTATATGGAAAAAAGATGCTGTTCCACAAACAGAGGGATCTAAGGGAGAAAAGAAAGCAAATCAACTATTTCTAGTGGTATAGTGATAATACAAAATTGTTGTTCAAAGTTTGGTTCAGAATGAACAATAATAAATACATAATATGTCACCTACATGACATAGGAGGTCACATATCACTTTCAAAAGACACGAGTGTTTGAAGCCTATTGTTAGAAGTTGATGGCATTTAAGCTTTTAAGTGCCACAGGCACTGAAAGTCAGACTTACTCTGTTTTGTTATTTCATTTTTTTCAGTTTCTGTTTTATGTGTCATAATTTTTTATTAGGCTACATTTTGGTGATTTTTTTAAATTTTAGTTTTGATTTTTTTTAAATACATCCTAGGAAAGAATTTTGGTAGCCATTATAGTGCAGTCCTCCTTTTTATGAAGAAAAGACAAGGCTCTGAGATGAAAAATTGGTCCTCATACATGTGAGCTGTCTACTGTGCCCTCAGCAAGATCGTTACAGTCTATCTGGGAGTGCTATGGACATGCCACTGAACAAATATTGGATTACGTTATGCCCATAAACCTCAGGCATTGTGCACTTTTCTAAATTATTCACACATAATCACTCCAGGGGATTACACTTTAGGATGATGGGAGGATGCCTAAAATCAGACAGCCATGAAGTACCTTTATTCTTCAGTGTGTTCTTGGAATACATTAATTTTGAAGCTGAAAATGTACAGTGATGAGTTTACCTATTTAGAAAAGATGATGATGATTGCAGATCTGCCAGATAACAAGTTAATTGCTATGTTTGACTTGGTTATTGGGGATGAAAGGCAGGCTGGCTTTTTTTTTTTCAAAGGACACTTGTAATGACGATTTTTTCTTATATGTGCCATGGCTAGTCATTTTCAGTGGACAGTGTTGCTGCTCAAAAGTCTTGCTGTCAGAAATAACAAGTGCGTTAAATTTGATCTCTTGAACTAGTAATAGAAGATTACTGTTATTAATAAAACTATTTACTTTGTGAAAAATGTAGTATGCCCAAAGAATTTTAAAGTAGAAAACTAGTAAAGGTGGCGGTGCATCTGCTTTTCCTATTTGACTTGAATTTTTTTCTTATTGTGAATAGAACATAGAATAATATTAGATACAGAGATGAATTTAGGAAATTCATAGCATCTAATAAAATCTCCTCCTATAACAATTCGTGCCTTACAGGGACATTTTAATAAATTAACAGTTGTGAAAGGTGCATAGAATAGAAGTAGAATATACTGGTGTTCCTTCCTGATCAAGGGGAGCCTGCTAAAAAACCTTTCTTCCTCCAGCTCCAGGAGGCTTTGCACTCGCAATCTGCTGCTGGGGGACTTCAACCACGCTGACATCTGCTGGAAAAGTAGCACAGCGAGCTGTAGGCAATCCAGGGCATTCCTAGAATGCATTGAGAATAACTTCTTAAGCCAAGTAATTGACACCCCTACCCAAGAGTATGCAATGCTGGACCTGATGCTCACCAGTGCAAGTGAGCTCATAGGTGACATCAAGACTAGAGGCAGCTGGGCTGCAATGATCGTGCTTTCGTGGAGTTCACAGTCCTGAGGGATATGGGAAAGGCATGCAGTATAGTCAGGACCCTAAACTTTAGGAAAGCCAGCTTCCAGCTCTTCAAGGAGTTTGTCAGTAGGACCCACTGGGAAATGGTCCTCAGGCACAGGGAGACAGAACAGAGCTGGCAGATCTTTAAGGATGCTTTCGATAGAGCACAGGACCTCTCACTCCCCAGGTGTAAGAAGTCAGGTAAGTAAGGGAAGAGACCAGCATGGCTGAGTTGAGAGCTACTGGTCAAACTAAAGAGCAAGAGGGAACTGCACAGGCAGTGGAAGCAGGGACAGGTATCCTGGGAAGAGTCTAGGGATGCTGCTCAGTTGTGTAGGGATGAAGTCAGGAGGGCTAAGGCATGGCTGGAGACGAACTTGGCAAGCGATGCTAAGATTAACAAGAAGGAATAAGGAAGGTTAAAGAAAGCGTACCCCCCTGCCTCTGATGAACAAGAATGGCAACAATGTATCAACAGATGAGAAGGCTGAGGGACTCATCTATTTTTTGGCCTCAGTCTTCACGGGCAATCTTTCCCCTTGCCCCTCCCCAGCTGAGGGACAGCAAGATGGGGATCAGAAGGGCAAAGCCCCACCCACTGTAAGGGAAGATCAGGTCTGGGACCGCCTGAGGTACCTGAACATACATAAGTCTATGGGACCTGGTGAGATGCATCCTGGAGTCCTGAGGGAATGGGCTGATGTCAGTGTCAAGCCACTGTCCATCATATTTGAAAGGTCATGGCAGTGAGATGAAGTCCCTGGTGACTGGAAGAAGGGAAACATTGTGCCCATTTTTCAAAGGGGTAGGAAGGAGGACCCTGGGAACTACTGACCTGTCAGACTCACCTCTGTTCCTGGGAAGATCATGGAACAGATCCTCCTAGAAGTTATGCTAAGGCACATGGAGGACAGGGAGGTGATCTGAGCATGGCTTCACCAAGGGCAAGGCCTGCCTCACCAACCTAGTGGCTTTCTATGACAGCGTGACTAGATCAGTGGACAAGGGAAGAGCTATGGATATGATCTGCCAGGACTTCTGTAAAGCCTTTGACACAGCCCCTCACAACATCCTTCTCTCTGAATTGTAGAAATAAGGATTTGATGGGTGGACTGTTCAGTGGCTAAGGAATTGGTTGGAAGGTCACAGCCAGAGGGTAGTGGTCAATGGCTCAATGTCCAAGTGGATGCTGGTGACAAACGGTGTCCCTCAGGGCTCTGTACTGGGACTGGTGCTGTTTAACATTTTCATCAATGACTCAGTGAGATCGAGCGCACCCTCATCAAGTTTGCAGACGACATCAACCTGAGTGGTGCAGCTGACACACTAGAAGGACGGGATGCCATCCAGAGGGACCTGGACAAGCTTGAGAAGTGGGCCTGTGTGAACATCATGAGGTTCAACAAGGCCAAGTGCAAGGTCCTGCACCTGGGTCAGGGCAAGCCCCACTATCAATACAGGCTGGGGGATGAAGGGATTGAGAGCAGCCCTGCCGAGAAGGACTTGGGGGTACTGGCGGATGAAAAGCTTGACATGAGCCACCAACATGCGCTTGCAGCCCAGAGGGCCAACAGTATCCTGGGCTGCATCAAGAGAAGCGTGGCCAGCATGTTGAGGGAGGTGATGCTGCTCTTCTGATCTGCTCTGGTGAGACCCCCTCCACCATGACTCCTGCATCCAGTTCTGGAGCCTCCAGCACAAGAAGGACATGGAGCTGTTGGAGCAGGTCCAGAGGAAGGCCACAAAGATGATCACAGAATCACAGAATCACAGAATCACAGAATGGTAGGGGTTGGAAGGGACCTCTGTGGGTCATCTAGTTCAACCCTCCTGCCGAAGCAGGGTCACCTACAGTAGGCTGCACAGGACCTTGTCCACG
>Ga0065711_1036435_pt1 | contig 20988 bp, 11 predicted proteins | sample Hoacrofraction12_FD_59098 | JGI IMG/M metagenome (GOLD analysis project Ga0065711, IMG submission 59098) | Hoatzin crop microbial communities from Cojedes, Venezuela - Epithelial fraction 12 v2 (version 2) | ecosystem: Host-associated > Birds > Digestive system > Esophagus > Crop | place...
CCCCCCTGCCATGAGCAGGGACATCTTCCACTAGACCAGGTTGCTCAGAGCTCCATCCAACCTGGCCTTGAACACTGACAGGGAGGGGGCAGCCACAGCTTCTCTGGGCAACCTGTACCAAAATATACTTTGGTTTTGTTTTTTTTTCTCTTGTTGAAATGTTCTCCTCTACCCATTTTCTGTAAAAACATTTTTTGACTGAAGTTCAGGCAAGCTTTGATTTTCCTTTTTTTTTTTTTCTTCCTGATGAGCTTGATATTTTATTTTCCAAGCCAGAGGAACAGCTCACGAGTGCCTCAGCACTGCATAGAGCTCTGGCTTTGCCCTTTGCCAGAGGATCTGAACCAGCCAGCAACTCCCCTGTTGGCCCCGCATGTTCTCTTACCTTGTGGGTGCCAACACGGTGATTGCTGGGCTGTTTTACAGAAACAATATTACTGAAATTCTGAACATACACAAATGAGAGTTTGTGGTTCCAGCTCCCTTACATCTGGCTCTTTCATCCATGTGAAATTGTCTACAATACTGTAATATGTACTGAAATGCTGGTCTGAACATATTGCCTCAGTTCCAGGAACGATACCTGTGATTTTCCATACTTCAGTGTCAGCTCCTCATAAAATACCAGATTGTTTTTACTCCTTTTCTTTGTATGAACCAAGTGATCTTGCACTGAAGTTATTGTCCTGTGTTGTAAAGCTGCAGGCACACCTGTCTTGGGAACACGCCTTCATGATTTACACAATGAAAAGAAAGGGATTTTGGTTTCTCAAATCTCATGATTCATGGCCTGCCTAATAAGGTTCTGGTTTGCACAGCATTGCTCTGGCTTATGTGACGCTGAAATTGCAATGAATTGAGGAGCACAATGAAAGCAGCTAGTGAAAAAATGTAAATTAAAGAAAAAAACATTAACATAGACATTTGCTTTTACTCTTTGTTTGTTTTCAAAGTACAGAGTTAAAGACCCAAAAACCAGTATCACCTAATGCGTGGACAGAAACGGAATTCAAGATGCACACACCTGACATTCGAGGTGTGTAAATCTGGCTCCTAGCTGTCAAGTGTTCAAGGTGCGAGAGGGAATAAGCGCGCAGAAAGATAAACATGGACTAAAGAAGCAGTTTTAAAATGCCTTTTTCTCGAAGTCGGGCGGGGGGTTGAGCCAAGCTGAGCAGGCAGAAGAGGCAGGTTCCCCGAGGAGAGTGCGAAGGAGAGAGAACCGGCAAATTCCCACCGGAGCCTCTTTGTTTCTGTTGCCAGTAGCTATCACCCAACTGCAAAAGGTAAAAAAAGAGAGCACCTTTTCCCCTAATCCGAAAGCCTGCGTGTAAGGACGATCGAGCTCTACCGCCTTCGAAACGAAGAGATAAGAAGGGCTTGTCGAGGACGGGCGATACAATGGCCAGGATCACTCTTATTTCTGTTCTCATCCTCTGGGCAGCCGCACGGCAGGGAAGGGGAGATGAAATGACAGGTGAGCGATGCAGACCTGGTCAGAGGACCACCCCTGTTATATTGGACAGCTTCGTTTGGATGTGAGATAACTCTTTATTTGAAAGCAAACGGCTGAGGTGGCCACTCTCTGGAGAACTGGCAGTGTCTCAGCAACCATTTAAGAATCCTTTGTTGATAATTAAACAGAGAAAATCTAACCAAGCCAAAATACAACCTTTGTCCCCAACTCTTTAACCCCAGACAAAAACTTGTCATTTCCTTTGTGCCAGAAATGAATGAGTAGGATTGCTGCTTTGTGTTCAGTAATGTGCAAATTTTTATGAAAGTTGTCTTTAAAATAAACTTTTGGAGGAAATTGTGTAGTAATGTACCTGACAAATTCCTAGAGATGCGTAAAATCAAGCTATAGAAGACATGTTTAGCTTTCATCTATGGTATGGGCTGTAATTTGGAAAAACCTAACCCAATTGCTAGGTTGTAACTGCTAAATTAAATCCTAATTTGCTCCTAATTTCTGGTTTGATTTATTTAGATGAGAAAAGATCATGATTTTTGGCTGCTTCTTGTTGCATTTTTTTACTTAAGTGGTTTTGCAAGTCTCAGTTAAAATACAAATCATATTGCTTAAAGCTTTGCAGACTTTTCTCTTATTCTGTCAAAGTCACAGCTGAAAAAGAGGTTCTACAGACTGGGGCTCAGAAGTTCCACCATTCTAGTGCCATTTAGAGTCAGTGATGTTGAGTTTAAAAAGAGTTTGGAAGACCCAGAAAAGTCGAGCCCTTAATCCATTTTTCTTCAAGTTTCAGAGCCTTTGCCTTTTAAAGCTGAATTTGAATCTGCCCTCTGTGAACTTGTTCCAACAGATTACTCCTAAGGTTACGTCAAGACAAGAAAGGGGCTTGTCTTTGGCTCTTGCTGTTCTCCAGTGAAAAAAGATTTTGCAGATCCCAGCTCGCAGAGGCTTTTCTGGCACTTGAGCAGTGAAGTTTCCAGAATTACAGCTAAGTCTGTGGCATAAATGCTATCAAGCATTTTTTATTGCTGCTTTTTTGATCATGCTCTCAGTTGTGATCTGGGTTTGACCTTGAGTTATAAGCAGCTTGTTCCTACGGAGACTTCCCTTTCAGCCTTTCCTCTCAGTATTTGTTTCTGCTAATAAAGTATTTGCTTTAATTATTTCTGTTCTTGCTTACCATAATAAAAATTATGCTTTCCCTGACAATGCTGAAAGCTGGTGGTTGCTAAGATAAAAACCTAAAGTCCAGAGATGATGGGTGTAACACGGTCCTACTAATGTCGGGTGACTGCCTTCTCCTCCTTTGCGATTGACTTCAGCTTTGTGTTGCTGGAAACAACACCTAGTGCATTTTAATTCTGTCTGATAGTGCCATAATTCTGTAGATGGGGGTAATGAGAACAGAAACCCAATTTGCTAAAGAGCCCGAATTGATTTAAGCTGCGTTGCTCAGCAGGAACCTGCTGTCAGCAAATAATTCAACTCTGTGAGTGTCAAATCTTGTTTAAAACTGTATGGAGGTGATGAATGATGGTAAGGTTGGTGGTGCTGCACCTTTCCCTGTCATCTTCAGTCTAACCTCTTCCAGCGAGAGTATCTTTTTGTACTACCATGGCCATATCTGAAACCTCTTTTGGCTTTGGGAGCCTCATTCTATACGTAGGATCAATGTTTAAGTATGAAGTATGATTTCATATCTGCTCTGACAGCTGTAGCTTCTAATTATAAACTGTGTCTAATTCTATACCATTTTCTTCTCAGTTTCATACCTGTATTTATGTTGCACATTGCTGTAGAGCCTGAGCCAGCTCAGCTGACTCTGGAATTTTTAGCTTTCCAGTGCCACGTCCTCGCTGCAGCCTCAGCTCTACATGGACAACACAAATCTTTAGTGCTCTCCTTACTCAGTTGTTCTCTTTCAGTCCCTGCTTTGCTCTAGCCATGATAATACATGAGCTCTGGAGAAACGGAGGGGTCATCGTGATGAGGAACCAGGCTGAATGCTTCTTCCTTACCTGCCCTACCCTACTCTTATATAATTTTATACTATAGCACCATGTTTAATACAATAATTTCTTTTTCTCGTTTTCATAGAACAAAATTTGTTATGCTCCTCCCACCTTCACTGATCACCAACAGATATTTGTGCACTTTCTCCAGATAAAGGCTAGATCCAAAATGAGTTAGGTATTCTTTCTATTCCACTTTGGGTATTTAGCCATTCATGGTCCAAATAATGAAAAAAAAAAGCTGAAACGAGATTTTTTTTCTTTTTTTTTCCCATGCCTGCATGCCTAGAAGCATTTGCTGGGGTAGGTATTCTTGGAGCAATGCTTTACAAAATTCAATGACAGCTATGTCTTTCTTGTAAGGCAGTCGTGCCTGGTGTGAAGTGGTAGTCGATAAAATGCAATGGATAAAAAGCAGCCCTTGATCTCTGATTTCTGCTCCAGAACTCACATTTGCTCTATTTTCCCCTCCACCAGAGGAATGTCCTAAGGTCAGCCAGGGGAGGGAGGCCACCTTATTTTATCTGGCTCACTTCACTGTCAGTTCCCTCCTGCACAGTCATCTCCATGAGATGGCTGGATATGGGCTTTCATGGTCCTGGGTCAGACCTCCATCCTGGCCACTGGGGTCCTCTCCTGGCTGAGGCAGGGTGTGGGATTCAGCCCCTCAGTTTGAGACAGGCTAGGTGTCTTCCTTCCTGCCCCTCATGACTGCCTTCTTTCACTATTGTCTTAAGGACAAAGAACAGCTCTGGTGCTTTTTAGGGACGTGAAGACCTTCCAGCTGCTGTCTCTGGAGGTACCTTTGGGGACCGGACATAGAGGTGCCCTGCTTGAGGCTGGGGAGGAGGAGGAAGCAGGGAGTGGGATTTCCAGATAGGCCCTTATTCTTGGTATTTTCCTGCTGACTGGCCCTAAGCAGCAGCACGGGGCTTCACGAAGCCTGCTGGGAGGTCTCTTGCCCTCACATGCATCCTCTGTAGCACCCCCGGCATGAAACGCTGCCTTTTGCTGTGGGGTGAAGGCACAGATGGGTTAGGCAGAGCAGGGCTGGGCTCCCAGGGGCCCGATGCTCTCCCTGGGTCTGTTTGGACATGAGTTATTTATAGTTGAGAGGGAAGGCTGGGGGCGGTCCATGGTCAGTCCCAGCTACCCTCTCCTTCCTTCTGCTCTTCCAAAGAGCCCTTGTCCACAGGGAGGTGTCTGTGCCTCCATCTGGGAACTGCACCAAGCAAATCCATTTTTCTTCACGGCTTTTTGAATATCTGAGGTGGGGGATATCTTTCAGGCTGTTCTTATTCGAGCAGTTTCTAGGATTAGGGCTGGAGGAAGACTTTCTGGGTGATTTGATTGAGCCAGCTTGAGGCATGTATTGTGACCTATGGTATCTGTCCCATGCTTTCTTCTGGACTGTCCTTGAACTACAAATGGATCATCCTATTCAAAGCTCTTTTGCCAGTTCTGTTCAGATCGCACATATATCTTTTATTTGTCTGCAAAGCTAAACATGACAAAAGCATGTGATTCCTAAGAACCTGACACTTTTTTTTCAGGAATTATTTTTACATGTTTCATCTTTCAGGCAGGAGATAAGCTGTACAAATAAGATAAGCTGTAAATATTTTAATTGTATGCTTGTGGTGTATACTATGTTAGCTTCAGTCTGTCTGTTGACTGGCCCTGCTCCCCTCAGAGCTCTCAGAAATACCAGTCCTGCTGTACTTGAATCCCTGCAGCTGATTCATATTTATCTTTATTAAAGTTTCTTTTGCTTTATCTAAAGGTTGATATAGGCAGTTTAATTCTGTCCCGTCTATTGCCCAAATGGGACACAGGGTGACTCAGCCCCTCTGGCTTCTATAACATCTCATTAGGAGACAGCCTGATGTCTGTGACTTGATTGTAGGTTGTTTACTGCTAATCTGTTTTTGTTGCTATTATTGTTTGGGTTTCTTTGTGGTGTTTTTTTTTCCTGCTCAAGTATTTCAGTTTTAAGTGAAGCATGTAACAAGTTCGCTCCTCATCATGACTGGTTTCAGAACTCCAGAAACTGAGTCCCATTCACAGACCTATGCAAAGATATGTAGTTAATAAACTTCTTCCTGACTTTGTTTACACTGAAGTCTGTGAACCGTAGCAGCTCTCAAAGGGCTTGGTTTAATACGGTCTGCTACAAGTGCAGACAGGCAACACAGGAGCTCCAGGAATACCTTTTCTGTCAGATACCTGAAAGTCCTTCCCAATGGTGCGTGAGTACCCGGTTTTAGCCTAGGGCGATGTCTGAAGGATGACTTATTCCAGACATCTATGTGACTCATCTGCCCATGAGTTCCTCACCCTTCATTCCCTTTATAGCACTTTGGCAGCGTAAGCTTGGAGTGGACATCTAAAGTAATCAGATGACTCTGCCCTGGAAGTGCCTGTTCTGCTCTGCTGTTAATTTCTATTAACATATATTAATTTCCTTTATACTTACTTGAGTTAAATTGTGCTTTCTCTGCTTTGCACCTGAAGGCACTGAGAGCTCTTTGATTTTTCTGCCTATCTGCATCCATTTATGACTGAAGCGATGCCTATGACAAGCAGTCACTACTAATTCTTTCTCCCGTCCGTTTTCTGAAGTGATTTTCTTCTTAAACATCAGCCTTCTTGGAAATCATTCATCTATGTTTGTTCTGTCACTGTTTTCTCATAACAGTATTTTTAACTAGCTACTGCAGAGAACTTATGCTCTGGGGTGACAAGTTAGTGCTGATCCCTTTCTTTCCTGTTTTTTTATTTTTTCCTCCCTAGAAAAAGGCCTCTCTTTGCTAGGGTACCATCTGTGCAACTACAGCCTGACCAAAAATGTGTTTAAAATGGTTGCCTACCAAAAATCTTATGAGAAAAGCACTTCCTGTGGAGGATGGATACCATGGATGATGTGTCCCCGGACGTACTATAAAACACAGTATCACACTGTTGAAGTCCCTGAAACCATCACTTTTACAGATTGCTGTGAAGGATATGAGCAAGTTGGATTCTACTGCTCTTTAGGTAAGTTTTAGTCAGGTTAAGAGTTGAAATAAATGTCTGATGGAAGAGGATTTGGGTAAACTGAGACATGTAAAGGCTCAGTTCTGGGCAATAGGTTGCTGTTCACTGACATCAGTGAATCTGCAAAAATCTACTGTAAACTTCGTCCAGCGTGGTAAGGAGTAGACATGAAAGGGTAATTCTGATTCTTGCTCTTTGCCACCCCTAGTCACAAATTCACTGAAGTTCCAGGTGAGCATGAAGAATGCACCTGCTTGTTATGCCTACAAAAGCTCATTTCTTGTCCTGGTTCAGGCCAATATCTGTGGCCAAGTGCAGTAACGCTGCTGTGTCTGCTCTGAGCGTGCTTGCATTTGCAGTAGGAGCTTTCTTCTCAAAAGTAGTTCAGGAAGCACAAGGACAACATCTCCTTTGATTTGCAGTAGGGTCAGTTCCCAGGATGCAAACCCAGTTTTGGTGTTAAGCTAAAACATCCTGTGGCCTCATGATGTGTTGTTACCAACTGCTTCCAAATCAAAACTGCACTAGGGCCCATTTTTTCAGGACTTTCTTGGTTACCTAGGGCTATGTTGGAGTACTGGAAACTGGTGAATGTTTGGTGGATCTGATCTAAATTCTGAGTTTTAACAAGACTCTACTTGTGTAGACTTAATCATTTTTGACTCACAATGGAAACTTTTTCCCCTTCCCACATCAGGGCTACCAGTTGTCAACAAGAAATTGCTAATTTTCAGCAGAAATCAAGTCATAGATGGAAAGGATTCCTTGGGGAAAAGGATGGGTTGTTTGTTTTTAATGGATAAAGCTACATGCTTTTAAGCTGAACAGGCATCTTGGATTAGCTAGGCCAATATTGATCTGTTCCACCATTCAGAAAACTTCTGCAGGACATAATTTTGTCTCCTATTTTCAGTATGACATTGCATTTTCTCAATTTCCCCTTTTCAAGTTACGATCCTGGGAATTTATGTACTCTCAACACTGTAACAAAAGATCAAGAAGCAAAGGTCCTCTTCCAGCCCTGGCCCTTGCTTTGGGTCGTAAGACTTGGGTGACTCAGTTCTATGGGAATGTCCCTGAAACTGCTCTTGCCTCAGGTTGTATAATGTGACACAAGGGAGTATGTCTTGTCATGGGATCTGCAAAGAACAACGTGTTCATCCTGCTTTTAAGTTGCTTCAGAGCATTGGAAAATGAACCTCCAAACAATTTTTGCAAGATATTTTCTGAACACTTACTAGTAGAATATTGTGTCTAGCAGGAAAACTCCTTTGATGGAAAGACAGGAACATGTAAGTGGTCATTGTGTTTTTCTTGTTCTTAGAACTCTTTGCTAGAGAAGAGGAATGAAAGCATAATTAGATGCACATCGTCCTTCATTTATTGTATCCTGCAATTGCTTGGCTCTGTGGCGGTTGTGGAGTGTCAGCCAGGGCAAAGTCTACAGGTTTTTGTAGATAACCTGTAGGTTATCATATATGCATATATATGTGGATATATATATGCAGTTGACCGTATATCCAGGCAGTCTTCTCAGACTGCCGACAGACCCACTGTTGATCATACATATTTTCCAAGCAGCAGTTCCGTGCTGGGAAAAATCTCCAGTAGATCTCATTAGCGTTGAACAGTCACTTCAGTAAGGTCTATTTGACAGACATGCATGTGCATACATGTGTGCACATGTGTCAAATGACAAGGCTGAGAAGCAATCAAAGAAAATTGCTTTTTAATTCTGTAGTACGAGGAAATAGCTGTGTCAGACATTGAAGAGTCACTAGTTTGTTACGCTTGTCTCTGTTTGCACAAGAAACTCTGTGAGTGATCAGGATCTGGAAAGTGTTTTGGAACCTCTGAAAATCAAGACTGTCTTCTTGGGTGGAAGAAAAGGCATCCTGGTAACACTTTAAGTATTTTTTCCCAGTATAATCCTATGCCTTTTAAAACCACCTCTAGGGATATTTTAGGCTTGAGAGCTGTTGATGAGTTTATTTAATCTAACATTAACAAATCTGTAAATCTCTTGTATAGCTTAGCTGCAGAATTTCCGCTCTGCCCTTGCCACATTGTTGATGGGCACTCTGGGCAGGTTTGTGCAGGAAACACTGTGGTCACCTTGACTCTTTCCTGTCAAAGTTAATTTGGGAATATTTTAAACCATAAAAGGATTTGTATGGCTTCTAGGTGATTTCTGTGTTTACATTATTCCGGTATCTTTGCTTTTCAGGGCATTAGTCATAAATTCTGTGCATGGTAATGCACTGTCTAGACACAGTCTTAAATAAATAATGAAAAGAGAAACTGGAACTGCTGAAATTACTGCATAGCATGTTGTTGAACTACAGTTATTTTCCTCTTGACGTTATCCATGCTGGCATGCTCTCCATCCTGCTAGGAGCAGAAAGGTCTCCATGACCTTTCACGGTAACCTGCTCCTGGCCACTCCCCACCTTTTCTTCCTAGAAGGATACATTTACCACTGCCTGGGGTATGGCAAGCCCCACTTTGCTTATTGTTTTACTGTTGGGGAAAACATATCTAGATCATTCATCAAGTTACTCCAGTTGTTCTCACTAGCTGCCCGTCAATCCAGTACAAGAGTATTACACATGCACATACAAACTACTTCAGCTTTTTAAAATGAAGTCACAAAGTGAAGTATCTAAAAGTTAGGAAGTGCTGGGACTTATTCTAAAGGTAAAATTAAATAAAACCAGTCTTTGTTTCCTCTCTTTGTGCCTATGCATGCTTATTAGTAAACTCTCTTACTTACCTGATCTGGCGCTGCCTTGCCCCAAGGACCACATCTCCCTGAGGTGCTGAGGGACAATGGAGACCTTCTAAGGAGCTTCTCAGCAGCCCATCATCCTGGCCTCAGCATTCCATGCATGGTGCAGTGCTCTGCTGAGCCTTTCTCCAAACACAGAATTATTTATCACCTCTTGAGGTGAATCCAGGGGCGACTCACAGACAGCAATTTGTCTTCACGAAGCCTGTGGGAAGGGAGAGAGGTTCTCTGTCTTTACAGCAGGGCAACTGAGCTGCGGGGAAACTGAGGACAAACCATTTTGTGTGCTCACTTTTGGACACCTAGGGCGCAGTTCTAATTTTTTCTTGAATTTATTTAGATTTTGATTTTCAGAGTGCTTAGTGCTGCCTTTAACAACTTGCGTGGCTGGAGCGCAGAGCCTCATGCCCTCGATGGTGACTGTGAGCAGTCCCCCCATCTCTGAGCAGGTCCCAGGGCTGCAGGTCAGGTTCCTGGACCTGCGAAACCCATGGCTCTGAAAGGTTGTCTCTAGTTTGTTGTACGAAACTTTCCCAGCATCTTGCAAGATTTCTTTTTAAGTAGAGGTAGGGTCCAATTCTCCAGGTTAGTTTCTAGCTGCTTGAGTGAGAGCACTGGTTACTTCTCCTGGTAGCTGTTTGCTGCCCACCTTCCATCTTCTTGTGTGAGATGAAACCAGAGAGCTACAGGCAAGAGGCTCCTTCCTCATCTGCTATCCAGCCCTGCTGGATCCCCAGCCAGGGACCAAAGAGTGCAGCAGCATGTGATGAAGTCTGTTTTTTAAGCATACATATACAAAACTACGCTGAAATAAGAAGGCCCAGACACCTTTAATCCTGGAGTTTCTTAATGTGAGAGCACTTGATTTGCAATGTTAAGGCCACACTTCAATCAGAGTATGCTTTTTGTGCATAACTTCCCAAGTTTTTCAGAAAAACAACTGTAAAGTAAAAAACCGTTCGTTTTAGGTGCCCAGGTCACTACTCAGCAGGGCTGGGACCTTTCAGAGCTTGTGTGCAGGTATTTGTGTGCTGACTCTAATAGGAGCCGTGGGGAGATGCGGCACAGCTGTCCCCTGTTCTTGTGCTTTCACCCGAAAGCCACAGGACAGCAGTGTCACCAGGGGCATGTGGGCAGCACCGTGGCATCAACCTGAGGTGGGAAGGTGCCCAGATGCCCTGCATGACGTCCCCAGAAGCAGGTGCTTCCTGCTGCCCTGTGGTTTGTGTCCCCTCTGTGCCCTCAGCAGCTGCAGAAATGAGATTACAGGTGTCGGAGGGTATGTCCCTGCCTGTTCCCCATGGTGTCCGCTCACGGGCCTCCTCTCCAGGAATTGTCTGTCCTTTCTGAGCCCACTGAAGCTGTCTACCCCAACACCCTCTGTGCTGACAAACTGCAGAAGTTCACTCCCATTTGGGTAAAGAAGTGTGTGCTTTTACTCATTTTATTATTGTGGGTGCTGGTGAACACCAGCTCCGCTTTCACCTTACCTCCTGCCTTTGGGATTTTGTAAATCTTGAGCGCAAGACCCTCAGCCTTCTCCTCTCCACAGCAAAAACTCCCGGCCTTTTTGATAGTCTTTCCTTGCAAGTGATCTGCTCCATTCCATTACTCACCTCATGCCTTTCCCGACCGCATTCACCCCCAGGGGAGCAGGGTTACCCAGAGTCACATCCAAGCTGTGGCCTCACCACAGGTCCCTGCCAGCTCTCCACCGACTGCTGGTGCAAGCGCTGACGGGGCAAAGTGTGGCCACGTCATGGTCCTGCTGGCAGGATGAACCCGCTGGAGGTGGCAGTGGCTAAATTTCATTACATTTATTTTTGTGTTTTGAATGCCGTGTTCCCCTATCATCCAACAGCAGCGTTGTGGCCAAATTTCAGCCCCTGGCTCCTGAGTATGTTCTAGTGAGTGATATGGCTTTTCACAGGAAAGAGTGTTAAATGTCTGTCAGATGCCAAACCAGCATGTGCCTTCCATCCTGATTAACCCTCGGACAGGCAATCAGGATGGAAAATGTCCACCTGAGCAGGTGAAGTATAGCAGTGCTGAAAGACCCCCAAACCAGGGTCATAGGACGAAAACTGCCAGTCTGCCTTTGTAACAGGCTTTTCCAAGAGCTCTTCCTATAATACCACAGAATTGTCTCCACTTTCTGATGCCTGAGACGCGTGCAGGGGTTTGGTCCCTGGCTCTGCCGCACCCTCTGGATGAAACCCAGCCCCTCCAGGTGGAAGGAGGGAGAGGAAGGAGGGAGAGGAAGCAGGTTATGGCTGAGCTAATGGTACCCCTCAGCATCTGTCTCCTGGGAGATCCTCCCATCCTGCGGTCGGTTGCAACAGACCTGGCGGCTCTCGTGCAGGCAGGCTGGTAACTGAGCTTTCGTTGCTAAGCGCTGGGTGCTGCATTTCTACTTCTGTATGTTTATGCAAATAACGGAGGAGAAAAGCCTATACTTTATCCGACTGATGGAGGCGTTGGCTGGCTTGCTCCCCAGTGCTGGCAGCGTTGCTTGGTAGGTGCCTGTACCCAAGATGATTGGAGAGGAGAGCAAAATTGATTTTTCAAAGTTCAGCCATGCAACTAGGCAGAAATGTGATGTGAATCCATCTGTGTTTCCGCCGAGGTGAAAATTATGACCTGTTGATTTTAGATAAATGGCTAGTGTGGCACTCAGCCAGGATCCAGTAGTGTTTTCTGAGATCGCATGTGACTCATTAAATCTTTTACACCGCAATTAAACATGCCAAAAAAAGAGCCGGGTGGAAAAAGCTTCTTTGAACCTCAAACCTGCTTGAACTGCACCTGAACCTCAGAGCTGGAGGGATTTACATGCTTGAGTCCAGCTTATCAAGACCCACCAGGTTTGAATAGTAAGGAACACTGGTGGTATACTAACACGGGGAAATCCCTTGGTGCTGCTTAGCCTCCTGGCAGAGGAGGCTGAGACAGAACCATCACGTGAGACTGGGAATGTGTCAGGGACTCATCTAAGGGCAACTGAGGCTGTGTTACACACTATTGTGGCTTCAGACTAGAGATAGGGAAGAGGCTCTCTAGCAGTAGGACCCATTTGAGGGAATGGCCCATAGTGCCGGCCCCAGAGCCAGAAGCAGAGGTTCCTGGTCCATGCTGAGAAGCAGAATAGGACTACTGGGGCTTGATGGACCTAGACGTAACTTGAGTAAGATTGCACAGAGTTGATTTTTTTTCCTTAACCACCCACTGCAAACCCATATGACTCAATATGAACTTTGGAGGCAGAGTTGGTCTTGGGGGAGACTAAGGAGGGCAAAGGCCCTTGGTTTGCAGGCATGAAGGGGCCACACTAGGCTGCATTGTGTAGCAGGACAAATCCTACTCCCTGCAGGGCAGCCAGCCGTTCACCGGGGTTGGGAGTCTGGGGGGAGTTTCCTAATTTGCTCCCCAGGGCTCTTGTGGGTCTAACACCGATTCTGCTTGAAAGATGCTCGCAGCACTGTTAAAGCATGAGCTCATTGATTGTGTGAGCACAAAGTACACACACAGTATATCAAATATGGTATAAAAGTGTGTGGGAAAGTGCTGTCCCATGTATTCTGCATGCGAATCTTTAAACTTACAGCGGCAAGTAACCTGCGTGCTGCTGAGACGTCTCGGCTCAGTGCCTTCCCTGTTCCCCAGCTTGTGGATTTTGGCAGGTTTTTCAGTGGAGGTGCAGACCCCCATCATTAAGCTACATTTGCTTTTCTTAATTACCTTTCAGAGACCCTTGACAAGCATTCTGTGTGTCCCCAGAAAGGCACAGACCGTAGTCTTTAAACCACTGGTCTTAGTGTGCTGTATCTTTATGCAAATACGACTGCATGTCCAGTGGATGAATTTAATTGCCCAGTAACGGAGCACGAGTTTGTAGGACAAAAAACCCAGAGGCATGAAACGAATGGAAACGAGAAATATTTTTGCTTGATTGGAAAGGCCAGAGCTGAGCATTACGTGGAGCTATGTTTGAGAGAGTGGGTGAAAGTAATGTTTGGAGAGCTTAGAAATATTTTCTCTTTTCATCTGGAGAAGAGTATGTCTGGGCAGTGGGCCAGGACCACTGTCTGCCCTTGGCTGGGGAAGCAGTAACCTTCTGCCTTAGCTGCCCTCTGTGCCGGGCTGCCTGGTGTGGGCTAGCGACCACCCGGGGTGGCGAGCTGGCTGGCTGGCTGGCACGGAGCGGGGGCTGCCAGGCTGCGGGTCACGGCCTCGGTTCTGCTCCCCTGCCCCTCTCTGGAACTCACGGAACTGTGCCCCAGAACAGCATTTTGTCTCTGCTCTCATGTAACGTCTTCAATTACTGTAGCCAAAGCTTAACCTTGTTGCAACAGAAGGTTAAATGAAAGCTCCCAATTTCTAGCATAGACATTACCTGCTTCCTTTGATCGTTATATATTATTCGGATTAGTCATAGCTGACATCAGGCACATTTTCTGTTTTGCAGTGCTTCAGTGTTTCCACATTTAGAAAATCTGTCTCTGTCTCTCAATCCATCCATAATTATTAATACAAAATTATAAATTCAAAATTTCTCTTACAGAAATGTCATGAAAGAGAGAAAAATCTGAGAACATTTACTCTTTTGAAATGAAATAATGGTATTTTCAGCTGCTATTTTCTCCCTGTGAAAACCTCAGAACAGATACACTTCTAAAATGAGGAGGAGGTGTTTTCTGTAAATTAAATAGCACAATTTTATGGAAATGTTTTTCTATATTTTTGTTCTCAGAAATGTTTTTGTTACTTAGCACTCAATAGATCCAGTGTATTTGCCTCAAGACCTGGTATTTGTCCAATGGAGACTATGGAAACATCTGATTATCCTTGCACGTTTGATACTGAATGTCCAGGGCTTAAAAAATGCTGCAACTCATCCAAAGGAACAGGCTGTGTGGATCCAATGCCAGAGGGTATGTTACTGATAAATTAAAGCCTGCTTCTAATAGAAATGTGCTTAATTTTTCCTTCTGAGGCTGGGAGTGGGCAGGAAAAGTGTTACCACAGCTCTTCATAAAATAAACACAGGAATCTGCCTTGGATCAATTCCAGGATATTAATTTTCAGCACTTGCACCCAAGAGTGCTGAATCGTGGGTGCTGTGGGCCCAGTGGACCTTGCTCAGGTTTTTCTCCTGCACTGGTGCTACTGCCTGTGGCACATGGCGAATGAGGCTATAGCTGATGGCTGTATGTGGGCCCAAGTTAAAGCTTGCTTCAGTTTCTCAGAGCCTTCCTATAGCTCTGTCGCTTTCTAAAGCATCAGACCTCAGATGACGTGGCTCTTGTATTTTGTACACTTCAGGAAGAACATTCTGGTACAACGTGACAGTGCTTGTGAAAATGGATTTTAATGAATTGATCAGAGTGGATTCCCACCTTCTGAATCATTCACGCCTTTTGCACTCTGTGGTACGTACAAACGCGAACACTCCCGTGTGCTGCTCGTTGTGTCCATGTTTCTGCTAGTCAGTAACCACCACTTGCTCCAGCCCAGGAGGGATCTCATAGTCCTCTGTGCTGGGCATAACCTTGCCAGCCTGTCACTCCCCCTTTATTCCTCCACATAATTTTTTGGGGCCCTAATTTATCCCTAATTGGTGAATGTCAGCCTCATACTCAAGGAGCTCAAGTGACATTGATCTGTCAGCTTCTTTAGTAAATTTTTCAGGTCTCTTCCAAGGGCAATTTAAAGACATTCTGAAATACGGAGTTTTTTCTTCCATAAGCAATGCTTGCTCCAGCTCCAACTCAGTTCAGTTTTGGGTCTATGACCAGCTGGGTCCAGATTTAATGACCTGCAAAGTGTGATGCTTTCTGATAAGGAGTTTTGAGTTGAACCTTTCAAGAGACCATGGGACAGCAGCACAGTGTGCCTCTCCCTAACCCCGACATGGCAGGCGGGAAGAGTCCGAGGCAACAGAGACAAATGCAACCCCAGCAGAGGTGTGAGGCACCCTTCCCGAAATGAAGATCTGCAGGAAGAATCAGGCTACAGACTAAAGCCACGCTTGGACAGGGGGGCTCGCTCTGTCCTCTAAGTGGTATTTAGGGAATGGATTGATGAACTAGAACAAAGACCCTCCAGGCCATAAATCCAAAGCATTTCCCTAGTACCTATCACCATGCCATGGAGAAAACCAGGCTTGGATATGGCCTTTGGAAGGTACCCAAGACGGCAGATCCCTATTTCCCTCCATTTTTATTTCTACACCTCCCCAGTTTTCAGCTGGGAGTGGGATAGTGGGAAAAGAAACCCTTCTCCCATCATCAGCTAGCACTGACAGGCAGAAGAATAGAAGGTAGCAGTAGCATGGAGATGGTGCATGAATTTACTTCTTCCTGCTACCTGAATTCACCCTTCTTATGTCCTAAAAAAGCGAGAAACCCTGATCCTGTCACTTTGTAGCAAAGAATAGAGGGCAATGATCTACCAAGACTTAAGTATCTTGGTCTAAAGCAAGCTATGGCAAAATCAAACACTCAAAAAAATAGGATATAGAAACTGAAGCTTTGCAAACAGCTACTACTCAGAGGAATGCCCTCCAGGCCCTGCCTGCTCCACTGATTCCTAATGCTCAGCCCAACACCATGTCCCTTCTCTGATCCCTGACTCACAGTTGTGATGACTTGGTCAGTCCTAGGGTCCTAGGGTCTCTCTGTGGCTCTTAGGCCCAGCCTTCTTGCTCAGCCTATTGCTTTTCTCCTTTTTCTTTCTATTCCCTTTGCCAGCAGTCTTTTTAGTTGCTTAAAGACGTGTTGGACAGCTTTATTACAGATGAACTGTAATAGCTTGTCTAAAGTATGATCTGTCTATTGAGATTTTGATGTTTAAGCATTACAAGCCAAAGAGGCTTTTTCCTTATCTTCCTGGGTTTCATCCTCCTGCCTAAGCGTTTGAGATCTCCCATGCAGCCCCACACCTCCCTTAGCTTGGTATTACTGTCCTGTAACTCTCTCGTGAAATGTGGTAATAAGAAGAGCTCACCTTGCATAAATACAGACCTAAGTGTTGCCACTTCGCTACAGCTTCTGAATTGGTGTTTTCTTCACTCCGATTGTGATGGTATTCGTCGCATAGGCGGTGCTTCATTAGCATCCAGGTGTGCTGATAAAGAAATGACATACCAAAGAGTTTGTTCCCCTGTTTTCCAGATTACTGGTGCATTACAGCCCTGGAATGTCTCTGTGTACCATATCCAGAGTAACCGTGCAGAAGTGTACGCTGGGACAGTGGCCTCGCAGGTTCTCATCAGACTGGATCAGCCAGCTCCACTAGCGGAGGTTATGTCTTCCCTGAAGGACATTGTGAAGCGTGTGTATGAAGTGATTGACACAGAAGTGCAAGGTTAATTGTTATAATCCTGTCAAAGGGGAAAGCTTTTTGAGGGGGCTTCATCCATCTTCACTTGGGATTTCATCTGTAGAACTGTCAATTTGTTTTCAAAAACAGCGTAGTGGATCTTTTAAACTTTGCAAATATGGCTCTAACCTACCCACTGCAGGATGGAGAGGGTTGTAGCTGGTTAATAATTATTTTGGAGTGAATAGCTTGGAGGAGAATACTCCTGTGTCCTTGATGAAATTAATTTTCTTCTAATAGAAGAGCATAGACCATTTTCATACAAAAAAGCTAAGGTGTTAAAAATTTGTAGCACAATCATTAGTTGTATTAAACAGGCTCTTAAAAAAAGTGTTTAAAGTGCTATTGGGAAGCAGATATATTCTGTTTTTATAGACATGTATTACTTCCAGCAGTTTACATGAAACAAGGAGCATTTATAGTCTGTTAATTACTATAGCATATTACTGCCTACTTTTTAAATGTTAGGTAAATATTTAAGTATATTCAGTTTAAATTATTTTAATCTACTTATTACTGCATAGTTATCTGAACATTTTCTCTCCTGAAATGCATCCATAAGCACCGCTGTCATCACTTCTTATTCTGTGTTTACTTTTGACAACTCAGTGCAGCTTCCAGTGAAATCACTGCGTTGATCTCCTTTCCCTGCTGCTGTTGTCTCTCAGGTTTGGATGACACCTCGCAGCTGTATGCAGGAGCGGCCACTAACTGTCCTTTTATTCCAACAAACTAGAGTAAAAAGCGATAGGGTTATAACTGAATGGGGGCTCGTTTTGGGGAAGGGCAGCATTCTGGTTTCATTGCACCCATACACACCCAGAATTGCTTCAGCAGAGTTACTGCGGATTTACACTGAATTTATCATACCCAGAGCCTGGTCTACACACATGGCAGATCAATCTTGACGCTGCCATCAATATCTGTGCAAGGTGTGTTCTTCTTCTTAGATGTCAATGAATGTTCCCATGTTGAATTCAACGCTTGTCCCAAGAAAAACACCTGTGTGAATCTGGAGGGTTATTACAGCTGTGACCCTCAGCATAGACATGCAGATGTCAACCCTCACCAGCTTAGCCCAGGAAAGGAAGGTAAGAAATGTAGTTCTCACCCTGGGAAATGCTGAGAATGCTCCTGCAGGACTTCGTGGTCCATTGCAGGAGCCACCTACAAGGCAAAGATTTCTAGAGCACGCAGTGCCCCTTCTCCTCCTGTTGGGAGGAGATGCCACATAAGCCAGCTGATAGCTATTTCTGATTGAAGTGCACTGTATTTATTTCACAGTACCTGGCTGTTTCTCCCATCCCACCCTCAGCTGTCCTCGCTCACCTGCCAAACCCTCTAGCTCCAGACCCTGACTGCTCCTCAGAGCAAGTCATTCGGTGTCAGTACACCTCCCCAGCCTCCTGGGGAAATACAATTAGTGACACTACTTGTACATGAGCTCTCCCTCCCATTTCAACTGCGTGACTCTAGCTGGGACGCAGCAGTTGTGTAATCCCACCCTGGATTACATTGTGTCCTCTGCTGGAGGCAGGCAGAATTTGGCAATGGGTGCAATAATACTTTGCAGTACCAGTTCAGCAAAATACAGAAGTGGGTACTTACAGCCCATAGACATCTATGGGCCTGCTAATAGTCTTAAAGATAATGAGATAAATAAGTGCTTTCAGATTCAATGCTTTAGTTAGAAAACCATTTTACAATCCTTTAATCTCAAAAATTAAGATAATGTATTACTTTTTGCTTTTGTGATATTATAATACGTTGATTTTAATTTCTATTTATATTACTTCTATTGCTGCTTTTCATCTACAGAAAACATGAATGGTGTTATTTTGGATTTGCTTTGTTAGGAATGCTTTAACTCTTTGATAATACTATTTTACCCCTAGGTATGGCAGCATCTACTCCAAGTTCAGTGCTGGATCTCATTAACACTAGCAATAGCTCTCCATCCATAAATAATTCAAGTCTCTTGTCCGTGACTAACCAACCTACAGACGATGGGTGCTGTAAGTAACCTTGGATTTGAATGAATACTGTCTTGCTTTTAATTCAGCCACTGTTTGATCCCTTTTTACTGGGGTTGGATGAGTTACAGAATGGTGTTCACAGAAGCTGGTAATACTTTTGGAGTAAATCTCCACCTATGGAAACAGAAGGAGAGAGGCTCCCCCAATAGGACATTCGGATCGGGGGTTGTAGTGCTGTGACCACTGGAGAAACCCAGCTGTTGTTCCCATGGCTGCTGAAGGGAATTGGCCTCCTGGAAGTGAAGGTGGCCACACTGGTGTCTTGAGCCTGGTGAACCATTCCAGTGCAGGTCCCGTCACAGGGCTGGTGCTGGATCATCCTCCAGCGTGAGCAGCGTGCCAGTGAGGGCTGTGTGAGGCCAGCACCACTCGCTCGCCCTGGACACAGCTCACTACATGTCCCATGCTTATTCTGGAACAAGGTGTGGGAGGATCTGCTACTAACCACAGGAGCTCCTCCTGGCCACGGCCACTGGGATGTGGGCCTCTTGCTTTCAAGTCCGTGAAGGTGTTGGTGGGGTACATGAGTGAGGGAGATTGGCTGCAGCTACCCTACACTGGAGTCACCCTTTGTGAATACTGTCGCTGCTACATGTTAATAGCTGGCTGAGGGACTAATATGGGAACAAACCCCAGTAGATATGTCTTTATATGTGTGACTTCAGCCCTTACAGGCAAGAGTTATCACAGGCCTTCTAATGACAGTTTCTTCTTGTGGGAGGAAATAGCTTTAAGCAGTTCTTTGCCTAGGTCAGAGAGACAGGCTGGATATTCTTGATCTTCATCCACAACTTCTGATCCAAGCTGAAGCTAGAGGAATTAAACTGAAGTTCATCTAGAACAGGGGCAGTATGGCTTTGGGGGCGTTTGGCAGCCATATGATTCAGAGGCCTGGAAACAATTGTGTTCTACTGAAATAATTTAAGAATACCACCCTTTTTCTCAGGCTAGCCATTAGCGTGAAAGAATTGAAGTTGTGGCAGCAGCATGCCATGACCTCTTGGTTAGCGTGGGGGATGATGTTCATCTCACCTCACCCCAGATTTCTACAGGAGAGATGTCTAGTCTGTGCTTGCCACCCGGGCTCTCTCTCTAGTTAGTGGAGACAGACAGGCCCTGCTGGAGGGCAATTCATCCTACCCTATTTTGACATGTCCTCCTCCTCGTCCTTCAAGGAGGTGAATAATCTCTGAAGGGTCCTGTCTTTTCCCATTGACATGACAATGATTGCACCAGACTAGAGTGGCATAAATAGGTAAAATGCTGCCCACAACTCTGCCCCTACCCTGCAAAAGCTGGGGTCTCTGAGGTTTTTCCAGGCATAAATCAAGGCAGCTTTTGGCTGACGAGGTGCATTTTGATGATCGAAGTAACAAGAGGTACAGCAGGTGTCAACATATGTAGACTACACAGATTCACTATTCCAAACTTGCTTCTGTTGCTTGAACCTGTAGCTCATTGGCTGATTATTAGTGTTACTAGAGATTCAACACGAACAGGTATAGTAAAAGGAAATAAAAAGAGTAAGCACCCAATTAATCACTCTAATGGGATGGTTCATAGATGTGGGTACCTGGTACTTTGAGAGGGACAGAATCTGTGCTGTTGCGATGTAAAAAGGAGCTTCACCTATTGATTGTCAAAGTGCTTGTCCATAATGGATTTAGAATAACACAATGCTTTAAAGACGAAATGTTGCTTTTTCTGTGATGGCTCTTCCTGGGACTGCAATAGATCCTTCTGCAGTTAGCAACCACCAAATCTTCAGCGTTACCAGCAACAGTTTTGAAATGTCCTGGCATGTCACTTCTACTCTGAACCATACTTTCCAAGTCCAAGTTTTCAAGGGCAAAGACATTGTAAGAAACCTGAAGACAGAGGAAATGAAAATGGATGTGTCTGGACTGGAAGCAGGTGTGATGTATTCAGTAGAGATCAGCTACAAAACCTGTGGAAAAACCAGCATCTCCCGCCAAAATGTTAAAACAGGTAAATAAAGGATATATATATTCCTCCTCTCTCCTTCCCCCTTTCACTCTTCCCCTACTCACTTGCAGTTCAGCAATGATCCATTTGGTCCTCCACAAACTCCATTTCCCTCCTCCTTCAGCACTTTTTCTCTCCTTTACCCCAGCATTTGCACAACCCGGACTATCAGGCAGCAGAGCTCTGGCTTTAGTTGATAAAGCAGTGCTGGACCTGACTCAGACTATTACAGATATCAGACTAAGCTATAATACTTTTTTTTTTTTTTTTTTTTTTTTT
>Ga0065711_1006518_pt1 | contig 20987 bp, 13 predicted proteins | sample Hoacrofraction12_FD_59098 | JGI IMG/M metagenome (GOLD analysis project Ga0065711, IMG submission 59098) | Hoatzin crop microbial communities from Cojedes, Venezuela - Epithelial fraction 12 v2 (version 2) | ecosystem: Host-associated > Birds > Digestive system > Esophagus > Crop | place...
GGCGGGGATGGCCGAACCCCGGTGCTGCTGCGGTGTCTGCGGGGCCCGGCTGCCTCCGGGCTGCGGTCCGCTCCTGTCCCCGTCTCACCCGCGGCCGGAGGCGGCCGGTGGTGCGTCCGGCTCCAGATGCCAGAACCGCGGGGTGAGAGCTGTCCATGCATGAATCGCACCGAGCCAGGGGCAGAGAGCCCATGAGACCCGTGGGCCTGGCAGGGACGCGACAGGTTTTTCTTTGAACCCTCAGAGCACGTTAACGAGGCACAGCGGGCCTGGAGCCCAAATCCCAAACCTTAATCCGCATCTCGTTGTGCCTCTGGATGCCCAGGCTGCCGCGCAGCTCGAGGCAGCTCACCTCTCCAGAGGCGTGAGAACGGCTCGGCTCCGGCCACCAAGAGCTGTGCCAGAAAGACCGGTCACCGTGCGCAGTGTTATCCTGGAAGGAATTGCCCCCATGTGTCTTCCCTGGGTTGGGACGGATGTGGGGATGTGGTCTCTCTGGCCAGACCTGAGCCCTGGGGCTGCCTGGGGTCTGCGTGGCCCCCGAGCGCTGCGGGGCCAGGGCCGGGCAGGTCTGGGGTCTCGCAGCTGGGCGGGGGCCACACGCCGTGACCCGTCCTCCCTCCCTCCTCGCAGCGTCATCATGACCGGCTCCTACAACAACTTCTTCCGCATGTTCGACCGCAACACCAAGCGCGATGTGACGCTGGAGGCCTCGCGGGAGAACAGCAAGCCCCGCGCCATCCTCAAGCCCCGCAAGGTCTGCGTGGGCGGCAAGCGGAGGAAAGACGAAATCAGCGTGGACAGTCTGGACTTTAGCAAAAAGATCCTGCATACAGCTTGGCACCCCTCCGAGAATATCATTGCCGTGGCAGCGACAAATAACCTGTATATATTCCAGGACAAGGTTAACTAGGAGGACACGCTGTTCTTTAGGGTTCCCATGTACTGAACACTAGTAAACACAAGATTTCAAATCTTTCTTTCTTTCTTTCTTTCTTTTTCCTCCCTTTCTTTCCCTTTCCTTCCACTGCTCCGGCACTGCTCTGCGGCTGTGCGGAGGTCAGCAGCCCTGCGCGCCGGGCGCAGACCCCACATTGCTCTTTCTTTACGTGCCGAGGGCAAAGACGTCGCGCGGGCGGTCGGGGAGATGCCAGGCTGCGGCCGTGCCGGTGTCCCCGGGTGCCTGCCGAGGGACGAGCGCAGCGATGCCAGCGCGGGCGCTCGGCGGGCGAGGAGATGGGGAGAGGCGCAGCCGGCTGCCCGGGGGGGGGTCGGCTACAGTGGTGTTAAACTTCGTCCTAGAAATAGTCCACCTCTCACGTGGCAAGATCAGAACGTCCCCTTTGCCATTTTTCACATTTGTCTTTTTATTATTACTATTTTGTGTTTTTACCAACAGAGACAGCAAAACCAAACATGAAATGGAAAAGTTCAGCTTTGCAAGGGACAGGCTGGAAGGGGGGGGGGTCCGCTGCGCCCCGAGACGTGTCCGCTCCGGCCGGGCTGCTGCTCCCCCCGCCCCACAGAAACTCTCCTGAGGATTGGGCTTTGTAGATACTGTGGTGCCTTCTTTGGTATATGAAATACCTTTCTAAATGATGCTTCCAAATTGCATCGATTGCAAACCAAACTGAACCCGGGCTCTTCTCTGCACTTCTTGTCTCTTGGTTTGGGCGTTTCTACTTCTTCTGTTGTAAGCTCTGCATGGTGTGACTGTCTCTCTCTTTTTCTTAATTTATTTATTTATTTATTAGATCTTTTTTTAAAGATAAAGTATAAGTTGCTAATTTATGACCTTCTAAAAAGAATCCAACCGTATATTGCTGTTAGCACCTGACTGCTTCGGGGAGAGGCTGTGTGTGCTCCTACATCATCATCATCATAATAATAAAACAAATAACTCTTCCTCTTTGCATGGCACGGCTGCCCCTCACTAATCTAAAGATTGCTCAGGTCGCTCTTTCACTTGAGCAACTGCTCAATTAAAAAAAAAAACTACTACTGAATTTTCAGTCAGTCTGAAAACTGCTCCTGCAACAAGCAGCAAGTGAATAAAGAAAGTCAATTAAAAAATTCGACGCTGTCACCGTAGCAGTGGCTCCGCAGGGGTGACCCTGCTGTGCGGCCGTCACGGGGGGCAGCGGGCAGCCCACCACCACGCTGGCCAGGACGGTCACAGGACTCGAGGGATCTCTCCGGGACAGCCGCGGCGGGGCCCCGCGAGGATTCCCAGCGTGTCCCACCATGGCCTCCGGCTCTTACACCTGACTTGGGAGACAACCTGCCGCAGGGACCGCTGGAACATCGGGAGCTGCGCAGTGATGGGGGCCCCGGCCCCGGGACGGAGCCTCGGGGTGCTGAGCCGGCGAGGGCAGCGGCGGGGAGAGCTTGCTGCCTTCAGAGGCCTGACCACACCAGGAAAAACAAGTGCACTGGCTTATAAATTTATTACAAGCGATGGCTTTTAGAAGCAACTTTTTTTTTTAAAATGAAATGGTAAAAAAAATAGCAAGAGTAAATGAACCATTTTTTAAAAAAACAAATGTTCTTTTCTGGTTCCTGTAAAGAAAGCCTGCACTCTGGCATTGGAAGTAAAGTTGTCCCAACCGTGTCCGTGTGTGGAGTCGCTCTTGTTGTGCCTCTCGTGTGCTGGGGGACGGCAGCTCCGTGGCACCGGGCACGGTCCCTGGTCCGAGGCTGCCTGCCAGGCCTGCGCTGCTGAGGGGCGGCTGGGGGGGCCTGAGACCCCAGGGATTCTGCATCCCTGCCGAGGGGAGGGGACATGGGGGCAGGGGGTGATTCGGGACCCATGGGTGGGCATGCAGCCTCCCCCCAGCTGGGTCAGCCCTTGGGTGGGGGGCTGTGGTGGGGCTGAGCAGAGTCCCAGTGGCCCCAGACCCACCGCTGGCAGCGCGTGGGAGGGCACGCGGAAACCCAGGGACGCGTGAAGTGGGACGTCCCCTCGCTGTGCGGTGGTTAAGGACCTGTCACCCACCGCCTACCGCAGCTGGACGTCAATGTCCAGGCGCAGAAAGCGGCCCAGCTGCAATCCCCAGCGCCTTCTGCAGCCGCGGAGGGGCTCCGGGAGCTCCCCGGTGCCGCAGCGATGCCGCGTGCGGGACGCTGCCCGGCGCGTGGCGGCCTGGAGCAGGCTGCCGACTGGCAGCCTGCGGCCGATGTCCTGCTCGCTCACACAGGGAGCAATGCTGTCGCATCCCAGATCTGAGCCCCGCAGCCCCGCCTCAGCGCGGTGTCTCCAAGAACAGGGCCCTGTGGCGTGGCAAGGGCTGTCGTTCTCACGCTGCCGCCTGGCCGCTGGACCCTGCTGCGCGGTGACAGTGCCTGGGGAGCGAGACGGAGCCCTGGAACTCACCCGGCAGGGGCTGGCTCAGCGGGGCGAGCAGGAGATGAGCGCGTCCATCTGTCCAGGGTCTCTCTGCCGTGGCCTGGAGCCACGGGCCAGCGGGAGCAGGGCTCCCCTTCGCAGGACGTTTGTAGGAGCAGGTCATGGGCAACGGCGCGGGGACGCTGGTGCCCATCGACAAGCTGTTCTGGGCGGGTTGAGCCCTCCTGCTCAGCAGCCCGATCCAACACCGCGTCTCATGGAGCCAAACGCAGCTTCAGCTCCCCACATAGGCGCGGCAGTTACATTTGTACAGACGCCAACAGCCACTTCATCGCGATGGGGACGCGCAGCTTCACCGAAACCTTTCCTGTCCCACCCGGGCAGCGCTGCGGAGTGGCCGGGCAGACCCAGCACGGCTGGGGCTCCTCTCGCTCCCTCCTGCCCCGCTGAGGGTGGGCGACTCCCCGCCCCAGCAAAGAGCGGTGCCCGGACCCCCTCCGACGGCTGCGACCCCTCAGAGACCGAGGCCGGGGGTCCCCTGCCGCCGCCTGGCACGGGGGCCAGCGGGTCCTGCAGTGCCCGGCGTTGTCCATTTGGAATGGCTGCCNGTAGCCGAGCTGGCTTCTGCTGCACCTGCAGAGCGGGGCTGGGCGAGCCGCGGGGCCACGGTGGTCGCCGTGCGCTGCCCGCTGCGCTGTGCCGATGTGCTGTGCCGTGCTGGGCGGGCAGGGGCAGCCGGGGCGAGCAGCTCCTGGTGACTCACAGAGCACCCAACAGCTCGCCCTCCTCAGCAGGACAAATCTCGTTGCCTGGTAAAGCATTAAACCTCCCTGTCAGCTCCGCGGCAGTCCGCGGGCGAGTTCTCTGCTGTGCTCGGTGACGAATTTCAGCGGCGGCGCCTCATTAGGGGCTGCAGGGCACGGATGACACTGTCAAGGAAGTGTTATTCAGACACTCATTTACCTTCACATTAACCGCGCGACCTTCCTCTCCTGAAACGTGCACGGGTCCAAGCGCTGGGTTTATTCCTCTGCGTGCAGCACCCATCCAGGCAGGGCAGCTGGGGTGGCACCGACAGCCTCTTCTTCCACAGAGCCCCGAAGCCCCAGATACTCAGAGAGCTCTTCAAAATGTCCAGCAAGGCTTCTGACGTAACCCAGCCGCATTTGTCCTTACCCTTGTGAAAACCGAGTTGCGCAGAGCCTGGGCTGTGCTGCTGCCGTGGGGTGAGCAGGGCTGGGAGGGGACGCCCGGACCGTGGGGCTCTCCAAGCCTTTCAAAGCTGGTGGCATCACGGCCTCGGGTGCCGAGATCACTCTTCTGGCAGGACCTCTTTCACCATCGCTTTCTCTGCTTCCATTCCCTCGCTTGCTCCCCCCACCTCGGGTCATGCTGGGCCGGGCACCTGCAGCTCCTTACGCCAGAAATGAGCCCAGCTTTTCAAACTCTGAGCTTCCTTCCCCTTCCTAAGCTTGCTCAGATTCAGGTCCTGTCCCGCCGAGCGCGCAGCCCCAGCAGCAGCGTGACAGCCAGGCCGAGCCGCGACAGCGAAGGTGCCAGAAGAGCTGTCGGTGTCCCTCACGCCCAGCCTGCCCTCCGGATGAGGGCCCCACGGACCGTCCCTGCGCTGGGCGACCCTGGGGACTGTGCCCGAGGCGCAGCAGGGTGGGGACCAGCTCGCGGTGCCGTGCATCACCCGCCTGCCCTCCGGCACCACCGCCCCGCACCAGGGGCCCGTATGCTCAGTGTCATTGCTTTATTCACAGAATAAGCAGATAAATACATGTTAATGAACATCTGGTCTCCATAAACAAGATAAATTAAAATTAATAGCGATCTTATTCATTTAATGAACAAGTTAACCATATTTTAAAGCAGCCATAAAAAATGCATGGCTTCCTGCAGGGATGCGCTGAGCGAAAAGAAAGTCATTGCCTCGCGTGGCCCTCGTGTCCCTCGCTCGGTTTTGGACGTGACCAGATGAACATGAAAGCTGTCTGCCTGCAGCAGGCAACCCACAGCTCTCGAGCCCCTGACGTTCAGACACAACCCCCCGAACTGGTTAAAAACGAAGAGCCCTGTGCCCAGGGCCCGACTCGCTGACGGTGTCCGCAGGTCCGAGGGCAGCGGTGGAAGCGGGGAGCTCTGCTGTGCCCCCCAGCCTTGCAGCCCCCCTGCAGCCCTACGGCCAGCGTGTGAGCGTTGTGCTCTCCAGGTGGGAACGAGACATCCCGAAGGGGCTAATGAGTTCGGCCTTAGGCAAGCTACAGCCCCCTGCCCCCTTCCCACCCCAGCCAGCAGCCGTGCCGGGGAGCGCGCAGGCACGGGGGGATGCTCGCCGCGCGCCCAGCCAGCCCGCTCTCACCGCAAGCCCCCGTTTCAGATGGCAGCAGCACAAACCCCTCCCGAGCTGCCCAACTCTGTGAGCAACCTCCTGCCTTGGTGCTCAGACGGCAAGTCCCGGTGGCTGGCCACCAAAACAGGAATTGCTGGGGGGGGGGGAAACCCAACCAATTTCTCATGGAAGAATCAATCCCTCCCCACCCCTCACCTCAGAGGAAGAGATCCATGCCCAATACAGAAGACACAAATACCTCGATGCCACCATCTCCTATTTAAGCAAAAGCCTGAAGAACTAAACTAGACAATAATTTTGCTTGGCACGCCGCTGCACGTATGCTGACCTGAACGAAGCTCAATCCGATGCTGCACTGTGCCACAGGAACTGTTCTTGCCAAACACAGCCAAGAATTTAGGCGACATGACTTCAGTTGTTTGCTTTACTCGGAAATTCACAAGTCCAACAAAATCCAACAAAAACTGGCATTAGGCCTGTACAGTCCATATATAAAAAGGGTTGGTTTATTGTAGTTCAAATACATCAACTGAACAATCCCAACATTTCAAAATTAAACTTTAGAAACACAAGTTTAACATTCAAAACAGGAGTATAGTTTACAAGAATTGCCCGGAGGGGAAATCCACAGTCTAATCCAGAAGTATGTAAAGATCACTTTATCGTAAATAAAAATGTGTTTATACAACCGTCCTGTTCTGCTCCAGTAACCACTGTTGTTTACCAAGTGTTTCCAACTGAGTAAAAATTATTAGACAAATCTCCACCTGGGCAGAGCAACCTGATTTTGCTTCCAATTCATGGCCAGGGTAAGGAACAAAGCAGACCTGTGAACAAATTTAACGTGGTCTCTCAGTCCTAATCCTCCTCTCTCATTCCTAACTCGGGCTGTAATGGGTTTAGTTCCATTGACAAGGGTGAAAGCAAGCAGAGGATGGGGACTTGTGTTTCCAGAACGTGGTCTTCAGTAACCCATAATTTAAGCGTTTCGCCTCCTCAGCCAGGGCCTGGGGGTGACCCTTCGGAAGCTGGCGGCACACACCTAGCACGAGTTCAAACCGCACGCGTGGTCATCCTTAAGACTCACAGGTACGACGCTGCCGAGACAAACGCCTCCAAAGATCAGACATCCACACCTCATATACAGATACTGCGCTGCTCTGAGCTCTGAAGTTACCAAACACAGCCCACACGTTCGGGTTTTTGTCAGTCATGCCCCGAAGAAACTCATCAATACCTTTAACGTGGGTTTTCTGTCGTTGGCTCCCCCCCTCCCCAAGACCATTTTACGTTCACAGATGCTGCTTCTTCCTCTGCTCCTCAGATGGTTCTGCAATATATTCACGGTAATGTATATGTATAAACCTGACAGATGGCTCATGCAAGCTTTTTGATTTAACAGATACTCTTGGCTGAAGAGTATTTCATAACTATTTTGTTGTTCGTCTTGTAGGCTCTGAAGCTGTGGGTGGTGGAGGTGGGCCCCGACGGTCCAGGTCATCTACGTAGGACACAATGAGTTTGCGTCTCTCCTCCGGTACGCAGTCGAGTACCAGGTACCGTTTGTCGTTCTGTAGTATCTTCTCTACATCTTTCAGATGCTGATCTGACTCCTGGATCAACTTTTTGGATCTGAAAGCAAGCGTTAGAGTTACCACCCTAGAGTGGTCCCAGGTGCAGAGGACGCCCCGGAGCCCGCCCGGCCCCAGCGGCGGCCGCTGCGAGCTCAGAGGAGCTGCCCGCAGTGTAACAACCACAGGCAGGGGCGGAGGAAAAGCAAAGCAGGGACCCGGGTATCGTCCGAGCCAGCAAGACCCGGCTTTGGGTCAGGACTGGGCACACCACCAGCACTCCACGCACAGGACACAAATTCTTGCCACACCGGTGCTACATTAATGAAGCACCATGGAAGACTCACGCCTGGCTGCAATGGGCTTGTACAGCACGACATGAGCTATACAAATGCTAAAACCTAGAGGGGACTGAAAATAAATTAAAAAAAAAAAAAAAAAAAAAAATCAGAGTTTTACATCCAGCATCTAAATGAGGCAAACAGAATTTGGATGTGGAGGTCTCAGCTACGGTCCAGCCTGACCAACTGTGTACCCCACCAGCTCAGAGCACCGTGGTTCAGCTCCCTGACGGCAGCCGCACATCAAACCACAACTCCAACACACCACAGTGCTGACCGCAAAGCAACCACGCAGCTCGTTAGCATCCACATAACTTAATTTCATTTTGTCCCTTTTAAGTAAACTCGTATTTCCGATGGGAAACTTATTTTGGTCCACACCCAAGATTCTGTATCAGCCTTACCATCCCCTGAAACGGAGTGGAAGAGCCAACCGCTCTGTAAATCCACCCGCCTGCACCGCACACCCTTTCAATGAAATCCTCCCTCAGAAACCAGGCAAATTATTTATGGGGTTTTTACAAACTTTCAATGGAGCCAATATTTCTTTGCTGTCTACTCCAAAGTCCCGAAACAGTCCTCCCTTCAGTATCGACCCCTCCCGAGTCCAAACCAAGGACGAGCACCAACACGAAGAGGGCCCTCACCACAAAACGAAGTTAACGCCCGGCAGCTCGCGGGCTGTTCACACAGCACTGCCCCACAGCCGGAGAGAACCTCGCACCTCTGCTGGTTCGATTCTCATTACTTGTTAGCCAGCCAGCAGAAGTGTCAAAATAGAGCAAAAAGAAGTCTCTAACTGCTGCAGACTTTTTTTTCACAGGTTATGAAAGGTTGTAAAAGGGTAACTTAAGACATCAACTTATGCTAGGAGAAAAAACACGACATCAGTTTGTTGCCATTTACAGGAAGAAGCGCAATAAAAAGATTAGTCTTTTGTTGACATCATGCCACGCACCTGTACGTTATAAATTTGGTCTCTTTCAATAGTGTTCGGAAGTCAGCTTTGGCAGTAATGTATTTGTCTCTAATGTATTCCTCAAACTCCCTTTGTTTTTTCTGAAGGAAAAAAGGTAAGTTTAAACACTGAATGCAGATTAAGTACTTCACACAAATTCACATACTAAACATAAGCAATAATTACATGTTAATTATACTTTTCCTTATCTGTTACATTTTTAATTTAAAAAAATCTTATTTAAACAATAATAATTCTGTTCACATAAAGCAGAAACCACTCCAGCAGCCATTAGCTTACTTCCTCCGTACCCTGCACTACACTGGAAGTCAGCAACAGTCACACAGACCACTTACCCTGTCACTTGAAGAAAATTTAATGCACCTTGGATCTTCTTTAATGATTTTTTTCACTTCTTTCCATGTTGATGTTAAGGTTATCTTTCAAAAGAAGCAAAAATAGTTAAATTAAAAGAAAATTAAATGCTAAGAATATAGAATGTAAATACTACCGCATCTGAAGCTTTTAAATACCTCCCAAGTCCACTGACAAAGTTGTTGCTGTATTTTTAAGAGTTGGGTTTTGATTATTCATACTACTACATTTGTATTTTTAATTAGTTGACTTTATACTTTTCTTTCGTATTTTGAGATGGCATTTTCAGATCAAAGTCCTCACAAACACCATTTACATACCAAAGTCTTTTTCTAGTGCATATTTATGTATGTGACTGTTGTTAAAAATTACCTATGGAAAACTTGCTTCAGAGTTACATGTCTGCCATTTCATTCTATCACACTAAAAACCTGCCTAATGTCTTAAGCACTTCTGACTAATGCATTAAAAAATGAGGTAAAAACTTTTGGGACTAAAGTTGTCACGTAACTAAAAAAGAGTAAGACTCGCTAAAGCCCCACAATACACAGAACAGGCGATAGATTTCCATAGCATTACACAAGTTCAGATTCAGTAGGACAAGATAGAGCAGGAGAATATCAAAACAGATGAACTTGGTAAGATTATAAACTGATCGTCATTAAGACAAACACACTGGATATCTGAAAGAGCAAGATGCCATACAGTAAAGAGTATCAAATAACTCAGTGCTGAAGAAATGTTAACCTCCTGCAGGAGACAAAAAGATCACTGATTAGAAGTTTAAATGTAAGTGAACTGTACGTTAAACCGAAACAACACTCAAGATAAACAAGGAAACCTAATGCACAAGCTTTATTATGAAGAAGAAAAGACAGTGGTGAAGCAAAGGGGCCCTGGAAATAAAACTAAACAAATCAGACTGTGTGACAGAAAAGCAGAAAAAAAGAAATCACAATGGGCTGGCAAAGATTTGACGTTCAAATATATACAGCTCTTACTGCTGAAGTTTCATCCAGAAGTTGCCTAAAGTGTTCCCTCTTCTTTTTGGTAAGTGCTTCAATGTGTTCATTAAAGAGCTTTTCTTTCTCTTCTCTTTCTAGCAAGGACCCAGATTCCCATCGATGATCTTTGCGTAGAGTCCTCCTGGTATCAGACCACGACACATCTGAAGAACGCACCTGAGCCAAAAGATGATTATTTCTTTAAGCTATTTTTTCCCACAGTTTACTGATATTTCTTATGTACTACTTAAGGTTATTTCTCTTGTTTTAAGCTCATATTAAAGATTAAAAAAAACCAAAAAACAAAACCAAACCAGCTTTTAAGTAAGAGATGGTAGTAGCTTCCCCACAAATACTAAACATGGAGTGGCAGAAGGAATTACTTTGCATCAGTTCAAATGCAGACGGAGATACCCCACTGACCTGGCTGAGTATCCTCTCGAAAAGAAAAATCCAGCACCCTCCTCCTCCGTGAGTAACAGACTATATTAACCACAAGTGGTCTGGAAGGGCAGCTTCAGAGATAATTATTTCCAAGGAGACACCAGGAGCTCTGCAGTGCCGTGCTCCTAGCCCAGAGAGCATCCTTGAGCAGCTGCTGCTTTATGGTACTAGTGTACCACCAGATCAGCAACGAGCTGTTTACATCCTGCCCCCTTATACAGATTTCAGTGCTGAAATGTGGAACTGAGCACTAGTAACGTGTTTGGATTTCGTATCCTACACCAGGGAGCAACAGCGTAGTACACATACTGGTGAAAACTCGTTTTGCTAATCCTGCCCCCTTAGCAGGACGTTCACCATAGAAGAACTGTGCTCTCCCAGATTAGCTTGACCAGGAGAACAAAGGGAACACAGAACACAGCTGAGAGATGGTATGACAAAGACACTGTGTTTGGAGCACGAAGAGGAGAGACAACACAAAAATAAGGGGACTATTCCTAATGCTCAACAATCTCTAATTTTCCAACAGACATACAGAAGTTTACAGCAGCATGACTGAAAACCTGCCATCGCCTGTGAGACTCCAGCAAAACGCAGCAGGAGTAATGCCATCACCCAACAACCCGGGCAAGACACCAGAACACAAACCCTAAACGCAAAGCCTTCGCTTCCAGCCAAGGCAGAACTCCCAACAGTGAGTGGAGGGCAGTGGGGAGAAGACAACGGGATTCTGTTTCTGCATAAACTTAACTACACAGGCCAAACAGATTTTATGCAGTGCAACACTTAGAAAAAAGAATGCACTGACAAGCTGAGAAAGCCTGTCCATATCTCACCATGTCAGACAGAAGCGCTTTGAAGTTTTGTATCGCTTCTTCCCGTTTGTGCTGCTCACGTTCTCTATCAATTTCCTTGGTTTGCTCTGAACGAGCTTTCTGGACTTCCCTTTCTCGTTCACGCAAACTTGCCTCAATGCGAGCTTGTCTCTCGAGCTCCTTTTCTTTTTCAGAATCTAAATTCTGAAACACAAGAACAAACCTTTCTCAATAAAAACAACACAACACCTTTCATATTCTCATTAGACAGATAAGTAAATTACAGGGTTATCAACCTAAAGGCATCTCGGAGCAAAATATTTCAAAATGATTTGAGATCTATGGACTACAAAATTTTGCTTCAACAGCTATGTGGAAGCATTCTAGGGTTTACACGGGGCAAGAAGTTTGGTCACAACGCTGAGCTCAGAATGACCATTCTCAGGACCATGATACTTGAGTCCAGTGACAAACCCAACTGAATAATGACAGGGCGGGGGTAGGGTGGTGTCACTATTTGTTAGCCCAGTTTTACATCCCTAACCATTCACTGCCTGGAAGGGAAAGGCAGGAACACTGGGCTAAGAGCGACGAGCCAGCGAAGGAACTGTGTATGAACCATCTATATTCCTGAAGGAAGCTCAGCTGATAGAAAAATCACAGCGAAGGAAACTCTGCCCATCCTGGCAGGAAGTCATCAGTGGTGTCTGTATTTTCTGAAGTTCTACAGCCATTTTTACAACCAATGGCTTTACAGGAGTCTCTGCTTTTCTTGCTCTGCTGGATAAATTCTCCCAGGTATCACGTGTGTGTATGCACGCGTGCGTACAAATACCATGAACATCTGCAGCAGCACCACCACCAGCAGGGATAGTACTTCTAAGTTTCAAGCTGTAATTCTGGGGTACTTCTACAAATAACTGTGGCATAGAATCCTCTTTAGTATGGAACTAAAGCACATATTAGTCTGTCTTCTAGTTAGTTGCTTCACACACTAACAGAAATGTGACCGGCAGAACATCCAAAGTTGTAATTCCAAATGTCACATGCATACCTTAGCTATTTTCTCTATGTACTGTTTGAAAAGATCTTCCCTCTGCGAAGAGCTATCCACTGCTTTGTAACGGGGGTCAGTCTCTACTTTGTCCTTCACTTTGCTCCAGCGAGACTGACTGTCCAGGTGGTGATTAGCCAGTAGCTCAAAGAAGTCCATTTTGATCTGTTTTACAGACAGAAACAGAAAGACAGTACTTGAGAAAGACACTTTCACACCCAACAGTTTGCTCTTATGAAAAAAGGAGTCAACTTACCTCCAATAGAGGGAAGAATATTAATACTACATACCATTACAATTTAGAGAAATCACTAAAACTCTGAACTGAGACATAACCACGGCTAAAATTCACTTCCCCTTGGGACAGTTTTGCTAAAGCAGATACATTAACAAAATCTGCTACATCTAAGATGGGCTATATTCTTTAAGGAATGATTCACCAATAGTTTTTATTATTTTACTCCAATTTAAGCTTCATTTTTTCAGCTTTTTTATATAGATATCGAAGTAACAAGTTACTGGCTCTGCATTATAGCATTTTGCATATTAATACTACAGAAGCTATGTAGCTTTACACAGGGCTCTAGACAAACCAAGTATTTATGGATTCATCCTCCAAGTGTACAACGAACAGTGGTAAATACTTGGATCTGCTGATAAAGAGCAATGTCTTACGATGGATCTAACCAATAAAGAATTACCCATATATGGTAATTAAGTAAATTACATTTAAGATGGATATGCACATATATAACGAAAGCTTAAGGAAATGTTTTAGTCTGCTTTTTCAATTGGAAATAGGATGTCAGCACTCTGACCATAACAACAGCTGTTGCCAAAGGGCTGGCACAGGATCAATCGTATTATTTTTTTTAATCTCAAGACAACTAGCAAGACATTTTCATCCAAACTCCCTAAACCAGCAGTTGCAAGAGCAACTGCTGTGACTTTATTACATCTTTTTTCTGGGGTAGATGATCTCCCTGTTCCTGCCGCACTTTAGGCACTAGGTATTTTCTCCTTTTTGTTTCCACTACTTTACGCCTTAGAAGCCTGGTTCAGCATTTAGGCGTCCATCTCTCCGAAGCAGAGAGGCGAGGGGCTGGTTCACCTCTCTTGCTGAGTGCCAGGGATTGACTTCAGGGACTCTACATGCAAGGTGAAGCATGCTGCCTTCACAGCATCCCAAACCCTGATGGTCCACAAAAAAAAAAGTCCTTATGGCACACTAATTGGAAAACAAAACCCCAAAAATCCAAAACAAAACAAAACCCCAAACAAAAACCCAAACTAGAAGGGCTGGCCAAACTAGGGGATGGGCTGGGCATTAATTTTTCACTATGCATGTCCTCCCCTCATTCCTTTAAATAAAGGAAACCACCAGAAGCAGTTTAGCTCCAAAACACTGAGGTTCACAAGGGAAGCGAGCAGATGGACAGGAGAACAAACTCTGCCTTTCCAGAGAACTGTCACACCCCAACTCTCGAGATGTGTTTAGTTACAGAATGCAAGAATGAAATGAAAATCGAAACCAGCATTCTGCAGGCTTGCCCACCCATAGTTTTAGCTCTTCACAATATTCATATAAAAGCATAAAAGGCTTTATAGGCTTTTTTGCTTGTTATCTTAATCTCTCTGTTAAGAGAGTAAAGGAGAGATTAGAAAACAACTGGTTAGTGCCAGTGGGAAGTTGCTCTACATCTACAGCACTATCACTTTTTCTCAAAGTAGCTGAACAAAATGCTAAGCAAACCATTCATTCATCGTAAAATTCAGAACGTTGTTTCAGAACATCTTAAAACATGCATGCAGTATCAAAAATATGAAGCTTTCTAAGCCATGGCATCAGAAATACTTGTTAAAAATCAAGCGATTCTCATTTCCGTTACTACAGAAGTCTATAAAGTAAGGGTATCTCCAAGTTCCTGCACCAGTCGCGCATGCGTATGGATCCACTCCACGGGTGAGACCTGCACGCCCGCAGCACCGCTGGCAGCACGCGGCACTGGCTGCCGCACACAGCCAGGCCCACCACCACGGCCCGCGGCAAGGCCAGCAGCCCCCGCCCCGCCGCACAGAGCTGCTGCTGCACTGGCCACCGACCCCGGCGAAAACCAGGAGGGTACGGCCAGTGCCCTCCCGAGAAAGACGAATGACTCTTCCAGACCTTTCATGCTCTTAAAGCACGGGTTTAACTTCAGTCATCCGCCACGTATATAGCACAAGTATTGCAATTTGGTTTTAAATAAAAAAAAGGTGAAAACTTCTCCAAAAACTGAGTCAAAAGCATCTCACCAGGGAACAATCTTTAAGGTCACAGCTGGACAATGCTGTAAGCTTCGTACATCTGCACACAGGAACCAGCTCCACTAAGCGGAGCATTGCCTCAGGCAGCTGTGAGCGCTCTTGGCACAGGACAGCCGCCAGCGCGGCGGGCGTGGGACGCTCGCAGCTGAACGTCTCCCCAAGTCTGCGTAAAGCGGGAGGTCAGGCTCATCTGCTGGCACGGCTCGTCTGGAGGAGACGGAACCACGCTGTGCCCCGGCACAGCACGCGAGCAGCCTGGCCAACACCGCCAGCTGCTGGTCCCTCCCCGACACCCTCAAAGCCCCGCGCCCTGCCTCACCTCTGCCATCTGAGAAGTGTTACCACTGAATTTACTCACTGAAATTAGCCACATGAATAAAAACAACCATCTGAAAAGCTGGCTGCTCCTTCACCATCCTATACGGCATAACTCAGTGAATCCAAACATTATGTAATTTAAAACCCTTACATTAAAGATTTCTGTAAAGTTGATCCTCCTTAAATAAAGATTTTGGATTTTTAAAACAGACTGAGAAAGCTTCAGGTTAAACGCCTTAAATTTTCTTTTGTGTTTTAAGCATTTTCAAAATAAAAGGAAAATAAGACTGAAAATATTTCAGGTGTATTTAGAACTCTTTTTTTTTTTTTTGGCAGTTAACACATTGCAGGTACAACTCTCATCACTTCACAAGGAAAAAAACTAAAAAAATGTAAAGTACCGGAACTGCGGAGGCTAAAGTCACCACACAGAGATACCAATTCTTTCCTCACTAGGGAATCCCATAATATTTGCGTGTCAGTGATTGACAGCTGTCAGACTGAACTGATTGACAGGCCGCACAGCACATAACTGTAAAGTCTATCCACTTGTTATAAAACAGAATACATAAAATGGTTACAAAAGGCTTTTGGAGAAAACAAAAAACATTATTTCAAAAGCAAGCAAACACAGTCTGTCTTAACTTTTCAACTTTAGAACAATCATGCAACAACAAAACAAACATTTACTTTCTTTAAAGTCAACTGCACTACTGAACTGCAAGAATGATTTAAAATTCCATATTCATAATCAAAATGCAGTATGTAAATGTCTAGTTTTGAACTACATCAGATCTCTTCCAAAAGCACAATCATTGATTGAAAATATCAGCAGTAAGTCAACATTTGAAGAAATCCGAGTACAGAATCAAAACTAGACCAGAGTACTTAGATTAAGAAATATATGCAAAACTTACTGAACAACGAAACTGTCCCCAAATCTAACCTGTTACTGAGCATTTTTCTCTTCTGTAAGCATTCTTAGTAGCTGAAATTTGCAATAACTTTATACTACAAAATAAACATTGCAGACTTTAAATGTCAAAAATGATTACGCTTTAGAGGTTATTTTCTCCACTCGCACAACACACAGGGACATTCAAGGAAGTGGCGGCGTATTTTGATGACAATATTTGATGCCACGGCCACAGCAGCCTGCTTCCCCAGCGGTGAAAGCCTGCTCCCTGCTACTGACAATATGGTCAAATGACATTTACAATTCATTAATCTTTAATAGCTGACCTTTAATTCTAATAAGCTGCAGTTTATACATAAGATATATTTACTGAAAGATTAAGAAGTCACTAAAGTGCTAGCTTTTAGACGGACAGAGAAGATACGGAAGCTGCTTGAAATTTAAATGGAGCATCCTACAGAGAATTTCAAGTGTTTACTGCCTCCATTGAAGGAACAAGGAGGCAATGGCCAGTTCTGGGTTTTCCAGCCAAACAGGACAAGAATTCTTTTCATGCTTCAGGATCATATAACTTAAAAAAAAAAAGGCATTATTCCAGTTAAGAATATAATGTTACTTGCTTAGGTAAATGAAAAAAAGAGTGTGATTATTTGAGTAAACTCAGCTTCACAAATAAATCTAAGTTCAATTCTACACACTCTAAAAGTCAGTATACCTGCAAACAGTGGGTTCAGAAAGACCAAAGGCACAGCTGTGAACTGTTCACATTGCCAAACCTCTACAGAAGGAGACGGACCGTGCCTCCGAGGAGGCTCGCTAGAAACCAAGCACTGGCTCTGTCCCATCTCACTCAGGCTCGCACCATGCACACTGCTGGAACTACAAAAAGTCACCTTACCTTCTCACCCCTGGTCTTCGAATCTTCTTTTTCCTTCTTTCTTGCCGCTGTGATAAACTCATTAAACAAGGCCTCCCGATCTTTCATCTTTTCAATTGCCTTGAACCTCGAGTCTTTAGCATGCTTGGCTGCAAATTCACTAAAAGTAGTTCTGCAACAAAATGGCAAGTGAACTCATTTGGCAGAGCTGTCTTTGCCGGCAAGCAGGTTCAGCAGAGAAAATTTCTGCTGCTAGAATACATGCCAGAGCACAATTAAAAAAAAGAAAGAAAAAAAGGCAACATCCTATGGTCTCACTATAGAGACGTTTGACCAATGAACTATATAGAAAGGCGCAGGTTGAGGCACACGCATGAAAGGTATTGTTAGAGACTAACAGGGGGGTTTGGTTTGCTCATCTGAATACAGCAACCTGCAGAAAGTGCAGGCGTAGGAAGAGAGATTACAACGCAACCAGGAAGAAGAAAGGAGAAAACTCAGTTGTCTACAAAAATCTTTTTATGTGGGTTAGCAGTTCAGCCACCAGTCTGTCCAGGTATTTCACAGCTGTGAAACTGAATATTTTATGTGCATTCACTTGCAGCCAAACCATGCTAAGAGTTCACCAAGAAAATCACCTTTTGGTATTAATCACAATAGAACACTGGCTGAATCAATTTTTCCTCCTACAGTGAACACTGCATAGCCTAATCTTAAGACACGTGGAGATTTTTAAACACTATGGGCAGATGCAGCAATACTGGGCTTTCAACCCATTATTCCCATAGCATTCCCTGACCGTTCTCTCACCTCCAGGGCCAGATTCCAATCTGTGCAGTAGATATAGTACTGCCACTTACCTCGAAAAAAACCACTACTGTGCTTTTTCCAAGCTCTGATGCAAATCTGGCCCCAAGAATACGTGAGACACTTATAATCATACGAATGTTTTCATCACAGCATGGAAATAATTAGACTTGGAAAATCCAGCCTACTGTTGCTGTAGGGTAAATTGAAACAAGAAGAGAATTTGGTAGCTTATTCAAAAAAATTAGAAAGTGAATGTACAGCTATACTGAAGAACAAGAGCTGTTTAAATGAAGTGGAACACAAACTCTTAAGCATGTTGGACTGAGATAGATGACAAAAACCCAGTCTGGCACTCCCAGAAGTACAGCAATATCTTTAGACAAACACTGAAACCAGAAGACAAAGGATAAGATTAAACAAGACAGTATTTCAGCTGGAACACTCCCACCCCAACCCATAATCAGACAAGAGTCAGTCCCAACACGACACATCGGAGATATCCTGGAAGCTGAGGATACTACACTCAACATAATAGTCCATGTTAGTCTCTGAATTACATGTAAACTTATTACTGATGAACTTTTTCTTAAAACATTTCCATGCCTCCATTCTTCCCAGCCTACTACTGTTAAAACTGCTACCCTTAGTATTTAAAACACCTGTCCACTAATTTAAGAGTTCTTAATCAGATTTGAAGTAATTTAAAAGTTAACATAACACTGACTTCCACCAGAATTCCAAAAGAGGTCACTGAAAAAAATTAAGCCGAAGTGAAACAAATGAGTTGTTCTTTCACTGTAAAAGAATTAATGCCAGATAAGCCAAGAGATGCTGAAAGAGAATGATTCAGAGCTCATCTGGTGACATAAGCACATATTTCATGAATGCTACGCAAGAAAGCTGTAAAACAAACAGTTCTAGCAATAAAATCTTGAATGTTAGTACATTCACTGTCATCACCCCGCAATTACCACTGCAAGTAAGTCTGAATTGGAGGGATATGTACTGATTTCTGTATTAAAGCAACCAGAACATGCCATCATATTATTTTTAACACACTTTGTAACCAGAAAAACATCCCTTCAGCCCTCCCCAAACTGAAGAAAACCCCTAGGACTTCTCAAAAACTACTAATAAGATTACTAATATCCTTCAGAAGAAACAGGGTTATTAAAGAAAACTTGTGGTGGATCATGAGGCCTTTCTCACAAACTGGACAGCACGCTGGGGATTTCTTCAAAATGACTTAAAATATGTAAATCATTATAAATCACAAGTTCTATTATTTCATGGGTTAGGCGAATACAAGCAAGCAAAAGAAGTTTTCAACAGTATCTGACAGTTTTTCTCCTCTCCGCCCATTTTGGAAGAGGTTAATCTACCTAACACCGCCCAACATACTTTGTTCTAATAAAGCTTATGCATATGAACAAGAAAGAAGCTCCTACCTTGGATTAATCTTTGCTTCTTCCATCATTTTCTTGAAATCCTCCTTGGCCTGCATTATTTTGTTTTTCTTCTCCTTGCGCTCTTCTTCTGCTCGGGTTTTCACATACTGATCAAACACCTACAGAAACACCAGTCGCCGCCATAAAACATACAAACCTGAAGCCACATAAGTAAGCTCTGGGCAAGAGGGAGGAAAAATCCCATTTCTTTCTTTTTCTCCTGTTTTCCTTTCCTCTCACCACAGAACCAACATAGATGAGGTAGAAAGAAGGGTTACAGACTCTTTGTATTTGAATATGCAAATTACTGCAATCAGCTGAACATGTAGCGTATGGTATCAAACACGTAATCTGAGACCTGTGAAGAAGTTTCTTATGCATTCATGCTATGTTAGCATTTTTCTGGGTCATACGTTTAAGACAGCAGACCCTGCACTCTTGAAGTCTTCCATTTCCCTACATCCATTTGACGAAAAGCTTGTGGAGTGACAACTTGCTTTACAATAACAATGCGCTTTAGTTTTTCCCCCCAACTGCTTTTGTTTTTTTAATAAATAGATAGATTATTCATTATGCAAATATTTTGAAGAGATACTGATGATTCTCACCATTCCATTCAGGTTTTGGGAGCTCCCTGTACGCATACAACTTTCACTGTGTTAAAATATTACATCTTCCAACCACAGGAAAAAGAAAAAACTACCAACCCACTTCTTTTCTTGCTGGCTTCTTCCATTTCCAGACAAATCCTAACGATAACAAAAATCCCTTGCAACACTAATTAGTCTGAAGGTTAGCAGGAACAAAAATAGCAGACTGAGAACTTAGATAAAGCCTGTAATAGCTGTGTCTGGATGGGGAGCGAATTTGACTTCTCTTTTACCTGTTTTCTTTCTTTCGGGTTGAGAAGTAAGTAACGAGGATCAAAAACTATCTTGTGTAGCTCTTTCTCCCATGTTGAAAAAGCAGAGACCTTTAATTAAAAAAAAGTCAGATTTTAACTAACGGTTAAGTTTCCTCACATATACAGAAGTTGTACAGTTTTGCTTGAAAACTATAGGACATCTGATAAAAAGAGGGAAACGAACTCATCCTGAAGTTTTCATCACTAATAGATGATGGAGGCTGCCACAGCAAGTTTCGACACTAATTGGCTCTGAAAACTTCTAAATAATAACACACGCTTAATCACTACTACTCTGCGACATTTAAAAAAAGGACATCAGGAGAAAACCTTGAGGTTCTATGTTCTCATATCCCACGCCTGCTCTACACCTTTTCTAAATGTTACGAGTGTAAACACTTCTACTACAAAAGAGATTGATTTAAACACATTCAAGCTCATCTTAAACAAGCTTCTTAAAACTATCCCATAAAATCCAGTTACTGAAACTAAGTGAAAGCTGCATAGGCAGCTGGAACTGCTTCCATTTTTTAAGGTTACTATATAGATTTATATTCAATAGCCTAATTTATCTACCAAAAGTGATTCATAACAAGCAGATTTCAAATTTAATTAACTAAAAGCAAAAAGTCTCCCATTTAAGGATAAAAGCGTACAGACTACAGTGGAACTTACTGCTTTTCTCACGTAGGAACATTTCCAAAAACACTAAGGATGTGTCCTGTTTGTGTGTCCCATCTATTTTCAATGGCAGCTTTCAATTATGTAATTACTTAACTTGGAAAAAAAGTTTAAAAAAAAAAATCTGTCTTGATACTGTTCAATTTCAGTTACTTAGCAATCAAAACTTTGCTACAACTGTAACATTATTTGAAATACAGTCTTGTACCAAGTGCATCCATTAGTCAGGGGAAGGATGAGATTGTTCTTGCACAAAGCACCGCAGGTTCTGACTTCGCTAAGAATCGAGCCCTCTGCCTGAACCTCCCCTCCCTCTCTCCCCTTCTCACACACACACACACAGTTTGCTCTGACCCCTCGTTCTAGAAGCATGTCCTTGAATTGTTTCATCCGAGCCTCCAGAGGGACGATGGCTCTCTCTCGAGCAGCTTTGATTTCAGCTTCCATAGCAGCCTCCTTCTC
>Ga0065711_1036433_pt1 | contig 20987 bp, 15 predicted proteins | sample Hoacrofraction12_FD_59098 | JGI IMG/M metagenome (GOLD analysis project Ga0065711, IMG submission 59098) | Hoatzin crop microbial communities from Cojedes, Venezuela - Epithelial fraction 12 v2 (version 2) | ecosystem: Host-associated > Birds > Digestive system > Esophagus > Crop | place...
AAAAAAAAAAAAAAAAAAAAAAAAAAAAAATCAAACCACAAAGAAATGGCTATTACTTTTCTTATTTTGAAGCTGCTTCTCTGGGGACGCTGGACACACAAAATTCTGCCGGTAGCAACAAACACAGAAGTTTCCACGCATAAATCCAATTAATTCCATCCAAACCATAACACAAGTGAGGAGAAAAAAGCCAGGAAACAGGTACACAGATACTATAAATTCCACGTAAACACAACAGATGCTATAATAATATTAAGAAACCTGTGATAAACAGGTGTTTTGGGTTTTTTTCCTGAAGATTACTTTCTATTATCTTTAAGCCTCTGGTTCCCCACAATCAAAAAGGGGTGCAACTAAAGTACAGGAGCTACAAAACCAAATATTTCATAAGGTCATCATGTAGGTACCATCTTACCGCATTTCTTTCCTAAGTACCTTCCAGTTCATTTAATATTTCTAAATATTCTCTGTGGAAAAAATAGCCTAAACAGGTCTGGAAGGAAATATTGCTTGCCTCTCTCATCACTGGAGAAGATGCTTCATGATTACAACAGAGTCCTTCTGACAGCTTCTCAAAGACCAGGTGGTTAACACCATGAAAAGAAAGTGCAGAATTATCTCAGTTCTAAATTGCTGAGTGTGAAGGAGAGGAACGATAAATTACTAATGTAATATCCAGAAAAAAAAGCATGTGATTTTCTACCTTCCTTTTTTCTTCCACAGAAACTTCTGCTTTTCTATGGACATAACAGACTAACACGTAAGAAATCAGTTCTAGGTTTTCTCTTTTACTATCTAGAGATAGCATGCTCAAAAAAAAAAAAAAAACAACACCAAAACCCAAAACAACCCCCCCAAACAAACCAAATAACCAAACCCCAAAACACCCACAAGACCCAAAAACCCTCAACAAACCCCCAAACTAAGCAGCACCTCCATACAAGCACATAGTGGTAGATACATTTTTAATAGTTTTGTTTTTCTGGCCCCAAAGACCCACAACATTTGATCAGCCGGCAGTGCCTCTTCCAGAAGAGAAAGGAGTTCTCGGGTGTGAATCAGCAGGAGTGTATCTCCCCTCAGCAACAAAGCTACCCCAGGTGAGGATCCCGTATTTCCATCAGCTGACAAAGTGAAGCTACTGAAGGTTTGCACACGTGCCTGTGCTTTGTTTTTTAAAAATGCTCTCAAACGTTGCAGCTAACATTGCCAGTGCACATTCATTTGATGAAGTGGTCATAGAGCTCGAGAATGAGGAGTTACATCACTTCATTAAGTTCCACTTGTCTTCTGGGAGCGTGTGCATCTAATAGGAGAAAATATGGTTGTAGCGTAATGCACTTCTGACATTCTCAATTACAGCAGGTTGCTAAGACTTCCTAGCAGCAGTGTAAATCAGGATGCCATGCAGACAACTGGTTTTCTTAAGCAGTGAGTTTCAGGAAAGAAGCCAGCCAGCTTCTCTGAGAACACCACTTCTGACTATGAACATCCCAATTCCGAAAACGTGGGCAACTCCGAGAAAAGTAGCATATGTAGAAAAAGTTTGGTTTGAAACACATTTAAAAGCAGTAAACCCCAGCAGACGCCTCCAGAAAGTTTTAAAGCTACAAAGCATTGATCAAAGAAAAGGATTCAGGTTCATCAAACGTTTACAACTAAGAGCAAACCAGAACGCATTGAGACCGCGGTTAATGAAGTCAGACACGACAAACCCTGGGTTGAACATAGTTTCTGTGTTTTTCTTCGAACTCTACGCACGGAGGGCCAGCCTTGGGTGGAAGTTGGTTTGAATTCTGTCACCATCTTAAATTTAGACAATGAAAAACAGCAGACAGACGGAAAGTGACTTTTGTGAACTCCATTAACAATTCACCAGACATCATACCTGATGCTTTGCGGCAGTCAGTGATGCATAACTCACCTTGTTGTTAATAGAAATTATATACTGAGCAGGTTTTACATAATTACCAGAGCACCTACTTGTATTATCAGGCAATTTCCGACCTTTAGAATTTATCGTAGATTACCCTGTTAAGGATCTGTCTTCAGATTAAAAAAAAAAAATAATAATGCATGACTACCAAAGCTATGGAAATAATGTTCATGTAACAGCACCTCATTTTAGCGATAAGAACAAAATAAAGAACACTTAATTTGCAGCAGATGTGACCTATACAGCCTCTGCTGATAAGCAGGCCCACCAGGGATACATCCACTTGTCATCAATTTTTTCATTTCACGGGATAATGTGGAATAATCTTCCTAAAAGCATCGCAAAAAAATTAAGCATTGCAAAAAGAAATACGTCAATAGTCCATTTCACAATCACTTTCACATATATTAAATTGAGCCACTATTTTATATGTTGGTACAACTCTCCTAAGTGAACCGGTCTAAATAGAGCAGGTGATTATTTGAAAAACTAATAAAAATGCCATTTGGAATTTTTCAGTTATTTGGACAGAGACATCAACAAGCAGATCCCTCTAAAAACAGCTGAAGTTGCCCTTCTCAGAATCACCAATTCCAAGAACGCTAATTAACAAAATCCAGCAAGAGAAATTCCAGCAGGACTGAGCAGTCAGAAAATCATAATGAGCCACATCAGAATACCTGCTCAGAATAAGCACTGACCACATTTGCCTTTTTCTGTAAACCAATATGTACGGACTTTTGCAGCCCCAAGAGAACCTCCCAGAATCCCTCATCTGAGGATTTAGAGCAGAAACTGTAATTCTAGTCACAGCTGAGGACAGGGTACAAACAATCAAAACACAGCAATGCACAAGCTATCAGAACACAGAAGTGCTGTATCTAGACAGCCAGTCAGCCACAGAGGGACCGAAGTCCCTCATTCCAGCATCATTTCAGCACTGCCCTGAAATTCCTATGAAATACAAGCTCTGTCTCAGCAGAAGGTTCTGTTAACCGCAGCCTATAAATTCAAAACCAGGCAGACAAGCACAGAGGAAACTAATATATTTTAATTGCACAGGCTTAAGAAATGCAGTTCAACATACAGTTAATTTTGGTGACAGGTATATTGAAACCAAAGGCTATCTATCTCTCTCTATATATAATCAATAGTACATTTTTTAATTTCTTAACACAAAGAATTTTACAGAATTAACAAGATGTATTACACTGGAAAGCACATCTGGCGGAATATTTGAAGTAGCAAGGGATATTTTAATTCATGGTTTAATTTTTGTTGTGACAGAGGTGGCTAGTTGGAGATTTTTTTTTACACTTTTCTTGTTTATACTTTCAGAGTAGATAGGAAATACTGTATTTTAGTTTGACAAAAGATATCACTGCTAAGTTTTAGTTAAAAAAAAATCACAGCAATAGAAAGTAAAGAAACCAGGTATTTAAATATATATTATTTGTTTTGAAAACCACTTAGCAAAATACAGGAAAGGAAGAAGTGCATTACAAAATACTTGTGCCCATATTAAAACCCTTGGGATTCAATGTTCAGCTTCAGATGCCTGACCAAGATCAAAAAATAAGATCAGTCAAGATGGTCCACAGGTCAAAGGGCTAACTGTTGTGAACATCTCTGGACTTTCAGTACCGCAGACATCCTCAAAACTGGAAGAGGATGACCTGCTCTCTTTCAAGCTAAGAACCACCATAAGAAACAAGAAACAAGACAAAGGTTGTTATAAAAGTATCACTTTCATAAGAAGAAAACTCTGAAGAAAAGCTACCATTGATATTTATACAGTCAAATCTCAAGCTTTTCACAATAAATCTTGCATATACTCCCTCATGCATTTTAGTATTCTAATTCCTTCTTATTTTAAAATAGGCCACTTTATTCCAATATCAAGTAAATGATGCCTTTTGGTATGGGGAGCAGCCTTTATTATTTCCAATTAAAAGGAATGAACAGCATTTACATTAAAAAATGTATAGCATAGCTCAACAGGCACTCTGAGAAATTTGCCATGTGTTATTCTGAAAGTATCTAAAATTTTCAGTCCCTGAAATCAGTTTAAGGCACTAGTTATGAAGTAACGCACACCCAGACTAAATCATCCTTTATTTAGCTCATTCCTTGTTTAGAAAATGCCTCTTCTTCATTTTTGTTGTCTTCCATTCTAAATTCCCCAAGGGTTCCTTAAGATATTAACAAAATCATCATCATCCATGATTCCTACACTTAATCCTTCGTAGTAATCTTCGAACTCAGAATAGGACACTTCATTGGGGTTGCTGCAGGACTCTCCTAATGTTTCTAGAAATGACGATTTAATTTCTTCTTCTGTAGCTTTGCCTGTGAAAGTATATTTTTCCATTAAATATATTTGCAAGAAAAGTGAATATATAGCATTTAATATACTTCAGACAAGAAATATTTGAATTTTAGCTTACAAATATTCTTTCTTGAACAAATTCAATATTCTGATTCCAGAATTAAGTCATTGGCTCACTTAATACCAGCTGCAGAAATCATCTTACTTTATTAGCACATGATAGCATTAAATATCAACAAGAACATGAAGCCACAGTCAATTTCAATGAATTATGAGATCAGGAATATTTTTTCCTTCCAATGACTGCAAAAACTGAATAATGCATTTGTAAACTAAAACTTTGGTAATTCAGAAGTTATCTTGTAATAAAGCATATGTTTAATGCAATACAAGTTCAAAGCTCTAGGAAAACCTCAAGATGCAAGTTTGCACTCAAAAAGTGTTCTGCTATTTACATGCATGTTCTAGTGACTTAATAAAGATTACACTCAAGATGATTTCATAGCATCGGAAAAAAAAAGGGGAAAAAATGTAGCATTATAGCACGGGAAAAAATTGCATGTGTAACATCTCTGCATAGCCATGTGTCTTCATGTGTTACCATTAAAATCACTGGCAATACAGAAAACATCCTCTCTTCTACAGGTAAACCAGAAAGGGTCAGGACACTATGGAGACTTTCACAATGACTGGTGTGGTACGTGGAGATGTTATTTTAGAAACTGACATACAAATATTTAAACTCCTATTTTTTCAATGCCAGAGTTTAAACTTTTTTGAGAATTCTGAAAAAATAACGAAGACACCAACATTTCCTCTGTAAAGGATGACAATTCTGTCCCCAAAATAAATGAATAATTCATTCAGAAGGAACTTCAAGTGCTGAGTACATTCAGTGTCAGTTGGAAATCTTGCATATTTTGATGGAAAACAGTAATATGAAAATGAGAGTATCCTCCTAAGTGAAAATTACTAATATCATACATGTCACTGATAACTTGCACACCAAAGATGAGAACTAACTGCTTAAATGTAGTCTTACACAGATAGGGAAAGGAACTACTCTGCATACATGCAGTATTTGCAGCTTGATAAAAAGCATGTACTAAAATTGCATATATGAACTCCATAACTATTTATAGTTGTGTTCCAGGTAGACACATTATAGGTCATCACAGGAAAAAAAAGCTCTCCTTAAAAGCTCAAGCCTAAGCCAATATGAAAACAGTTTGTATTTGCAACCAGTTTCTGGATCTGGTATCTCTGCTAAGAAGATGACTTCAGTAGTCACAATTTTTTCTTTTCCTTCATGTGTATTACCTGCCAGTATTAGAGGATGTTTCTTCGCAGAGTAACATTTTCTGATATCTACCATAGGCACACTCCCAGTTTTGTTGAAATCTAGTTTCATATAAGCCTATAAGGGAAAAAGAGTTTCATATAAGCATATAAGGAAAAAAAAAGTGGAAGGATGTAAAGACCAAACATACCTAACTACCTAGCACATATTTTTAGATCTTGTGCAATGGAATATGTTAACTTACCTATTTAATGTAAAGCACCAGATACCAGAAAATAATTCTAGATTATGGAGTTTCATGATTATTTAACTCAACAGCTTCAACATCAAATGTGGTCCTCTCACCATATCAGAAAAATCTGTCTTCTCTCCAAAATTACTAGCTCACCCTTAGAATCGGAAGTTAAGCTGCTTCCCTTCTTGCCTCCTCCAATTACTAAGATTCCTGTCATTCTGACAGAGGCCTCAACACAGCCTCTTCAGCACTGCTAACAGCAGCTTGATTTTCATTCCAGTTTACTCAAATACATATCATCAATACGTAAGGCTAGGACAGTCAGATCCTGCCTGATTAAAAGTATATGTTATTTTTCTTCATCTTGATATCCAGTCGCTAGTCTATTGGCTGATTTGTAATCAGTGTTTCATACTGCAAATGGCTCCACATTGCATTATAGACATGTAACAAATGGCATTTCAAATATAAGAAGTCTCACAAATATACTGACTCTAATTGTGAGTCTCAAAGGAGGCAAGTATTATTGCCTCCTATTTCAGACACTGAGGGCAAAAAATCTGCATGTAGATATAGAGATCTGCCAAAACAAGGAAACAGATTTCTGGAAGAGATAGTTTCAGGCTGCCAGATGCTTTATACACTGAACTTACTTAATCTTACAGTTCAGTAAGAACAATAGCACACAAACACATAAACTCAAAATAGTAAAGGAATCAGTTCTAGAGTTTAAAATTAATGAATTCAACAGTGCAGTCCTCTAATTTATGCCTATTTTAATAAACTGATCTGAAAGTTTACAAACTCAATTACCAAACGCACAATTTAAGAAAAACATCAAAAAAACACAACCAGAATATGACAAATAAATAACTGCAAAGTTAGACTGCAAAGTATCTACATTTAGAGTATCTGCAACAAAACTTACTTTTCTTACAAACGCTTTCCTATATTCATTCATTTCTCCAAATACGGCACGAGTAAATTCCCCATAGTCGACCTTATCACTCTTGCTATCATCAAGAATAAGCCATAAGGATTCAAAGTCCTGCAGTTTGAAAATATTTTACCAAAGTTATTCGCCATGTTCTAGAATAAAACAATTGCTCTAATACAAAGTTACAGTATTCTCACAAAAAAACAACTTCCAAATCAAAACTGACTCAAACATTCGTAAAAATAATGTAAGTCATCATCTGTCACTGATGACCATAACTCACATGATTTGCAGTATTGAAAGCTGTGGGCTGTTTTTAAAACATAATATACAAAACCAAGATAAAAGATAAGTAAATAGCATCACATAGATTATTTTTAAAAGGCAAAAACAGGGAAAAAAAATGGACTGCAATCCCACTTGCTTCTTTATGATATAAAAAGATTGTACATTTTGAAATTTATTATTATTATTTTTGATTTTTAAAATTTCACATAGGACTGAATGCAGAAATGCCAATACACCACAAGGGGGAAAAAACCTCGCAAAAAAAAAGCTATTAAACTAGAGATGTAAGCAAAGAAAGGAAGTGAGTTCATAAATTAAAGTAAGATAATATCCATGATTACAGTTTCAGCTAGACTTACCCCTTCAGGTATTTCCAAATGGAATACTTTTAGAGCTTCTTTAAAGTCTGCCTGAGAGAGAAAACCATTTCTGTTCTTGTCTATGTGTCGGAAATACTTTCCTAAGCCTGTTATAACCCGAACTCCTCTTTTACTTAGTGTCTCTCTGAGTACACCTGAATGTTTAGAGAAATAAAGGACACAATGTTTACTTGAAGTTGGCCACATGCTATGGAGCTGATATAAAAGCAAAGAAAACCACAGCTACTCATGATACTGCCAGTTAAAATGACACATCCACACATCCAGACTCCCTTATCTTTGATGAGAGAACATCAGTTCAAAATCAAACTATCAGTTACTTAACATTTGAGTAGAAATCATATACAGCAGCAGCAACATCTAACAAAACATTTAAAGAGACCACAGGAGGAAAGGAAGAATGGATATCACCCTTTACATGCTCAGATTATAAAAACTGCTTACTTCTGCTAGGTTTGATTACATACCACGATTCAACATACAAAGCAATTTAGGAACACTACTTTGGTAATACAAACATTCCGTTATGGGACACACAGCTGCTCCTTTATTGTACAAACATGTTAAATACGTGTGGAATCAAGAACAAGTACAAGTAATTCTGCAAAATCTTTCCAAAATTATAACGAAAGAACTATTTCTATGGTAAAAATGAAAGTCTCTTCAAAATCTCTAGGTAGCTGGTTTACTTCACGGATGTCTGAGTTTCTCAGCATACTCTGTTAACAGAAGTCATCTGCTATTACCATATTCTATCTTCAGATTACTTGTATCTACAATTATAAAGCAAAATGGAAGGGGGGGGTGGTGAAAGAAGGAAATTTTTTTCCAGTAAAGTTCAAATTCAGATGTATGTTAAAAGATGTCTTGAAGTATACACACACAACCTTCTTTCAGGCCCCACCAGCAAACCTTAGATGTAGTCAGACAATTAAGAAATCCATTTGTGTCAATTATGCAAGGGAAAACATAGAATAACTGGAAGACTAAAAAATATCCCTGTTTTATTATTCCAGTTTTTCTAAATACAAACATCCAAACAGATTTTAGCGACCAAAGAGTGCCTACTTAAAACAGGTTTAGTTAATGACAGTAAATAGTGGAGATTCTACAAGCTGGAAACTGTTCAGTTCAACAGTTTTTGTTGACCACAGGTTACAAAGATAACACACAGCACTGCATAAACCTTTTTCCATAATTTTAGAACAAAGGCATAGCTTTGTGTTTAAAGACTGTAAGTAGGAACCTGGTAAAATTTAATTACATATTCCAGAATATACTAAATTGTAGTCACATATTTTAGTAAGCATAATATTGAAGACTGTAAAAAAACAGCTTTTCAATGTATAGAAATAATGGCCCAAAGAAGGATCTAGCACATAATTACTTGAAGAAATGAGACTGTGTTTTTACATTTTGCCAGTAACTTTTTAAATTTAATGCTAGTTTAACACAGGATTGGCATTATGCTTCAGAGATTATGTCAACACAGAGATTAACATTTTATGGATTGCATTCACAATTATTCCATACTGTCTCCATGATCTTAAGCCAGACTGTTTATTTAAAGAAAGAGAGAAAAGAAAGTATTCTTATGACTGATTTATTCTGGTATCATATTCTAATAATATTCTGATAAATATCTAACTTTTTTATAATTTTGTTTACACAAATAATATCTTCATAATGATACAACTGTTCCTTGCATTGAGCTGTAAAGATAGAGATACAGAAATTAAAATTAAACGGGTTCTGGTAGACACAAACCTTGAATCTTCTTGAAAACTTTGCTGTCATCAACCAATTGCTTGGAACATTCTTGTTTGAATTCCATAGAAGAAGCTCTAAAATAATCAAAATCAATCTTGATTGGTGAAACTACATATAATATTCAAATATTCAGAACAGCTGTAGTAAAAAAAAACATGTTAAACTTTATATTTAATTCTTATAATACCCTTGTAAGCAAGGGTATCCAATTGCTCGAGTTTGAAATGGCACACATAAAATTCCTTGCTGAATAGCTGCAGATATGCAGAAATTCCTTTCTGACACTATTCCGTTAACAGCTCCTCTACTAATTCATTAATCATGGATAATTCCTCCTGTGCGTAACATCTCCAGGAATTTATTTCAATACAGTCCTAATGTTCAGCTCAGGTCACTGGAAGAATTTGTTAAAGCACCTACATTTAGTTACCAGCAGGAAAATAACATGAAGTAGCTACAAATCTCTCTTTAAAGGAGAACTAACAAGGCTATAGACCAAAAGCTGGATCAGCATATCTTAGATATGATCTAGGAATTACGGTTAAATTTTGTGTTTTGTCTGGCAAGTGATTCCCTTCTGAGAAGGGCTTCCTAGAAACCCCCACCAGAAATTATTAGAGATTGATGAAAAAAATACTACAGAAGAATCTATTGGAAGAAGAAAAAAAAAAAGTACAGTAATTATTTTAATCAGAATACGAAGGCAAATGCAACTGTCAACTTTGAGCTCCTTGCTCAGCGTGCTTTGCTATGGAGTGCTCCTCCTTCTCCTTTCTGAGGCCTAAGACTTGCCTCTCTCCTCTCTATTAAGATTTTTCATCTCCACTTTGGGTATCTCTCATTATGAAGTCCCTAAAAGGTTGTCTATATCAAACTACCTAAACTGGAAAGTCAACAACCGCCTCCAGAGGACAGCATATTCTCTCTAAAACACATGTAAACCAAAAGATTCATGGCTTGTGACAGCAGGGCATAGTTGCTCCTGAAAACCTGTGATAGACCTTCTGGACTGTACCTGAGCAGGGATTCTCTGTGAATACAGTAATGGAGGTAAGAGGACTCAATTCAGGAGTTTTTCACCAGAGAACACTCAGCTCAACAACACCCCCATTCAGAAGAAAACGACAGACTTCACAATCTGAAATTTAGTCAGTAATGGAAAGAACACAGAGAGAGGGAGAGAGACTATAAAAAAGAAACAATCTGTTCCACCACAGGTAGCAGAAAATCCAAAATTATAACTCAGTGAGCAAGGTCTTCTTTCTGGAGCCCTTAGAGACAACATTGGATCAACTCCAAATTTCACAGGTATAAGATTAGCAACAAATGAAAGATAAAGCTGTTTACCAGAATGATAGGCTTCTGAGATATACAATGTCTTACATAAACTATCTGAAATTAAATTATATTGTGTTTTATTTAATGGAAACATTGCAGAGAGGGAACAATTAGCACTAAGCATCATACAACTATATATTTCTATAACAAATTACATTTGAATTTACTGTTTTATGCACTGTTGGCTCACTATGGCTCCTTTGCAAAGCTTTCAGTGTAAAGGGACCTTAAAGCAAATATTACCCCAACTGAGAACAAGCTTCATGTGTCTAAACACTTGCAGAAATAAAAATGATAGTCAGTTAAGTTGTACTAACAAAAGTAGTCTTTAGGTAGTGAATGTATTTAATTGAGATTCTGTTATCGCTGTTCCTAGCCAAGAAGGGATTGAAGCGCCTGACATATGAGAGAGGCTGGGAGAGCTAGAACTCTTTAGCCTGGAGAAGAGAAGGCTCAGGGGATCTTATCAGTGTGTATAAATACCCGACAGGAGGGAGTGAAGAAGACCGAGACAGGCTCTGCTTGGTGGAGCCCAGTGACAGGACAAGAGGCCATGGGCACAAAGTGAAACACAGGAGGCTCCCTCTGAACATCAGGAAATACTTTTGTACACTGTGAGGGTGACCGAACACTGGAGTAGGTCACCCACAGAGACTGCAGAGTCTCCATCCTTGCAGATATTAAAAAACCCAGCCAGATGCAGCCCTGAGCAACCTGCTGTAGTAAACCCTGCTCTGAGCAGGGGGGATGGACTAGAGACCCTCTTGAGGTCCCTTTCTATGATTGCATGATTTTGTGAAAATTTCTACCTTGTAACATCTGCTGTTGGCTAACACTCCTCACCAAAACTTGAGTAATCAAACTTTGACTATATTTCCAACACTATTAAGTAACTTCCATGTTCATGCAACACAGCAGCATGATAAAATTTATATCAAGATTTGATTTGTGCTAAGAACCAGTATACTCACAATAAAAGCCAGAAACCCCAGAGAAAGATGCTTCATTCCCTTGACAGTTTACTTCTGTATAGATACTGAGATGAGAGTATATCCTTTAAAAATAACGCTTACTCAAAGATTAACCATTCACCTAACCATCTGAAAAAGTTCTAAGAAACTCCATCTTTCAGACTATGGAACATCCTAATTTACTAAAACCTATTTTGAAAGAATAAGTGCAGAAATCCTGCCTCAGTGCTTGAAGTCTTCAACACGTGGCAATATCTGGAAGTATGAAGAATGAAGGAATAGGAAGAAGGAAGAAAAACAAAATTAAAAAGAGAAAACAGAGGGAGAAATCTCCAGTCCTTCCCCTGCCTGTGTTCAAACGCTTGCATTATCATGACTGATACAAGCTTTTAACATAAGCTTCACAAAAGATTCAATAATAATAAAGTAGATCAGCAAAAAAAATTTCCCCAAACATAGTATTTTAGTTCATCACATAAGAAAAGTTTCAGTATATGAGTTGTACATAAAAACATCTGACTTCAAACAAAGCAAATAAGGCAGTTGCATAATTTTATTGACTTTTGTTTTAAAATTACTCCTTATCATTCTAGAATGGTCCTGAATTACAGAACATCCACTAACACCTATAACTAATTTCTCCTAACAAGAGCCTAAATACAAATTTATTTTTTTTTAGCAGTATAAGTAATAACAAATTAGAAGCTCTTATTAAAAAAAACCTTATTTGCTTAAGGAAGGAAAGGTAATTTGAAAAACAGTTAGCTGCACTTACTTAAGAAAATCCATAGCTGCCTCATCAAAACTTATCACACGAAGGGTAAGAACTGGGTTCTGCTTAACACTTTCTGGAAGGTTATGATCAACACTTCGGAAAGTTAGGTTAGCTCCCTGTTGGTAAAGCATACAATGATTTACAAATAGGTTGTGTATTTCATAAAATACATTCCGCAAGACTTTCAAGAAGTCTGACTGTTAAAAGTCCTGGTATGAAATGATGAAAAGGTCAGTTAACCTTCTTAACAGAGCCTTTCTGGTACTAAATAAAAACAGCTGCAGGCTCCAGGATGACACATTATCCTCTACACAGAGGTTTGTCTAGTAAGAGGGCCTGCTGCTGCCTAATCTACAGCTGAGAAACAGGAAACTACAGATTGTTGTGCTCTCAGTCAGGCTTTACTTTTCAATTTTTCTTCTCCTTTCTTCCTTACGGGATCCAAAACTCACTGAACCACAGAAGAGAGTCACAGAAGGTGCCACACTGATTCCATGAGAGCAAAGTTCTCTCAGACTAGAAGAAACACTCCACAGCTATTTTCAATAACCTACAACCATATTTGAGATAAACAAACAACTAAAAAGTAATCTTCCCAAAGTTCAAATCATTCCTGCAATATTTGACTATAAAGTTCTATTTAGAAATTGCTAGATTTCACTAACAAATATTAACTAAAAACATGTTATTAGTAGCATAGAGTTCTATTACCCAGTATAGTCTCTTCTGAGTATTACAAATTCCCCTTCCCTCCAAGTTGGGGACAGAGGACATACCTCATGTATTCTGCAAAATTAAACTTGCTTTTTGGTTTGGGAGGTAAGAGGACAGAAAGAAAAGCAGCAAACTAAAAGCAAAGAATACTGAGAAGAATCAAAACAAAGCAGTAGCTCTAACGGTAATATCCATGCGGGCCTGGGTTACAAAGCCTCCAAAACTCATAAATTAAGAAGAAGACAGAGACGCTTTTATTGTGCAAGTGTCTTAACCATTTGGACTTTGTAAGAGATTTGTATATTTTAATGTCAGCCCAGAAACCCATTTTGCAGACACAGAGATTCGCATGTACAATGTCATTCCAAAGAGCTATCGAACTCGATAGCAGTACATTTTCTGGATGGCTTTAAGAGGCATCTTTATTCAAAACACATTTCCATCTGCAGGTTGCAAAGATACACATGACAATAAAAGAAAAAAAAAAAATCTAAAAAATAGCTTCAACCTCCGTATCATAAAGAAAGTCATCTATTTCATCTTGGAAACTCTTATATCATAGCCACATGTAAGCCGTTATGATTAGACAAAACACTAAGAACTACTGTTGTCTTCTTTTACTTTCATTACTTAAACAGTTTTTGCTCTAAACTTAAGATTTGCAGGAGGACGTGAAGAACTCAGTGAAAACACTATGGACCTGAAAAATTACTCAAGTATTTATAAACCAGGAACACTTAACCCAGTACAGAAGTAGAGCAGTACAGAAGATGCAATATGATTTGTAGTCACTCATCAGATTAGCTGGTAGATTAAGTTTACCACTGTTTCAAAAGCTCTCTAAAACAGGTGGGGGTAAACATTTTCAAACTTTAGGTTAAAAACCATTAATCATTTCTTAATGTTTTAAAAAATATTTAATCATTGCCTCAGACAAAAATGTCAGCAGACCTTACAAAGATTATTAAATTTTAACAAGTACTTTGGTCTACTTCATCTTCAGGACTCTCCTTCCTGGTTGTTCATTTTGCCTACAAAAAGGTCTGCACTGTCTGCAGTCTTGTGCCCTCTAGTGGGAACATTACAGACTACAGCTTAATCTGAAGCCAAAAATAGAATCTCTAAAACATCAACAGCAAAATAATCCAGACCCCTGAAAATCTTTCATTCAAAAACGTTACTGAAGGGAAAGACTTTTGGTCTTCCCTGAAAACTACATCACAGTTTTCAACTCGAATATCCACATATTACTTCCAAATCACCAAATTTGACTTTTATTCAACAGAAGAATACTTACAATATAGAAGTCCCTAAAATCATAAGCTTTTCCCTTCTTTTGTCCACATTGATGTTGATAAACTCCCCTCTGAATGAAAGGCAAGGCATTTGTTCTGTGAAATAATTCAAAACTGATATTAAAACAGTTACATTTATTTAAGTTTCTTAGATCATGGAAGATGTTCTCTAAAATCTTTTTAAAAAAAGTAATTTATCTTACCTATTTTTTCCAAACTGTCGAAATTCGTACACAGTAAGGGATCTATCACATGCAAAAAAAAATCCCATCAACTCTCTGCAAGCATCATGACTATTTCTAGAAGGAAAATTGAACAGCACCTTTATGGTTTTGCATCTATATAAATCCAATTCAACCCAAACATAAATAACATTTCTATTTTGGAATATGCATTTTGTTTCCAATGTTGCATATTGTACAACCTATTTCTTTGAAAGAAGTATCAGACTATTTTCTCTAAACCACCATGGAATTCAACTTTTGGATTTGGACACTGATTTTGATGCAATATTCCATTCTCCATAATGTTAAAAAACAGCTTTCAAGGCTTCATGCTTTAGTATACCAATGTAATCTTTACTCATTAAATGAAGGATTACTTACACCAGGGCTACTGCATTCATTATGGTATATGAAGCTACGGTATCTGAATCCTCAGCTATGTCTAACAAGTATACAGCTCACTGCTTCAGAAAAGCACCACTTACAGAGCTGAAGAATACGTTTGTCTCTGCTACTCAATTCAGAACAGTTTTCTTAGACCTGCAAGTTTAATACATAAGGAGCTACAAACGAGACACAAAGCTATCCCTTCCATCCACAGTAGTTGCCAAATTCTAAGACAAGGCTAAAATAATTTTTAATCAGCTGAGGTGCAACAGCTAACGGCACTATTTTGCACAGCCCCTGTGCTAACCGTCCTGCACAGAGCTACGGGTATGGTAACGTAACATTACTTAGGCATCGAAACACTACAATGGGACTGTAAAGCCACTATCCATCAGCCATGCCAAAATTTACATGTATGCATATATATACCCACACAGCACATACTTTTTTCTAAACATAGGGAACAGAAAGGTTCAGTGCAATTATTTCAAGAGGGTAAGGATCATTGTTCATAACTTTATAGAATTTAAAAGCTTCACAAAATTTGTGATTACCTCGATATAATCCTACTGTCAAAGCGAAGCTTGTTAGAGAGCATGTTTTCAGTTAGTCCTGATTTTGTCCTTATTCTGTGAAAATAATGCTGCATGTTAATGATACCTATATGCTCAGAGAAATGTTACATAAAAAACAACTGTTTCAAAACAGCAAAAAAAATGTGAAATACGGTATCCTTGGCAACTGGATGAGGAGATGATCCGTCCTAGCAGAATGAGAAAGCAACTCAAGAGTTGTAATGTGGAAGGTGTTCTGTAATTATATAATATGAGAGTACATTCACAGAAGGCACAGATATGAATGAAATATTTTTTTACATACACTTAAATCAAGAATTAAATCTCTACCATTCACCACACTTTCACCAATCAATGTGTTTTCTTGCAAAAATACCCTGGTTGGGGTTTCTTTACCCACCTAGATATTTTATATTGGCCATATTACTAGTTCCAGAAAGGCAGATTTATCCATGTGATGGGTGTAAAAGGTTGAGACTGGTTTTGTTGCCCTTTTTTTTTGTTAAAAAATAAAGATGACATTTGTTAAGAAAGACTTTAGAGCAGGATGTTAAAATGCGCAAAGCAGAGACATTTGCCTGCATGTTGAGAAAGATTAACAGAACAAAACTCGGATCTGCAGTTTCATTTCATTTTAGGGTTTTCTCAGTCTTTCTTAAGCCCTTGGAGTTACTAATTCAATGCTCAGAGGCCAGGAATGACATTTAAATACCAATATGGCTAATTATTGCAGCAGAAATCAAAACATGAAAGAAAAGTATGATTATATCATGAAGATCTACATTAGCATTTACAGATGCATATTTATGCAATTTTATGCACCTCAGGACAGGAATCTCTAACAGGATATGACAAGATTGCAAGCATTCAACAGTTCAGAAAAGGCTGACAAAACCCTGTGATGAACAGTATCAATATAATCTCAAAAATGTTCTCCCAGGTTTTATAAACTCTAGGAATCAATTATTATATACAGAGAATTCACATAAAAATGTCCCACTAGGCAAGCATGGGGAGGCAACCAAAAAGCTTCCACCAGCTTCGCGTGAGGTCGTCAGAAACAAAACATCTGGAAAGGCCAACAGATTTTGCAGAGCCCAAAATAATAAAAATACAGCTGAAAAAAATGGAGTTTTTTGAAAAAAATATGCTCGCTAGAGAAAACTTACTTAGTTTCATGCAGCGTTCTTTTTCTAATACGCATTGGTGCTGTCCCAAGCCCCAGAAGTCCATCAGATTCCTTGTAAACATCAGCACACGTGGATTGCTCCGGGTCACTTATAACAGCTCTGGCCAGAAAGAGCAGGGAGAAGCTTTCTGACTGTTACTAAGTTTGAATTTCAGATCTTACGTATGCTCACTCAGGAAAGAAAACACCCAAGAATAACACATCAATAAAATCTTGGAGTCATCCATTAAGCTTGCATAAATTTATGGTCTAATTTTTAGGTTTGTTTTTACAAATTCTGAAGTCTTACTCAAAATCAAATACACGCAATAATATTCTGGCAGAGTACTACTATGTAGTAACTTTACATGTACATATGTATTATTTGAAGTATATTTTATATATGTATATATATAAAATAAATCTTAGGATTACCAAAGGGTTTTTTTCTCATTTCTACTATTTATGTAAATATTCCATCAGTGATGGATTCTTTACCCATGGCTCCCTCCAGAATCAGTGACAGCAGTTACTAGTAGTGGCCAGTGACATCCTCCAACAAAAACACTGACACTTCCTCTCTCAAAGCACTGACTACAGAGCCCATAGGATCTCAAAGTCCTGTCAAGCAGACAAGAAATACACGAACTGGTTTCTGAACATTTTAATATTCTATCAGTTTAACAAGTACACAAAAGAGGAGACCCTTTAAAAACACACTAGATTCTTTTTATGTTATTGACATGGTTCATAATCAGAAGGAAAAAATAATTTTGCATGGCTAATACAGTTTTGTAAACTTGATCTATGGAGATCCATCTTTGCAGGCATCAGTTACACTGATTTAACTGTAAGATTGGCTCTACTAAAAAAAAAAAATCAAAACATCTTTGTATTTCCTTTAATAGATTTTTTTCATGCAACAGTTTTTAATTAATCTTCCTCCATTAACATCCTGCTCTCTGATACCAATTTGTTTTGCAGTACTGGCACAGTTATATTTGGAACATAAACAGAGAGATTTTTTAAATTAAAAGTTCATCCTGATGTCACTGCAGCACTACTGAATATTGTTTTGACACTGTCAACTGAAGTGTTCAGAGTAGAAGGAATACATGGAAAAAAAAAGGCAAAGCAGCTGAAGGAGGTTAAGCACAGAACGAACATCTGTGATCCAGGATGCACAAAGCCGTATGTTTAATCCAACATCAGTAGGATTGAAACACTTCAACACAACCAGCGCATTTTTAAGATTATCTCTGTAATCTACTGCTTTACCTATATCTTTGTAGAGACAAGACATGGGACAAGTATTTCTTTGAAAACGGGGTATTTCTGCACTGAACACTTCCATATTTTTAGTCCTGCTACAATGACACTTAGAATTTAACATTGTGTTTCAACACAACCTTGTTTCCTTCATGCAACTTTCTTGATATCTCAGCTCTTAAATATCGTAAAAGCATTATTAGACTTTTAAACAATATAGGTCATTTAAACTGTAGTTGGAACAGAAACCAAGAAAAAATAAAATGGTGAAGTGCACAACATTTCAACCTCAAAGTCTTAAGATCTGATGGGCTATATGACTACAGAGATTATAAACTAAGCACAGAATGCAACATACTGTAGAGCTACCCAGAGATAATTTTTAGCAAGTGTAAGGTAACATGAAACTATATTAAATTTACTTGCACCATCCTGTATTGTCTTAACAGGACAACTTGGATAAAGCCCTGAATTATTAAAGCATGCTTAAAAATGAGAACAAGTCTATGGGAATAATAATAAGGAAAGATGTTTTTACTATACTCATCTTCACCTGTAAGTTACTTTTTTTCCCCCCGTTATGAGCTTGCATGGCAAGGCTTTGATAGCGGGGGGGCTACAGGGGTGGCTTCTGTGACAAGCTGCTGGAAGCTTCCCCCATGTCTGATAAATCCAGTGCCAGCTGGCTCTAAGACGGACCCGCCGCTGGCCAAGGCCAAGCCCATCAGCGACAGTGGCAGCGCCTCTGGGATAACATATTTAAGAAAGGGAAGAAAAAACACTGCAGGAAAACGGCAGTTAGAGAGAGGAGTGAGACAATGTGAGAGAAACAACTCTGCAGACACCAAGGTCAGTGAAGAAGCAGGGGGGAGGAGGTACCTGAAACATCAGAGCAGAGAGGCTTTCCTTGCAACTCGTGATGAAGACCATGGTGAGGCAGGTTGTTCCCTTGCCATCCATGGAGGTCTACGGTGGAGCAGATCTCCACCTGTAGCCCATGGAAGGGACCCCATGCCAGGCATCAGGTGGATGCCTGAAGGGCATACCCTGTGGGGTGCCCCGTGTTGGAGCAGGCTCCTGCCAGGACCTGCAGACCTGTGGAGAGAGGAGCCCATGCCAGAGCAGGTTTGCTGGCAGGGCTGGTGATCCCGTGGGGGACCCACGCTGGAGCAGCCTGTTCCTGAAGGACTGCACCTCGTGGAAGGGATCCACACTGGGGCAGTTCGTGAAGAGATGCAGCCTGTGGGAAGGACTCACGTTGGAGAAGTTTGTGGAGAACTGTCTCCCATAAGAGGAACCTTCACACTGGAGCAGGGGAAGAGTATGAGGAGTCTTCCCCCTGAGGGACAGAGTGATGAACTGACCGCAACCCCCATTCCCTGTCCCCTTGCGCCACTCGGGGGGAGGAGGGAGAGAAACAGGAGTGAAGTTAAGCCTGGGAAGAAGGGAGGGATGGGGGTAAGGTGTATGAAGATCTGGATTTATTTCTCACTATCCTACTCCGATTTGATTGGTGATGAATTCAACTCCCTTTTCTCCCCAGGTTGTCTGTTTTGTCCGTGACGGTAATCGATGAGTGACTTCTCCCTGTCCTTGTCTCGACCCTCGAGCTTTACATCATGTTTCCTCTCCCCTGTTCAGCTGAGGAGGAGGAGTGTTAGAGTGGTTTTGGTGGGCACCTGGCATTTATCCAGTCCAAACCAAAACACTGCCTTAACATCTAAAGGGATTTTTCTACATAGAAACAATGCTTCCTCGGAGCTAAAGGGATAGCAATGAAGTTAGGAGAGCCTTCCTGCACAACCTTGATCAACTTGATTCATCACTGTGCCTTTTTTTCCTATCTGCCCAACATTGGTATAATACTCCTTTACTCCAGAGGGATGTTGTGTCAATACTAATAAAGGAATATTAATAAAACGAAGATTCTTAGAAATTAAAATAAATACTGAAGAAATGTAATTTGTAACAGCAGGCATCCATACATTTTGCTGAGGTGCAAGAGGGTTATTTCTGAGAACTAGTGCTATTGTAAAGCCCTTACATTAGGTTCAAGTATAAAATTAAAAATTATTCTCAGGAAAAAATTATCTTACACATAGTACTTTAAAAGACTTTTCATTTAAGAATTTTTGCAAATACTAACACTACATAAAACTGCATAAGACTTGGAACAAGATGATCAAAACACCTCCTAGGCAAGAAAAGCCACACACTCGCAGATCTAAATCCTTATGTAAGGAAAACTGAAATTTTACATTATAAATTCACTTACCTAGATAACTGATCCACCATCACTTGTTCTACCACAGCCTGTTTTCTCCTTTCTGCAGCAACATCCTCCTGCAGTGAAAAACTGACTGAGAGCAAATGAAATATATAACACCAGACACTTCAAATAATAAATTATCCTTTACTATAGCATTCAGAGGTCACAACCTTATCAATCTCACAGTTAATCTTTTTTTCCTTTTTTTAATAGATTTCTATTTGCATAACAAATAGACAAATAGTATTCTCTGCTACACACTCAAATTGTTTACGCATATTAATTGTCAACAAATACGAGAAGTATTTCTGTTGACAGATAGCATCCTTATCTCTGTATTGTTCGCAATAAATTCTGTAAGTACAATAGAGCCTGAGGAAACTCACACTATTCCAGATTTCATAGTTGACACAGATTCCAACTCAGAGAATGAAACTTCACCTCCAGCAATATTTAGTCAAAAAAAAAAAATCTTTCAAGACTTAGTCTCAATGCACAATTTTTATTTGTTGCATGCCACAATAATTTTCTGCTGAGACAGACCAACCTGAAAAACCTTTCAGGAAAGATCATCCTAAGGAGGAAGGGGATTTAACATGATCTTATTATTATTTTTATGAGAGCAACATTCAACTATAACCTTGTGCCATTCACTGTAAAGTGCTCAGGCGCTGACCACCATTTGTTTCACAGAAAGAGAAACCAAAGCACAAGACAGGACAGCATGGAGGCCACAGACAACAACCAGGCCCCAGCATTTCTCTTCATTTTATCTTCCAGATTTCTGGACATTTTCATTGCATTTAAATTTGTCTCCCCCCCCCCCC
>Ga0065711_1036436_pt1 | contig 20986 bp, 13 predicted proteins | sample Hoacrofraction12_FD_59098 | JGI IMG/M metagenome (GOLD analysis project Ga0065711, IMG submission 59098) | Hoatzin crop microbial communities from Cojedes, Venezuela - Epithelial fraction 12 v2 (version 2) | ecosystem: Host-associated > Birds > Digestive system > Esophagus > Crop | place...
CGCCATTTGCTGTCCACCACGTTGGTGTCTGCGAGCTGATGGCCCGAGCGGCCGGGGGGTAGGTCGCCGTGCCGTTCCTGAACCAGGTCGCCACGCCAACAAAGGCAACAGCCAGGCCTACTGTATTGACATTGCAGGCTGAATGACCTCTATGGAACCAAATGAAAATAGAGTACAGTTCACCCGTTCTTCTGTTCACCCCATGATGGCTTTCCTTAGGACAATTATTTCAGAATTAAGATGGTCAAATTCATTAGCCTTCCCTCTTTGAAAGCTTTGGCAGAAATTTCATAGTCCACAGAGAAAAAGGGAGAACTAGGCGATGGAGAAGAGCTAGCTTATTGGCCAATTAAGGTTACCTTTTTGTTAAGATACCTGGCTCATTCACAGTGACTGATCAGCACAGAATTATGTTCAACAGCTTTACATACCAGTAGTATATTTCAGTCCTACATCCACTACATAAAGATTAAGATATGTAATTAATGTAAATCAGCATGGCCATTAAAGAAAAAAGTTATGCATGCAGACAGAAAGGCAATAATAAAACCAAATAAAATCCCACAAAACTTTCTTGGACATTATTCAATTCTCTGAAAGAGCCCATAAGAAAAAACGGATTCTCATTTCACATTCTGAGAACTATGGCAAAAATTATAAATATTTTTATAATTTCTTGTCTTATATGGATTTGAATTTTAAATGTAATTGTGATTATGGATGTATTTTTCTTTCCATGCACATCAATATTAATACCCTAGATATACAGAGCACACACTGAGAGGATAATTTCCCCCTTAAATCTGCAAATCCTATTACAATATTTGTCTAAAGGCTGGATTAATATTGAGTTGGTGTTTTTGCTAGCTCATCCTAATTTTATCAGTGCATATACTTGAACTACGAGAATGCTAATGGCTCACACAGCAGGCACTAGATGTTATAATGGAGTCCAATTACTTTGACTATTCAAATATGCTGCACATTTCAAAGACAGTTCCGATCTGACCACTTTTTCAAGAAAATGCTGAGTTACTAAGTCTTGATCTACTTAAAAAGAAAGGGGTTTAAAATACTAAGTAGTAAACCACACTACTTCATTTCATTTGTACCTAATTGGATCATAATAATTTTTCTTTCGTTTTTCACATCATCCACTCTTTCTAAATAAATGCCTTATGGAAAAGGATCCAGAACATCTTTTGTTGATAGTAATAATGAAATCCACATTTTCAATTTTGCTCCATAGTCAGTCTTATAAAGGATTAAGAAAGAGATTTCTCTACCAAGATACTTCTATGAAGAGATTCAGGATACCTTTTACCACTGACCTGTATGTGGTTCTCCCTTAAATTAACAAATCACAAGTTCACCTTCACTTATTTACATGTTTCAAAAAGTTATCTGTCCATCATGTTTACCAGAGCAGCTAAGAAGTCTGATACCTGTTTTGCCACAAGATCAGATAGCTCAAGAGCTGACAGAGACTTTATAAGACTCATCCAGTCTGTGGATTTAAATTAGCAAATGTAATCCAAGCCTGCAGCTAGTTAATGATCAGCTACATCTAGGAGTAAAAAATGATAGGGGCTTTTGTAATAAAGGTGAGGATAGAGAGTATAAGAAAAGTTTAATTCCAGTAACATTCTTGCCATCTTGATGAGACGTGCTGTATACGAAATATCAAGGCGAAGATTTGCCCAACATACTTAGACTTTCAAAGAAATCCTTTTAGTAAAAAATTTCATAATCAATACATGCAGTTATGTTTCTGAAACTCCCACTGACTGTAAACAGATTCATTAATGAAAATAGACCTGATCTACAAACACTACCTGAGAGCAGCTAAGCATGTAGTGCTTTATTTTCTTACACATATTAGTAATAAAGTTCTAGAATCAGTTTTTAAAACAAAAGCTTTTCAAATACAGCAACACAGTCTTTTTGGAGATTAGATATTGCATGGGGTTGAATGCTTCTGTTCGATCATTTCTAATGAGATTGACTTCCTCCGGGAGTCATTAACTTAATCTACTGTGTTCCACATATCAGTCTCCTTAGTTCCTTAATAGTTCTGATACTCTATTCATCTGAGCAAGGACTATCAATATAGCTCATTTTCTTGACTCTATAAGCCTTCTATAGCCTTGGCTAGTGATTTAATTCCATACTAATCTCAATACCTCTGATGAATCTGAGGCAAGATTTTGTAACCCAGTACTTAAAAATTCAGCAACCCTTTGTAATAGCTCCATTCCTCTCATGCAGGTTGCTCAGAAAGCTTTGTTTCTTCACCTCCTCTCACTAAAAGGGTCACTAACTGACCATTTTTCCAACAAAACTGTAGTGGCACCAATCCAAGTATAAAATGCTGCTCACTGAACAAAAAAACTAAAGATATTCTTTTGTACAAGATACATTCAGTATGACTAACTAATTTGAGAAAAAAGATATGACCTGGCACTGTTAGTAATGCAAAAAAATCCTGAAACGCAGGGCAGTGGTAGTCCTGGTGCTGGACAAACACAGTCATGACAATACAGTACTGCATATCAGTGACTGATCATGGTCCTTCACTGAAGTTTATACTAGCCTAGGTCTGGTAGCAGTACCTTTATTACATTACACTGTACATCATGATACACCTTGAGCTAATATTAGTTTAGCCATATTTGCAAAAAAGCTCAATGGTGCAGCACAGAGATGCCCTTAGATACTATATGTCATTTTGATAAACTCAAATGTTTCTAAACCCCTGTAACTGTCAAGGTTATGAAAGCATCTAGATGTGCATGCATAAGGCACAACCACCTGATTCACTTAAGTAAGTCTGATGCGGTTACTCAAACTTTTGTGGTGCTATACCTATTGGCACTACTTGAAGACTAAGCCAAAAAGGGTCAGATCTCTTCTCCTGATTCAGTCTGGATGTGCAGATATAATTCTCCTGTAAGTACCCACCAATTAAAGCCGGATGGGTCTGTATTGGCTGTCAACTCCCAAGCCTTGGCTCTTTGCTATCAAATACACCACAGTAATGCATCTATGACTTTCATATCTTTGTCAAAGTGTGATTGTCATGTAGACAAAATATTCTGAAATACAGTCTGAGGTAATTTATTTCTTCCCTCACTTTTTACCTTGCAATGTTCAAGATAAGAAATGCTGAACATTATCCTGGAGTATTTGGGACTAGTACATAGGAAAGTTACACAAAAATAACATCTAGATTGTGAAGTCAAACATTTAAAAATTATGAAACATCATGCTTAGGATCAGTTTTGCAATGTGATTTCAGTTTCCATTTGTTGACATTTTGATGTCATCTTTGACTATGTGCATACTTCTTTTTGTTGTTTCTTTTTCATCTAAGTGAAATGTGTTCTTGACTCGGTGCAGGCAGAGGGCCACCCTACGCTGTGACAGAGCTGAATTCCTCCTCCACCTCATCCCTGCTAGCTTACCTTTCACTCCAGTCTCCTCTGTGCCCTCAACATCCTTGTACAATCCTGTCAGCCTCATAAGTACCGTTTCTTTTCCTGTCGGGATTGCTCTGCTTCTTCCTTTTCAGAGAAGAAATTAGAAACCAGGAAACACAGACAGAATCCTGCATCTATCATCACATGATGTACACGCAATATATTTTGAACACAGACTTATGCTTAACCCCAAATTTGCTCTAAATCTAACAGCAGCAAGACGCATATCCATGCTTAGGTAACCTCGCAAGCACTTAACTGCTGCAGAGGAGAAGTTTTGTGTGAGTGCGGCTGAGCACAGTGACAACCGTGGCTGTGTGACATGCCTTGTCAGGCCCTCCAAACTTCCTCCTATCCACTCCCAGGGTGGCTGTGTGGCTCAATTTAAGCCACCAGACTGGATGGAAGATGTTATGCTCTAAATCTTGTGTCTGTTTCCTCCTCCTTGGTACTGACAGGGAATATGTCGGGATGGAGCTCTCAAGGGGGTTGCTGTGGCAGCCTTGGTGCATGAAGGGTCCTGCCCTCACCCTGCCACCCCTGTGCACAGTGGGCAGAGCCAATGAGTGGGCCTAGGGCCAGGACTCTTCTAGGGGTTCCTGCCAGGAGCCAGAGACGGAGGTGAGGTCCTGGCATGGGCCCATGTCCCACTGGGGCCAGGGCTGTACACAGGTTACTGATGTGGCTGTGGCTCCTGGGCTCTAGGCAGGGGTCCATGAAGGCAGGGCAGGATTGCCTGAACATCTGGCCCTACCTGCTCCCAGGGAAGGGGTGAAATCTGCACCACCATCCCCCTGTACCCCCAGGGGCCATTCATCCAACAGATACTGCCTAAGGCTGTCAGTCCCTGCCCTGGCAGTGCTCACAGAGCTGGAGCTCAGACAGGCTGTGCAATGGGCACTTGACCACAGGGCACCTGGTAAAACCAGCTCAGCCCTACTCAGGCCAAGGTCATCCTAGCTACCCCCTAGAATTTGCCACAGCCTGATGCCTGTCCCCAGCAATGACAAATATAATCACACTTACAGTACCATCTACTTTTAACTCTGAGCCATTACCCTATAGGACAAAGTAGACATTTCTCTGTGTCAATGTTCTGAAGCAAAGACAGGTATTTTTGATAATTATGACTTAGTGGACTTTTTGGGGCTTTTTATGTTTTGAGGAGCAGACCGAAGACTGTTAAATATTTATTAACTGAGTATTAAATTAAACCAACTATATTTCACTTAAAGCACAGAGGCTGACCAATGATTTTGGCAGTGAGCAAGTCACAGTTAGTTCCTTTGTTAAACATGTGTAGTAAAAGCACAGCAAAACAGACAATGACTTCTGAAACCTAAAAGTGAAGGATAAATTAATTTAGTACATTCAATGAAAAGTTTCAGGAGATACCCACATGCGTTCTTTAATAATTAGAGAAGAGTATCAGGTCTCTATAGGCATATGAGGAAAGGTAAGGTGTTTTTTTGTTTGATGCTAGTGTTTTTTTGGAGGACAGTTTGTTTGGTTAGATTTGCATAGCTGTGTAGGAATGTAAAGAAGTTGCTAAATGGGAGGCATCAGAGCAGATGTATCACAGAGTGGAGCGTATGTCCTTGCTCCGTACTTCTGGTGCTCCTGTTAGCATGCTGTGTTCAATGTCTCAGAAAAGAGCCATTAAATTTGGTAGGGAAGTGGAATAATCATTATTTATGAGGGCAGTTTTTGAATAAATATTTTAGCAGAGAAGTAGAAGAAATGATAGTATCTGCAAATATTTAAAGGACTTTAATACTCTTATGTAAACAAATAACTCCTTCAGTAAAAAAAAAATCATAATAAAAAGGGAATATCTATATAGTAAGCAATTAAAGAAAGTAAAGAATGTAAACAACGTAAAGAAAAACTGAAACAAAAAGCCAAAACCCCCAACAAACCAAAAAAAATAACCCCTAATATCAAAACTGGAAAATGTCCTATGGAGTTCACCTTTTTCCCTCTTAAAATGAACCTGACACTATCACTAAAATATGTGCATCTCCATGCAAAGGTTCATCCTGTTGCTGACTTTTGTATTTCTAGCTCCCACTCCCTACAGCAAGGAGCACAGGAGCACTGCTGAAGCCTCAGGTAGGTCTGCTGCCAAGGTCAAGGTCTGCTGGAGCAGAAGGAGACCCAAATTGAACATTGGACTTTACACACGGCTACTCAGGATAAAGAAGGTCTCTGCCAAGAGAAAAGAGAGACCATGGTAGCAAACATAGGGCTGAGGCCCTCCCTGCATTTACTTGCAAGGGAGAAGATCCTTTCGGGTCCTGAGTTGTATTGCCAGACTTGAGAATTAGTTTGTATTAGTCCCATGTTTAGTTTGAAAGGTTAATTATAATTAGATTGGACTGTTTAAGGACTATATGGGTGATCTGACTGATGAATGAGGATGTATTTCTAAAAATAGCTAAGAAAAATTACCCAGGGAAACAGTTCCTTAGTTACACATATATTAGAGTGATTAAAATTCTAGCCTGTGAAAGAAGAAATCCTCACATACGTAGATCTGCTTTGCTATTTATGTCGGTATAGAAGGATTGTATCTGCCCTTCCCATTCACGTAGAATAAAAGCAACTATATCTTTACAGGAGACATGAGATGTGATCATTTCCATATTAGAATTGAGTATTAATTCTCTGAAATGTGATTTCAATATCAATTTCCCATCTAAGTAACTGACTGTATAATTTAAGTATTCCAAATAAACTTAATAGTTTTAAATATCAACATAGTATACACTTCATTTACTAGCTTGCTAGAGAAGAGTTTTTTTTTTTTAAAAGCCATTGCAGTTATTTCAATTAGTTTCTCTGACTTGTATTTTCAGTAGTCCTATCAAAGGCAGCTGAAGCCAGTGGAGAGTATACACTCTGACTTCAGCATTTTTATATATAGAGAAAACTATTTTTTTGTTTGTACCATGTAAAAAAATAAAGGAGAGCGAGGAAATATTTGTCACTGCAGTCCTCTGTATCTACTTTCTTTTATAGTGTGCTGAACAGCAGCACTGATGTTTAAAATATTTTCTTTAGCGATGTCAATGAACTATGTACATTAAATAGGCATGATACATTTTTAATGAGCATCTGAGTGGTAAAAAGGGCCTATCTCCATTCTGTGTTTCTGAATTTTAAAAAATAATTAACAAGGTTCAAATCTAACTTACTTACAAATCTAACTATACTGAGATGGAAAGAGAAAACAAGTCTAACTGCACATGCACAAAACTAAGAATGAAGCTGTTACCCACTATTGATACATTAGCTTTTGTAACTATATCAAGCAAGTATTAATTTAATTCTCCAATAACTTTGCCATCCTCTGCCATCCTGTCTCCCATCTCATCCTCCAGAATGCTAATTTCCTGCCTGATTAATTCTTTGCTTTGATAATAATATGAAAAACCTTTTGAGTTAGTTTCCATTTCTATCGACAACAATTCATATTCTTCTTTCTACTTATTTCATATGCCCTTTGATTATGTTCTAAGGAAGTTTCTAATTCTTAATTATGTTTACTTTGTTTCAAAATTGACCTTAATTGCTTTTTTCAGATCTATTCCTTGTTTTTATAGATTTTAAATATAAATAAGTACGCAGCTACGATATCTACGTTTACTCCCCAAACATTTCCATTTATAAAGAAAAAGTATATACTAATTATTGGCAAAAAAATATAAATAGATGCACATTTGTCTTTCATTTATATTACAGGTATAACATGTTACCGCATAGTCTTGCAAAAATATCAACAGATATTCTTTCCTTTTCTAAAGACATTTAAAGATCTGTTTCTTAGTTTTTAACTTGGCTACTAAAAACTTCAGGCTAAACCCTATTAAACTACATATTTATATTTTGAGGTATCCATCTGAACAAATGTGTTGTGTTTTGGTTCTTTTATTAGTTTTATATTGTAAGGTTTATATTGCATCAGAGTACAAAAGAGTTGGGTTTCTTCTTGTTTTGTTCCCATCCTGAAAGGTTGTTTTTAATAAAAATGTGATTCATGAAGCCATGATTGCAGTGGAAAAGCAGTGAATGGCACATTTTTATCATTAAATGCATCTTGTTTCTACCTTTGCTATTCCTACCTCCAAATTCTTTAAATGATCTTACTTAAGAAGATATTGTATAAAATGTAACACTAGAGAGGCAGTAATGGCCAAATAGATGAAAACGTTAATACAGAACTCATCTCACTAAATATATTTAAAACAATAAATCAAATACTGTACAATTGTTGAAACAGATCTTTCTCCTCAGGCAGAAAGAGACATTTTTCTATAAATAGGTATAATATTATAATATCTGATTATATCATTACAGTTCTTCTGGGCAATTGTGAGAGATGCTTGGAAGGAATACAAGATCTGTGATTTTATCTCTTTGGGCTTCGACACTAACTGTTTACAACTCTGGCTTTCCATTGTTTTTCAGCACACTGGGTAGTACAGATGCATTAATTGTTTTGAACTACTTTAAGCAGAAACATTATAGAATGAGACTGCATTTGCTGCGACTTTGTTTCTTCATATACTGTCTCTGGGTAAAATATTTGAGAATACTTTGTATATACATTGACACGTTTATTCACAGCAATTATCCCTTTGCTCACTCTAAACTTGTGATTTTAGTTTTTTCTTCATTTTCCTGCCTTATATGTGGCAAGCCCACCTCTCATCCACATGTGACAGAAACCATCTTTTTATGGATTTGTGATTCTTGATTCTAACTCAAGCTCTGATTGAAACTTTTCTCATTATTGGTGCATTCATAAGTGCACTTATCAATCTGTGTTCTCCAGTTCTAATAAGAGACTTTCCACTTGTCAGAGCTTTTGGAGGGAACACCTAAAGGGTTTCCTTCCACTGCCTGGCTACCTAGTCTCATAAAACATAGAGGAAATAAGTTATCTCCAGGATTCCTAGCTCTCAGATGTATCTGAAAGAAACTTATCGCAAAGCTACTAGGAGGAGAAGCAGGAGAGTGGGGAAGATGCAGACAGTGTGACCACATGCATGTCATTCCCTAGAAATATACAAAGGAACAGTAGTGAGATAAAGCCTGATGCCTCAGTTATGTGTTTTGATTATAGTATGTTGAACTTCAGTTCAATATGAAGTAACATCTTACGTGTTGTTGTGAATGAGTGATTTAGGATCCTACTGACTACAGCAAATTATCATAAATATATTTAATTCAACTTTTAAGATTTATTAACAGTGCTACAGTAAATCACAAGATTAGATTGTGTTTATTTAATGACAATCATAAGTCAATTAACAGTGTGATAGAATTTGCTATAATCAAAACAATGACTTAGTTAAGGATTTGAAAATGATAAGGTTCACATGAGACTTACAGCAGGGTTTTCACATCAAATCACACACACACACACATATAGAGACAAAAATGGCACAGACACAAACGCAGACACAGAGGGTAACCTATGACAAAAATTTCCCTTTTGCTCATATGTAGTGAATTACTCACTTTTCTCCTTCATTAGCAATTATCAGGGGACAATCTTTGAACCTTTCTCCTTCGTTAGCATCTGCCAGCAGACAATCACTGAACCTTGAGAAATCTACCCAAAGAGTCATCACAGCCCAGGGGGAGATACTGGGTCACAGTCCACTGCGATCCTGTAGAGTTCACAAGGGTCTCACTTAGGATTGCTATTTATAGGATCGTGAGATGATTGACTTTGGCCACAACCTGCATTAGGTGGTCCTGGTGTCTTCACAACAACAGTACTTTCCAGACTGTACAGTTCTGGCATCTACCAGATGGGGCTATGATCCAGGCAGCATGAGTTCCAGGTACGGTTAGGGAGTGCCTGATCAGCCCAACACACTGCTTTGTAAACAAGACAAGTAGAGTGCCAAATCGTCCCAACCCACTGCTTTTTTAACCAGGACAAGAACACCGTGTTGACTTATCCTGGTATCACCAGGTGGCCCGGCGGGGGGGCTGCACTACCACATGTGTGGACTGCATAGCAGATATTTTCAGCTTTACATTATTTAAAGTAACTACTACAAGCTGACAGAAATTGTATCTTTTTGTAATTTTTATTTTCCGGAACTCCAGAAGAAGAATAAATTTTGAACACCTTTTGTCCATCTGTAAATGCAGAATTGTTTCTAAAATATTTTGTTCCATTTGCAAAGAAACTTAATCTGACACCAGAAACAGAGAATAAGATGATTATAAGCAAGGAATCATTATGACATATGTTTTAGCTTTTGAAATATCATCTGAGCAATGTTTTTGGTAAATGTTATGGTTTGGCTGCAGCCGGCAACAAAAGGGCCATGCGGCCGCCCCTCCCCCTGCCGGGGTGTGGAGGAGAATGGAAGGAAACAGGCAGAAACTGGTGGGTCGGGATAAGGGCACTTTAACAGAACAGCAAACAAAGGGAACAGTAACAACAATGATACAGATAAGGAGAAAACACAACACAAACCACACGGCCCAGAGAGTTGCTCTCCTGGACCACCGCTGCTCACTCCCGAGCTGCGAGTGAGTTCCCGCTGCCCAGCTCCCCCCCACCGGAACCCAGCATGACGGCACATGATATGGAATACCCTGCTCTGTTTGGCCAGGTGGGGTCAGCCCGCCCGGCTGTGCCCCTTTCTTGGATTCCAGTGAAAATTAACCCTGTCCTGGACGAACCCAGGACAGTAAATATGGCTGAAAAATAATTCATTACATTGTGACAAATTAAATGACCATTGCTTTTGTCAGAAATACAGATTACTTACAGAGCAGTCGCAAGTCCTGATAAATGAAATCACTACAAATTGTAGTGTCTATTATAGCGGTCAATAGCCAACAGAAATATTCATAGCTGTAAATCATCCAACATAGCTACCAATATCTACTAACTGGAACAGTCATTTCTCTTACAGCTCCTGTTTTTGAAACCACATTAAACTGCTCAAAATCAAAGTTCACAAAACTATTTTAAATAAAATGGTTCAGAAAGATGACTAGAGCCATATTAAAGAACTGACCTCTCTGTTTTTACTCTTCAGCTTGGCTGCAGGACTGATTATACTTCTGTCTTCTTTTTCACCTCCCTGAATGCAGAACAACAGCTCTTGGAAGTATTCTTCTAGCTTATATGAGGACTTGGATGCCATTCTCCAGGCCACTCTCCATGCACAAAGCTCTTTGCTTAATCTGATAAAGCTTTGGGTACATTGCTACTCCTTTCAGGATAAAGTGTCTAATGGCAATGCTGTTTAGCATGCAATAAGCATAGCATGCAGCTAATTTTGATTTAACAATTGTGAAATACTTTTTCCAGTTACAAAAAAAAGTTCAAAATCATTTATAAGTATGCTAGGTTTCTTCAATTAATTTTCTCACAAAAAAAGATTTTACTGAGCTTCTCTCAAACTTTGGCAGAGAAAACTTATGGTTAAGAAGTCCTATTGCTCAGTGGTCTTACCCAGCTTCCCTCCCATCGATTAGCTTAAGATGAAGCAGAATACCCCTTAAACTGCATTTCTGCAGTCTCACCTTCCCTGTTTGACTTTGATGTGTGTTCTTGCCCTCTTACCTCCTGCTGTGTGATGATCTTGACATCATCTACCATGCAACTAGAACATGTCTTTCAGTAAAGCTCTTTTATACAAGCGTAAAATTCAGAGTGAGGTTTTGTATTTCTAGAATGAATAATCCTTACTTATGAAGAGGGAATTTCCAGGAAGAATTGTTTACTTCGGTTTCAGACATGTCAGGAATGCCCCTGCAATCCCTAAACACCACTAAGGCTAGCAGTTTCCAGCTTTGTATCTTTGCCCTCTTCTCTACCAACAAAAAGGAGAAATAACTTCACTGACAGTTATTATCTTGTTTAGGAGAACAATATGCTAGCCCTCCTGTTTCACTCCTACCCATTCTTGCTTTACCTTGAGTTTGTCTAAACTCCACTGACACGTTTTCAGGTGAAAATAACCTCCATAAAAACTAATAGCATAGTGTGCTTCTATGAATACAGTAATCATAATGTTACCCACTTTTTACAGCTGCAAGGGAAGACTAGTGACACATGTAAAACTGCAAAATGACCTTTCCAACATCAGCTTGCCAGGATATGCACTCTGGAATAGTTATTCCCTTTGTGCTTTAAAGCCTGAGTGCTGGGTGCCCTTTCCTCATCACTTTAAAGATATGTCAGGTAAGATAAGAAACACCAAAGCCATTTCATGGCCATTTCACATCAAAACATCTTCTAGTACCTGAGTTATCTTGTTTATCATTGGCTTGGGTTTCTTCACCGCCTTGTTACAAAGACAGCACTACAGACAAATCCCTCATCTCAGCTTTTGAGAAGCGTATCATAATCTTGGCTTCTGTTTTTATGGTAGGTTTCTTTGTTTTGTTTTAAGAACATTAACAAATATACCTATCTGTATATAATCCACTATTATATCACATTGACTGCTTTCTGGAAACCTCAGATGCATCACTTTATATGTACAGTATAATTTGGTAATTTACTTCAATTAGAGCTTTCAATAAAATATTCATGAAAGTGGCCTCTTGTTGAGATAGACCATCCGTTTACTTAAAGATAGGGCTGCAGCACTCACAGATATAATCAATTAGGCAAGCTAATTGACATTTTGACCAATAGATTTTTCTTGACTTCTCCCCATGAATCTTGACAAAAGCTACAGGTCAAAGTATCAATTCTCACACCTACTGGGTGATAACTACAAGTAAATTAAATGTATTTTTATCAGAACACTGTCTAAGTGACCCTATCTCAATGAGTAGACACTGCTATGAATATTTATTTAGTACTGCCTTTAATGGAACCTAGTACTGAGGGACACATTACAAAGAAGTCAAGCCCTATTGAATATCCAAAACCACCACTTATAATAGATTTCTGGGAAATATAATTTTTCCTATAGTTTATCAGATCTTTATCTACCATCTGACGATTTATTGCTATTTGAACTACATGCCACTTTTTGTGGTACAAATATAAATTCCAGGTATGGCAAATTTCTTTTTTGAAATTAGGCCTTGATTCAGCCTATTTTTCCTCCTGTGTTTATCTTTATGAAGATGCGGCCTCTGAAATGTCATAAGTGAACATATCTCTACAGGTGTATAATAAATTGGGGACTTGAATTGGAAAGTACAAAATCTTATTGATATACTTTGGCTGCACTTTCCTAGGTACTATAAAACTACTCATATATTTAATTAGAGGGACAGTCACCAACATCTAAAGAGTGGATAATCTTAAAAAATAAATTCTGTTAGTCTGAACTAGTTATAGTACCTGGCGTTTTTTTGCTAAGAATAGGAAGATATAATTACTTTTGCACGTTATCTGGGAAAGATATCATTACTTCTGCACATATCTGGGAAAGAGATTGCTGAAACTGTAATGGCATTGTTTCCTTATTGCTACATATGCCTTCTATGCCCAATCACTCCCTGCGTCAAATGCTTATAGGGAATCCAGATATTTCTACAGGCAATATTCCACAGGAAACCCTCCTGAGTTAAATAGAAAACTAAAGATTAACTAATGATTTCTTCCCATAATTTTTTTTTTTAAATGTGAATCCAAGTAAGACTAAGTATAAAAGAATAGTCTTTCTTCAAACTAAAATATGGGGAGTTATGCAGTTCTTCAAACTTCAGCATCATTGTTGATTTTAAATTATGCTGAAAATATACACTTCCTTGAATTTATACTGCCTACTGAAATATTAATACTGCTAGCGCATGCTTTATCAAGACTATTAGAATGTGTCTTTCTACATGGCATTTTGTTTCCCCAGTTACAGTATCTTGATGGGTTTTCGACTGGAGACTTATTTCTTGACTATTCAGATGAGATAATGAGAGCATGTGGCGGGTTCATTCAAGAAGTGTTTATTTTCCAGAAACAGAAAGAATAAATACGTATGTTATATGCATGGAGCAAAACCTTTTCCTATCTTCAGCTGCATGGACCATCAACTATTGAACTACCAATACTATTCCATGTTAAGAATACAAAATTTTTCATTTTTATCTCATTTTTCTAGAGTCATAAAACAGTTTGAGTTGGAAGGGACGGTTAAAGGTCATCCAGCTGAACCTTCGTGCAGTAAGCAGGGAGGTCTTCAACTAGATCAGGTTGTTTTTATTAAGGAATTCTTAAAAAACAACATTAAGAGATCAGCAACTTGAATTTTACTTACATAATGGGATTCTCAAGTATGTGGCAGAAGCATATGTTAGAAATACTACAGCTCTCTTTCCCTACTGGGAACAGAAAAAGAGGATGCAGCTCTGAAGAAAGAAGACTCAGAAGTTAACAAAGGGGTTCACTGTTGAATAAAGAAAAACCCTGAATTGCAAGAATGAATAGAGAAGACAGAGTATGCTGGGATGCAACAAAAAGTGTCTGGGGACTCTAGAGGGAAAAGATAAGAGAAAAGTAGACATATCTGAAGGAAAAAAATGAACTCCAGCTGATACTGAAAATAATGGAGTGATCTAATAGGATCTGTCTAAAAAGCAACATTTCAGGAAGACAGGAACAAAAAACATTGACCCATTTATCTGTGTTTTTCAAAGTTTATAAAGGTTTTAGGTGTCTATCAAAAGTTCAGGGGATGAGAGGGAAGAGCCGCACTGTTTAACAGTATTCCGGGGTTTTGAAAAGAAACTATACTTGAGTCCTGAGAAAAAAAATAAAAATCATTAAACTTTACAAAATAAAAACCAAATTAATCATTTGTATGGAGAAATACAGTCCTAGAATCCTCAATGGCATACTCTCCAAAGAGGATGCCAAGATGATGGCGCTCTGGCAGTCTTTTTGAAAGCAATGTGGGTGCTAATTTGCTTGCACACACCAAGTGTGAAACACAGTTGTCAGATAGCAGTGATGAAAGAATAGTTTTTGCCTGGCTGCTCTGTGGCTTTCAAAACTACCCACTCAATAGAAAATATTGATTACAAATGTGTCTTTGGGTCAGCCACTGAAATTTAAAGGATGTTTCAGTCTTTGTATTGCATTACACTGAGTAGCCAACAATAGATTTTTATGTGTTTGAAGCCATCTATGAATCCTTCTATCCTAATCACATTAGCAAATTATTTTGGCAATGAAACATATTCAGTATTTCATAACTAGCCTTGACAGGAAAAGAAAAACAACTTTTCTGATCATAAGCTGCAAAAATCCTTAGATGTGCAAGTCACTGCTCACTGTTGAATTCAGATATAATACTTTTGAAGACAGAACAAATATTTGCAAAGAAGTCTCGATAAAAAAGCAGAGGTTGAGGCATACATTCTCTCTTTTTATAGACAACAGCATTAAATTTTAACTAATTCAAAACTAAGGTGTCTAAACTGAACTGTGTTGTTAAGAAGGTTATTAATTGTAATGCTGTAGAAGAAAGGAAAAACAGACTTTCCAAATTACAGAAAATTTCAACATCAACTATTTCCCATTCTCATGCTAATGCCAAAATAAGTTAAACAGCTGGATTCAAGAAGAGGCCATGCTAGAGAAAGCAGTCTAGTCAAAGAGTAGATTTGATTTAAACTGTGGAACACAAAAAAAGTCTTCAGAACTATCTTCAGAATCAGTCTTGTTGAACTGGCTCAGAACAGAACAGTTTTGTTTAGTTCACTATCTACAAGCAGTATGTAGACTTCAACCCAGATCAAATACATCGTTTGTTTTTATTACTGGAATATCAAGAAGTTGTAAATTCTTATCTTGTCCTACAGAAGTCTCATTTTCTACGACCCTTATTCAACCAAAAAATAATTTTGATGAAAAATTTCTATTAAGAATTTCATTTTAGAGTGTTCTATATTTCAAAAAAATGCTTCTTGTGATGGAGAAAAAAATAAGGATTTTGTCTTTTTATAAAGTGCAAATTGTTTGATTAGTGTCAGCCAAGGTGCAGTTGTTTCCAAAGTTTTCACAGATTTTCAGACAATTTAAAAAAAAAAAGAAAAAAATTTAAAAATAAAAATTTTTTAGGAGAAATATTTCTCAATACATCTATATCCCAAAGACATTTTGGCTAAAGTGGTTAGTCTTTTCCAAGCTTAATGAAATATAGCATACACTTTCTCAGTTTGTGACGCATTTAACTATTCTGTTTTCCCATTTACAATGGGTATTTCATGGCATTCCTCACCTCATATTGCTGAGACTCTGACACCATTAAGTTTCAGATGGTGTCTAAGTTCTCCTTGAACAGTATTACTGATATAATTCTCTATCCAGTACTGCTATTGCCAGTTGGCTCAAAAGGGGTTTCTCTATAGTATCCCAAAGAGAACAGTATCAACAAAGGACAGTCCAAAGTGCTTCTTCCTTATCTTCTGCCTTTTATGTGAAGAAAGATCCACCACTTATCAAATAGGTATATAAGTCAAATTGTTAGAACTAGATTATGAGGTAAATAATAAAAGTATTGAAAAAAAAGTGTATGCGAAACGGTATAATTAAGATAAAAGACACCGCTCCAATTACTACCTATCTAGTTTATATACTAATGCACTTTTCATGGCATCTGACTTTGTATTTACATAGGACTATTTTTTTTTTATTAGGTAGCAGCTTATCCTAATAGCTTAAACAGTACACACTACACTACAGCTCCCAAATAATGGGATCTGAAAATGCAGATTGTTTTGCTATCTTTTACAACAGTTAAAAATGCAAACTATCAAAGTGACAGTTCAAATGGTGAAATCTTGTCAGAGTATTTTTCACAGGCTATCCCTATCAATCCACTTTTAAAAGAAATTTACTTGTAAACAGAATGAGCTGGATAAACAGTATGACTCATATTAAGACAAGAAAACAGGACCACCACAGAGTATCAATTAACAGAATAGCATAATGTCTGTGGAAGCATTTTATGAAGTCCAACATTAATATTACATTAGTCCATCATGACTAACTTTGTTCCACTAGACTCTAGGCAGTAATTACCCTCTAAGAGTGTAACACCACTTTTAACATTCACAGATTTTGAAATACACATTGATTTTCCAGTTATTGTTTTTCTACTCTAACTCTGTAAGTTCTGCAGAACAAGAACTTGCTGTCATCCGTTCAGACTGTAGGTGGGTGCCTACTTTTTTAATGCTACATCAAGAGGGGATTATTTATTTCAATCTGAAATAACAACTCCTGACATTTAATTGCCCAGTCCTCAGTTTCTGACTGTGTCCTGTAAAAGGATTAGGCTTAGGAGGGTCATAATTACTGCAGTGGTCAACAGCATGTCCTGGCAGCACTTACTTAAACAATTTCCAAACAGTTTTTTTGATCCAAAGACAGTGTTACATTTTTTAGGGAACTTTGTTTCTCTGCTCAAAATTTCAAACAAGCGGCAGCATCTTTAATGCATAGAAATATATGCTTTATTTGGGACTAGCTTTTGATTAAATCTGTCATTTCAGACACTCACTGAAGTCACAACTGTAATGCTTTGGATATGAGAGGAAAAAGTTAGTTAATAGATGTGCTAGCCAGTGGAGTAGCTAGGCATGCTTGGGTATGACTGGAAAACAAGACGTTTAACGTATCTATCATTCACACTCACATAGATGATAATCTGCCAAGAGACAAGGACTGTAGACTTCCGTTAGCTGGGCAGACATGTCAAGATAGTTGCCTATTAAAGAATCTAAATGAGCCATGACATCTTGCCTTCCCCTTTGTTTTTTTCATTACAGTTTTATGAGAATGCTCTTTCATAGTAACTTGTAAAATATTTTAGCTGCTGTTCTTTCACTGTTCTTTCACAGTGCAATGCAGTGAAGTCACTTTTCATAATGGGATCTTCCATACACTACTGTACTAGAATTGCTGGAATTTATAATCTCAACACATAGATGTTGCAATAAAAAGATGTTTCTTTAGCACTATACACGTCTGGTTAGGAGTGCAGGATTAAAGTATTCGGCTGACACCGATTTTCTTTAAAACAAACAGAGTATCTTCTCTCAGTTGAGTTGAAGAGGGAGTTTTTTACAAATTTATCACTTCAGAAGAATATTTTTCTTTTCCTAATCTTTTCATATTGTTGACATTACTTTAGGGCTTTTGTGGAGACTGAAACTTTTTGAAAGAATTCCTGGGATAGGAAAACTTCTGCCTTCTTACTAAATAGGCAAGATATTCTTCTAAATATGTAATATAATATTCCTGTTAATTTCATATTAAGAAAAAGAAAATAAAAATGAAAGAACATCTTAGAACATTTTTTAAGAATCAAATATTTTTCCCTTTTGGTACCCACAAAACATATGGATAGTAGCCCCTTTTAGTATTTGTGTAATAAATCAACAATCAAATGTAATGATTTTAAAGCTTCCTTTTCATTAGACGTAATGATCACTTGCTTTACTAGCATTTTCTGTGAAAGTATAGTGAAGACTGTCAAAAATATATTTTCTGAGACTTCCTAAATATTGTTTTGATGAAATTTTCATCTTAATGAATGCTTAACATGTATTCCCAGTAGACTTCTAACATACACCACTTTTATTCTAGAAGCCCAGTATTGCTCTGTAGCCAAAAATGCATTTAAATGACAAAATTAGTGATTATGTATGAAAGTTTAAATAGAGACTTTCAGAAAAATTTATTTAAAACCAAATCAAGCACTTCTTGCTTTAATAAGTTCAAAGATTTTAAATATGGTGTAACAACTTTTAGAAAATATACTTCTCATTTACTGTGAAGATGTGTGTGTTCAAAATACTGTAGACATTTTATGTTTTGCTCAAGCATTCTTTTGAAATATGGGGGGTCTTAGTCCTAATTTTTTCACGTTATACTCTGAGATTCCATTGTTCTGGAACACTTCTGTATTGGGCTTTCCTTCTTTTAATGTATACTCTATTCCTATTGAATGACAGCTGTGGAAACAGAGCTCATAGAGAAACACCCATATTGAGGCATATTGAAAAATGCTCTGACACATCAAAGTTTTGCCATATAATTAGAAGAGCTTATAAAGACCAATAGTGAGAATTTATCATCATTATGGTAAATATGAAACAAGTTATCTGTCCAGAATCGCTTGCAAGGTTTGTCTGGAGCCAGAAGTTTAAAAGTCTGATCTTCTGGAGCCAAACTTCAGAATTAATCACTATTGTCACTGAAAGGAAAAACAGATCACAGGAGGATTACATGACTTGCCCTGAGCTATGAGGGCAGACTAGCAAAAAGCTTGAGACAGTTCAAGTTTTCTGAACCCCAGCAGGACTCTGCCTGTCTTACAGTACTTCGAGAGGTGGCACAGCTCTTGAATGAAGCAGAACAAGGCAGTAGGCCTGCACAGCACATGACGCAGCATCTAAAATATCTAAACTGACTGGAAAAGCACTGTCTATTTCTTGAAAAGATGTTCTGCAAGGACTGAATTTTTTGTGTTTAGCACCCAGCAAAGCTCTTTGTTCATTCCTAAAGTTATAATGGTGTTCCGGTCAAGCCTGGAGTCATTCTTTCTTGTGGGAAGAATTATTCTAGTCCTTCTCTACCCACCTTTCATCTTGCTCTTTCTGACCTTTCTCAGGACATCATGTAGGCCCCAAAGCCTTCACAGATCTAACATTAAATCTTTCTGGCAAGACAGGCTAGTACTTAACATATTTCAAAAGACACTACGGCATATGGTAGCATATGTGATTTGTTTGAGGTGACACATGAAATATCAAGGTGAAGACATGAACCGACTTTTCCGTAAGTACCCAAACAGAAGCTTACAGGGAAGATCATATTCTTTCAAAAAAACTGCCCAAACTCCAGTAACCCTCAAAAAAACATTTTATGCAACTGTCATTAAAAAAAAATCTAAAGAACCTAGGAGAAGATAAAAACTCAGTTCCTGTTTTTTAGGAGTAAGTTAAATATCTGGAGACAAGTTCAGGGAGACTTAAGTCTACCATATTAAATATAGTATTTGGGCATCTAATTCGTAGAAGAATTTTTTTCAGATTCTATCTTAAATTTAATCCATAAAACATTATTCTCTCATCTTGCTGTCAATGGAAACTAAACAGAGCAGCCACTCCTAACAAGATATAACTGCCTGGTCCAAATGAACATTTTCATTTTATTTCAGATTTTTCCCAGACTTTTCCCTCTTTTACACTCTCTTTTGCTTTTCCATTTTTCTAGCATGTTTGAGGAGAAAAAAAAAAATCTAAAAGAAAGTCATATCTACAAAACACTTAAAACACTTATTAAACTAAAGCAACTACAATATTATTAAATGAAATTTTTTTGCTTTTTTTTACATGTACTGAAGTAAATGAATCTTGGGCATTGAAATCTTGGTGTGGTACATCATTAGTATTATCAAAACCATAGGTGCTTAAAAGCAGTTGCCAGGCCTTCATTGTAGTAGGTGTTAAAAAAATAGAAGATAAACTCTGCCTCCAGATATTCAGAGTTTAATTCTCTCTGAAATTTATATTAGTCTCAGGGCAGTCACAGATCTACAGGGGGACACGGTGAGCCTCACTGTATTTTTTCCCTGCACAGCCCAATGCCATATATTAAAGATCGCATAACAGCTTTGTGGCTTTTCTTTTTTACCATATTGTTTTGGGTCCAACCCTTCCAGTCCAGACAGTTGCAACATCTATCTCCATAATACAGAAAATAGCTAAAATATCTGTGGAACTGAATAGTCATTTACTGCTGAAGAATCACAGAACACTGAATGTTCAGGATTGGAAGGGACCTCTGTGGGTCATCTAGTCCAACCCTCCTGCCGAAGCAGGATCACCTACAATAGGCTGCATGGGACTTTGTCCAGGCGGGTCTTGAATATCTCCAGAGAAGAAGACTCCACAACCTCCCTGGGCAGCCTGTTCCAGTGCTCCATCACCCTCAGAGGGAAGTTCTTCCTCATGTTCAGACGGAACTTCCTGTGCCTCAGTTTGTGACCATTGCCCCTTCTCCTGTCACTGGGCACCACTGAAAAGAGTTTGTCCCCATCCTCCTGACACCCACCCTTGGGATATTTATCAGCATTTATTAGGTCCCCTCGAAGCCTTCTCTTCTTCAGGTTGAACAAGCCCAACTCCCTCAGCCTCTCCTCATAGGAGAGATGTTCCAGTCTCCTCACCATCCTTGTAGCCTTCCGCTGGACTCTCTCCAGTAGCTCCTCATCTTTCTTGAAGTGGGGAGCCCAGAACTGGACAGACTACTCCAGGTGGGGCCTCACTAGAGCTGAGTAGAGGGGGAGAAGAGCCTCCCTCAACCTGCTGGCCACACTCCTCTTGATGCATCTCAGGATGCCATTAGCTTTCTTGGCAGCCAGGGCACACTGCTGGCTTATGGTCAACCTGTCGTCCACCAGGACACCCAGGTCCCTCTCCACAGAGCTGCTCTCCAGCAGGTCCATCCCAAGCCTGTACTGGTGCATGGGGTTGTTCCTCCCCAGGTGCAGGAC
>Ga0065711_1008183_pt1 | contig 20984 bp, 15 predicted proteins | sample Hoacrofraction12_FD_59098 | JGI IMG/M metagenome (GOLD analysis project Ga0065711, IMG submission 59098) | Hoatzin crop microbial communities from Cojedes, Venezuela - Epithelial fraction 12 v2 (version 2) | ecosystem: Host-associated > Birds > Digestive system > Esophagus > Crop | place...
GCCGGGCGCGGTGCCGCTCTGCCCGCGGCCGCGCCTTTGGCGTCTGCCTGCGGGAGCGGCCGTTCCCCTGCCAGGCGGCGGCTCCGGCGCCGTTACCGGCGTGAGAGGGGCTGCGCGGGCAGCGGAGCGGCGCTGTATGAAATCGCTGTCTTTCACACCTTGGGAAGGCCCGGGCGCTCCGCGGGGATCCCGGGGTCGCTGGGCACAGCCCGTGGCGGGCGCGGTGCCGGAGCGGGGCGGCCCCGCAGGCACCGGGCGCTGCTGGGTCCCGCGAGCTGCTCCGAGAGCCGGCTTCGTTCTGCTGGGGGGGCCGGGCTGTGCACGCCGGGGCCCGAACAGCGACGGGGTGCTCGGTGGGGCTGCCGGTGCGCGGTGAAGTTAAAGCGGTCACTTCCTCACGCTGGGACCAGTTCTCGCCTGTTCTCCAGGTCTGGTGTGACCTTCACGTTTGTCGCGAGCGGGGATCAAGCGCTTCAGCAAAGCTAAATTTAGGTGTTGAATCAGTCCCCAGCGGTAGCGGCCTCGCGTCCGTAATTACTCTGCTTCTCGGCAGTAAGAAATCCTCCTTAAAATAAGAGCTTCTTGCATTTAGACCACTGCTTTCTGTGAATCCCTGCGCATTTTCTTACCGTATGACGGTTCGTCATTCCTTCACTTTTGTTTGCTGCTTGTTTTTAAAAACAGTGCACTTGAAAGCTTACAAATCAGTATTTAGTCTTGCTGTTGTTTCGTTTAAATACATAGTTATTATATTTTATAGTTTTACTAGGAAACTTAATGAAAGAAAACATTTTTAAATAGCTGCTCTTACAACCAGAAGAACTATGAATTGTTTTGATCCATAGATGGAGAGGTTGGAAACCGCTGTTCCCCCCTTCGTTACAACCTGAAAAGCAGCACACAGTATCACGCTGAAATATTTTATATACCTGCCTAGTAGGCAGAGTATAAATTTTAAACTCAGTTGAACTGAAACGTAGAAGCTCTGGTTTCTGAGCATGCATGTGTTGTTACCATATTTTTAACTCTAAGTAGTGATTTATTGAATCTCTTGTAGATAGTGTAGAAGGTGAAGGGAACACCTGACTTTTTTTTTTCCCTTAAACACCATGTTGAAGCCTTTTGGGAAGAAACCCTTGTTGTGTTCAGTATCTGTGTGGAGGCCTGGTCTGTTTAGGAGAATATATTAAATGTGTTAAGTACCAATAGAGAGTAGGCAGCATTCTTCGGAATTAAACTTTGCTCCAGAACCAAAAGTATGTGTCTGACCTGTTTATCTCCTAAAGCTTCGTATTTGCTTACATTTGGCTCGTTACTGTAACGGCTAACGACTCTGAAAACTTGCTGTGTTACACTGAACCACTGCTTGTGCAGATGCTTGCGTGTGAAACAGTTTGTCGCTAAAATAAACCCAGGCATAAGGGCTTCCAGGATCAGGGCCAAGTCGGACCGCGGGCAAGCGGCGCGTGCAGATACGGCCGTTCAGCGCAAGAGCTGCAGCGGGGCGAGTTACACGTCGGTGCATCCTTTGGGTGAGATTCGGTGAACGTTTGCAGCCAGTGACCTCTGGCAGCGTGTTGGCTGGTTCGGGCGCGGAGAAGGGGTAGTTCTGAGCACGAGGGGTGGGTGACGTGTCTCTGCAGGCAGCACCGTTACCGACGTGCGCTGGAGGTGCTTCATTGGTGATGTTTCTGCTGTGAGCTGCTGCAGATGCTTCACTGTTGAGATGATACCCGGATGGCTGTTGGGAACAAAGCAGAGTTCACTCAGTGCGTTTGCTGCCACTGGGCCCGAAGGGCACCCTGAGGCTGGTGCCAGATGTGTCACGGGGTGCATGTTTGGGCACACTGTGCTTCGTGGGAGCTGTAGGCTGTCTTAAACGCAGGCCCTTCCACGCTGGTTCTGCAGTGAAGCAGGGAGTAGCGGATATTTTTGTTTGTGGAAACAGAGCTCTCCGATGCTCCATCTGTGTCTGGAGTAGGGACTGCTCCGTGGGCTGTGCGCGCAGCTATGGAGGGCTCTGAGGTAGTCGTCGCCGGGAGGAGGATGCCAGCCCAAGAAGTCCCCGATCCAGCCCAACTCCTTGGAAATGCAGGCATAGCCCTGTGCCCGCTGCGGTCCTTTTGTCCTGTCCTTTTGGTTAGATCTTACTTGAAAGAGTACTGAAGTTGTGTAAAGGGGAACCTGTGCAACAGCACGCTTACATTTCCAGGCAATGGATGAGGGAGGGAAAACGGTTGCTGCCAGTTCACTGAAACTTTGCCAGAGGTCTGTGTCCTCAGCACTGCTTTCACATTTTCCTCAGGTTCTGTTAATTAACTCACTTAGGCCCCAGTGTAGCAAAGCACTTCAATGGAGGTATGCACAGGCTTCAAAATGAGCGCATTTAAGTTCATTAATTCTTTGAACAAAGTTAATTCTTCAAATTGCAAACAGTGTTCCTATTGCAGTTTAGCTAAACAAGCAAACTTTTTTTTTTAAAAAAAAGAAATTATGAATCTTTCATCAAATGAAATGATGGTCTTTCAGATCTTGTCGAGGATCTCTTCTGTCATTAATGTGCAAACCTAAAAAGAGGGTCGAAGGAAAGGTGTTCAGCTGGCTGTCTTTTTCCTGTCTCCCTGTCTAAAGCAAGCAGCTAAATTTGCAGAGCTTCTCCTCCAGAGAGGAGTCTGGTTTAACATTGGTTATTGGTGTGTAAATAATTTTTTGCTGAGAATTGTTCAGGCAGTATCAAATAGCTGCTCCCATCTGGAATTCGTAATTGCAGAGGGCTTTGCCCGAAAGCAAGCTGTCTGTTTTCTGAGAACCCAGTTCTCCGTGTTCAGCCTTAGTGACTGGGCAGACCCTGTCTGGGCTGTCCTCCTCTGCAGAGGAGCGTGAGGGTTACCTCACCTCCATTCCTCCATTCCCAGTTTTTCATTTGGATGCATTAGCAGCTTTCCTTGCAGCCCCAGCAAAGGGGCCGGTGCTTGCTGGGGAGCGAGGTGCTCGCTCCTTGCGCGGTGCCAGCTCCCCGGATGGGGTGTGGGGCTGCAGTGCCTGTCAGCCTTCCAGGGGTGGTGGCCCTGTTGCTGCGTGGGCTGCTTAGACCTGCTCTGACAAGGCCTCCAGTGCAAGTGGCTTTGTCCATGCGTAATTCAATGTTTGGCTGTTGCTTTAAAGAAATAGTGTCAAGTTTTGGGAGTAGTTGGTGGAATTTGATTAGATGTTGTGTAATGAGATATTTTAAAAGTTTTCTACATATCTTCTTCCTCCTTCCTTCCTTTCATGACGATGTATTTAATTTTATTCCTCACAAGTGAGGGGATGCTTCTGTCTTGATCATAGGATGAAGCTGGTAAGGATGGTCCTTTCTGGAGTTTTTTTGTTTAAGACATATCCTCACCTTTATTTTGTATCTAAATCAAGAACTGAATCTGTGTGGGTTTTTTTGTAGCTGTTTAAGCTATACATTATAGTAAAACCAGGGGTTGTTTCTTCATTGGCGTAAGTGAACTGTGGAAATACTGCATAGCAACTTTCCAAACGAATTGTACCTGAACTTAGCTGAGTAAAAAGCAGCCATTTCTTTAAGTATGTGTGACCTTTCAATGGGGCTATCTCACTGCCATTTATCTAAATTACATGGTGTTAAAAATACAGCCAAACAAGCCTGACTCTTTATTAATTATGTGCACATTCTGCTTTGACAGGCTGAAATCTAATTTTATGATCCCATCAACCTACCTGTTGTCCTTTCAGATGAGGTCTAGTGCAAATGTCGTATAACAGCATATGTGTTCATCTGTCAAAAGCAAAATGATGTTCTAAGCATTTCTCTTCCCTTCTCTTTCTGCCTTTCTTTCTGGGAACAGATTTAATAGAAAATGTTTACATAGCTTCGAGAAGCAGGAAGGAGCCCAAGTCTCCCCAGGCCAGCGAGGTCCCTGAGCACCGGCCGCGGGTGAACAGCATTACTGTTTCTAAGAAACGCAGCTGGCTGCAGCAGAGCACGCACCGACCTCCTCCTCCTCCTCCTCTGGGAGAAGAAAACACCTGCAAGGAAACGTGCGGGGCTGTTATCCTGGTCCCCAAATCTCCCACCTTGCTGCCTGAACTGGCCGTGCCGTGGGCTCCTTCCACGTCACCGGTGGGGCGGGAGCCACCGGCGCGGAGCTGTGATGCTGTCGGTGCCCTGCCAAGCACCGTAGGCTCTCCTGCGCTGAGGAGCGCCGCTTTGGACTGCGGCGAGGACAGCGATGCAGACGATGAAGGAGAAATATGGTACAACCCGATCCCTGAAGATGAAGAGCCTGACCTGCTGAGGGCCTGCCCTGCTGCTGTGGGCTGCCCAGCGGCTCGGTACAAACACCCCCCGGGGGGTGACACAGAAACGGCCACGGGTCCCCATGAAGGTCCCCCATGCTCTGTGGAGAGCGTGGGGGACGGTCAGATGGCTCAGCCCTGCGAAGCAGGGCAGGCTGACGGCGTGCATCCCGGGGAGCACGCGCAGCAGCACTGGCAGAGGTTTGCCTGCAAGGCTCTCAGTGTGCCAACAGCAGAGGACAATCCTGCCTTTAAGTGCCCTGCAACAGGTAAGAGGGTTCAGGAACACAGAGTCACAGAATTGTTTATGTTAGAAAAGACCTCCCCTGAACCTCCTTTTCCTTCAGGTTAAACAACCTCGGTTCCCTCAGCCACTCCTCATAAGACATAACATAAAAGTGTTACATCCTCTGTTTTCTTGTAGAGGAATGATAAACCCTTCTTTGGTCTCTCTTCTCTTTCTCCTTCTCTTGTCTTTATTGAGCAAGTTTCTGGTGGAAATGCATGTCAAGTTCCTAAAAAATGGCTCAAATTTGTGAGAGTGATACCTACTAAACGCAGAGCTGCGCAGTGGTTTCTCGGTCAGTTTGTGCATGGTGTGTCCAGGTGTGGTGTCCTCTGTGCTCTTTGGCCCCCACCTCAACCGTTTTACAAAGCAAGCTTGCTAAAGCTGGTGATGTGAGGACACGCTGGGTTTCCTTTGTGAGCTGGTGTGTAACCCAGGCCTTGAATTCCAGCCTTGAAGCTACTTAACGTCTGCAGAAGTTTCTTTAACTTGCTGTGTGGGACTTTTTAATAAAGACTTTTTGGAAGGCCATATAAACGCTATTCATCACATCCCTTTTAGTAGTTACTGTCTTGTTGACTGTCTCAGGCTAATCTAATAGACTGGAGAGGAGTGGTGTTCACTTTCTGAAGCCAGCCCCTTTGTTCCTTGTTATCTTTGGCTGAGTTGTTTGATGGTCTCATTTCCATAATTCCGTTAGCGTGTGAATTCAGCATCTTGTTAAAGATTTTTCCCAGTCTATTAAAAAAATCCAAACAAAGCCCGAATGAAAGTAAAACCACACCAAACAAAAGTAAGCAGAAAAAAACCCCCATCCCTTTCCAAAAAGGTATTATTTTTAATTACCGATGTGTCTTATGTTGTCTTGCCCTAAACTCTAGTATCCTGTTGAGAGTGAGAAACTTGGCATAAAGTTCAGGAGACAGGGAATTCCAGGTTCTCTTCTTTGGACAAAGTTCCCGCTTTCTCTGAGCTGACATTTAAGAGCCTGTACTCGTGCCTGGCTCGGCAGCGAGGAGCTGGGATGCTGTCATTGGAGCCCAGGTGGGCATTGCCCTCCAGAGGAGCCCCCCATCCGGGTGGCCCTGTCCAGCCTCGCCGGCCCCGCAGGCTGCTGGCCCCGTGTCCTTGCGCGCTGGGAGCTGCTGTGCCCTGATTCCCAGTGGGGAGATCGCTGCTGGGAACGGGGCTTGTTTTCAAAAGTACCAAAGCAACTGCTATAAACAGCGGAAGAAAGAACACTCCGTCTTCTCTTCTGGGAGCTTGCATTTTGCTCTTTTTGTGGAAATGCTGCAGATAAAAGCATATTTTTAGTTGCAAAGTGTGTTAAAGTTATCTGGCATTTATTTATAAATGGCTCACTTTGTAGCTGCTTTAAATACTTAGACCAGTTATATTTGCCTGCAAGATAGATGAAATATCGTGTGCTTCGGTAGATTTTTGCCATCGTTGGAGCTCTAGATGCCTTGGAGAGATCAGTAAGTATGCTTATTTAGGAGAGCCGTGTGTGTCCCCTGCAAGCTGTTTGATGTTTAAATCTCTCAATATGTAGGTGACTATTTCTTGAAAAAAAAATCCCTTCATGTAAGAAGAAAAAAGTCAAAATTGTTTTCATACTGAAGCAACATTTATTTCTGAAAGCAAAATTGCCCATTTAAAGTGTCTTGTCAAACCAGGAGAAAAGTGTTATGAATTTCCCCTGATTGGTTTGTTATGCATTGAGTTAGTGAAGGCACTTTAAATGGAGGTCTCCTTTTGCATTTATTGAATAGTGATCACATTGAATAGATTAATTGATGATGAAGTGGATTCCTGCTGCTCAGTAATTGGCTTTATTATGGAGAAGTGGCTTAGTTCTTCTTTTTAATCCAGTTAAAGTGTCCACAGTTACTTTCAGTCGAATTTAAAATGACAGCTCATCTGTACAAAATTACTGCATGAAGGGCAACGTGGCCAATTTAACTTTATTTGTGTTAGGACCTTGTTTGCATTATGCAACTGCTATGAAATAGATGTCTGTGTTCTTAAGAGTGCTGGGTACATTAAACAGTAACTCCTGACAAATAAGCAATTACTGCTTTGGGGAAAAGTCTGCTTACCTTTCTTATTGATATGATTTTATGTAGGTCAATATTGGTTAGCATTAAGTCTGAAGCATGAGGTTTTGAGAAGCATAGACAGAAAAAAGCGGGGCACTTTGAAAGCCAACAAAATATATAATTGTTCATTTTGTCATTTGCTGTTTTTTTTTTTTCCTGTGGATAATGGAGTCAATTTTACCTTTAAAACTTTAAACTTTGCTGCCTTACTTGGATTTCCAACTTTGTAGAGAGAAAATGGTCATGGATTTTTCTTTTGGGTGTTTTGAGTGAGTCTTTATTAGACAGAATATTCAGAAAAAAGAAATTAATATAGTTCAGTTATTTGGAGTCTTTCCAAACACAGCAGCAAATAGATGTTTCCTGTAAATGTTACCTATATAATGGATCATGGTCATAGAGGTGCTAATTTGCCCAGTAGTCTTAATTTACACTGTTAGTTCCTGGTGTTAATCTGGTTACTTTCTACAGTAACTGCCATTTGTGTTAATAGGATTTGTCAGGTAATTCCTTAGTGAATAATTCTAGCCATGCTAACTTTTAAAAAGAAACTGATTAACAATAAGGCGCCCCTGTAGCAGAGTTTGGGAAAATAATTCATGTATTTTTTTTATACCAAGTACACAAAAGGTAAGAATAAGAAGATGTCTTGGTTCCAAGTTAGTAATGTAGAAACGTAGTGCCAGCTCGAGCTGTTAGGTGTGTGGGAGAAGAGTTTAAGTGGAAACGACCTTGGAGGCTGTCTTTAATTTGATGTCTCCTTGCACAGGCAAAATGGTTATGATTGGAAAATACGAATATTTTTTGGTAGAAATGCAATATGAAACTATAGTTTTTTACATACATAAAATATGAAAGTAAACTTTCTTTACAACTGTTTAAGATCGAGCTCTAACTCTATGTTTTTATAGATGTGTGTATCACAAAATGTTGATGAAAAACACCCTATTATCATGTTGGCTTCTGCGATAGATGTACGTTGTGAAGCTCTGAATAGTGCCTTCTGAAGAATTTATAGTATTGTTGATTTTGGGAAGGATTGTTGTTGGGATTAGTGTCCACCTAATCACTGGAATCATCTCGCATGTGTCCGTATCTCAGACATCCTAGCAGGACTTGCGCAAGATGAGGAGCTACTGGAGAGAGTCCAGTGGAGGGCTACAAGGATGATGAGGGGACTGGAGCATCTCCCCTACGAGCAGAGGCTGAGGGAACTGGGCTTGTTCAGCCTGAAGAAGAGAAGGCTGAGAGGGGACCTTATAAATGCCTACAAATATCTGAAGGGTGGGTGTCAAGAGGATGGGGCCAAACTCTTTTCAGTGGTGCCCAGCGATAGGACAAGGGGCAACGGGCACAAACTGAAGCACAGGAAGTTCCGTCTGAACACGAGGAAGAACTTCTTCCCTCTGAGGGTCACGGAGCACTGGAACAGGCTGCCCAGGGAGGTTGTGGAGTCTCCTTCTCTGGAGATACTCAAGACCTGGCTGGACAAGGTCCTGTGCAGCCTGCTGTAGGTGACCCTGCTTTGGCAGGGGGGTTGGACTAGATGACCCACAGAGGTCCCTTCCAACCCCTACCATTCTGTGGTTCTGTGATCTGAACTGTGCTTTTGCTACTGCAGATGTACAGGTGTTAGCTGTCCGGATGGAAAATCCTGGTAGGAATCACCATAAACAGATTTCTTGTCAATGTTGTAGAAAGTGAAGGCTGATACTGTATTCCCACTTAACCGCAATGTATGCCAACTGAAGCTTGGCTTAAATCACATTAAAACTACCATGCTTTTCTCCACTTAGACTGTGACCACTATCCTGGTTTCCAGATACATCTTTTGGGGCCAGTGCAGGCAAATATTTTGCATGCTTAGATGTTGCAAATAAGCTTCCAGCAATATACAGAGAGTACACTGGGCAGCAAATCCTATCGACCAATTTCCTTCCACACATTGCAAATACTATTTGCTTAATTTTTATTTTTTTCCAGATGAAAGATGCTTTGTGATTTAACTGTTTTCCAAGTGCAAGGAGCTTTGGTTTCATGAGGCAGAAAAGCATTTACGTGGAATCTTTGCGTAACATTTGAGATACCAAAAGGTTTGGTGTGTGGCAGAAAGGTCTCTCTGCTGCTCCTTTCTGCTGAGGAGCTGAAGCCAGTTTGTCAGTGGGCTTTTGGGGAGTTTGCTCATGTGCTTGTGAAGGTCAAGGGCTTATTCGTCTATGTGTCTCTGATCCATGGGGTGACAATGCCATAGAGACCTGCTGGTGAAAGAGGCAAAAGGATGTGGAGTGGATGCTGTTAATTTAAAGTAGCTCTTGCCATTTTCAGTTCCTGATTTGTGCCGAGTAACTCTTTCTATCCTCTGACTGGGGAAATAGGGGCGAAGCTGCTTTTCATGCCACGAAAGACACGGTGAGGGGAGGAAGTCTTTGTGAGAGCAGCCCGAATGGGCAGTGCTTGGCATCGCCTGCGGTGCTGCCACTTGCCTTGCGGTGTGACGCCAGCGACTGCGCAGAGCCGACTGGTGTATGTGCATCGCAGAACTGTTAACGTGCAAAACACCTGCAACAAACTCCTGCTTGTTTGCAGATACTGAGCTCTCTAAGTCTGAGCAGAGGTCTGAAGTGCTTGTTCTCGTCTTTGATGAGGTACCACTACGGAGGATACTCTGAGGATCGGTGCCACGGGGAGGAGCAGGCGGTGGTCAGCCCCTTCCCCTCCTGGCATGCACAAGCCTCGGTGGGTTATGCTGTAATCATTTCCTGTTTTAATTAAGGGGCTATTTAAGGCAATTTATTTTATATTTGCTCCTGCAAGAGTGATGCCTGGGTTGATGGGTTTGTTACAGCTTAATTAGTGTCAGTGTGCATAGTATTTGAAGAAAACTACCTTTACAGAGTTCTTAAAGGTGGTTTTTTTTAACCTTTTTTAATAATTTCTCCATTGCTTGACTCTGAAGCATTATGAGGGGTAGAACTCTGAGACTTCATTAGTCAAAGTAGTAACTTTTATAAGGGTAAAAAAGACTTTTTTTTTTTTTTAAAGAAGAAATTCTGTCATTTTGTTTGGCTAATTAATTAAGAAGTTACATAGAAATAATTCCATTCTATCTCAATTTTAAAGAGTTCTTGTTGTTTTTTTCTTTTAAAGTTTTTTTTTCCTAGTTGCAGATGTAGATAGAGGTGATGCTTTCCTTATATTTTAATTAAAAGTTGCTTGAATCTGATATAGCATGAATTCTTCTTTTAATGCCATTTACTGTCCCACTCTGAAGTTTTGTACTGGAGCAAGCCTGGAACTATCTGAGAATAAAAAAAAAACGTAATTTGCCTGCATCTGAGGAAGTTAACAGCCTTTGAAATCAGTAGAGCTGTGCTGTTTGTGTCAGCTGAGGATCCAGCTCAGTATTTGTTGTGGAATGTAGCACAGAAAAACAGTAGCGCTTTTTCACTCACCCGTTGTTTGCTACAAGAACAATTTTGAAATATTTGGGCTTTTCTGTTTTGATTTGCTGCTTTTTAGTTTTTAATACATTTCCCTGGTAAGTCCTTAGGTTGATTTCAGAAATAATAATTAAAAAAAAGCATGAAAAATGTAGGCAGAATGGAGACTTTGATTTTGCAAGTTATAACTACTCAGTGTAAGCTGTATTTTTTTTTCTCTTTTCAAAATGAAATGGCTTAGATCTTCAACATTAATGCCATTACTGTAGAGAGATGCTTTCAGTGTTAGATGTAGTGTACTTAAGCATGTCTGGAGAATGGCAGGAAAAATTAAATTACCTCTCAGGTTTAGTTTGATGGGAACTCGGCATTTCCATTAGCTATGAGAGTGGCCGGTTGATACTTCAATAGCTTGCTGTGATAAGGAGCTGGTAGTTTTCTGACTTATTCACATCAACTTGTTGACTCAAAAATAAATTACAGGTTTTCTGAGGAGCTTTAAGATAACTGTGAAGCCCTGCCTGAAGTGATGAGGAATGTTACGTGTGTGATAGGGTAATCAAACGTGCCAGTACGACAGCATGTGTTGCTGACAGCAAGCATGACAGTGACAGATGCGCCCAAGCACACGCACAGCATTAAGCAGGGTTGGACGAGCATTTTCACTGTGCTAAATCGCTGGTGTGTCTGGTGGGGGCTGTGCTGTAAGTGCCTAAGGGAGCCGGAGTCCCTCCCTCGCCTCGGGGCAGCAAAGTGCAGGACACGGTCCCTCGACCCAGCCTGCTCGGACGAGGGGACGTGGCCATTGCCCCCAGGACGCTGGGCCAGGACAGCGGGTCTGCGTTCATGAACTGCTGTGGGCTCATCGTGTCTCTTCAGCTGTGTCCCTTTGGTTTCATCCTTTCGCGCAGCCGTATCGCTGAGCGCAGTCAAAGGTGGCTTTACTAGTCCAGCTGAACAAATAGCTGATGGAGGCAGTCGCTTACAGTGTCAAGTCACTTTGACTTGGCTTGCGTTGTCCTTCAAAACCTGTTCATTTTTCTGTATTACTGCTAAAGCTTCTGGAAAGCCTAAGGTAAATGTAGTAAAACAGTATATCATAGAACAGCCCAGGCTGGAAAGGATCTCAGAAGATCATCTGGTCCACCCTTTGGTGGGGAAGGGAGCCTGGATGAGATTACCTAGCACCCGCTCCAGTAACGTCTTGAAAACCTCCACTGATGGGGACTCTATCATGTCCCTGGCGACGCTGTTCCGGTGGTTGGTCATTCTTGCTGTAAAAAATAAATATATATGCACACACGTATACGTGTAGTCAGCTGCATACATAAAACTGACCATCCCCTTGCTGCCCTGGTAGTCATTTATGCGACAGGTGCCTCCTACATTTTGTCTCCTCCTTCCCTGAGGGTATTTTTGAAGTTTAACTGCTGAGATGGTGGTGGCGAGGCGAGTGGGAATAGGGACAGCGAGGAGCCTGTTAGCAACACAGCCTTGTAACTTTGAGGAACGAGGCGCAGCTTGGTCCCTCTGGCACCCTTGTGAGAAAGCTGTCGGGTGGGAAGGCTGGGAAGTGAAGCCTTGCTGGACTGTGCGACAGCTCCTTTCGCAGCTTGTTCAGAGCTGTGTCATGTACTTTCTTCAGAATTGTGTGCATACCTCAGCACATTGCTGGCTTTAGTGGAACAACATGTGGCTCAATGCTGATGCGAATACCATCCAGCATAATGCTCTACTGTTAAGTTTCTTGCAGCCACATATTTCATTTTAACTGTTTGGTGCTGAACGCAGCAGAAGTTGGACACATAGAAGACACAGTGTTAGACTGACTCTTCAGTTTTAATGAGCTGGGAGGAAGTTTGATTTGCTGGCCTGCTTTTTCAAGCCTGTGCCAGAGACTTTTGACAGAAAAGGAAGATTAATGTTAGTGGGCTGAAGCATGGCACTGATTGCTACAGAGCGCTCCAGGCCAGCCCACCAGTGGGACCGTGCTGTGATTTGCAGTACAAGGGAAGGCTTTGTCTGCTTTTATCAAACGCCACATTTCTAACTAGCTGCTTGCCAGAAAAGCACAGCAGGCGTGCTGGAAATAACCCTTCCCCTGCGAGGGATCTACTTCCATGAGATGCAGGGCTAAATGAATTTTCCTCTGGAAAATGGATTCTATGCCTTGTTCTTCATAACTGAAACTTTGTTTTATAATCATGCTGTTTTAAGCAACTATCTGCACAGGTTATTAAAGCCAAACTTCTGCTGGGACTAGAACCAGTCTGTGTAGGGTGTTTTTGGGGGGAAAACCAAAACCACAACAGATCACTTTGATCAAAGCCCAGATTGCCCTTTTTAACTGTTTAAGCTAAGTGAAGTATAAAAAGAAGGTTAGAGTTAAATGGTGAAAATTAATTTGGATGAACAGGGGACTTGTGAAAATCACTAGCTGTATGGTGATTTGGACTTCAAGTGATTAATTAGAATTAAAGCAGTAAGCCTATGAGAAATCTGTAAAAGAAACTTTTGTAAAGTATGACTTGCATAGACTCTCCCTTTCCCTGGCTAGCAAGGGGGGGTGACAGATGGATGTAGGTGTTTGAGTCTCTGAGCTGCTCGGGCTAATGGCACCACGCAGGGCTAGTGTGCTGAGGGGTGCCTGCATAGGCAAGGCTACATGAGTCCTGGTGGGAGCTGCTATAATTTGCAACGTGGTGAGTGAATGGGGTAGTTATTACTAGCAAGAACCACTCTTGGTTTCTCAAGGGATGGAAAACTGACTCTAAGTGAAAGTACTCATGTAATTTTATTAATATCTATCATTCTGGCCTCAGTTCCCCTCTTGCGTGCTTCATTAAGTCCATGTGTAAATTTATTGTCTTTCCTACAGTCATTACTGCCTCATGCTGGTGAAAGTGAGAAAAGCTTGAGCTATAACTTGGTATTTGGATTTCCTCGAGTACTGGAGCATGCGGTGAACCGCAGGTTCCTGGCTGTGTGCAGTACTGGCCTGTGTCTGATTGTGTTCCTTAAGCAGTTGTCTGTTACTGCTGAATTGAGGGAGTCTTTTCGTAGTTTATCTTTCTCCTTCTTTAGCATCAATGCCTGCTGTTATTTTTTTTTTGTACCTTTAAAGGTGGATGATTTCCCACGAGGATGTCAGTTGGGAAGTGTACAGCTTTAAGCCCTGTCATGGGGCAGTTGTGCCAGGAAAGATGGAAAGTTGCCGGCAGAAATGAGGCAGTGCAGGATGCAGCTTTTGGAAGGAATAAATCCTTGTTGTGTTCCTCCTCCTGCGTCCTGCAGTGGAAAGGAGGAGCTGAGAGAAGTGAAAGATAGATATGAGAGACTGCATGCGTCTACACAGGAGGGATGTAGGGCTCTTTGGGGTAATGGAGGGACACGCACAGGAGTAGAGCCGTATTCTTTGCTGGAGACGAGTGTCTTTCCTCTAGACCGAAGACGAATCAGCAACCCTGCTGTGTTGGCTACGTAGCTAACTACTTTGTAGACCAGCAAGGGTGCGTTTGCCATATTCCAGTGTTTTCCCATTTAAGGCTGGGTTTGTTGTGTCTGTGCCCCAGGAATGGAGCCATGTCTGCTTGTATGGGGGATACAGCACAAATGGATCGAGCTGAATGCTGCGGGTGAGAGAGCTTGTTTGTTTATGCGTAGTTTCTGGCCCTTTCATGTCCATAAAGCAGAACAAATCTCGCTTTTGACTATGAACTGCCAAACTTGGCTGGACGAGTCAGCAGAGAACAGCTTTCTGAATGCTCGTGAACATCTGACTGATGAGTGAATGATGGTTGTCTAATGGAATTGTGTCTATCAATTTGTGACAAATCAACATGTTCTCTCCTAGTTCAAGATTTGTTTTTTCATTGCTGCAAACTGCAGTTACTGAGCAGTTTGAAAATGATTGTTTCTTTTCTTTTCTTCTAAAGGGTCTGGAGTTGTACTTGCACACAAGGCTGATATACCCTCAACAGAGGTTTCTCCTCCAAGTCCCAGTCCTCTGAAAAAAAGTGGATCAATCAACTGGCCCTTCCCTGACAGAATTAAATCTCCCAGGACTGTGAGGAAGCTTTCCATGAAAATGAAAAAGCTGCCAGAGCTGAGCAGGAAACTGAGTGTCAAGGGAACTTCAAGCCATACTAGTTCAGATCACCTGCCTTCCCTGCTGAAAGGTAGTTGCCAAGATACAAGCCATGCAGTCTCTTTGCCGTCTTCTGGAAACTCAGCCACAGCTGCCAGCAGGAATGTGATAAGTCGTTACCATCTTGACAGCAGCGTGTCGTCGCAACACACCTACAAAAAGAAAAGCTCAAGGAGCTCCAAATCCTTCAGCAAAGGTGGTTACCTCAGTGATGGTGACTCTCCCGAACTTATAACAAAATCAGGTAAACATGGGCATGAAACCAAGTGTGGGAAAGGAAAGGAGAGCCTTCCAAGTAACAGTGGTAAAACTGAAATAGATACCGATGCTTTCAGACACTATAACTTTTCTGATCAACCCAAGTGCTCTCAGTACATCTCTGGACTCATGAGCATTCACTTTTATGGTGCAGAAGACTTAAAACCACCAAGAATAGACTCAAAAGATGTGTTTTGTGCAATACAGGTTGACTCAGTAAACAAAGCAAGAACCGCCCTGCTTACATGTAGGACAACCTTTCTAGATATGGACCACACGTTCAACATAGAAATTGAAAATGCTCAGCACTTAAAGCTGGTGGTGTTCAGCTGGGAACCCACCCCACGGAAGAACCGGGTGTGTTGTCACGGAACCGTGGCTCTTCCCACTCTCTTCCGAGTGACAAAGACGCATCAGCTGGCTGTCAAATTGGAACCGAGGGGGCTTATTTACGTCAAGCTGTCGCTCATGGAGCAGTGGGAGAACTCTCTTGATGGTCTCGATGCAGATCGGGAGCCTGTGATGTTTGGGGTAGATGCTCGAAAAGTTGTAGAGAAGGAAAATACGGGCTTGATGGTGCCACTTCTGATGCAGAAATGCATTCTGGAGATTGAAAAGAGAGGCTGTCAGGTACTGTGCATATTTTAATCTGTTTTGTTCATATTTCTGTGTTGGGATAGCTGTTGTTGCAGTATGTGAGCAGTGAGTGGGAAAGGGGAAATTAAAAACAGCTTTACACATCACTTCTGCTTTGCTGCTCCTGTTTGCTGAACACTACTCCGTGTAATGTGGAAGAATAACAGGAGTATGTGAAATCAGTGCTTCCAGCTTGGCCTTTGTAGAGGAGGTGCATGCTTGCTCACGGGAGATGCTCACGGTAGTGCTTTAGGACTTGGGCTGGTTGAATGAACCTGCAGCTCCCAGCCTGTAGTCACACTCAGAAAGCGGAGCTGAGATGAGAACTTGAAAATACCTATTCCTGAGACACAGATGTTCCCTAAGGACGTATTGTATATAAACGCAAGAGTGAGTGTAATGTTCCCTCCTACCTGAAACCAAGGCATTGTGTGCAGTCACACAAAGTGATGAGGACAGGTCTTCTGACAAAACTACTTACGTGTGTGCAGTCTCAAGCCAACATGCCAAAGACTTGTCTCTGCCATCACTTTGTGCATGGCGTTAAGATGAGGAGGAGTCCCTGAGGGGCTGAATTAGTTGTTTCCCCATGCCACTGCTCCTTGCCTTTCTTCAGGTTGTTCTCAAAATTACGACAGGCGATGATCAATGACATAGACAGTGAGACTGAGTGCACCCTCAGCAAGTTTGCAGATGACACCAAGCTGAGTGGTGAGGTTGACACGCCTGAGGGATGGGATGTCATCTAGAGGGACCTGGACAAGCTCAAGAAGTGGGCTTATGTGAACCTTATGAGGTTCAACAAGGCCAAGTGCAGAGTTCTGCACCAGGGTAGGGGCAACCCCCAGCATCAATACAGGCTGGAGGATGAAGGGATTGAGAGCAGCCCTGAGGAGAAGGACTTGGGGGTGTTGGTTGACAGAAAGCTCCGCGTGACCCAGCAATGTGTGCTTGCGGTCCAGAAGAACAACAGTACCCTGGGCTGCATCACAGGCAGTGTGGTCAGCAGGGCGAGGGAGGGGATTCTGCCCCTCTACTCTGGTGAGACCCCACCTGGAGTCCTGCATCCAGCTCTGGAGTCCTCAGCACTGAACAGACATGGACCTGCTGGAGCGGGTCCAGAGGAGGCCACACAAATGATCGGAGGGCTGGAACACCTCAGCTGTGAAGAAAGGCTGGGAGAGCTGGGGCTGTTCAGTCTGGAGAAGAGAAGGCTCTGGGAAGACCTTATTGCGGCCGTTCAGTACATAAAGGGGGCTTACAAGAAAGAAGGGGGCAAACATTTTAGCAATGCCTGTTGTAATAGGACAAGAGGTAATGGCTTTAAACTGAAAGATTAAAGATTTGATTTGATTGGATATAAGGAGAAGACTGGATCTAAGGAAGAAATTTTGTACAATGAGGGTGGCGAAACACTGGCACAGGTTGCCCAGAGAGGTGGTTGATGCCCTGACCCTGGAAACATTCAGGGCCAGGTTGGACGGGGCTCTGAACAGCCTGATGAGGTTGAGGATGTCCCTGCTCACTGCAGGGGGGTTGGACTAGATGACCTCTAAAGGTCCCTTCCAACCAAAAGCATTCCAAGATTCTATGAATGCTGTAAGGCAGCAGTGCCCAGTGTCTTCATCCTGATACAGTTTATTGGTTGATGTAACCTACAATATGTATGAGAAACAAACAAATCCCCGGTTCCGGATGCTGAACAAGAAGTCTGTTAGGAGGGAAGATGCACCGTGCTAAGGAGGGATGTCCCTCTTGGCAATTAATTTGAAGCTGGTGGGAGGACGCTTGTGGGCTGTTCCACAGCATGTGTGAGCCCTCAGTTTCTTTTACACCTGTTCTTGCTCAGGTGAAATTGAGAAGTGATCACACCTACCACTGTTACTATTTTAAATTGCTGAGGGGTTGGGTGTAGTTCCAAGTCTTGAGAGATTAACTCTGCTATTTATAGCCTGGGTCATAAAATATAGACAGAAATGGTATTTCTGTGTAATTACTGGAAGTCACTACTGATAACAACTGTGTGATTCTTACTGTGAATACTTCTAGCATTATGCAAATCAGTGGAAAAGAGAAGTCTTATTATTTCCAATGTGTGTGTCCCATGGTTTCAGCATTTTATTTTGAGCTTATTAGCACCTAGTCATGCAAACGATATTGGGTAATCAAGGCAACACTGGTAGTGAAGCGATGGGGATCTGCATTGTCTGAATGTACCTGGTGCTTTTGAGCATGAAATCTAATTTGTGTATTTGCACAGGGAGAACCAAATATGCAAAATATACTGTTAACTTCTTGTTTTAACCACGTGCTCATCTACTTCTTTGACTTTCCTATAGACTGCAGACTACTGTCATAGTGTGTCATCTCCACCTGAATTTCAGACATGGCATTAGAAAGCTTTAAAAGAAATTGTCTTAGGCCAATGTTAGATCATATTCAGTCTTGGGAGAGAGGGAGTACAAATTCCCTTGGGTAACTTTGAATTTATTTAAACTAAAATTAACATATGGCCAGACAAATACTCTTCTCTGCAAACTTAATTTGCATGGTCTAAGTCAGTACAGTCTAAGTCAGGGGGTTTTGGGTTTTTTTTTGTCTTTTGGGTCCGTGGTAGTTTTGGACTAGCTATTTACTGCTCAGTATACCTGCCTATAAAGTTCATTAAAATAAAGTAAAATTAGTATATTTAAGATTTATTTCCTTAATATCATAGGAGTGCTTTGTATAAATGGTTTTCATGAAAATGAAAAGTAAATAATGATAAAATGCAAAATGTCAGTGCGTGAAAGCACATGATCGAATTAGTAATTCAGTCCAAGAGTGCTGTGGGTTTCATTTCTATCACCTTGAGCATGTTAAATAACCCCTGCTTTGCATAAAACTTGTAATATAATTTGAAACACTTGCAAGTCAACATCTTGTCATCTGTAAAACATGATCTTACAGATGTAGTAATGGAGTATTCATAATTCTTGTGAAACCCTGGTATCAACTATAATTTACATTTTGTTTACTGTCTAGCTTATTCTGTATTTATTTGTTTCCTAAATTTGCATAAAAGTGAAGCATTAAATGATTCCAATTTAAAAGTCATGTTCTGTCAATAAAATACTGCTCAGCGTGTTCACTGTTATGGAAAACATTAGTGTTACGAGCTTACTGCCGAACAGTCACAAACTGTGTCTCCTGTAATGTTAGATAATGTACATTAGCATGTGATGATAACGGCTTGTGCTGCTTGAGTTTCCTTAAAGTTTGTTTCCTTTCCTGTTTATTGCCTGAACATGTTTGTTGCGCTTCTCAGATGAGACAAAGCATAATGTCAACCATTAGTCCCCTCTGCAGGAAAACAGCTGACGTGAGGCCGTTGTTTTTGCTCCTAGGTGGTAGGCCTGTATCGGTTATGTGGCTCCGCAGCGGTTAAGAAGGAGCTCCGAGAGGCGTTTGAGAGGGACAGCAAGGCTGTCGCGCTCTGTGAAAGCCAGTACCCAGATATTAATGTCATAACAGGTAATACATTTACTTGCTTTTCTTTTAATATAGAATTGTGCGACATTTGTAATGTACCTTTAAAAGGTGAAATTGTGCTCCAAACTAGTTTTCTGTTGTCGTTTAACAAGCTGCTTTGCATTGCTGAGGGTTAAGTGAGACTGAGCGCCGTACCCTTGGGGATGCGGGAAGAGGAAGCAGGAGTGGTTTGGAGGGAGGAGGGTGTGGGAAGAGCCGCTTTCAGTAGCTGCTTCCCCCGCTTCAGGGGGAAGCAGAAGTCTGAGGGGAGCGGAGGTCCCGGGAGCAGGTTAAATCGCTGCTGTGGGTTTGTGTTGGACCAGGTTGTGGAAAAACTGGGCTGTGATCTGGGAGGTTGCACTGTGCTGGTTGCTCCACAGCGCATGGCCCAAGGGCTGTCTCGGATCGACCTGTTGTCCTCCCTTTATTGCTGGAGGTGGCAGGATTTTTGGAAACAGATTTCCCACCATCTTGTGCAGCCTAGTTAGAGCTGCAGGACATTGCCTCCATTTGATCATCTGCCTTAAATAGCAGCTTTCTCATGCTCACTTGAGTGGCCTGTTACTTGCTATCGTGCAGGAAGCTCCTGACAAAGGTGAGGAGGACTGGGCTTACAGGACCAGGAGGTCTTTGGAAGCCAGTCTGCATCTGCATCAGCTCTTGAGATGAGTGTTTACACAGGAGTTGCGCTGCACAGCTGGAGCGAGTTGTTGAGGAGTTATTGTGTTTGCTTAAAAGTGGAACAGTTTTATAACTATTGATACTTGTTATGTAAGCCAAAGTCGCTCTAATTTCAGGCATCACCGAGTAAACCAATTGCTCCAGGAAATTAGGCAGGAGCATTCATTTCCTACGTATCCAGCGATGGAAAAATGCAACAACAGCAGTCAGGATTTGAATTTTCTGTGCCAGAGCCCTTTCTGTAAGAGCCAACGTCCAGCTATACAGCACAGTTCTGCCCTGTTTGGTGGTTTATTTCATTTCAGTGTATTGGGAATGAATTTTGTTCGTCACACTTTACAGTTATACAAAGGGGTATCAGAAGGTATTACTTGGTGACATTTACTTACATAAACCCTTTGGTTCAGAATGTCCAGCTAGTTTGGTTCCCCTTACTTGCCCTGGCTGGTGTGGCTTTTGGGTTCAGTGTGGCTTGCAAATACCATGTTCCCAGCAGCAGAAACTTGTGTTGGTTTCACTCTGATGGGATACACCCTTTATAAAGAGTACAGTAAAAGTAGATAATATAAAACATTTTTTTAAACTGGATAATTTTCTTCTCTTTACAAATAAATGAATGAGAAAAAGTGGTGATAATTTCTAAGATCAGATTATTCCATGGAATTATTGAAGTCCTGTTTTCTTCCCAATTTTGTAAATCAACTCAGAAGTGGGGAAAAAAGCCCCTCTTGCTTTCTGCTGAACGGCAGAAACTGTCTGATACTGACTTGTAAGCAGACAAATGGCGAATTGCTGTTTGGTTAGTGTAAACTTTTGGCTAATGGAAAGCTTTGTATTTTTTAATTTTGGAGTAATAGAAATGGCATTGCACTCCCATGCTACCAGTAATTATTACAGTAAAACAGTATTTGCAGAAACTGTTCGGGAATATCATGCAAAAGGCTCTAGGATTTTAATTCTCATCTGTATAGAAAAGAACCTGTAACATTTTATAAGCATTTTGGTTTTTCTGAGTATGTTGTACTCTTGGAACCAAACAGAACTGGCTGAAACCGAAGCCTGAACTGCAGGAGGGCTTAGGACTGATGCAAAGCTCTGGAAAGGCAACGGAACAGTCTGACTGATATTTCCATCACGAGTTTGTGATGTGGTGGTTAAGTAGCAAAGTATACTTCAGTTTTTCAGTGTACATTGCTGCAGGCCTCATTGGTGGTGGTGAACTTTTGGTGACCGTGCAGGTCCTGTTGGACTCTTGCTCCTTTTTTGGTTTGTACTACTGAAGGGTAATTTTTTGCATCCAGAATTTGTATTGTAAGCCTGAAAAGACTACAGCCCTGGTGTCTGCCTTACAGAAAGACTACCGGGTATGCTTTTGTATATGTTATATTGCAAGAGTTTATGTAAGTGCTGCTTTCCTTAGAAGGAAAAAATAGTTTTAAAAAATTACAGTAAAAAATTAATTTCTTTTCCATGGTAGCCCTGCAGCTGTGCTGCTTGACTGGCTGTGGCACCTGTGTTGTGTTGTGTTGCAAGGGCAGAGTGCAGGGGTCCTGTGTGAGCTGGGGGGAGTGGGGAGAGGAGGGTGTTTGCACCCGTAACTGCTCCTGACCAGAATGCAG
>Ga0065711_1036437_pt1 | contig 20984 bp, 7 predicted proteins | sample Hoacrofraction12_FD_59098 | JGI IMG/M metagenome (GOLD analysis project Ga0065711, IMG submission 59098) | Hoatzin crop microbial communities from Cojedes, Venezuela - Epithelial fraction 12 v2 (version 2) | ecosystem: Host-associated > Birds > Digestive system > Esophagus > Crop | place...
CCCGCCTGGACAAGGTCCTGTGCAGCCTGCTGTAGGTGACCCTGCTTCGGCAGGAGGGTTGGACTAGATGACCCACAGAGGTCCCTTCCAACCCCTACTATTCTGTGATTCTGTGAGGTGGTCTCTGGGCATGCAAAGCATAATTTGTTTCCGTACTTAACTATTGTTATTGAAGGACTGTCCACTGTAAACTTTAAAGATAAGTTTCCATTTAGGAATGTTTTTACTTGAAAGCTTTTGTGTAATCCAAAACTTCTACGCAACAAAATCAATAGTGGAGCAATAACAGCTTTTTGAAGCCAATTTAATTAAATTTGTTTCCTCCAAAGGTGATTTTTCTTATTTGTGTTGTTCTTTTGGTCTGCTTGGGTTTCTTTTTTTTAATGTTTCCAGCCCCAAATGCTCTACTCTCTGTACTATTGTCCTGGTTTAAGCTGGGATAGAGTTAGTTTTCCTCCATTTCCATGAGTTCAACCCTTTTCCAGGAATTCACACTTTTCTGGGACTTTGGCCCGTGAGTTCGGCGAAATCTGTGGGTTCTGCAGTTGCTGCTTGGGGACTGACTACGCAGTTGGTCATCAGGCCATGAGAAAAATTGTATTGTGTATAGCTTGTTTTGCATATTCTTTAATAGTAGTAGTATTTCCTTTGTTTTCTTTCTAAGCTGTATCTATGCCAACTCAAGTTTTACTTTTTGTCCCTTCTCCTCCCCATCCCAGTGTGGGGGAGGCAGGAGTGAGCAACTGCGTGGTTCTAGGTGCTGGCTGCCGGCTGGAACCACAACAACTACATTAAAGCAACAACTCATTTGCATGATTGTTCACTAGGAAGGTGTAGATCCTGGTTCCAGAGGGTTGAGTAAATGGATACAAACAAACAAAAAAAAAAAGGCATTGATAGATCCTTAAATTAAAAAAATAAAAAACATGCAGGAAATGAGCATTTGATTGATGATACTATAGGGTTTCTTCTTACCACTGACTTTTTTCATTTATGTACATTTTGTCATAAAGAGAACTTGATAATGCAACGTCTATACTGTATATCTCCCTTCTCCTCCCACCGCCCCCCTTCCCCCCCAACGAAAAAACATACTAGTTTTTCCAATAGTGAAAAAACTGTTTGTGGCTTGGTGACCCTTCATTTTGGAGAGCCAGATCTCAGACGACAGACAGGTCGCCTGTGTATCAAGGATGTGCCTTTTTCAGTCCGTCTTGAAAATTGTCCAAATGTGGCAAAGTTCCAAGTGTGTATTTCTCCCAGCAGTTTTAGGCACGTGTTAGCCCATCCTTACATTTTATGTGATGAGTAAATTATTTATACAAAGTATTCTCTGCTGCAGAAACTAAAAGTACTGTGATCCAAAGTACTTAGGATTCTAAAGGTAAAGACATATCCTAAAAAACAGGAGTCCTTCGGCTGTGATCTGATTAGTGACCACCTTCAAATGTTCATTAGGGTTGCTTTGGGCAACTGGAGCGCATCCCATCAACATTTAACCACATTATTTAAGTAGTAAGAAGTTGATACTTTTGTTTCAAATATACTGTGAAGACTGATTCTCAGCTTTTTATAGAATCGTAGAATGCTTTGGGTTGGAAGGGACTTTTAGAGGTCATCTAGCCCAACCCCCTTGCAGTGAGCAGGGACATCTTCAACTAGACCAGGTTGCTCAGAGCCCAGTCTAACCTGACCCTGAAGGTTTCCAGGGATGGGGCCTCCACTACTTCTCTGGGCAATCTGTTCCAGTGTCTCACCACCCTTACCATAAAAAATTTCTTCCTTATATCTAGTCTAAATCTGCCCTCTCTTAGTTTAAAGCCATTGCTTCTTGCAGCAAGCCCTGCTGAAAGTGTTTTCCCCATCTTTCTTCTGGCCCCCTTCAGGTACTGGAAGGCTGCCGTAAGGTCTCCCTGCAGCCTTCTCTTCTCCAGGCTGAACAGCCCCAACTCTCTCAGCCTTTCCTCACAGGAGAGGTGCTCCAGCCCTCGGATCATTTTTTGTGGCCCTCCAACAGGTCCATGTCCTTCTTGCGCTCCAGAGCTGGACGCAGGACTCCAGGTGGGGTCTCACCAGCATGGAGTAGAGGGGCAGAATCCCCTCCCTCGCCCTGCTGGCCGTGCATCTTTTGATGCAGCCCAGGATATTGTTGGCATTTTGGGCAACCCCTTTCTTAAGCAAAGCATCCTTAAAGAGCTGCCAGCTCTCTTCTGCCCCCCTGTCCTTGGGGACCGTTTCCCAGGGGGTCCTACTGACTAACTCCTTGAACAGCTGGAAGTTGGATTTCCTAAAATTTAGGGTCCTGACTAAACTCCTCACCTTTCCCATATCCCACAGGACTGTGAATTCCAGCAATGCGTGATCACTGCAGCCCAGGCTGCCTCCAGTCTTGATGCCACCGATGAGCTTGTCTCTCTCACATTCCTGGTAAAATTGACCTCTCCAAATTTATTTGTATCTGAACCAGTCATTTTATCCATCCCCGCACACCTCGAGAAAAATAATTAATTTAGGGACATAGTTTATTTCACCGACTTTGAATGTCAACACCTAGTAAGGTAAATCTCACCCTCTGGAACTTCGTGTCTCTCTTTTAAGGCATAAAAATTTATTTTTAAGAGCGAAATATGTAAAGGATAGCTGTACTTGAAAAATGTGGTTGTAGCCCATGCTATGTTTCATTGAGCAGCTTTTTTCATGAAGAGTAGGTTTGATTGAAGTGAAATACTGTCCAAGCTCTTAAACGATTCCTTCCCTATAGCAATTTTTATGGTAAAGCTTCAGTATGTATTGGTGAGTTATTCTAAGAGTGTCTTTACTTGTGTATCTATGGAGCTTTAACTAAAAATGGAAAATTAAGTGGATTTCTAAGCAGAAAAGCTCAACAGTATTAGAATGTAATTGCAAATGTTTAGAGAGGTGCCTGACACCTTCACCTGTTCTAACACCATGTTATTACTGGAGAACTAAAAGATGCAGAAGGATGAATCAAGAGAGCTGGAAACCTTACTTTTAAAATTGCATCTATTTGCTAGTATGCTTCTGTTTGTCACCCCACTTATCTTTAAGCTAGATTTCTTTTTCTTTTTAAAGATGCCAATCATATCATTTGACTGTAAACATACTTCTAAAAATCATTCTCATGCTGTGACCTCACAAACAATGTATATACAGGGGGTTGTGCTTCATATGCAAGTGTAACACTGCAGTTTGCGAAGCCAGTCCTTCTTTTGAAGGACAATTTGAAGACTTCTACAACAAATAAAATAACTATTCGAATGTCAGTTAACTCTGTAAGTTTGCATACATATTTTTACCAAAATATAGTCTCTAGAATTTTATTTTGATATGGAGGGTTATATTGTGCCTGTGTAAAACAAGGAAAAGTAATCATCTTAATCAACTGCCCATAAGAACTTCATGGCTAAATTTTGCTCAGTAGACTTAAATCCTGGTAGAGGCAAACCTGTAGGCTTCTTAACAAATCAGGAAGAATTTTGACTGCGTTGATATTGTTTAAAGCTTTTCCTTGGTTTTATCTGTCATCTGTCTGTTAGGTACCTGCCAGTCTTTCAGCCTGTGTCTGATGGTGCAAGTACTGTAACAGCGTGCCCAGAAAGATGGCGAGCTCTGTCTCGTCGTTAAGGAGGTTGAGCATTATTGCTGAGTTATTCTGTAATCAACTTAAAGCTTTTCCCCACCGTGCGAGATCATGTGGTTGCAGCAAAACTGCTTCTCTCATCTGCAGCAACCAGAACTGCGGGGCTTGTTTGTTACTCCTGGCTTGGAAAACAAGTTACTGCGCTGACTGCTCGCTGCTCTTAAGTGTCTCCTCATATCAGAAAATTCACAGTTATCTTGTGTTCAAGAGAAGTGTTGTTACAGGCAAGTCCCTTAGTCAAGCGAAGGGAAAGGAGTGCTTCCTGCAGGGAGGGACTGCACAAATCGATTCTCTTTTTCAACATAGTATTCCAGCATATTTCCGCTGGGAAGACATCTACCTTCTAAAAAAGCGACCAAACAGAGTTTATCTGGACCTTAACTTGTTGCTCTCCAACAAGGTTGGCTGGGTTTTGGAGAGCGTGAACAGTGTGAAGGATCCCACTGACACCATATGTCCCTGTGCTGTCCCTCACACCTTCTCAGACAGTATTTGGCCTTTGGCTGTTTAATTTAGAGTATTGTTCTCTTCTGTTTAAAGTCTGCTTTTGCACTGGAGGGTTTTTTTGCTTCTCTGGGCAGATATGCTGCCTTCTTTTAAAGGACTACAAGGAATATATGGACTTGGTAAAAGTCAGTGAGGGATTCTCTCTTTAGGTCCACGTTTCAGGTGACTTAGGGAGTTAAATGTGTATTTCTATACCTGGTTTATAGACACACACACCTCTCCATGAAAACATTGAAGGAGCTTACAGCTTTACGTTCACATTATTTTTCTATTTGAAAAAATATATGCACTGAGAAATTCAGAAGTTTTCTGAATTTGGCCAAAATAGATACATAGAGAAATTAGGTTGAAAACCGTTTTTTGTTAAAGGTTTAAGGTGTTAATCCTATATGCTATTTCAAAGCTGCTTTACTGATTGAATTGTCTTTTCTTAAGATGTAGAGAAATTTTTTTGGCTTTAAGATTAAATGATGCAGCTCTTTTATACACAATATTTGAAATAATGGTACTTGCAAAATAGCAACAATATTCTACTTGTTTGCTGTGCCTGAATTATGTCTTTTAACTAATTTTTTCACTTTTCTTTGTCTGATGGACAGGAGGAGTTGTAACGCCTTGTAGGTTGCTTTTCACAGAGGATTAAAAATTCCTTTGCTGTGAAAGGATTATACCTAATATGCTCTGTTTTGTTCTGTATCATCCTTCTAGAAAGTTTTTACTAACAGAAAGGTATCTGTAGGTGTTTCTGTGCCAAAAATTTTATTTTCAAGGTTTTTTTTTTTTTAACATTAAATTAGGTGTCAAGTCTACTGTAATGAGTGCCCTGCAAAGCTAGAGGGGTGTTTTTTTTCTCCTTATGCAAAGCTAAGAGGTGTAGCTGTGGTACGTTTTGCCTGTGGGAGTAACTTTAAACCATGTGGAAATGTTGGGTAGAAAAATGGGTATATGTTAGTGGTATTGGGTTTTTGTGGCATTGGTGTGCCCAGTAGCAGGTGAAGGTGCAGAGGACTGGGTTTTCTACACCATTGTAAACCCACAGGTGGATGGAAAGATGCTGAAAGTTACTGGTGGGTAGATGCGGTCTAAGGAACGCCTGACTAAATTGGTTGTTTAAGGAATATTACATTTCTGTTTAAAAAAAGAAAGAAAAAAAACTCTAAAATAATTAATTTCCAGAAGTGAAAGGGTATCTGAGAGATGTACCACAGAAGAAGACAACAGGGTTAGAAAGGGAGCTTGGCACTGAACATTTCTTTTTAGGAAGATTGAATGGAATGCTCTAATACAAATAAGAAACCTCAAAATTATCATCTCAGTGAAAATTATTTTTCCTCATCATTTGCTATTATATGCTATCTGATTGAGGGAACTGTTCCCTGGGGGGATTTTTGAGATATAAACTGTACCAATTTGCTTGGTTTTTAAAGAGAAGTTATCTTTCTATTAATATCTTAAACCTTCAGAGCTGGTCTGTGTGTCCTTCACTTTTAGCTTTTATGTTTAGTTTTCTGCTGCTGCTGTGGTAAAGAAGTTTTTTATTCTGTTCCTAATTTAAAGGAATTAAGCTTTATAATCTCATATGGAAAAATTAATGTGGACAAGTCTAAAAACTTATAAATCATAAAGCACAGTTTGAACCACTCTAGCTGTTCAGGAAACAAAGTCAGCAAAAGCATTAAATAAACAGATGTATGATTTGCTTCAAATTTAATCAGACAAGAAACTATACACACGTGACGGTAAATGTTTGAAAGAAGTTGTGAGAAATGAAGAAGCAGTCTCTGTGTAAGCAGTAGGTACCCAGCACTTCAGCAGAGAAGCAAATGGGGGCAGTGAGCGTGCGCGCTGGTACTTAAAGGTTGTGTCTACATGAGTGTTTTAGCCCAGGTCAGGAGCATGCCTGTGAAGCGGTGCTTTGGTGTGCCTCCCCAAGGGATCCGAGAGTTCACCCTTTCCTTTGGGTCAGTCCAAGCTGGGATGTAACTCCAAGAGCTTGCCTGCTGTGCTCTAGCCACTAACGCACCTTCAATCCCCAGGATGAGCTTTGAGCTCATCCGAAGTAAAACTCTACTTCTATTTTGAATTAGTCGTATGGCCCCTGTGCATGAATCCCATGTGTATTTTCTCGGTACATACAGTGTCAACAGGGCAATAGTAAATAAGTCACCTGGAACATTATTCTGTTTAAACTTTTGTGTGCTTGCAGGGTTGGGTTCATTTTTTATCACTTTTGATAGTCTTTTCTGTCTAGATAGTGACCACAATTTCATGTTATTTCTTCTTGATCATTTAAATGTTGGGACATGGCAGTACACTGCTTTATTTTAAAATTTCAAGTGGTAAATTACTTAAATTATAAGAGTGGCACTGATGAGTAGCAAAATCAGCCATATAACCAAATGAATGCATGGCTTAGTTTTTATAAAAGCACTCAATTAAGTAGATGAGGCATTCATATCTTGAAGCTTGTTAGTGAATTTAATGGCCTAAATTTTCAAGCTGTTACTAAAAATATACCTACTACAACTTCAGTGAAGTTGCAGATTAAATTACATTTGTGTTTCCAGCTGCTAATTAGTCTTGTTGGTACACAGTGTGCTTGTGGATGTCAAGAAACTGTAAGAAAAATACTTGAGAAAATGAATCTGAATATTCAGTAAGTTGGGGACAGAAGTAGTTGCAGTTGTCCGCAATTTTGCGGTTGGCCTTAATCCTGTAATACGTTGTCTGTAAGAATCTCCTGTCATCCAATTACACTGAAAAATTATAGTTCATATCAGAAAGTCTTCTCTTGGCTATGTGTGTGAGCAGTAATTGCAGCCTGCGGGAGGACTTAAAGGTGAAAAGCTGTAATAATTAAAAGTCGGTGCTCCGTAAACTAAGCTCCTGTTTAGGATGCTTACCTAGCAAGCAGCCCACCAGAATGTTGATCTACCCAACAGAAACTAGAAATCAAATTTGTGTTGTCTGTACATAGATGGGCTTCTAAAAGCAGATGACAGCATTGCTCCAGAAGAGGAGTATCTCTCACAAAAAGTAGCCACATAAGGGATTTTTGTACTTCGAACTTGTAGAAGATCCTAAAATTTGGGTAAGACGTGAAACTGGACCTAAATCTGAGATGGTAAAGAAATTTAGAATCAGTACGTTGCGTGTTCATTCAAATAAGTGTCTGGCACTCTCCCTGTTACCAGACACCTTCTGAATCAGAAACCAGTCAGGCTGTGTCTGGAGAAGAGAAAAGAGGCTACTGTAATATGGCACGTTTCCACAGTTATTCTTTTATTTTGAACTTTTCTTTTGGAGAAAGCTGAGTTATCTGTAATATGTACAAACACATAGTCTTATATACGTGGGGAAGAACCGAATAGGCAGTTTGTAATGTGTTGTGTTCTAGATCTGTGAGCTGCTGCTGCACTGAGAAAATCAGAAAGCTGAATGTGTAGTGATGAATTTATTCACTCTTATTTTCTGTGGAGTCTTAGTCATGAATTACCATAATCTCAGTGTTTTTAGTGTTATAGTGTTGGGTGTTCTGGCTTGGAACTGTGTTTATGCACACACACAAATGTAGGCACAAAACTAGGTATTTGCTACAGAAGTCCAGATGAGCAAAGGGAATGTTTCACTTGGAAAGCAAGCTCCTTCGATTCTTAGGATTTTGCTCCAGAAACCTTGAGTAGCCCCTGAGAAAACTTTCTCCTTTCCAGAACTTTGCAAGGAACCCCGCTCCCAAATTCAGAATGAGGATGTGTAAGACTCTGGAGACTTTCCCCAACCACAGGAAGCCGTTCCTGTTTTCTGTCTCTTCCCTTGTCTCCTGGTATCAGGAGTTGTCAGGGGAGAAGGGATTCAAATTTTCAGTAGGTTTGCAAATATAGATCTGTTGATATCTTGTCTTTAGAATGTATAGCCCAGGTTTGTTTAGCTGTGGTCCTTTTTTCTCTGTGACAGCTGAAGCATCAGTCTGTAAAACACTAGACACTATGCAGTGATTGCTTATGACTAGCATATCCACATTTGGGAAGTATGTGATGGATGGGTTTGACTGGTATTTAAGGCAATGAAGGATGAAAATAATGGGAAAAGTAGATACCATTATGGCAAGTCATGTAGCTGTCTGCTCATCTCTGTGCTCTGGTGCTGTTGTGCTGGAGGCAGGACTAGCGTGCTGCTGTTTTTTTGCAAAAGATTTGGAATGTGTTTGGGTGGAGGACAGGGAGAACAGGCACAGGCAAGGGATTGCCAGACGTGAATACTGTCTCCTCAAAGTCTGCTGGCACTCAGGTGGATGCCCCGGTGCTCAGCACTGGGAGAATCTCCCTTAACAGGGGAGATGAATGATTTCATGTCTCTGCAGGTCTAATCTGGCATTTGTTCAGCATCAGACCTTTCACATGATCGTAAATTTTCTGATGTTTCATGACTGAGAAGCACGAAATTCTTATGTGTAAGACGGGAGTTCTCAAAAGGGCTAGAGGCAAGATGGTAGTGCTGCAGTTTTTAGTATCTCCAAGGATGAAGCCTCAACAACCTCTCTGGATAACCTCTGCCAGTGCTTGGTCACCATCACAGTGAGGAAGTGTTCCCTGATGTTCAGAGGGAACTTCCTGTGTTTTAGTTTGTGCCCATTGCCTCTGGTCCTGTCACCCTGCACCACTGAAAAGAGCATGGCTCCATCTGCTTTACACTATCCCTTCAGGGATGTGTACGTGTTGGTGAGATCCACACCCTGCCCTTCTCCAGTCTAAACAGTCACAGCTCTCTTAGTCTTTACTCATAGGAGAGATGCTCCGGTTCCTTAATCATCTTTGTGGCCCTTTGTTGGGCTCTGTCCAGTATGTGCGTGTCTCTCTTGTACTGGGGAGCCCAGCGCTGGATACAGTGCTGCAGTTGTGGTCTCGCCAGTGCTGAATGTAGAGGGGAAGGAGCACCTCCCTCGACTGACCTGCTGGCAACACTCCTGCTGCAGCCCAGGTTGCCACTAGTCCTCTTTGCCACAAGGGCACGTTGCTGGTTTGAGAACCAGGGGTTCAACTTAGTGTCTCCCAGGAACCCCAGGTCCTTTTCCACTTTTTAGCTGGTCAGCATCCACCTTGTACAAGTCATGGAGTTACTCCTTCCCAGGTACAGGACTTTACGCTTCCCTCCTTCATACACTTTCTAAAGTGACATTTGCATTCCTCCAGTCATCAAGCATCTCTCAATCACCATGATTGCTTAAAGATTGAGAATGGCCTTGCTGTGGCATATGTCAGCTCCCTCAGCACTCCTGGGTGCATCCCATCAGGGCTGATGGACTTACGTATGTCCAGTTTGCTTAAGTATTCCCTGACGTGATCCTCTTCCACCAAGGATGCGTCTTCCTTGCTCCAGCCTTTCCCCCTGCTCTCTGGGACCTGGGACTCCCCAAGGCTGGTCGTGCTGTTAAAGAAAGACTGAGGCAAAGGTGGCAATCGGTACCTCAGCTTATTCCATGTCCTGTGTCACTGGGTGCCCTGCCCCGTTCAGCAGCAGGCTGACGTTTTCCCTAGTCTGCCATTTGACGCTTATGGTATGGGACCTTCTTGTCATCTTTGACAACATCAGCATCTCATGGTCACTGCAGCCAAGGCTGCCTTCGACCTGCACACCCTCAACAAGCCCGTCCTCGTTAGTGAATATGAGATCCAGCAGAGCACCTCTCCTCATGGCGTGCTCTGGTGCTTGGGTTCAGTGCTGTGCAGTGCTGCTGCAGGCAGAGAAGGAAGGCTGGGGCCATACTGTGCAATGAAGGAATGGGGAACACGGGGTAGATATGTGAGCAGTGTAACTAAGAGCTAGGTACGTAATCATGGACACTGAAGTGCTGAAGCTGAGCTAGTACAGTACAAATTCAGGTCCAACACCTTCAAGCTGCAGAATTTCCAGCAAGGCAGCCGGCTGTTGGATAGCTTATAAACCCCCCAGAGCTGAAGTGGCACCATGCGGTACACGTTAGAAGTTTCCAGGAGGATGTTTTCAGTGTGCTATCTCTGTGAAGGGTTTGGTTTGGGGTTTTTTATTTTTTGGCCTGTATCCCACTGACTTTTCACTTGTCTGAGAACATTCTCTGGAGCTGCAGTACAGAAATCTGGGGTCTTGCAGTGCCCCAGCTTCTGTCACTGGATCTAAATTTTGCTTGGTGTCTCTTGCACTGTGATCCCACTGCACCCTATAATACTTGTATCACATGAGTTTTCTGATGTCAAGGATAACCCAGCTTATCCCGTGATGCTGATCTGATCTTTGTACATCTTGCTGGAAGGGAGGGGAGAAGAGTGAACCTCGGCATGCAGAGTCTGACTGCCCCTGTTTTGTACAGCTCTAAACTAATGAGCATTGCAGTCAGATATGTTCTTTGGAAGGATGGTTTTCTGTAAAAATATTTGATCGATAGCAACCAATTATTAAAAGCTGTTCTCAATAAAAATAGCTTTCTCTAGATGCTATTGACATATTGCATCAAAGTACAGAATAAAGGAGGGGAAATGGCACGTTCTCCTCGGGAGAGAAGCTCATCTTCCAAAAGAGGTCAGCAACAGTGGCACAAACACTTGCAAGCCATGAAAGTTTTCCTTCACTCTACCAATTAAAATATCTTTAATATTTGTTGTAACCTTCTCCAGAGTTTTAGCATTGCTAAATTTTTAATCCTAAGAACAACCCCTCAAACTCTTACCATCTCCTGTGTTCACGAAGTTCTCCTTCCAGCTCCTCATATGGATTTAACCTTCTTCACTGTTCATAAAGGAAGATACACAAGCTTTAAGCTGATGCTTTATTTCTAAAAGCTGAGGGCACAAGTATAATTTAGAAGGTTTTTATTAGGGTGCAATAATTTATAAGGTGTTTATTAGGGTGTAATGCCTATGACATCCATATTGCTTATCAAGGAATGTCTTTTTCTTTCCAGCAACTGAAAAACAAGTGTATTTTTCTGGCCTGAGATCCCTTCTGTGTTTCATCAGCTTTCAGTTTTTACATGTCTGGATGTCTTGGCAAAAAAGACAGGTTTGTCTTCTGAGAATGAGGGAAAACTTAAATTAGAGAAGAAAAGAAGGTACAAGAAGAGAAAAGGAAGGTCCAGGTGTTAGGGAAACTAATAGAAAATATGTGGAGTGCCAGGGATGGTAGCTTGATATAAGGAACCAGATAGTTCTGGAGGGGGCAGAGGGAAGAGAACACAGCAAAATCAAATCCTAAAGACAATGGAGAGGAAAATACCCTCTTGTGAATCAAAATCGTGTACTTTGTGTGTAAAGCACCACGTACCTTGCATGGCAGAGTCATCGCTGGAGTTTCTTTCTGCTGTGGTGCACCCTTCTGTGAGCAGTACAGCCCTCTCGGGGAGAAGGGGATGAGTGCATTTTCTGTCTTCAGTGGCTCCCAAGCAGGAGGAAGACAGGTTTCTGAATCGTACTCTGAGTGCCTTAGGAGTTCAAGTACAGTTGTGTCTGTTGTAGATATTCTTTGTCAGTCCCGCTGGTAGTGTTTTAATGCCCTGTAACTGATCAGACTCCCTATTATCTGAAGCCACTCTTCTAGATGAAAATGCCATAGCATCTTTCTGAAAATAAAAATGTGAATGAATAATTACCATGGGCTGGATGAGGCTTTTATGCTCCCTGTATTTCTGATCGCTTGTTTTCTCCCTTCAATATTATCTGTCATCTGCCTTATTTCCGTAGGCTGCAGAAAGTTGTCAGCTGTTTCTGTTACAGAAGAGAGGTCATTTTAAGATTTTTGAAAGGACAATTGATAAAACCCTGCTTTGATTTTAAAAAGAGACTGTCAACTCTCTTATGACCTCTAAATGGCTTCCGTTTAAAAATTGCGGTCCTTACTGCATAGGTGTATGTTTATGTCTCAGTTGTTCTTGCCATCACAGATCATAAGATATGGGAAGAGGGAGACTGAAACTCATGATTTCCTGGGCTTCATGGATACAAAGTTATGTTCCACACACAAAGAAATTAAATGACAATCTCTGTGAGAAGAAATGTTGGGGGCTTGCTGTCTTGTATATGCGGTGAAAATAAAACATTCTGAAGGGAATAGTTTTTATGGTGAAACTGCCAGATATTAAGACAAAGAGATGAGCTTTTTATATAGACAGTCACAGTTTCTTCTTATCTTTAGCAATTACTTAAAAAAAACAAGTGGAGAGGGGAAAGGAACTGGGACAGTCTCCCCAAAACCTAGGCAGGAGTTCTGAGAGATAAACCGGAGTCTGTTGGAAGGATCTGTGCTGCTGTTTACCTGGGCAGTTTTGCCCTGAGAATTTGTCTGTGAATTCTGCAGGAAACTGACTGTGTATTCTTACTGAAATATATTTCATATGCCTATCTGCAATAGAATCTAATATATCTAAAGCTTAAGGAGAAATTGATCAATAGCATTAAAATCAGGATTTAAGAAAGGTGCGTTGCGTGATTAAGCAAGCTTTGTGCTTGCAACTTCATTTGGGAAGCGTATATTACTTGGGGGGGGGGTTGTATGATTCTTGATGGTGATGTATTTTTCTTAATTATATGGTAAATTAAGAGATTAAACAACAATATTGACAACCTTAGGTTTCTTTATTACTTGCATTACAAGTTTATGTTTGGATTCTGTGACGGAAGTAAAAACTATAAGAAATTCTTCATGGATTCCTTACAGAATACTTAGGGGAGATTACCTTTTCCTACTGCACATTTGTGCCAACTGAAGAATTACATCATGCTTCAGGTGAAGGTGCTTAGCATGTGTTTGGTAAATGGGAGAAATTTATAGTTTCATTCATCTTCAAAAGACAAGTAGCAAAAAGAATATTGGTCGCTAGAGAGGAACAAATATGAGGAAGTACACATCAATTCAAAATATACTTTTTTTTTTTCCAATTAAGGTATCTCAGGTTTTTGCAACTAATTTTCAAAGAAGAAATATAATATTTTAAAATGAAAATTGGAAGACAACATTGCAGAGCCACAACCCATGCAGAGCTAGGTGCTACTCATATTTGTACATTCTTTTCTCCTTCACATATAGCACACTGAATCCTATGGAAAGCAGGAAACTCTGTAAGTGTAGATTTGTAATTACCCGAAAGGTACTGTACCAGTGGAATAATTGAAATTATGTGTGTGCACAACTAGCCCTCTAACACATCACTGGCCATGCTGCACTGGGAAGTATGTAAGCACAGAGTAACCTGGTTTTCAGAGTGATGCAACCATTATGACATAGCAATTTTTTTCTAAAGTCACCTTTTTTTTAAAAAAAAAAATCTTTATCTTTGCTGTTATGTAACATGTATAATTGTAATTCCAGGATAAAAGCATGGAAAACATGCAGTATTTAAAGTACTTCTCTATCTTTGAAAGTACTGTAGCTTGGTGAACAGATGAAAAGTACCTGCTTTTGCCATCCAGAGTTTGCAGTAACAAAGTCAATTTTGCAACAGACTAAGGATTCTGATAAATGGGTTATCCTAGGTAGAAATTTAGGGGAGGTAACATCTTCATCCTATTCTTCTGGCAGAAGAATTCTGCTCCGTAATGAAAGTGGTTGTATGAAATACGGATTACTCCAGAGCTGATCTTTGACACCTGGCCCTCAAACTTTCATTTTTGAAACTTCAAGTTTAACAAAGATGCCTTTGAGTGGGAGTTGTGTATGAGGAAAACACGGAAAACTCCTCAGTAAAGCTTTTCAAACATGATATAGTTCTCTGAAATTCCAGTTACTGCACTAAGCTCACAATTCATGTCAAAATGGAGAAACATTTTTTATTTTTACATGTATCTATGTCTGCCTGTCTCCCTTCTTGCTGTATTCTTGCGTGACATTGTACAGGTCTCTTTTTCTTCTTTCTATTTGGCAGAGATGTATCCTGATTTTTTTCTTTCTCCTTGATAAAGTAGTCTTCCTGTGTCAACATTACTAATGTGCAAAGAAAGGAGAATGGGATTTCAGGGTGCCGGGGGATGTTGATATACTCAAACTGGTTCTATCCCCATTTACAGCAAAATCAAAAATCTCAAAATTACTGAGAAAAACCAAGTCTAACTAGGTGTGTTTTATGTTCAGAGATGCATAAAGAAGTAGGGAGACAAAGGTCTGCTTATTCAACTGTTGATGGGGAAGGTTGTTGTTCTAATAATCCAGCCACGTGTACGTCATTGATATGTATAGCACAAGAGATAGATGCAAGGTCTGATTCAGGAGCAATCACAGAAGGATATTGTTCATTTCATAGCTGCTGCTTATAGATTTGGAAATACTTTGAGATTCTAACTGAAGAGTTACTGCAAAGGCCTAACACAGTATCTGTTAATTAAAGAGGAACATGCATTTTGGAAAGCCTCAGATCATAAACTGGAGAAGAAAAAAGGTCACAGGAGAGAGCAGTGAGAGTGTAAACTTTCACACATTTAGACTCTTAACTAGAGTTAAAATTAACCAAGGTGTGCTGGTTCACATTTAGATCAGGAGACTGAAATGGTCTTGCATTTCTTTCTCTCCTACAAGGATCAAGTGCACAGGTTGTGCATGTTTACTGAAAGTGTCAAGCTGCGAAGTTTCCGTGGCAGCTTTTTTTTCTCCTCTGAAATGGAGATGCTCATCCTCCTAGAGGCTTTTAGAAAGCAAACTGTACAATTCGAAAGTTCTCTGGCCCAACCAAGCAAACCTTCGTGCAGAATTAATACAAAAAGCCGCTAGGCTTCATTGTACTGTAGACTGCCCTAGAGCCTGGGTTAACCTCAAGGCAGCTCTTTGAGGTGTAGCTGGGCCATTCCTGTGGTCCTGAAATGACAAATGTTGTGGTTCTACACATTATGTCCACGGCACGTGTCCCGAGAGGACTGGCTCTGCTCTCCAGTGTGCAGGGTCAGTGCTTACCCGCGGTCCGAGGGCTGCTTGTGGCCTGCTCACCGCTGCAGCAGCAGAACAGAGCACGTGGGAGTGTGCTGCTGGCTGGTATGGTATGGTCAGTGACAATGATGGCGTCCTTATAAACGTCAGTATTATCACTAATACATGGGGGGGGGTTCATAACTCTTACCTGGCAGGTACCGTAGCTGAAGTTCAAGGGGACTGACCGTTTTTGGCTGGTTTCTCCTGGGATCGTTCTTACTAGAGAGAATTTCTGAACTACTTTTCTTGTACAGTGTTCCTAAACAATGTGAATAAATTGTTTCTCAGTAACATTCATATCCATAAAACATGAGGTTTTTTCAAATCAAACCTATCAAATATAAATAGCAGTTGAATTCTTTTAACCTTTTTCCCTTTTCCTAAGAGACTTTTTCCAAAGTCTCTCTCCATGTGTATATGACATTGCTTTTTTGCCAAGTTTCTTTAGCATTTGGTGGTAGAAGTGAGGTATTCCTTACTTTAACTATTACCTAAATCTAATCAGTTTTAAACTAAGAATAATGTAAGTTGTTATAGTTCTATAAGTATTTTTTTCATTGTTCACTCAGTAGCCGAACAGTGTTATTTTGAACTTGTGTGAGATATTTTAATGTGATTCTGTGGTTTCTTACATTTCCCTCCACAATAGGGAGGATTCAAATCATTGCAGATTGCTAGAAGGCACATAAACTGCAAAAGACTCCTGTTCTCACAGAGTGGTAGTTTATAATGCCTGTGTTTGTATTCGACCACATCAGATGGGAAGTTTGAAAATGCTTTAAAATACGGGCTGGTTAGAGTGACCGTCTGCCTTCAGCTTCTTATAGCGTCTGCTATGGAAATACCTAGAAGCTGTTGAGATACAGTAATATGGATATTATCCAGTCCAGGTGTCTGTGGGGGCAGTCAGTATAACTGAATTGCCCATGATCATGCATATTGAGGTTATACCTATTCACAGACACAGTGATTACGCAACTGAGATCAGGAAGTGTCTTTGGAAAAGTGAGAAATAGCATAAACTTCTCTTTTACTAAGTGTTTTCAGTAACAGATTTGAAAGATAGTGTGTCTTACTATGTAGAGAATTCATTAAAAACTAAGAAGTCAACACCATTTTTTCTTAATGGCTTTTCCTACTTCAATGCTATGTGACTTAACTGTGTAAGTCTGCGTGATGCTTAAGTTCTAACATCTCAGGGGAAGGATAGACAGGCAATTAAAAGTCTGTATGTTACTAAAATTAGGAAAGTGCTGTTAAAATACATGTATTTTCTCAATTTGCTTTAACGCTAAATAGGTTTCACTTGCACTTTTAGTAAGAAGTGTGCTGTTATCTGTAAAATGAACTGAGAATCTAAGATGATGCTTTTTTCTAGTTTGTACAGGAACAAAAGTTTGGAGCTGTAATGTAGGTTGTCAGGCATCAGAGTATTTATCTTGTTCTCCTTGTCTCCTTAAATGTGCTAATAAAGACTAGAGTATATACAGGAATTGCTGTTACTCTTACATTTCTCTTTTCTAACTCTTACCGTCTGTAATGATTTAGTGAATCTGTGTATAACTTAGAGTTCTGGGTGAAGTAAGGAAATTGATTTCTCACTAATGCGTCGATCTATTTGAAGTAGAAGTCTTTCTGCAGTCATTGCCTTTTATCGCTGCAGAGCCATTAACGAATAGCTTCCATCCCAGGACAAGGGGTGACTAGAGCCTGGGGGAGAACAATTTTCTGTAACAGATCTGTAAGAATCACCAATATATAACAGCTGGATTTTGTAGAAGCAAACTATAGAAATCAAGTATTTGTTACTATCATTTTAGAAAGAGTGAGGGCTGAAAAATGATGAGAGGCATTCAGAGAGAAAGAACAGAAGAGAGAGATGTGCTTTCTAGCAGAGGATTCTTGTTTAACTGTGAGACCAGCTGAAGAAGAAAGGGCAAAGCATTGGAAAACAACACTTCAGTTTGGAGAAGAGTCCATGTGCAGCAGCACCCTTTGAGGACCCTGACGTTAAGCCTAAGGAGTGAGCTAGACGAGAGAGAGGAAGAAGTTAGGGGAATGTGTTTATCTCTTTATCTAGCTGTTTTTCTTGTGCTGCTGCAGTAAAGAGGAGTTTGTCTCAGAATCAAGGACAAGTGTTTTGTTGGCTTTGATTAGCGTATCACTGTGAAGTGAACTGTAAAATCAACATTGCTGAGGTCAGACTTGGAGGAGGGAGTGTGCATAAGTTACCTGGGAGTCAGAAGAGCCCTGGGCAAGTCCTAGGAGCCTATAGCAGAGGTGCGTGAGGTGAAAGAGGAGCAGAGTCTGTGCTGAGCTGATCCCAGCCTAACCCCAACCCAGGGAAGTGTGAGCTGGCTACTGACCCCATCTGAGGAGCTTCCAGGCAGGGAGAACTCTTGATATATAACGCTACCCCGTGAGCTTGTTGGCTGTGAGACCATCCAAAACTGTCTTACAGATAGGAGTGGAGAGTTTTAAGAACAATGTACAAAGGGCAGTTGTCTGATGCTGGCTCTGTAGCCCAACTGGGAGAGGTGCTGTTGTGTGAAACATTTTATTTAGATATTATCTAGATCCAAAAAATGCCAAGAGTACAATTTAATTTTGAAGAAATGAAGGCTGCAAGAAACTAGGATAATGGGCAACAGGTTAGGAGTTCTTGACTTAATCTACTTAGGGGTCTGTTACCTGTTCTGCCACCTCGTAGAATCAGCAGCTCCAGCTTTATTCCCCTGGTTGCCAGAGCAAGAGGGGGACAACGAGAAACCTGAGTGGATTTGAAAAACCTGAGCTCTTGGTGTTCACTCACAAATGGGAGGAGCAGGACAAAGATTACACTCTGACTTCAAATCACTGGTGCCACACACAGGGCACAGTTCCTTCCTCTGGTGGGATCTGAATTCAGATAAGAAACTAAGTGTCAGATTGTTTTGGAGTTATTTCTGTTTCTCCACAGGAGCAGTTAACACCACCAGGCTCCAGTATCCTGCTCCTGCTCACATAATGATACAGTTCCCCCAGCCCTGAGTGAATATTTAAGCACTTGTTATTGCCACCATCACCACTACCCCGTTTCAGCAGTCCGTAGAGATTAACATTGTTTTGCATCTGTGGCTTTGAAGGAATGGAGAGAGGTTAAGAAGGTGTAAAGCAGAAGTTCAGGGTGAGGGAAACTAGTAATGTACTGCTGTATGTTACTAGTAACATATGTAACCGTTTACATATCAGTGAGAAAGCTGGCATGAAGACTCAAGTGTAGCCTAGGATTGGCCCTCGGGTAGTTTAGGTAGTATTTTTTCCTTTAGTCAGGCTGAATGCTTCAGTGCAATTTATAAGCTATCAAACAATTTAGTTTTTTCCTCAGTAAGATGTATGGATATCTAAATATCTCTTGAGATTAGGGAAACCATGAAGTACATCCACAACTGTTAGCGAAGGTTTTTAATCCTTCGTTCTCTGCCACTATTGAGACCTAGGACATTAGCAGAAATGCTGTAAGGCAATGTCGTTCTGATTAGGAAAAATAGCTGATATATTACAACCCTGTAGTTTCCCTAATGAATTCTAAAAGTACTTTAAATTCCATGTAATAACTAATGTACATTAATCTTGACCCCTGCAAGTCTGTAATGGCTGCTAAACAGCAGTGTGTATCAACAATTAAAATGGCTGCTTGAGGCGCGTGCTAAAAATGTTGGTGGAGGAAGGGCAGTGCTGATTCTTGATGCAGGGGAGGAAGAAAAACACAGGAATTAAAATGGGTAGATCTTCCCATCTGTGAGCAGATTATTAATGATTTGAACTCCTAGTAGGTCCTTACATTGGGAAAAACAAAGTCAGATTTTGCAGAAAACTTGAACTTGTTTCACAAGTGTGTTGCATCAAGCTGATTGTGGAGAATTGTCCCTGCATTTACCAGCCAAGCAAGTGAAAAGCAAAATATGGATGTTTTAATTCCCCATCCCCCCAGCAGATGTCACAGCAGCGAAAGTGTCCTTTGCCATGTGGCTCAAGCACATTGCCACCACGTTGCGCAGAAGGGATCCCTGTTCACTGATGGGAACATCTCAAGTTCAGAGCCTCATTTCGGCATTTCTCCAACTACCAGTGTGACTTGAGGGTGCCTTTAGCTATCCCAGGAAATACTTACTGGAAAACTAAACTTAAAACATGACTTTATTTTCCCAGTTACAGTGAAATAACCCATTGGACAAACCAGATCAAGTTAAATGCTCGTACAAAATATATTCCTGTCAGGCAGGCGACCTGTAGAGCTTGCAGATGCAATCAACAGAAATATGAAAGACACATCTCTCTGCTGACATTGCGATTCACTTCAGACCGCTGCATCTGGAATGGTAACACCTGAAAGTCTGACAAGAAGATTTTTAGTGTTTCAGATGTTAACAGGGGTGGGTAAACTGCATCCGAGCTGGAAGGCCAGAACTGCCTGCAGAACCTTGGTGCATGGTCAGGCTTTTCCTCTCTGCCATGGCTGCACACGTGCACTACCCCCACGGGGGTAACCTGGCTGTGCAGGCTAGAAAGGAGCAAGGGTACAGCAAAGTGAGTCCTTGCTCTGGACAGTTCAGCTGTGCAGTGTGCTCAGTCGTTTTGGAGAGGGCCTGCAAAGTGGTTTTATTTCCGAAGTCAGGCAGAGGGATGTGTCCGTTCTTTCTTCCAGGCATGCCCCTGCCTGGCATGTCAGACCTTGCTCCTGTCCCTGCACCAGTGAGGCGGTCTTAGTTTTTGTTAAATGTCTGAAGTACGGTGACTCTCTCAGTAGTCATTAAGGGCCCAGAGAAACACCTTTTCACACATTCCTCTTGCATGCGTCCATGTATCCATGTAACTTGATAATCGTACTTTATACGAGCCCATAGCTGGTACCACTGCATTGGAACGACCAGGCTCAGTAGCAACCTGTCACTCTGGCTTGGTAATAGAGACGAGGCATCTTCTCCATTAGACGTGCGGGAAAGGCTGCAGCTGAACAGTACAGAGAATCTCAGTTTTGGATGGCACCATCAAAAAGACTTGCAACTGATCAACAGAAATTACAGATCAAGTATCAACTGCCTTTGCTGGTTTAAATTTGTTCCAGAAATATTGATAGAAAAAATCGTAGAACAGACTGTAGATGGGATCAAGTACCGTTAGTCAGGAGCGAGGCAGTCTGCTGCACTGGGTAGTTTGTCATATCTTAGCTAGTGTGAAAACAACAGGTACGGTTCTCTGCGGTGTGATTTGGTTTGGCAGGTAGGCTGACGTATGCCAGTTTGAGACAGATTAGATTTGTGATGCTTCGTGACCCAGTATTGTAGAGATACAAATTTAATGAACATAGACCGAATTTTTAGGAATTTTGTTAGCATTGCACAGCTAAAGATGGAGAGCGTTCTGTTTTGAAGATGTTGCATGTATTGGTATGCTGTATATATCATTTAGACAAACTTTATAAAACTGATGTAAAAGTCGCGTAGTTCTGTCAGATACTCTTACAACTTTAAGTCGAATTTTTGTTACTTGTAAATCAAGCCTGAACACCACTTTCCTGTGTTCCGCATGGAAGCCTAGCAATTCCTAGCCCAAATTTCTAACAAATTTCATTTCAGCATTTCTTCTACCAACAGGTGACTTCCTGCCTGGATGTCATTTTTAAAACATCTTGGAGACTGGAATGTCTGAAGCAAAATGTTGACTTAAAATGCAACTTTTTAATGCTGATAAATTATTTTCTAGGTTCTTTGTAGCTTTATATTTCACTGCTGTTGTATCTCCAAAACAAAGTCTTTTCTGATCTGCTTTACTGCAGAGAAAAAGATGTGTTGTATAAGATTTCTACCAATAAATAAAGAAAAATCTAAGCTGGCAGGGCTGGGAATTTGGGGGG
>Ga0065711_1036438_pt1 | contig 20983 bp, 7 predicted proteins | sample Hoacrofraction12_FD_59098 | JGI IMG/M metagenome (GOLD analysis project Ga0065711, IMG submission 59098) | Hoatzin crop microbial communities from Cojedes, Venezuela - Epithelial fraction 12 v2 (version 2) | ecosystem: Host-associated > Birds > Digestive system > Esophagus > Crop | place...
TTTTCCTTTTTTTTTTTTTTTTTTAATTCTCTTCCCCATCCCAGTTGCGGGGTGGGGGGAGGAGTGAGCGAATTTCTGTGTGGTGCTTGACTGCCTGCTGGGCTAAACCACAACAGTTACTCAGCATTAAAACTGAAGTGTACAGTAATGACCAAATAATTCCTTACCGAACTATAATTCTGTCCATGTTGAAATGACTTTTCAAAGGCATAGAACTACACATTTGTATGGCTCTTTGTACCTGCTTTCTATTTGTATTTTCTTCTGCTTTCACTTTGAATTCTTTCATGCTCTGTAGATCCATGGTGAAGAAACATCTGGAATGAAACGTTGGTCCTTACCTACCTAAGAAGCATGTATGACAATAATGGATGTTTCTGGAAATTTTTTCTCTGCTCTTTGAGTATGAAAAGGGTGGTGCAAAGATTGCTGTTAAGTGAGCCTACCAGGGAGGTGCCTTGCTTGGCCTGCTGTTTACTAACAGACTGGTGGGAGATGTGGTGGTCAGAGGCCAGCTTGGGCTTAGCGGCCATGAAATGGAGTTCTTGGTTTGTGGCGAAGTAAAGAGGAGGGCTGGCAAAACCACCACCATGGACTTTTGGAGGGCGGACTTTGACCTATTCAGGACACTGGTTGAGAGAGTCCACTGGGAAAGAGTCCTGAAGGTCAAAGGGGTCTAGGATGGCTGGACATTCTTCAAGGATGAAGTCTTAAAGGCACAGGAGCAGGCTGTCCCTATGTGCCGCAAGACGAGCCACCAGGGAAGATGACTAGCCTGGCTGAACAGGGAGCTTTTCCTGGGACTCAGGAAAAAAAGGAGGGTCTTCCACTTACGGAAGAAGGGGCAGGCGGCTGAATACGAGTACAGGGGCCAATGTTAAGCCCATTTACAAGAAGGGCTGGAAGGAGGATCCTGGGAACTACAGGCCTCTCAGCCTGACCTCGATGCCAGGGAAGATTATGGATTGGTTCATCATGAGTGTGCTCACCGGGCATGTGACAGACATCCAGGGGTTCTGGCCCAGCCAGCATGGGTTCATGAAGGCAGGTCCTGCTGGGCCAACCTGATCTCCTTCTATGACCGGGTGACCTGCCTAGTGGATGAGGGAAAGGCTGTGGATGTTGTCTACCTGGACTTTAGTAAGGCCTTTGTCACTGTTCCCCACAGCATCCTCCTGGAGAAACTAGCTGCCCATGGTTTGGATGGGTGTACTCTTCGCTGGATAAAGAACTGGCTGAATAGCCGAGTCCAGAGAGTGATGATGGCTGGAGTTAAATCCAGCTGGCGGCCGGTCGCAAGCAGTGTCCCCCAGGGCTCAGTTTTGGGTCTCGTCTTGTTTAACATCTATATCAGTGATCTGGATGAGGGAATTGAGTGTTCCCTCAGTAAGTCTGCAGGTGACACCAAGTTGGGTGGAAGTATCGATCTGCTCGAGGGTAGGAAGGCTCTGCAGAGGGATCTGGACGGACTGGATCAATGGGCTGAGGCCAGCTGTATGAGTTTCAACAAGACCAAATGCCAGGTCCTGCACTTGGGTCACAGAAACCCTGTGCAACGCTACAGGCTTGGGGAGGAGTGGCTGGAAAGCTGCCCAGCGGAAAAGGACCTGGGGGTGCTGGTTGACAGCCGGCTGAACATGAGCCAGCAGTGTGCCCAGGTGGCCAAGAAGGCCACCGGCTTCCTAGCTTGTGTCAGGAATAGTGTGGCCACCAGGAGTAGGGAGGTGATTGTGCCCCTGTACTCGGCACGGGTGAGGCCACACCTCGAGTACTGTGTTCAGTTTTGGGCCCCTCTCTACAAGGAGGACATTGAGTTGCTGGAGCATGTCCAGAGAAGGGCAACAAGGCTGGTGAAGGGTCTAGAGCACAAGCCTTACGAGTAGTGGCTGAGGGAGCTGGGGTTGTTTAGTCTGGAGGAGGCCGAGGGAGGACCTTATTGCTCTCTACAGCTACCTGAAAGGAGGTTGTGGTGAGGCACGTGTTGGTCTCTTCTCCCAGGTAACTAGCAATAGGACTAGAGGCAATGGCCTCAAGTTGCGTCAGGGGAGGCTTAGATTGGATATTAGGAAGAATTTTTTTACTGAAAGAGTGGTCAAACATTGGAATAAGCTTCCCAGTGAGGTGGTAGATTCATCATCCCTGGAGGTGTTCAAAAGACGTGTAGATATGGCACTTCAGGACATGGTTTAGTAGGCATGGTGGTGTTGGGTTGATGGTTGGACTTCATGATCTTAGAGGTCTTTTCCAACCTTAATGTTTCTATAATTCTGTTTTTCCTCTGTTTTCACTATTTATATAGGACGTAAAGCACTCTATTTTTCGTCAGCTTGCACACGAGTTTTGTATGGGTACACTTGAATACAATGTCCAAATACTGGAGTTCTCATACTGGCTAAAATTAGTGAAGTTTATAAAGTGTCTCACTTGAAGCGTTGTATTCATAATTAAATAACAAAGCTGATTCTGATCTGTCCTGAGGTTCATTCGCTGCTGATTTCATTCATGCTGAAATTCCCTTCTGCAAAAGCGGTGAGATTCTTGTGACTTAACATCTGAAGCTCAGTTAAGATGTCCCTAATGGGTTAGCCTGTTGTAATGTTTCTTAAATCCTAAAATTTTTATAAGTTTAAGTATTAAGATTCTTACAGAACACATGTAAGTGGTATAACATAATCTTTATAATTTTATTTTATACACCTTCAATTCTGTTCTATATTCCGTGATTAACTTTATTTTCAGTCAAGTTCTTTTACAATCAGTTCTTTGGAATACTTGATTTTGCTGGAAGTGGTTTCTTCAGTACTCTTGATTCCGGGCTTGTGCCTAAAGGTCAACAAATCTTTTGATTTTGCATATGTCTGACCAAGTGAGTAAAAAGAGTTTTTATTTTTTCTTTTAGCCTTGATCCAGAGCAAAAGGAAATGTTGATTGAAGTGATAGAAAAGCTTTTGAAGGATAGAAGTACGGTAAGAAGCAATATGCTGTTACATATGCATATATTTTTAAAGAGTTTACTGGTGAGGCTGTTATTCAGCAGTACATAATACACTCTGCTAGCCCATGCTGATGTGGTTTTATACGTTTTTAGATGGAAGTGTCATTGTGTGTTTATGCATTATACTATGACTATTATCTGGTTTTGTTAGCGTGTTTTTTATGTATGCTTCTTTACACTTAATTTTGGAAATGAAAGTTATGCTGATATGAATCAGTGTAGAAGTGTCTATGTATAAACTCTTTTTCATTGGGAAATTAGCTATGTCCTTTCAATTTGTTTGTGGTACTGTAAGAATAAATGACGTCTGTACAAGGCACAATATGTGTGTTGACGTCAGTCTGCCTTGTAGTGTGTACAGCTGTTAAACAATGATAGTTGTGCACTTGTTTGTTCTTGCAAATATCCCCACTTCCAATCTGGTAAGTAAAACTGATGTCCTGGGATACTTTCTGTGAATTTGACACTGCTGGGTTTTTTTGCATGCCCTATAATAGGTACAGGTTTTCTGTAGGAACTCCTGGATGTCTCTCAGTGGTCACACACACTCTGTTTTTCTTCATGTACCCTACAAATAAGTTTACCAAGTCTAAGCAAGAAAGGTAATTGAGCGAGGAGTCAAAGATAGACTTCAAATAGAAAACAGAGTTGTAAATTAAAACATTTACTTGTTCTTCTTGTTCCAATTACTATTTTAGTGAATGTAATCCTTTTCAGAGTAAATGAAAGTATTATGAAGTATTAGATAGTGTGTTGCTTCGTGTCCTATTTGCCAAGTGTTTCTGTAACATGCAGGTATGTATTGTCTGTTGTTCTAGCACAGCATAGGTGTTTAGGACCTAAATGGTGCTGTTCTTTTAAAGACATCTTACAACTTCCACTGAAGGGTTACTGAAGGAGAGTGTTAGAGCTTAATGGCTCAGCAGACAGTAAATCAGTTAGTTAGTTCTCCTGACTGCATCTATGCTTGACCTGTATTCATTTGTCAGAGGCCTTTGTGCTTCTGTGGAGTTGCCCCCCCAGTGGTTCTTTGTGTATTTTCTTTTCGTGGTTCATGCTCTTGGTGTGCATGCAATCTCTGAATGTGAGATTAGATTCTTTATACCTGTGGAGGCATAAAGGGCTGAGAAGCCATCTTTGTTTCTTTTTATTGCTGATGACAGGAAAATGAAGTCCCTGAATTTTCACTCTGTTTCCTAGTCCTTATTGCTAATGGTAAATGGCAGGTTGTCCAATAACTAGTCATTGTACATTTACTTTAACCAAATGTTAGAGGAAAAAAATATAGAGTAGGTTTGGATCTTCTTTTTACCTAGCACACTGATTCTGGCACTTGGAGTTACTTGGAAGGGGATTAATGCTCATGCTTAGTATGCGCCACAACTCTGGTGCCTCTGTGACACTGAATAATGGACAGTGTATGAATGAAGACACCAGCTGAATCAATAGTCAAAGTTATGCTATTTTGTCAGCACATTCAAGAAGCTAAGAATGATGGTCTAGAATTGGGTCTTCTGGGCCTCATGGTTAACTGTCGCAACTTCTTCCTCCCTGTGATTCCTCTTGGTCTGTTCCCTAGCAAGACCTGGTTCCAGCCTGGACTGAGACATCTGAACTTCAGAAGTTTTACTTTTTCAGGAAGCGATACGAATTATTATATTTCCAGAAAAAAACATACAATTCTCTCTTCAGGACTCTATGAATCAAAACCAAGTATCAATATGTGCTCTTTCATCCCAGACTCCACAGCTTGTTGTGATCTAAAGTGGATCAGTGTCTCTTTAATCCATGTTAGCTTTGGGAAGACCAGTCTAGCACAGAAAAGCTTCACCTTAAGTAGTTATCTTTTATCATGTTCCACTGAATGTTCCCAGACAGCCTCCACATTTACTGGCAGAAAGTGCATAGTGCACAAGTGTTTTATTATCAGGTAACTCCAATCTGAATAAGCTTATTCTTTGCCTCTAATTGGAGAACATAGCAATTTGCTCACAGTGAAGGAAACAGAGTGCCACTTATAGCTACTTCTAGCTTTTAAAATTGGAGGAGATGCAGCTGCTTACAGGTGGTGGTCTTTATGTACAGGTGTGTACATAGGCAGCCTATATAGCCTTAGTTGGCTACGTTTTAAGTCTCATTTAAGCTTCTCTTGGGAAATTTGTATTAAATTGAACTACCTTTTTGTATTCTCTAAGGGAAGCTTAGCGAAAAAAAAAAAGCTGTTCTACATACATAAAGGCAAAAGCTTTTAGAAAATATTTTGCAGTCTTCATGAAGAAAGTTAGGTTTGGTTTGTTGCCATAGGAATTCTAGAAATGGGTCTGAGCTGTATAACAACAGCATTTTGTCATAGCCTTATGAAGTGCATGTGTTTGATTAGTGGTATTTCTCAAGTTTTTGCAGCTTTCATTGCCTGTTTGACATTCAGATGTCTTGAAATTTATAGGGTGATAATGTGGAACTTGAATCACCAGTATTTACTTGACACAAATCTTTGTGTTCCTTCAAATTGAATGCACAGAAGCTGTTCCCTTACATCAACATTAGTTGTCATCTCCTGATAGTTTTAATTTAATGTCAGCAGATCAGTTTGTTGGGAAAGTGATTGTGTTTTCACTAAATAGTGTCTTTATCAGTGTGGGAGAATCTTAGAGACTTTGGGAATTGTTGAACATCAGTGGTTCTCCACCTTTTTTCCCGTTGATGGAAATGTCAGGTTGCTTTTGGCATTTCTGTGTACATAAGGGCTGATGATCTTTATACAAGCTGTAATGAGTTGTGTGTAATAGTTGGATGCAGGAGAACTCACTGTGTGATTTTATTTTTTTTTTGGTAGTTTTTTGTTCTTATTCCGTTTGTTTTAGACATGTTTGGAGGGAGAGTGTGATTATTAGCATTAACAATTTGTTGAATGTTGTTCAACGGATGTTTGAGACTTTGGTTTAATAACAAGTAATTTTTGGTATAATAAGAAGTAGATTTTTACTCATAATTTGTTGATTTTCTATAACCATTTGACCTCAGGCAGGATTTTTGAAACTCACTGACATAATCTCTACATTGAAGTGAGATAGAACAGCTACCAAACATAGATAGCTCTATATTTATGTAAACCAGATTTTTTTTTTCCCCAGGGACAACGTGCTGTTATGGGTTATTAATGCAGTTTTTTGCACGGAAAAGGCACAATGTGTTTAAATTAGTCAGAGTCATTTTACATTTGAAATAGCAAGAATATGTCTGGATGGGAATTTTACTGCAGTAAAATTAAGCCATTTTATTAGACTATACAAAATGTGTTCATTTTTTAGGTCTCAATCAGTAGTAAATTTTAATATAAGCTGAGGTAAGCAAAACTTAAAATAAGGTGGGATCTAACCTTAACCCAGCACTTCATTAAAATTTTCGATAAGTGAAAGATAACTATAGTCCTTTAGTGACTTAACATGAAGATTCAATTAAAAGCCAAGCTCTCAGTTATGGTAAGATGCAAAATTATCAAGTGCAAACCATCATTAACATATCCTCAAGGGTAGCTAACTGGGAATTAGAGTGTATCAACAAAGCTGTGATTTTGTGCCAGTCTATTTAATTTTTAAACAGATAAGATGTTTACAAGTATTTTTATTATAGAGACTTGAGAAACTCCTAGTTATGTTTTTACCTTTGCTTTATAGAAAAAAGGACCTCAGACTTTGATAAGCAGGTACAAGAGCATGAATGCCTGCTCCTTTTATTTTGCTAGTAATTCTAGATAATTGAGCAGCTGACATGATTTTATGTGGAAAGGAAGATAAGAGCATGTCTGTATTTTATGCTAAATTTATTTTCTCAGAAAGTAACGTAGCTGGTCACATAGTCATGTGTGAAGGTGTAATTGGGTATTTCAGAGGAAACTAGTTCTCTTTTGGTTGCTTCTGTATTACTTTAACTCTGTTTTTTCTGTTCACTTAACAATCCTGTTGTTCTAGCTTTGGAGCATAGGGTTTAAAGCAAGGTCTGTTGCTTAAGTTGCTTTTGCCGTACTGTGAAGGACTGTGGAACTGAATTGTGTTAGTAGCCTGTGAATTTTACAACTCTGTGTAAACAACAATAAAAATCAAGTTCATTAAAGATATCCGAGTTACAGCAGTTTAAAAAAAGAAAAATTCAGGTCGATATTGAAAAGGAATCATGTCCGTTGTCCAAACCTGTAAAGTGAAAAGAACTTGTGACTTGCATTCCTCAGTCCAAATGAAAGTATTCTAAAGTGTATCTAAAGCTATGTTTAAAAAGAGAAGCAGAATGTAGACTTTTAGCTGGGATGTAGTTGTATGGATGTTGGATGTGTTAAAAATGTCCAAATTTATTGCAGGTTTGTATCTCTAACTTTGATTTTATTTTATTTAGATTTGGCAGATATCTCAATTGTAAGGAAGGTTTGTGATGTTTATGTGGAAATATAAATGCATGTGCTGTATGATAAACTGAAGTTTTTAAGCCCCATACAGAGAAATGGGTTAGTATGTGGCCATGTATATTTATCCTGTATCATAGCTCCTGTTTTGGACCGGGTACTATACAGAGTGCAGCACTGCTTTTAAATTCAGTTCTAAGACGGAAGAATGTTAGAGAGAAAATTCAAAACGTGTTGGCCAGACTTGCAGATGCTTGTTGATTCCCAAGGAAGTATTCCTGATCCTTTGACCCCAGAAAACTCTTTTCTGAAGTAATATGGGAAGAGATAGAGGTAAGTTTTGGGTGAAGACTGACAGTAAATTTGCTTGTTGCATGGAATCTGTTTATTGCTAATTGAGATTTATGCTCTTTTCCAAAGGCTAAATTTTCATTTAGCCTCTGCTTAAATAATACTTTTTTCCTTTAATGAGAATATTTTAATCACATTAAACTACTTCTAATATTTAAATAAATTTATTATTGTTCTGGCGTGATAATTTACTCCTAAATATAAGAGATACAACTTAGTATGAATTCTGTTTTGGGGGTGAAAAGACGTTATACAAACATGTGAGTATTGAGATTTCTTTTGCAGACTGCATGGTTACTAGATGAAAGGCAGATTCTTGTGAAGTGAGACTCCTTAGATTAAAAAATGATCCTAGGAATTGGTGGTGGCTTTGCAATGAAGATCATGATCTTTTAAACTAAAGCAGTGCATTTGGGGATAATTGAGAAAGAAAGCAGGGCTCTCTACTTTTCAACAGCAGGCTTCTGTTAATAAGTTAATTTGTTAGTTTAGAATCCTAATGTGTGGATAAGACAATATTTTCTTAACTTACTGATTTAATGTTAGTAAAAGCTTCACTTTTGTGGAAAAAAAAATAGTTTGTGCAGATGTTTTATTGTGATAGGTCTATTATCCAGCTATTAGAAGATAAATGACTGATCTTTTCCAGTTTCCTTTCCTCCAGAAAATTGAAATAAGAAGGGGAATGTCATTTGGGCTGTATGATTAGGGCAGGTGGGGTGGCCATTAATTTGAGAGAGAGGAATCTTGGCAGCATAGGCCAACTTGCCCTGTATTATAAATCAAACCTCGATGCACTTCTTGTGATGACCCAGCACTCTCAGGTTTTTGTAGCATTAATTAGAATTCATGACAAAATAGATGCAAGAAAACGTTTTGTACCCTTCATAATTTTATAGAAAATTTATTGTTATTAGAGGAACCATTTGCTTAGTGTGATTTTTTTCATTACCAGCTTGTCAACTAGCATAGATAATCTGGAGAAAATATGAACTCCATAGATTGAGTGTCACTTTTGTTGATGGTTCATGTAGTTTACCTTGGAGCACAGCTAATGGCTGAAGTTCATAGCAACAGCACAGAAAAACGAGGCAACCAGTGGAAGACAAATGAACCATGTTTATTGCTTTAATATAAAAAATACATAAATGGAAGGCAGCATTTGAATTTGATGAGCTCATTGCTAGTTTTGTTGGAGTGATTTATATTTTCTCCTTTTACAAAAAGCTGCTATTGACACAGTGAGATGGAAATTAACTGACTGTTTTTTGGAAACAGATATTTTTGGTTTTATATTCTGATTGGATCATTTTGTTTTAATTCTAAATATTTTTATGGAATGATGAGCGTTTAATAAACAAAAATTATTAGCTGTTCCTCTGATGTTTAGATGTATAGTAGGATCATATTATAGGGGAAACAGTGTCAAATGGAAAATAATCTCTTATTAAGAAAGCATTAGGAAATTTTCTCAAATCCTCTTGTTACCAATGTGTTTTCAATCTGTTTTACATTCTGACTTTTTTTGTTTTCCCCTTTCAAATGAAAAGCCTAATTTTGGAAAATGCAGTAGTGGGGAGAGGAGCATGATCTTAAGTACTATCATGACGTATGACAATTCCTGTATTAACTTGTAAATCTAGGAGCTCACCACGGGAATAAAATACTTGTTCATCCAGTGCATCTCTTGTATTTGGTAGTGTATATTCAAATTTCTATTAACATCTTTTAAGCTTTCAGAACTGACAGCATTCTTTATTGTAAACTTGAGTAGGTGACTGATGTGAATTGAGATCAGTAATCATTTAGAATATCTGTGTTTCAGTATGGTTATTTCTTTGTATCAAATTGTTGTGTTTTACAGTAACTGAACTTTTAACAATTCAGTGCAGTTCATAGAATATGTGCTCAGTTTTAAAACATCTAGTGTTACATGTATTGTTTTATGTCAGCTTTCAAGCTCTATCATATCCAAATGAAAGAGAAATACAGCAAAATGTGTATGCAGTACTAGTATCGGTAAAAGGCAAGGGTATCCACGCCTGAACTACAGTCAGACACTGGCATCTGTGTTGTCCTTCACCTATGAACCTGAAAGGATATTTTTAAATTTTAAACTGCCACTCTTCTTACAGTTGTAAGTCGATCTGTGTGTCAGTCCCTCTCTCTCCCCTCTCCTTCCCTCCCTCCTTTTCTCCCCTTATGTGTCAAACCTGTTAAGAGACCCTGTACTGTGTTGTAGTGTTGAGGAGTGGAATATCCATAATAAAGCCTACGGGACAGTGACCTAAAAAAAAGTGTGTGTGATCTAGAAGTGTCATCCGTTTCTTCTAAAACTTCGGGTCTATCACGCTGTCTTCTGCAAGTTGACCTTAACTGTAGTTCAGAGTTTTGCATTGTGATAAAATTGCTTTACTGCAAGCGAGTTCTAAAATACAACTTCTCTTCCTCTCTTCCATCCTCAGCTTATCTGGCCTGACTGAGTACCTATTTGGGACTGATTTGCCTGGAGTTAACCACTGTCTTCTGATGAGCTTTGAACCTACACCTAAGCATCAACTTGCAGCAATTTTTAGTTACAGAATAGCTTATTGCAGCACATTATTAAGAAGAAAGTTTAGTACAACAGCAACAAACGAAAGAGCTATAGTTTTTGTGATACAGCAAAAAATAGCAAATTATTTTAGCTGTAAAGTGCGTTTTATTTAACTCTATCAAATAATCAGATTTTGCTCCCTGGAATGAGTTGTATACTTGTTGGGACCAGCAGGTACCAGTATGTGGATGGGGCTGGAGACAATAAATGCAACTTCACGTTTATTCTTATTGGTAATTCACAAAATCCCCACAGAGCCTGAAACTTATTTAGCATAATAGCAAGACTATATTCTGAGCTGTTTTCTTTCAATTGTAATGTTGGGCGCATACTAATAAACCAAATGTCAGCCAAATACAGGGAGAAAAATGTAACATATGAATATCATTGTATTTAATATTTCTCCAAAAGTACCATTTCAATAAACTGCACTTCCATTTAATTGCTTACTTTAAGTCATTGGGGAAATTTTAGAGGTTGAAATGCAGATCCCCAGTGCTCAGATAGAATATGACATTAATTTGCTGCCAGAAGGCTATACTGCATGCATGCTAACTGCATACATATCAGCTGCTTCACATAAGTCTCATCATTTTAGTTATTTGACTTAACATGTACTCTGACACAAAACAAATCTTAATTAAAGCAATTAGAAGAGAAAGAACAGTAATTCCAGGCACACAATAACATGTCCTTACAATGCATGGTCAGCTTTTGAGGTTTTCCTACAGTTAAAGTAAGCTGCTACCAGAATTTTGACAGGAACTTCAATATATGTTTGTTTTCTTTATTTTTAAAAGACAATACCCTGTCAGAAGGTTTCAATAAGCTTAAGGTGATAGAATGTTGAGAAAATATTTAATTTTCTCATGAAAACAAAGCTATGTTTATAATCATAGTCAGTATGAGGATCTTTGTGTATACATGAAGATTTATTTCTTATGGAGGCAAAAAATTGTGTGAGGACATAGGAGGGCATAAATGATCCATTCCTGTAATTCTGGAACTGGTAGGGAAGCACTGAACAACATGCAGAAATTCTGCCTGTGTTCTTTGAGGGAAAGTATTAATATATCTCTGTATTGTATTGCTGATTTTTGTGCCTTTTTTTTGTAAAGTGTATTCATGAAACTCTAAATATAGAATTTCATATGACAGTTAATTTGGCCATGTCAGGAGAGAAGTTTGGATCCCAGTAGTACTGGGAGACTTACCTCGGCTCCTCTTTAGTTTGATCACGCCAGTGTTGATAAGAGAATCCCGATAGACCTTGTCAGTCATATCACTGTATTATACTTCTTGTTGTTTCCTGTTATTTCTGAGTTAATTGCAAGTTCTCTAATAATTTGTTTGGAAACTATAACTGTAAGGGAAAAAATGTATGCTTACATTGCACTGTGTCGTCAGCACTGGAAGCGAAGATTTATGTGTGTAATAGAAACTACAAATGTTTTCTTTGTCCTAATAGATTTACCCCAGTTCTATTTTAAAAAAGATGCATTTTTTTTGTTGTTTCTTTTCACTGAATGGAAACAATTTAAAATTGCTGAGAATTGCTGGTATTAATTCTGATTCTCACTTGTGGATGAACTGTAGAAGGAACACTGACCTTCTGGTTTGTATTTTGTTTTCTAGCTGGTAGCTGGGAGCGTTGTGATGGCATTTGAAGAAGTGTGTCCAGATAGAATAGATCTGATTCACAAGAATTACCGAAAGCTCTGTAACTTGTTGGTTGATGTGGAAGAGTGGGGTCAAGTTGTTATAATCCACATGTTAACTCGATATGCACGTACACAGTTTGTAAGCCCATGGAAGGTAAGTTTGTGACTTTTTAAATAACTGTTGTGTGCTTGCATTCTGAATTACTTCAATTGTTGGGTATACTTAGTCTTTCAAGATGCATTTTTATGCAGACTTTAATAAAAATAGAAGTCAAATGTGTAAGTCTTAGCTCTCTGAGCTCTCTAACACGAGGCAGCTACCCTTCTTCAGAGCATGAGCGTTCTCCTTCCAGGCTATGTAACCTGTTACCTTGGGCATATCCCATGGGCAGCAGGGAGAGTCCTGGTAGTTCTTTGAGTGACATGGCTCTTTGCTCTAGGAGACTTTATGTGAGTCAGAGCTAGAATGGTTTTCCATTATCTCCTGAAACTGGATAGAATCTACGTTCTCTGTAGATACAAATACCGAGTGTCACAGCATGATGAACATCATGTTATTTGTCTAGGCTTTGTTAATGTGCCAAGAGACTGTGTGGAGACCTGAATATGTTTTTGAGATGTGGACTGCAAAAAACTTTGTGGTATTTTCATTTATATAATGTAAATATGCATATACTCTTACTTAAAATTTATAAAAAGGGATATTCAAGATACAAATCCGATCACCTCTAGCAACAAAAAAGTAGACAGCTCAAGAAATTGATGCTGTTAATGTTGGTTTCAATAGGGATTTTACTCTGAATAGCAATTTGAATTAAAAGACAGAATAATTCTGGAAAGAACTGTATAAAATTGCTCCACAGCTCTGGTTGTTTATTACTGGCTTGGGGGTGTTGCTAATGTTCAGGTTTTATCGTTTAATTTGAAACTAATTCATGTTTACAGAAGTATATATTCATATTCATTGATACATATACTGTTTTACATCAGTAGTTGAAGATGGACTTTGTACAGTTGCATGAAAAGATGTGAAAAGTGTCCCTATTTGTAACGAATATAAGGTGATCCCAGAACCTTACAGAAAGTTTCATCATTTGATTTTTTTTTTTTTTTAATTTCTCTATATTTCTGTAGACTGAAGTAGTTCTGCTGTAGCTCAGCTAATGTGTCTTAACACTTCTGTTCAGGCAGTGTTATTTCAGTGCAGATTATGGTGGTTCGTAATTAGCATATTAACAGGTTTTTTTGAGATTTTTTTTTTTCATCATTGGAATACAGAATTACACCAACTATAACCGAGTTCTTTGAAACTGTATTCTGATACCCTTTGCCTGGGAATCAGACTGAAATGCAGTGGCATTCTATGTTAATATATGTATAATTTATTATATGAAAATAATTATAAGGAGATGTATCTGGACAAAAAGCTAATTTCTCTCTGATTTAGTTTACAGTTACATTCACTTCTTAGATAAGCAGGGGCTGTAATGATTAGAAAACTAGAAACATAGCAAAAATATCTGAAGGAGAATTGTCATTTTGCACGACCAGTTGGGTTCTGGAGCTCCCTTTTCCATTTGAGATGAAAATTACATTGCTTGTAAGAACACATTTTTCCAAAAAATTGTTTAAAATAAGGGAAGTATTTTTAGGTAATGAGACGCTTAAGTAATATGTTTTCCTAATGTCCTTGAAGCAGAGTATTTATTACACATTGCTTTTTGAAAGAAAGTAACTTGCATTCTTCTCTCTGACCTTTTGAAAGAGTCAAAATTGATAATTTGCTTTATGTAAAGCTGCAGTTTCACAATTAGTTTACACCAGTTTTAGTCTGTGATTGGATAAAGCAAGAGTAGAAGAGGAGGATGACCTCCTGTCTTGGACTGAGAGATTGGAGGTCTTGATGGAATTAGGTTTCTGTAAGACTCTAATGTACTTTTTTCACTGAAACTGGATGGATGACAGTTGTTGCTGTGGCTTTTGCTCTAGGAGTGTAAAAGGTTTGTGTAACAATACTGCCTGTGTCAACCTAAAATTGGTAATCAGTGGTGTAGTATTAATAACACTTTGTTTCCACTTTCATGAGCTTCAGTGCAAAATTTAGTTTGTCTTACCTACTCGGCAATTAAATTAGCAGAAATTTTTTCTGGGGCTAGTTGAAACGCGTGCCTTTGTCAATAGGTTCTTAAATGAACTCATCATACAACAGGGCATCTTGTGCAGCAGAAGAGATTTTTAATTTAGTTTATTTGCATCATTATGGATCAGTATTTAGGCTGTTTATATGTAAATGTATGATTTGAGGAACAATTAAGTGTTGACAAAGTAGATTGCAGTCTTATCAATTGCAGTGTGTTTTCCATAATTTTTCTAACTGACATCTTTGATGATAAATAGTGGATGCCAAGTCAAAGCCGATTATACAGTGCACTAGGAATTCATGGTGCTGTCAGGGAGAAGACCGATTGACTTTAAATTTACATATTAATGAGAAGATTTGTTAAGAGGGTTCTTGACTATAGAAAATAACAGCATATTTATAGGGCACGACACTTTATAAATAAAGCTGATGTAGGAAAATGGAAATTAAACCTATCAGATTAATAAATTCCAGGCTACTAAAATGCATATTTGCATTTTTGTTCACTAAAATTTGCCTTACTTTTTGAGAAATGTGTGCTGCTTTTGTTCAAGTTAATTCCCAGCAAGTAATGGTGTAATGTTTTGAATTGATTTCTTGTGTGTTTAGAAACCTAACGAAAAATTTAGAATACTCGCCAGCTACGGAGAAAAATCCTTTTTTGACCAATATGTTTAAAATTGTTGCAAATCTTTAATCGAAATACCCATTAACCAAGAATACTCAGCTTTTTATTCCTATTTTTAGCTTCTCTGAAGGGTGGAATTTTTAATTCTGATCATGAATGCTATGAGGAAGAATGTCCTTGGTTTATCCTATTTGTCTTGAAATACTTAGAGGGTGTTTTTGAAGTACTTACGCGTGAACAGCAGTTTCGGAATGACCTTTTTTCCATATGAATTGTGTTCAGCTTTAATATGTATTAACTGGAATGAGAGCAAGACAGTTGTATTCTGGAGTGAAAATATCTGCTTGGGACTAACTGGAAAGAAAATTTCAACAATTTTTCTGGGGAGCGATGTATTTGATGTCAGATAACACTGTAATGCATCCCAGCTTAAATGTTTTGCCCTGCCGTTGTTGCAGGAGTTGTCAGGACTGCCGAGTTGTTTGCAGGCAGCTCGTGAACCATTACAGCTTGCAGCCTAATGCATGAAGATGTTTAAAATAAAGTTGCTGTTGGATTCTGTGAATATGTTGAGTTGCAGTCTAGCAGTTCAGGAACTGATTTTCAAGCCATTCCTGTTTCTGCAAGGAGAGGAGGAGCGCAGGAGGTAGTGACTGCTTCAGCTGTCCTGGTGTATGGATTCACCACCAAATGTGTATGCTGTCTTGGAGGGTGTGTTTTAAAAAGAGCTGACTTGGTCAGAAGTTTTGACAGTCATTGTAGAGAGCAATTTGAAGGTGGGAGCTGTAGACTTGCAAAAATCCAGTGACTCTAGGGGCTGCTCGGCTTCATTTCAGAAAACTGCAGGTTACAGAAAGAAACTCTCTTGGTGTTCAGTTAAGACTGGAAAAAAACAGTGAATTCAAATTGATCATGGGCTTCAGTGATAGCAAAGTTATTTATAAATAAGTACTTACCAGAAACATGTCTCAACTTTTACACTTTTGTTTATTGAAATATTGCTCAATTTGAAGTGCTCAGAATTGGGGGTGGGGGGAGGGGGAGAAGACGGGGGACGACAATGATGACACATGACAGAAATTAGGCCTGAAGAAAATTATCTGCAACAATAAGGAAGCAAGTCTTTGTATGTATATACCTAGACCAGTTTATCATGTAACTTGTATATATGCCGGAAGTTAAGCTAAGAACAATGTTGTGCCTGAAAAATGCCTTAATATTAAATTTCACTCAAGCTTCAGCAGGTGTGTTAATACCTTTCTGTAGTTTTGGTATCAAGCTCGCTATATTTACTAATTGGAAGCCCTTTATATAGAAAGCTTTTTTTAATTGTGTATAAAATCTTCCCAAACGAGTAGAATTTTATTGTGGGTTCCTTATCCCCATTATAATTTAGCTTTTCTAAAGAAATGTGAAAATGTTTTGGTGAGTATGAAACTTGTAACCCTAGAGGCTGTTGATACCACAAGGTCAGCTGGCTTGGAAGGTGAATCCTTTTACAGAATGATGTCTCAACATTACGCTTGATAGCTGTTTACAGGGATGTTACAACATCATAGCTGGTAAAGTGCTAAGAGTACTGAGAAGATTCTGGAGGATTTTGTGCACTGGCTTTCTGGTTTATTGGAACTGGACTGAGACTAATGCTAGTGTTTTAAAGCCAAAGAACAGATACCGTTGATTATCTTGCCCAATGTGAATCCTATTCTTGCAGCTCTGAACTATTGTCACATGCTGATGCAGTCTGTGTCTTTCTTGTCTCTCTTGGTATTTTGTATTAATAGACACTTAAGACAATATTGGCCATTGAATTATAGAAAGTCTGGTAAGAATTTTCAATGGTGTCCACATTGGAAACCTTTTTTCAGGTTGTATCATTTCCTGGCATATGAAAAATAGATTGGTGTTCGACACCATGTTACTGTTAAGCAATGTGAATGCTATAGACTGAGGGTTAGAATCAGCAAATATTGTTCACACTGTAACCCAAATATTTCTTCAGTTTGTCACGACTACTATTTCCATTAACACTCACTTCAGTTTCTGTTAATTGAAAGCATGTTTGTCTCTTTAAATAAATAAACTTTAAAAACCCACAAATATAATTGTGTGCACGGAACCATGAAATCTCATTTGACGGGAGCATGATAGCTTTTATCTAAAATTTAAAATTAAAGTACCAGTTTCCATTATAATTTATTGGAATTATATAATATCTTTTATATAACCGTATTAATATATTACATTTTCAGTATAATTCCAGCAAACTCATTTGAGTGGAATTGTAATCTGAAAAACCATACTTAGAAGAAGGCACTGTAGGAGTCCCAAGTCTGTTTTGGTGGCTTCAGATCTGTGTAGTTCTACAAACCCAACCAAAACCTTAGTTTTTCTTTCTGACCTCTCTATCTCAATAGTAATGAATGGACTGCGGTTATAATTGAAGTAAATTATAATATTCAAACATACCAGAGTAGTATCATGATGATCTTGCAATCTGTATTGGTTCTTCATTCCATTGTGGTTCACTTGACTGAAAATGTGCATGTACCTTTTGGTCTGTGTCAGACAACAAATCTGGGCCCTGGTGGAGTGATAGAATGCGATGTTTGGTAGTGTGATAAGTTTGTATGAATATTTTATATAAACAATATGGGCTAGATATTATTATTTATATATCACACAACCTAATCATTGCATTCTGTATTTGCTGACTTTTGGACTGAAAGTATTCAGTCTATTTTGACTGAATTTTGAAGGGAGTAATGGACGTATACCTTCTGGTCCACTGCGCATTTCTTCAGGAAGCCTCCTTGCAAATTCTTTCCTGGCAGAATACAGGTTGTACCCCAGACCACTACTTCATTGCCAGAATATTTTCATATTCTATGTGCAGTAGAAGGGAGAAATTAAGTTTTTAAAATTCTCATTTGTTTTTCAATAACTTTGTTCGTGAAAGCTGTAAATGCATTGTGCCTGAGACCACACAGAACGTGCTGTTCTGGTTTGGTGACTGCAAAGTCACCTCCTGCTTTCTGTCCATTCAGGAACAGCTACAGTTTGTACCCATTACTATAACATGCTGTGATCCAATTTGTTTCTCACCTGTCTTGTAATCCCCAGCCTGTTTCTTTCCAATGACGCTGCACACAAGTGTGAGCAGGAGTTTGTTAGGTGCTGGAAACTGGTTTTCCTTCAATGGAACAATTAAAGATCCAGTAGCTGTTTTTAAATAGGAAAACCTTTCACCTTTTAACATTTAGAGAAACTGTGATACAATTCGTTTGAGGGTCTAGTGTTGTTCTGAATGCCACAGGATGCCCTGCCTTGTCTTCAGTTGTTATGGATCTCTTGTAGGCTCCATACCTTCAGGATCTGCCAGACCCATGCCCGTATTTCTCATTCTTGAGGGAGTATAAAATGGCACTATATACTTGTGCTTAGGTACTTTAAATACTCCCATACTTTCCGATGGCCGTCAGAGGATCTCATTAGATCATTACTAGGTCCCATTAGACCATTCACAGTAGCACAAGTCTTTATCACACAACTGGTTATAGTGGCAATCTACCTAAGAAAGAGTGAGTATACTTTGATGGCTGGTTAGTACTTGAAAGGAAGCTGTTATTTATGGAGTGGATGATCTGGTCCCTTTGTTCTTTGACTCTTCAACTCTTTTTGACTAAATAAGACAAAAGTTATAACTCACTCTCATTCATTTGGTACTTGAAGATATCTGTGGCAAACTTGACTTTGTGCCTTCTAAGGCTTTTCTCCAACCAGGCTGCAGATTATGTTGGTTACACTTCCGTTTCTCAAATATTTACCATGTAATATTGTGCCATTTTTTAGACCACTATCAGTTCTTCATGTCAAGCTCTACCTGTACTGACGTGTTAGTATCTTATTCAAGGAATTCCTATTGTAGAGAGGATGGATCCTTCTGCCAGCACGACATTATTAGCAAGTGTGATTAGTTGAGGCCTGCTCATCTGTCAGAAACGTGTCACAGCTCATCTCCTTGTTTTTTTGAGCAGTCTTGAGGACAATTTTTGATTTGCTCAGATATACTAAAGATAGGTCTATTTTAGTGTTCTGAGACCCATCTGTGAAGCATGCAGAAGGATTTCAGTACGTATCTTCACACATGACATCAAAATTTCAGATCTGTCTTGGATACTTCATTAATTCTTCAAGTAGGAAACTGTTCTGAACATTTTCTACCATTTCCCCTTTCCAAGCATACTGGTCATGATACAGCAAGTGGACTGCTGATCTAGGTTGGTGAAGGCAGTTTTGGTATTGCAGTCAGATTCACCGATTAGTGAATAGTCCCAAAACTCTTTGTACCTTCAAAATTTAACTTATCGAAAACTCTTTCGAGAGCAGTTCTTAGAAGTATTAGAAAGGGCTCTGGAAGACAGCTAAAGTCTTATCTGCCAAAGATTCAACTGCAGGAATCAAAAGAGCTGTGAATGTATTTCCATATCAATCAGAGGAGAGAAACTGAAGTCTATAGCTTTAAAATCAGTTATACCTAGCCTAGGAATACAGATACTTGAATCACTTTTGAGTACCAGATTGGGTTAGGACTGGTAGAGTGGGCAAATAGTATGTGTTCATGCTTCGGATTTCAGTGAAGTTTTACTTTAACTCTGAGATTGTGGATGTTTTTGGAGGTAATTGTAGCATTCACATAATGTGCTTTACCCTAAATGGAAGGCACATTCTCAACACTAATGCCATATTAAATGCAATTCCAAGCAAGATCTAAGTTAAGTGTTAGCTCATTTACTTAGTGACTTTAAAAACAAGCTAATGGAACTTGTTATCTGGCAGTTTCTTCATTTAAGCTGTTAATACTTTATGAAGATGTCCCTAAACTCTGTGTCTGGAACAACGTAAAAAGGAATTATGCATGTTCTTTAACACTAAAATACTCACTTCTATACTGGATTGAATAAATTGCAGAAGACGGGGAATGTACAGAGTCCATTTGCAATTCCTAGCCTAGAATACTAGTGGCGCTCTCGGTTTTTAATCACTTCATTCTCTGAGGTTTCTGAACTTTTTAGTGATTTCACAATTTAGAAAAGCTATTAGCTGCACAATTAAATCATGTGCTACTACAAACTGTTAAGTTTACTTAATGCAGTTTAACTAAGGACTGCCACTGAAAGGGAATGCCTCTGTTCTGTCCTCCCACCACCTACTGCTTTTGAAAATTCAGCAGTTCTAGTGATCCTATGACCTCACAGTGAGCCATATTGTTTTACTGATCCTAGTGAAAATGAAACATGCTTTTAAAAAACAAACAAATAAAACAACAAAAACCTCGTAATGACATGGTTTGTCTTAAATCGACTATGAAATTGTATCTAAAGTGATTGAAAGGACAAGAGAAAACATGAGAACATTTGAATCTACTCCCTGAACTCTCATTCTGTCTGTCACCTGTTAAAAAAGGTTATCAGAGTATTTTGTGTTTTTTTGATAGAGCTGCTTGTATGTACTTGTTATTATCACTTTGAGCTCTAACTAGAAATCTGGGAAAGTAAAATTTGAGTGCTGCTAATATCTGGCATTTCTTCAAGGACGTGTGAAGAAATGCCAGCTTAGTGCAGGTGCAGTATAGATACTGAGGACTGGAGAGTAATGTGCAGGAAATTATCTGTGGAAGCTGGCAGTTTCAATTCAACATTAATAGTTAAAATAGGAATACTTTAATCTCCCACAGGTAAGAATCTTATTTTTGATTCTGTGCTGTCAGTAAAAATACTAGAGTGTTAGCAGTGCTGCTTTCTCCGTTATACCCCATTCATACTTTCTTTCATGGTTGAAGTGCACGATGTAGACCTAGTGTAAGGGGTGTGCTCTTCTGGTTGCGGTTCTTGTCCTGAACACTACTAGCACTGTTGCTGAGCTTGGAGGCTCTTGCTTAGACCTCTGCACAAGGTTTTCCCCCTTCTTTACAATACCAGGAGGCTTCAGTTGTGCTTGCCGCCTTGAAGCTAGCTCTGTGCCACATCAGAGGAGAATTAATAGTTGTCTCCAGTCTCTTCCTTCTGTATAAGCTTTAATACTTGTACAGGAGCAAGGTGCAGGAGCAGGCTGTCCCTGTGTGCTGAAAGATGAGCCAGTGGGGAAGACCAGCCAGGCTGAACAGAGAGCTTTGGCTGGAACTCAGGAGAAGAAAAAAAAAAAAAAAAAAAAGGA
>Ga0065711_1036439_pt1 | contig 20983 bp, 13 predicted proteins | sample Hoacrofraction12_FD_59098 | JGI IMG/M metagenome (GOLD analysis project Ga0065711, IMG submission 59098) | Hoatzin crop microbial communities from Cojedes, Venezuela - Epithelial fraction 12 v2 (version 2) | ecosystem: Host-associated > Birds > Digestive system > Esophagus > Crop | place...
GGGGTAATGGTTTTAAACTAAAACAGGGTAGGTTTAGGCTGGATGTAAGGAAGAAATTCTTTACAATGAGGGTTGTGAAACACTGGAACGGGTTGCCCAGAGAGGTAGTGAAGGCCCCAACCCTGGAAACATTCAAGACCAGGTTGGACAGGGCTCTGAGCAACCTGATCTAGTTAGTGGTGTCCCTGCTTGCTGCAGGGGGATTGGACTAGATGACCTCTAGGGGTCCCTTCCAACCCGAAACTTTCTATGATACTATGATTCATCAGACAGGTAGAAAGTTTAAGCTCTGGAAACTGTATTGCATTGTACTGTTTAGCATCTAGAGCCTGGTTCAGGGTCCTGGACCCAACCATCCTGGGTTCTGTGCCAAGGCTGCAGATAGCCCCTCCTGCAGAAAGTATCAGTATCAGTGCAGGTATTCAACATCAGAAAGGCATATATAGATGGGGGAGAGTACAGAACAGCAAGTCCATTGGTCAACATAGGTCAGCCAGTGATCTCAGCACAACAGAAATCCAAACACTACAAAAGGGGGTTTTAGAGGACTCCACGGCAAAAAAATTTCTAAGGAAGGATTTGGAGAAGACAGGACAGCTTTGCGGGCAGTGCAGCAAGTGGAGAATGTATATGGGTGAAGGCATCAAGGTGCCTGTTTAAAAGCCTCTCAGGCAGGATGGTGGGCTGAATGGCATGTTCAGCAGAACCTGAGAGCCAGTGGAAGCAGCAGTCTTGTGTCTCATGCTGGGGAGAAAAAGCAGCTAATGAAAAGGTGTAAGAAAGTTAAATAGCTAACCAGTTACAGCAGCAATGGTCTGGACAAAAATAAGTAAGGCAAAGTAGTGGTTTTTAAGGTTGGAGAAATGTTTTGGTAGTAATTGACATGCGAGAGTTTTATTTGCATGGGTGGGTACAAAAGGCTGAGTTTTGAGTGTTATGCAGACTGAATATGCAAAGTCAGAGCATTCCAGAGCTTGAATACACAAGTCTGGTGAGAATCCCAAATTAAAAATACATACAAAAGATTTTCACCCATCCCTGTTATTGTTATTGTTGTTGTTGCTGTTTTTATTATTATTACTATTTCACCAGTTCAAATGGTTACATGTATTCTCCATCTGTCAGGCAGCTGCTGCAGAGCAGGGATCCTCTGTGTATATACAGCTACTTTGGTGACCCAAGTAATTATAGCAGTACTTCATAGTTTTTTTCATCCTTAGGCACCACAGAGATGACATCCCTGAGACAGCAGGACACTGGTTTGGTCTGCAACTGTGGATCATCACCAGATTTTTTCCTGCTCCTGTCACCACCCTGTAAAAATTAATGTGAGTGGAATGTGAAGCACAGTTTTTGTCTGAGACTCTTCACTTCTGTTGCTTGCAAAGGAAGATGAACAAATCCCACGTGGTCCCTGCACTTGAGGTAGAGCATGCAAGCCTGGCAGGTGAGAAATAAGGGGCAAGTCACTGCGCGTCGAGCCACAGTGGATGGGTCACTAGCAAACTGAGCACACAACTCCACAGCGGACCTCTCCAGGCACTTCTGAGAGGAGAGCCATACTTCAACAGGGCAAGGCTGAGCCGTGGTCAGGGACATCTCTTTGTCAAGAAGTGCATGTTTCTTGCTTTCATACCAGCTAGCAGCAGAACACAATGTAAGTGCTACCATTGTCCTAGCATGTGTGGAATCCTTTGTGTCAAGTAGCACTCAACCTCAGAAGGCAACGCTCAGACACAGTTAAGTCCATGCTACTCATTCCACTTCACATACAGTAGCTCAGCACTATTACGTGAGGCCCCTTAGCTTAGCAGAAACCCCAGCAGTACTCTACGCTTTTGAAAGGACATACACAGCAAGCTCCTGAAAGGTTCTCCATTCTTTGCACTCCACTTACTAGGAGCAACAGCTCACAGACCTTCGCAGATTTATGATCCACAATTCACTTCACTACAATCACTGTTAGAAATATTAAAGAGCTAGATCTAGCTAGCTGTTTATACAGCGACATCTGAGCACCTTCCAAATCACTGAAAAACCTCAAGGGTGACTCATTTTGTCACTGGAACAAAAGGATGGAATTTCAAAGCACCTGACCATGCAAATCTGCACCTCTGCATACCCGACCAGGGCTGCAAAGGGTAATGTGTGCCTCTGGCCATATTCTTGGGGGGACACAAAGGGAAGTAAATCCTTCAGTCAATGGAGACCTGCTGATTTATGCCAGTGGAAGAACCAATGCTTTGGGCGAACTTCAAACATGTTTTAGTCACACATTACAGTTCATCAGGAAATTTCTCTTGCAAAGACACTGAAAGATGCATGTGTGTGCATGTGTGAAGCTGGCAAAGTCTTTTTTTTTTCTGCCACTGGGTGGGAACATCTTTATCCAGGCTGCTTATGGACTGTATGCCAGTTTTTTAAACACTAGCTCTTCCCCCACCTTCTAGTTCCATGCTCTGGTGTCTCCAACTTTCCGTGTTCATGACCTGTACTAAGCCTACACTTGCTGGGCCCTCATCTTTCTCATTTTTCCTTGCCCAATGAATCTTCTTAAAATTGTGCCCTGCACCACCTACATGCCACATCTCTGTTACACAGCACTTGTCCAGGCAATTGTTCAGGCACCACTGAACATGGTCAGGAACAAAAACTTAGTGCCACAGCTGGCCTCATCAGAGGTCAGCAGCTCCACTGTCAATGCCAGAGGTTGGGAAATATCATTTAGGAGGTGTCCTTCAATTTCATTATTTTTTCTCTTTTTGCAAAACCCTTTTAATAATACTCAGGCTTTTACTGTATTTGTTCAGTCTTCCTGGAGATAATTTGAGAGAACTCGTAATCTTCATTTTCGACAGCTAAAGATGTACTAGAGAAGGCAAGATCTGAGCAGTATGGGTGAGGAAGGAGATGCTGACAGAACTTCTGGGGTTTTTCTCAGTCTCCTTCACTGAAAGGAACAGGCCACAGACATGCAGTTGAGCAAGATAGATGTCATTGTAAGGGAGCATTACAGTTTTGGGCACTGTGTGATCCTCAGCCTTTCCCGAACTAAGGAAAGCTCTGAGTAGCAAGAAAGAACACTGAAGAAGAGCAAGTCCACTGGCAGTTGAAAACTCTGTGTATCTGTGTTGTATCTGTGGCAAGGCACAGAGAGACCAAAAGACTCCAGTTTTCAGGCAGGAGCTGGTGGAAGGAGGCAATAGGGAAAGGAGACAACTATTGTGGGATGATTACATGTCCGAAGGCATGACTTGACTCCCTGACACATTAATATTTTTCAGCAGGATAGTGTGAAGTGCATGCACTTCTTCAGGATCGTCACAGTTCATGTGAGTCCTTGGCATTTCTCCTGGGCTTCAGAAGGTGAGAAACCAAGCCTAGTGAAGTCATGGAAAAATACCAGGGAAACGTTGCCTGACATGCTCTTCTTTTGCTCAGCCTAAGCTGTTTCTGTAGTCCTGACCTCATCCTTTTCTCCAGTGTACAGCCTGGATCCAGTGATGGTCACAGAAGCTCGTCATTTCAGTTGCTTGCCACTTTACCAAGCTTCAGAGAAGTTTTCAGTATGAAAGCACTGATTCCCTGCCTCCTCTGCTGCTCTGGCTGAGATGTCATCAACCTTTAAAGCCCCCTTCTTCCTGCACCTCTGCTCCAGGTCCACAGAGACGAGATTATACAGCTTTATTCCCTCTTGTTTGCTCTTCTCCTGTTAGATGCCCCGCCCTCTGCACTACCTTTAACAGAAATTGGAGAACATGGATTCTTACTGCACAGTATCCATTTCACTTTAATTAAGTCTCCAGTTGCAAAAAGGTATCATGTGTCCCCTGCTTCAAGACAGGGAGATTTGTGGGACTCAGCGAAACAGGAATGCGCAAAACCAAACAGGGTTCTGCTTAGATCAGACTATATGCTCCTCTGGCGCGGAGGCTTCGTGGTGCAGGCTGCAGCGTCTGCAGGGGGGCTTCACTGAGGGGAGGCACAGAATTTTGGGTCACGTTTGTCAGAGGCGCAAGGCAAGACATGATAAGACCCTGCCAGCCTGCGGTGCCCCTCCCCAGCGCTCCCAACGGAGGTGACTGGTGGCCTCTGAGGCCATGCCCACGGCAGGCAATGGGAAGGAGAAACCAGAGTCCCCAGCCAAACCGAAAGAGGATGCCAAATCCCAGGGCAATACCAGCTCCAGCTCTGCTGGAGGTCTAAGCAGATGGCTCTCCCCAGCCAAGGGCCCTGCTGTCCCAGGCGGCTGGTGCGCAGGCAGGGGTGATGTGCCACACATCCACAGAGCGAATCCGTGGGGCTGCTCTTAATCCTCTGCCACCCTGAGATGCAGCTTCAGCTCCTCACATGCACTGGCAAACAGCCAGAGCCAGGCAAAAGGTGACTGGGTCCCTCCCAAAAAGGAGAAAGGAAACAGTGTCTTTCAATAAAAATTAAAATCTTCCTTTTCAAATTGAACTTTTAGCAGTGTATTGCCCCTAAACAAGGCCATCCCTTTCAGGACTTCAAACAACTGAAACCAGTTGTTTTGATTCACAAGGAGATTCCAGACAGAGCAATGCTCTTGCATAGCAGGTTTTTCCTTCTTTGAATCAGCACCTGCCAGCAGAAAACCTTGCCTTTGGAAAGTTTCCAACCATCTCTGCTTTGGAGACAGTGCTTAGGGCAAATCACATTGCCACATCAACACTGAATCATAGTTCAGGTGGAGATAGAAATCTAGAGGATTTCCAGAGCAAGTTGTTTCACCACACCCTTCACCCGGAATCTTTTTTCCACTTCCAGTTCTCGCAAACAGCAATGAGCATTGTTACAAGTGTTTAAATTGTTGCTTTCTGCCAAATTAGCATGATCATTCTCATCACCACAGGGGCTTCTAGGCAACGCTAGTTACTTGCAAGAAACTATTTTTGAAGCACAGAAAGCAACCAAGATAAATGGTTACATTTAACTATATTTCCAGTGAAAAATTGTACTCCAACAAACAAGTTTAAGTTGTAAAGTCTGAAAAAACTCCAGAATTTCAGATACTTCCAAGATCTATAAAAGCAAGTTGCTCTGAGCACGTATTTTGTTGCTCTTTGCTGTTTCAGACATCATTCCACGGTTGCTGTTGTATCAGAAGGTAGGTAGTGAGAAGTAAGCAAAGAACCACTTAAAATACCAGCCCATGTCATGAACCAGGTTTACATAGACCATACCATGTGAGTAACTGAGACAATGCACATCTGCCAGAACCATGGCAGCTGCTGAGGGCAGCTTTGTGGTCTGACATTAAGCACATCCAGGTAAATCATTGGTTTTATATGCATTTTCCTGTGGGCACAAGTACTAGCACAAACATATAAGGAATTTTTAATTTTTATAGCTTTGTGGAGAAAGTATTGACAGCTCCATTTCACCAGTGACTGCTCCTGGAAGAGGAAGAAAACTAGTGGAGTCTCTCTCAAACTCTCTGAAGTGGGTTAAATGAAGACATTCCTTCAAAAACATTAAATCTACCATAATAATACAGGGAACCACACAACCCCTTAGCCTTCCAGAACCTCTTCCAAATTAGCTTTTCCAAACTTTTCTAAAAACTTCTACTAGCTTTCAACAACAATAACAGGAGCCTAAACACTGTAAAAAAAAAGTGGTTTTTCCACGCTGAAAAGTTTAAGGAAAAAAAAAAGACAGGAACGAGACAGAAGGAGGAAAGTGCTGGAACACCAAGGCTCTCCCTGTTTCTCTAGGGACAGCTACTCCTGCTCAGTTTAAGAGCCTCGTGGCTTCAGCAAAGCTTCAGATCAAGCCCTGAACTTTGTCAGACAGGTTTTTGGTTGGTGTCAGTCCATGCTGCTTTGTTAAGTCTTCATCGCCCTTTAGGAGAAAGCCCTCTCCCTGCTTTGTGCTGGATGTCTTCCTACAGCTTCCTGCAAGCTGGAGCAGCATAGCCCTGAGCCTCTGCTGAAACACACAGTGCTGCCAAAGGGACTGAGTTTCCTAAGTCGTGTTAAAATCAATGTCTTGATATCCTCCAGGCTGACTGGAAAGTTTTGGCCAAGCTTTGTCAGTAAGGCAGGATGAAATATACCGTCTTGTAGTGGAAATATTAATTAGTTACTGTTTCTGAAGTGTATTGAACACGAAAATCTTTCATGTTGTTGCGTTTTTGTCTCTTCTTATCTGCAATATGGGCTTTCTGGACCCCCCTGTCTACTCCAACCAATATTTTACATGAACCTGGAGTGCAAAGCCTGCACTGACATCTTAGAGGGCGAGCCAAGTGACTATCATTCAAATATTTATTTCATGAGAAGTTAGAACATTTTGCACTTTCCTCCACAACTCTTTCAAAAGCAGCTCATTTCTTCTTGCTGGAGAAGTGCCCATTGTTCATTTGACGCTAAAGATAGGGCTTTGCTGCTCTCTTTTAAGTCAGCGATTGGAGGGTGGAGAGCAAAGAGGGAGTTAAGCTTTATTATGCTGCCTTGTCAAAAGGATACATTATGCAAAAGGAATGATGTGGAACAAAAAATTGCTTTCTTTTCCACACGCTTTCTCTCACTGGCATACAGATTTCAAATGGTCTTCTTCCTTCGTTTTGCCCGGTAGACTGGATTTCATATGGCTGTGTCAATTAAATGACAGGCACTTTGCGCACCTTGCTGCCTCGGTCGTTTAGGAAGCAGCAATCAGTTTCCTGTTGCCCTCAGAGTTTCCAAATTAATGGGGCAGGAGGGTGGTGCTGTTTGTCTGGTTTTAAATCTGTATTAAATGTGCATTTGATCTCTTTAGTGTTGGAGGAGCCTGTAGTCTGGAATGAACAATATTCCCTCAGAGTGAAGACAGGCAGAGTTTTACATCCACAGAAGGGTAAGTGGGGCACAGAGGCACTAAGTGATTTGCCTGAGGTCACGCCAAGATTGCACGGAGAAGCAGGGACTCAGATTTACAGCTTCCCTACCTTTAAACTGGAGGCAAACACAGAGGGACCGTGTGATCTACCAAGAGGAAAGAGGACAGCCAGATGCTTTTCTCTGTGGCTTCACAGGATAAACCAGAAAACAGAGTGATGCCCCTCCTGATTTGTTTTTCTAGCAATGTGTTCCTACCTCCCAGCTGCTCGCCTCACTGCACCATGTTGTGCAGCAGGATCATTTTATGGCCAATAGAGTATTTCTTCTCATGTGTTTATCATCCCTGAAAGTGGAATCCCTCACGGCTGAACGTAGAGCTACGGTGCGCAGTGGGAAATGTGTGGCAGACTCCCGGCAAATTCCAGCATTGAAAGTGATTAGCTTCCCTGTACCTCTGAGGAATAGTACCAGGAAATTGCTAACACTGTAAATTGTCTCAAATATGCACTTGCTAAAGCCTTTAAAGAGCAATTACTGTATGTTAACTGAACACCAATCAACTGTAAAAACAGGAGTTATGTGGGTTTAATAGGTATATAAAGGAGAAAATCTCACCACCCTGCAATTAATTCTAAATCACATCAAAAGTGTAACTTGTACACTTATTGCTTATTAATACATAAAACATGTACAGCATGTTAAAACATTTAATTAGCACTTACATAACAGGCTAAAAGTTAAGTATCAAATTATCACCAAAATGCTGTTGAGCTCTTCATTAACCATGTGAAACAACCCCCAACATGCAGTGCTCAGGTCGTTCCAGCAATTAGGTGCTTTCAGCTACCATTCAGTGATTTTGTATCAGCTGTGTCCCATGATCTGTCAGGAACAATGATATATTGTCCAGTTTCACTGGATGCAGCATCGCCTTTCTTACAATACAGGACGTTCCTGAGAAAGCCAGAAGACAAAGAACGGACAGCAGGATCAGATGTTCCTGGGCAAAGTTTTCAAGTCTCGTCTCCATGAAGCTGTGTTTAAAAATATGGCCAGTAAAAGACAGGATAATAGCAATTCACAATGTGGAGAACTTCATTAGTAGCTATAAGCACATCAGGAGAGAGAGGAGAGTAAATCTGCAGTGAAGGTCCGCATGTGGAAGAGGAGAAGATTAGTGGTAAATGACAGCAACAGGCGGGCTTGTGGCAGAGGCCAGGGAAAAGGGGAGCTGAAACCAGAGAGCCTGTGGCCTCCAGCATTGCCAGGAGGAGAGCGAGTGACTACATACTGCAAAAGGAGTTTGAAAAAGTAGAAAAAAGGAGGTGGGGGCGGCCACCTTAGACTTGACTTGCAGTCAAGATGGATGCTTACTAGGAATCCCAGAGGGAAGGAAAATAATAGTCGATATATGCCATTGGGAACTTCATCCAATCATGCAGACTGTTGACAGAAGGAAACCACAACGTAGAATTACCCTTTGTTTAGTCTAAATCAGCTGCCAGTATGCACATACACCACATGAAAGGCGAAACCTGAACACGTTCCCAGAATGTCTTCCTGAAAAAGCCATCTGCTGCCCAAGCTAATGTTTCCATCCTCCCCATCACAATGAGTTTTGAAAGGATAAATTCAATTTTCCAGGCAAGATAACATCCTCACCTCAGCAACACAGCGTAAGGCTGCCAAGTGCAGTCAGGAGACTGGTTTCTTCACGGAGGCTCTCAGCTATTGCATGCTCACTCAGAGGAGAGGCACAGGTGTAGAAGGGCTTTGCACACAGCTGGCATGGCCCATCGTACTTGTGGGTCTGTGAAGGGCTGTGAGCTTGCTCCACACCTCCAGAGAAAAGGAGGTATTGCTAACTGTCAGCACAGAGGAAGGGAGAGCTGCAGGCAAGGTGGACAGGTTATTGGAGTGAGTCCTGTGCTGTTGTACTTCCCTGCTTGAAGGAGGTAGTAGAGGAAGGGCATCCAACCATTCCCCTGACTTCTGTGAGGCACATGTGAAGGTGCCTGGTCAAGGTGAAGGTCCAACAAGAAGTGGACATCTTCTGGCCCCAGACACATAGGTGCATGGTTGCTTCTCACTAGAGTGGGTAGAAAAGCTTCCATTTCCTCAGAACTGTCATTTAACCAACCCCAAGGAGGTGGGCAGATCTGTTCTGCATCAGAAAAAGGGTGTCACTGATTTTGCCTAAATTTTTTTACTTTATTTTATCGCATTTTTACTCATCTTGATAGTAAATCTGAAGTTATGGTACTCCACCAGCTTTAAAGACAAGTCACATACACAAAAAAAATAGCGTGCCTTTCATGAACAAAGGTTGAACTTAAAGCAAATATTTAACTTGAAGCATTTTCCCTCTTGATAGAAGTATACCTGTACACTTACAAAGAGGATGGATTTAAATGCGAGCAGTTGTAGGACCAAGAGATGGATAGTTCCTTGTGGTGGATTGACCTTGGCTGGCTAGCAGGTGCCCACCAAGCCACTCCATCATTCCCCCTCCTCCATGAGACAGAGGAAAATACAAGACAAAAAAGTTCATGGTTCGTGATGAGGAAAGGGAGATCACTTGCCACTTATCATCATGGGCAAAACAGACTTGACTTGGGGAAATTTATTGAATTTATTGCCAACCATACAAAGTAGGATAATGAGAAATAAGAACAAAACTAAAAACACCTTCCCCCCACCCCTGTGTTCTTCCTGGGTTCCACTTCACTCCTAATTTCTCTACTTGCTCCCCTCAACCAGCACAGGAGTATGAGGAGTGGGGATTGTGGTCAGTTCATCACGCATTGTCTCTGCTGTTCCTTCCTCATCATGCTCTTCCCCTACTCCTGCATGGGGTCCCACCTGTGGGAGATAGTCCTACATGAACATCTCCAGCATGAGTCCTTTCCATGGGATGGAGTCCTTCAGGAACAAACTGCTCTAGTGTGGGTCCCCCATGGGGTCATATGTCCTGCCAGAAAACCTCCTCTCCATGGCCCTCAGTTCCTGCCAGGAGCCTGCTCTAGTATGGGTTCTCCGTTGGCTGCAGCTTCCTTCAAGGCACATCCACCTGCTCCAGCATGGGGTCCTCCACGGACTGCAAGGGGACAGCCTGCATCACCGTGGTCTTCACTATGGGCTGCAAGGGAATCTCTGCTCAGGTGCCTGGAGCACCTCCTCCCCCTCCTCCTTCTTCACTGACCTTGGTGTCTGAAGGGCTCTTTCTCTCACATTTTCTCATTCCCCTCTCACAACTGCTGTTGCACAGTGTTTCTTACCCTTTCTTAAATAAGCTTTCACAAGGGTGCTGCCAACATCGCTGATAGGCTCAGCTTTTGCCAGCAGTGGGTCCATCTCGGAGCCGGTTGGAGCTGTCCAACATGAGAATAGCTTCTCGTGTCTTCTCACAGAAGCTGCCCCTGTAGCCTCCCCACTATGGAAACCTTGCCTGGGAAACCAGCTACACTTCTAATCCCTGGAAACTGATTCATGTCTTCAGTAACCATCAGCAAGAGTACCAGCAATCCTGATATCGTCTAACCTGTAAAGTAAATACTTCGTGTCCTTACCAAGAGTTTTGACAATACAAAGCTGCTCAAAGGAAACAAATAGTTGTTGGAAGGAACATGTTTCTCCTCTCTGCTGGACCTGAACAGGTCTTGGAAGTTGTTGGAGAAAAATGGATCTTATTACTCCATGACATCGCATGTTCAAGTCTATATTCTTTGTTCAGGGGGTGTTATTCCTGGTCTGGCATTTGTTGCCGAGTTCTGAGGTGGGTTTAGTGTTCTCCTATGCACAGGAACAGATGTTCAGTGCATTTTTCAGGGCTGAACCAGTTTTACGGTTGGCTTAGTTTGGCAGGGTCCACCTCCATGATGCAGACAGTTGCTTCTGGTGTCACATTCTTATTTCGGTAAAAGAGAAGGGAAGGTCTTCAGGCTAAGGCCATGGACAAGGACCCAACTGACCAGAATTTCTTTTCTGGCTATGACAGTCTTCCCCAAGAAAACATCATTTCCTATACTTCCTATACCTGTCCTCCATCTAGCAAATGGAGATATTAAAACCTCCTTCTGTTCCGATAGTAAGTCGGAACTTGTTTGTTGCTTAGACAGTAAGATTTATTGGTGAAGGATTTTTGCTATGTTGATACTATAGTAAGCACTACAAAAATGCTTGTGTGACATGACTTCTTTATGCTATTGTCATGTACAAAAAGGTTAGTGTCTTGTTCCATTTTTTATTCCATCCCCTAACTATAAATCACTCTTTGAGAGAGTTTTAGTGAAAAAAGATACAAGCATGCAATACTAATAGGCTTTTGCTCAAATTGTGACTACTATTAGGGAAAAGAAACATGAGAATTAAAATAATAGAAATACTTCATTAACAACAGAAGTCTTCCCAGCGCCACGCATCCTCCATGAAGGGGACCTTGAAGCTGTGATAGGCAACATTTATAAATAGTTCTAAGGCATGGTTGTCACTGGAATATAAACAGGAATTAAGGTTTAGGAATTTTGAATGCAGGTTTGTACAACTCTTCCTGCTTTGAGAGGACTCATATAAGTCTAAATATTACAGATTCAGTGAATGTTATTCACTACACAGGAAAATTAGTCAAGAAAGGACTATCATTACCTTTAAAAGGAAGAAATCCTATCCTGAAACTGGACACAATCTGAATAAACTAAAGCTGTGCTGGAAACCTGCTATTGAAGAAGCAAACAAGATTCCTCACTGCTCACAGACAGCTAAAGACTTTAAAAATTTGTGCAGAACAAGCAGTCGAGCAATGAAACAGCTGCACAGAGCGGTAATTTAGGAGCCATCAATTTAGATGTTCAGATTAGAAATGGATCTGAGCCACAAAGTTTTGATTAGGATTCAGACATGCGGTAAGTAAATTTTCAGTCTGACCTACCATGGCCACGGGGCAATATTCAGTTCTTGACTTGTCCAAAGCTTGTGCACAATTTGGGTCTGAGAGAACAGTTTGCACCCAGCTCCAAGAGATCAGAAACCTCAGTGCTGAAAAGAAGTACTTGCATTTTACCTCACTTCATCTTTTGCTTTGAGATGTGTGAGGAAAAGCACTATGTCAGCATGGATGGTAGTTACAGATAACCCCTGGAGAGAAAAAAAATAGGAAGCGAGCTTGTACCATGACTCTCTGGTTTTGCATTTTCTCTTCTCCATCACTAACTTTCAGATGACATTAGACATCTGGAAAGAATAAGCATAATGGCCAGGTTTGAGGTACTTAAGTTATCTTGGTAAAAATGCAAACCACCTACATGTGCATAAGAACCAACCATGAAATGGAGTTCTTGTTATTTGCAGAAAGTGTGACTAAAACACAGAATCAGCCAGTAAAGTCTCACAAAGCAGAAACTGACCTCGGTGCTGGAGAACAGCTCGTCTAGTATTACAACTTTCCTGTTTCGTATATGGCCTTTGCGACTGTTCATATCAGGATGGAGTTCTCTGAAATTGAATTTGATCATTTTAATTGACAAATCTTGGAGGTTCATCTTATTCAAAGTTCCTCTTGTGTGTGAAAATCAGAATGATCACCTCTTCCCTGAACAGATTAGCCACCCGTGAGCACAGCACTTTTCCATTGCTGACTGATGGCGGTACCTGATCATGCTTCTACTTGAATGCAGAATGTGTAATCACAGAGTGTTTTCTCCTTTTTTTTCCCAGGCAAAGGCCAGATGATTTGCAGCAGATTACTGAAGTTCTCTGTTTCAGGTGAATGGAGACTCCTCATGAAAAGTCACACTTCCATGTCTGCAGTCAGAAAGAAGTGCCAGGAGATCCTGTTGGTCACCAGCACACTTATAAAACTAACTACAATACTAAGTCCTCAACTCACATCTCCTGCAAAGGAAAGCATGATTTTCACTGGTTTTTAAAACTACTCAAATGCCAAAGGATGTCAGCAGGTCCCCTGAGACTTCTAAAAATCCCACGCTGCCATTACGAGTGTTGAAAGGCAAGGAGGCTGCCAAGGAAGTAATGCTTACTTTTGCCACCATGTGGGTAACCAGCATATTGGTTTGGAGACCCTTATCCCTTATTCCTCTATTTCATCTCTCTCTAAGGCTCTCCCAGACTGCACAGTGTCCCTGGGAACAGCCCGCTCAGTCAGGGACAACACACATTTGATATAAATTAAAGGGAAAAGAGCATCTCTTTCTCAGTTTTCCAATTGAATTACATGGAAAGAAATCCAAGTTACAGCATGAATCCCTGCAGAATGAGGTCCTAATTGCTAAACATGTACGTTAAATGGATTAAATAACAACATGCATTTAATCTGATGATAAGAATGTAATTATACTTCTGTTGCTGCTGTTAGTTGAGTTAATTACATGGGGTGTGATATCTACATCTGATCACCCGACCTTCCTGATTTTAGTGAATAGGACAGGAGACCAACCAGTTCCTCAGAGAAGGATCAGGCACTTTTAAATTAGTTCACCCAAAAAAAGCTTTGTTCTGCAACAGAGCCAAAAAAGCACACATCCCGTTTGCACCTCCCTGCCAGAACAGATCATAAGGACTGATGGAGGCAAGCACAAAGATACTCTTGCTCACCAGATGGATTATGTCTGTTCCCAACCAAAGCCTAACAGACAACGCTGTTTTCTTGCCTTGCTCTGTGCTCCTCTCTTCTAGGCAGGGAAGGTGTCTATATAGTTTCAGCCTCGCATATACATGAGCCTGGGCTTCCTCAGGCACCAATAACCACAATGATGTTCTCAGTCTCCTAAACACAATAGCTCAACTCCTACCAGCTCCAGCACGGCCAGAGTTTGTCATCTGGTTACTAGAGCAATCCTGCACTGCAAGGTGGAAGAGGTGATTGCAGGCACTGCTGAGGAACAGGGGAAGCAAACCTCATTTTCTAACATGTTTTTCAGGAGGAGACTCCTATAGTAATAGCAAGAAATACCTTGCAGCTGCAGGAAGATGGCCCTAAGATCTTACTTCTTCCGGCAGGCAACATGCTTTTAGTGCTGTATATTTATTTACCTACGAGAAACCAGACCCTTTCTACTTCTGAATTACTGTTTTTACTTAAATCGTGTGGTTTCAACAATCATATACCTGAGGTCCTGAAGAGTCTAAGCAGACAAAAACATTTTCTCTGGAAATAACACATCCAAGACTCATTGCTTTACAGAGCTTGCCTTCTAATTATTTGCTGGTTCATACAGACCAGAAGTACCTCTCCTTTCACTGCAGCATCTCTGCTAGAAGTCTTTGGTGACTTCAGTTTAAATGAGTCCACAAAGACTTGAAGCATCATTTGGCCCTGTAGCTTAATATGATTTCCTTCAGTTGTATAGAAGAGCTAAAATTTCAGTCCAACGTTTTCAATGCAAACTAAATCAATTTGAGGCATAGCTGTTAAATATGTTTCTCTCTTTAAACACTACTGAGAGCGCAACAGAATAGCTGCGGAGAGACATATTTCGCTTAGATTTGGAAGTCATGCATGTACTGTTGGCTAGACTGAGCTAAGCTCTTCATTAATAGAAGTGTAAACTCAACAGAGAATTCAAGAATCAAGCTGAGGCATATTTGCTTTTACACCAACTATTCAAAGAGGTGAATTATTTGAGAAGAGAAGCATGTTTCTTCTCATTCCAGCAGCTGACTTCCTTTTTTCCTAACCATCCTCTCTGAAAGGAATCTATTGGAATTCTCAACAGATTATTTTATATATACAAAAAATGCATTTTATGACCAACACAAGAATAACAGAGATCACACAAGTAACTTTTAGAAAGTATTTATTTTTAGAATAATAAAATAACAAATTTTTTTTAACACAAAAATATTTTACCTGCCAGTTCTCGTCAGAGATATCAAGAGTTCAGTAAAATTTAAAATGGAATTGGTAGCAAAAGTACTGTAACTTGTATTACTATAACATAAAATGAGTGTGAAAGAGGTAGGACTCCTTCCGCTTCTGTGTACAAAGCTGTCATCAGAATGGATGAAGATGAGACTTTCATTAGGGATAGATTATTCCCTTCCTGCTCGCCATGGGATTTCCTGCTTTTTTCTAAGCAGTCAAGACATGAACTAGACAGGGAACAGACCTGATCTGATCCATTGCCACATTCTGCTAGAACAAAACAGATCTCAAACACAGTAAAAGAAAAGCCAGTACAGTTACCTGAAACTTAGCTGCAAACTCCATCTGTTGCTACACAATAGAGTTGATTGCATGAGAAGTTATTTTGGTTTATTTCTTTTTCATGCTGTTTTCCTCATTTTTTTCCAAAGTTCACAAACCTGTGGATTTGTCCAGTTGTAACAAGCAAGAATACTGGCTCAATTACAAAAGCAAAGCAAAAATAAAACCTCACCACACTGGCACTCTTTTTTGGGGTATTTCACTTGATTGGCAGCATACTATGGGAATGCTGGAGAAAAGGAATTGTAGGATTCAAGTCAGAACTAATTAAATAGTTTGGGCCAAGATGAAACACAAAAATACAGATCAATATCTTCTCTTATGTGATAGCCATTTTCTACCTGTAATAGCTGTTAGGTGCTGTCCCCTGCTAATGATGCAAATAAACCCAGAAAGAAAGTCTTTTAAAAATTTGCTTTGATCCTGCTAAGACATCATTGCCTTAGGTACATCATATGTCACTGATTTAGAGTCAAGGCATGTCTTCTGGTCAAAAATAATCAGACATAAGACAGACAGAAATGGTGGTCAGAGAAGAGTCCATGACTCAGTGAGCACATCCTTGAATTAGTTCCCACTTCACCAAAAACGTGGGCTTGCAAAAAGTCAGAGACAAGCTGGAGAAATCAAAAATTAAGAGAACACCAAAGAAATGGAGAAATAGGGAATTAAAATAGGCAGTGAGCCTGGGAGGGAGTTCTGGAGGTCTCTGTTCCAACCTCTTGTCAAAAACAGGATTATTGCCTACATTAGACCAGGTCAGTCATGGCTTTTTCTGTATTATTCAAAAAAAATACCAACAGTGAAGATACCACAGGCTCATGGGGTGACCTGCCGCAGTGCTGCACCACTGTCCCAACAGGAAAGTTGTCCTGTTGTCCTGCCTGAATGTCTTCTCCCTTTATAGCCACATATGCATATGTCCTGCATGTCTGATGAACCAGGCTTCCTCCTCTCCCTCTACCCTTGCAAAAGATGCACTGTATTTCCACACACAGGTAAGTAACTGCAAACGCAGCACGCAATACAATGCCTTCAGCTAGGCTCTCCAAATATCAGTTGGATCAGATGATCCAAATAGGCATCAGCCTTCTTACCAAGACTTTGACCAGGATGCTTGCTCTTTGACATATGCCACCCAGCCCCACCTTTGATTCACAAGGTGTTTGCACCCATCAGTTTGAGGACAGTCTGGTACTTGACAGGTGAGAAGACAATAACAGGTTTACAAGCTGCATCCTGTAAGGACTGTAGCCTTCAAGGCTAAACTTTGTATTCCAGACTGCTCAAACTGAAATCCCCGTTTCCAGCAGTGGTTGGTGTGGGGGGTGTGGAATTAACCATGCTGCAAATAAAGAAAGTTTAAAATCTTAAGCATATCTTAGACTAGAACATTCCCTTTCCCAAAATCTTCTTACCCAGAATCATTTCCTATTCAGTAATCTTGCTGCTTTGGAGCCAGGCAGCTGGCTTTCATGGTGGAAAAGACCTGTATTATCAGAAAAATACTGAAGAATGAGGAAGGATGAGGAAGGATGAGGAAGGGTGGAGATACTTGGGGCAGTTTTCATTGAAATGTACTGAACATCTGCAACTGTATTTAGACATTTTCTTGAAGCCAGGAGACTGACTTTTGCTGTTTAAGTTCACACAAAATCTTCTGTGTGGCACCAGTTTCCAGGATAACTGGGCCACAAGCATCAACGTTTCACATAGTCCCTTTCACTTCGCAAAGAGCGGACTTTCTACTGGAAACCCTACAGTTCCGGACCTATAATCCCTACTTTCCGTGACTCTGCTAATCCTCACTGTTGGTCCCCGAGTCACAGGGTAACCTACACTGCTCCACTCTTCTCCACGGAGGCTGCAAGCTTGCAAGGGAGGGAGAGAGTGGTCCCCCTTCCCATAGCAACCCCTACAAAGCCTTTGCACCGGTGTGAATACGAAGGCAAGATCTTTGCACAGAGGGCATTCATGCACTGTACCTCTAGATCAGAGGAAAATGTCAGCAGTCACCTAGCAATAACATGGCAAATATTTACCCAGACTTCTTAAGAAAAGGAAGGACAATGAGCCTGGGAATACAATGTGTGCAGAACACCAGTTGTCCCACGGCACAAATGTTCCCCGTGAAGCCCAGGGCTCCCAGTTACAAGAAAGGGAACTGTCTGTCAAGGCAGAGAAGTTATGAGAAAAGGATCATGTTAGTAACTATTATTTCCTTTGCCTCTTCCCTCCCACCCCCTTGTTGTATCTCAATTCAGCACAGGAATCTTGAGGCACATGGACGAGTCACATTCAGACAGAAACCTGTAACTGAGAAGATCGAGGGCTTTGTTTCAAACTCGCACAATCCTGCCACTGAGGTGAATGGGGTAACAGAACTGTAACACTCTAGAAATCATCTCTGGGTCTTTCATTACATCACTTCTGTAATTCTTGTTTGTGACATACCACTGAACAACCCTTTCTCTTTCTAAATTGGTGAAAGTGCAGGTTAGCTGTAGGCTAGAAAATACAGTGTGCAAATCACTTGTAGGTCTCCCTCATGAACAAATGTTTCCAGAGACCGCTGAAAATAGGCAATGTCTAGCAGCCTAAATGGCATATTTTCCTCTTTTTTTTCTCTTTAAATATAGCATAAGGAAATAAGTATTTTAACAGATAAATTTTTTGACTCCTAGGGAGAAAGGTGGAAGGTGAAAGCACGTAAAGCCATCACGTGATCAAAGCTTTCATACTGTTTAACATCATACACATTCAGTTGAGATCCACTTCCAGTACGATCAAAAAGCTACTTAAACTGGAAACAGGATCTGATTAAAATACATCGAGAATAAAACCTCTGATATCTTCTGAATGTGCATTTGAAAATCTGTATTTTGCAAAGAAAGATTCCAAGACATGACCACAAGCACAATTTTAAATTTTCAGTGGAAAAAAGGTTAAAAATAGCAACTCCTGCTCCATCTTACTGGGTGTATATTTGACTCTAGTCAAGCACAGCCTCAGTGCTGGATCCAGTAGGTCATCAGATACTGGAGCATACTAACTCATGAAGAGACTGAGTTAGCAATCCAAATACCAGCCCGTCTCCATCTATTTTGATCTGTCAAGACAGCCTGCAAAATTTCTTCATTTCTACGTTTGGGTTCAGGAGGAGTCAGCAGACCCTGGCAGGGTGCCCTTGACCTCTAATGGACGTTGGGCTGGTGGATATTCAGGGCATTCTTCAGGGATGTGGTAGACCCTAGACCTGTGTGAGCTAGGGCAAGCCACTTCACCCCACCCCCTTGTAAATCCAAAATTCCCTGTGAAATAGGGAAGAAAAGAGTGCAAAGAGGGTGCTTTGCTCCCTCCCAGAGCTGTCAGCTGCAGAACCGGTCACTTGTACGGACCTGTCATCAGAGTAGCCAGAACAAAACTACACACACACAAGCACACACTCTTAAAAAGTTTTTATTAATTTTCATTGTTTTTTTTTTTTTTAAAAAAAACAAACCCGTCAGTGCAACAGTTCAGTATCCCCTTCCTATCCCCCATCAGTAAGCAGTAATTTTAAAATCAGGAAATACCGAGTGCTGAAGCCAATGGGTTAGCATTTTGCTATTATTTCCTTCTGTCAAACTCTGAAAAAGTCCTCTGTATAAATTAAACAATGAAAAAAATGTTATTTTCAATTCTATGTCATTACAGTCAACAGAATCATAATAATGCATCTAAAATGTGTGTCCACAATACATCAGGTATACATTTTTGGGAAAAGAAAAAAAGGAAAAAAAAATATGACATTCTAGGCTTGTTAAAAGGATAATGGTCCCATATTTTTTATTAACAGGTTAGCAAAACAAAATCCAATGGATTACAATATTTACATGTTATTTGAAAAATAAAGTAGTGATAAAAGCATGTCACAATCATTATTTTGTGGTTTTTTGTTTTTGTGGGTTTTTTTTTTTCTTTTTCATTTTTGGTAACCATTACAAACACCCAATCCAGGTATGGAACTGTTTAAATACATTTGAAATGAAGCCAATTAAAAAACAAATACAGACACAAAATGTGTATTTATACTTGTCCCTCCAATGCGTTTTTCCATGACATCCCCTCCCTACTTCAAAAAACAAAACAAGAAAAATCCCTAACAAAAAAAAAAAATCAAAAGAATCCCTCTAAGACACAACAACTGATGAATCCCCAAAAGCAAAACACCATGCTTCTCAAGTAGCACTTATTCCACAAATGCAACATTTTTGCCAACAATTTTATGTGAAGCTCTCTAGGACACCGTTTCCTCAGCAGCTTCCTATTTTCCCCCCTCCCCCTCCCGCCAATCCCCCCCAAAAAACAAAAAAAACAAACAAAGACACATGCATTTCTAAAACTAGGTTTCAGTCAAGTACTTTCTACTTTTTGGAAAGAAACTTTTTTTTGTTCACAATCAGAACATACCACGGGCACCAGATCCTGTGTTCATTGCTCAGGCAAAATTCCCATTGAGTTTGGTCGGCTTTCCACCCCAGAAGTAGTGCAGGATCAGCCACTTGGGTATGCAGGTTCCTACTCTTTCTATGCTGCTCCCCTCATGCCAAAAGCTAAGGAGGAGGGGAAAAACTTAGCAACTCCATCTTGAATCGAGTAAAAGTAGTTCTCCAGGCTCAATGTCATATGTAACTATTTCACCTCCGCTTGCAAAAAGATGTGTTAACAGACACCCCTCCCTCCCACCTCACCAAAACAAAAAGAAAACACGCACGCCACAGACAGAAGAAAAAAAGGCAGCCAATCTTAATGAAAAGTTACTGGTGTGAGACTGATAGATGTTAATATGACAAGCAACAGAATGGTTATGAGGACCTATGTGTTTGGCCCGCGAGCTGCATAGCTGTGCCGTAAGTTTGGTTCTTTAGTTTTTTTTTAAAAAAAGTTAAAACTTCTTTGTTATTTCCATATGTTTAAAATTAACAACAACAACAACAACAACAGAAAGATCTATTCACAAGATCTAGTCTCCTTTCCCTGTCCCCCCCTCAAAAAGAAATACTCATTTTACATGAGAAACTTAATTGTGCTGTATTTGTAACACCTCAGGCTGACAGAAAATTAACATGTGGCAAACAAAACTGCACAATCAGTCACATGAAATCTATCAAATCCTAAAATTATAACTGAATACTAACAAACAGCTTACCTGGAATAAAGGATGACAATTCACAAAGAGTTATCTAGGAATTAAAGTATCTCTCTCTTTTTTTGTTTTTTTTTTTACTAAAATAATTAAAAAAATCACAGTATTTTAAGAAATAAAACCCACACTGGGATTTTAAGCACAATTTGTTTTCCTTTCTTTAAAACTTTTTTCTTCCTCCATTTACCACCTTGCCCAGCAGTCTCTCTACATTTAACCACAACGACAACAGGTAGTACTGACAAATGCAGAGATCTCCCTTGGTTAATTCTGAGGTACTAGGAAACAGGTGACTGTTTTAAGCAAAGCAGTTTCTGTTTTGTTTTTGTTTTCTTTTTTTTTTTTTCTGTTTTTTTTTCTTTTCTAAAGCAGTTGCATTCAGTCTGGAAAAGCGTTATGTATTAAAACTAGAAAAACGCACCCAAATTTGTGCGTTGAAAAGTTGTCCCCCCCACACTTCTTCCATGCTCACGATGCTTCCATTCACAAACAATCCAAGTCTCCACTGCAAAGCACGATGTGTAATGTAGGAATACGGGGAGTTGCTTCATTAGTCCAAGATGAATGTAACTTCCCATTGTCAAGATCCAGAAGAAAAGATGAAGTGATGTAATGGAGCCACTTACTCCATCACTTAAATAACGTTAATATACACACACTCACACAGGTACCAGTGCTTTGAAAATAGATCATTCAGTCCTAAAAGCAGCTTTATTTCTTCCTTCTGCC
>Ga0065711_1005204_pt1 | contig 20982 bp, 10 predicted proteins | sample Hoacrofraction12_FD_59098 | JGI IMG/M metagenome (GOLD analysis project Ga0065711, IMG submission 59098) | Hoatzin crop microbial communities from Cojedes, Venezuela - Epithelial fraction 12 v2 (version 2) | ecosystem: Host-associated > Birds > Digestive system > Esophagus > Crop | place...
AAAAAAAAAAAAAAATCAGCGTAAACGTTTTAAAATCCGGGCAGGCTGAGCCCGGGCTGCGCCTGCGGTTTTCTGGGCCTGGCAGATGTTCGCAGTACAGATGTGATGGATGTGCAGCCGTATAAATAGCAAAACGCGTCAGATGTTCTCTGCTCCGTGTTACTGCTCAGTGGCAGCTTTTTATGGGACATGCGGAGACGTAACAACTTACTCGGTTCTCAGGACAACGCATTGCATAATGCATCTAATTAATGTGTTGTCTCTCTTGCCTTTCCTCGCGGTAATTGTTGCTGACCCTCCTATTGATTAATGCACGTGTGTTAACCCTGTTCATCTGCTTCCCAGAGCGAGTCTACTTAGAAGACACACATTTATTAGCAGGGCCGCAATCTGGGCCGTACGCATATCCACACAATGGGGGAATAGGGCAGCTTTTCCACAAAAAGGATAATGAAATTCTCGATGTGAAGGTTCCACATGAATATCTGCTTATAGGCCTCAATGAGCTTGCAGAAGCTGTACTTTCAGCAATAGTATTTTTGGGCAAAGATTTCCTTTGCATCTACGCTTCCTACAAAAGGCCCCAGTTGCTGTTGGGAACTTCTGTTTGCTACTAGAGTGTAAATATTAAATACGGTCTCAAAAATAATTAAGAGCAAATGTGTCTTTAATGTGCACTGCAGAGAACATAACCATCAGTAGTAGGAAAGGTGATGCATTCATCTAGTCCTCGAAGAGGAAAGAGGACACTGGTGAGTATCGACACACTGATTGTTGCATATACAAAGAGTTATAATTACTAATTTATTAGCCTGGAGTCAGATTAGATCCATTACTTATGTAGAGCTCCAAGCCATGCTGTGCCAAAAAGATGATACCGTGCTCCCCTGGCAGTGTCAAAACATCTATAATTTAAAGAAGTGAGACAGTAACAGTCAAAAAAATGCTTCAAATTCCTGTATTAAAAATGCTGCATGCTTACAAGTCATCTTTTAAGCACTGGAATACACCTTCCTGAGGCACAGCAGAGCAGTAAGAATCTTGGACCTTTCCCTACTGCTCCAAGACTGTTTCCATGGAAAACGGAAAATTGCAAATCACTTACTTTAATCACACAAATTTGCTCTTCCATTCAGTAGAGACCAGGGCACCTGAGACCGTGGGCTTCTCCTGTGAGCCGTACGTGGCACGTGCATGGCGCAAATTTCCCACGTAGATTTACAAAGAGAAGCTGTGCAGCAGCACTGCCATTGCCATAGTAACTCAGCTTGAGAGCTGAAGATGATAATTCGATTCTCGGAGCCTGCTTTATCTTTTTCCATTTCAAGCTCAAACTTTTGCCTTCCTAAGAAACAAGACGCGATATGTGAAGTCTTCAGGCTGCCTTGGGATTAATAATAATGAGATGTGATTCCCTTTGATCTCCTCTTTCAACAGAGATATATAGCATTATTGTAAACCATAAAGCAATCCTTAACTTTCAAGAAAACATTTTTTTCCCTTACAGTCCACATATATCTAACAAATATTGAGGAATTAAGTCGCTTTTCAGCTTATTAAAATATTTTTACTGTGGACTAGTTAATCATCAGTACTGGGAAGAACATGTACTCGACATGATCATGTGATATCACTCTTACTCTCCTCTTGATTTCTTCTACAAACCAGCAGTATTGCTATATTACCTATAAAACTAAATTTCATAATGAATTTTTTACTCTGAACAAAACTGTATTTGCTGTGGAAAGGAAAAACGTTATCCATTCATAAGGGCCTCAGAAAACCCACAGAACACAGTATCTTCTTAGGCTTTTTCTTGCTCTGCTCCCTCCTGAAAAACAGCAGCACTCCAGGAAGCCGCAGAGGGCTGCAGATTCAGCAGAAGCGCCTGGGCTCCGGGAGCTGCCAGGGAAAGCTGGGCACTGAGCCAGGCCCTTGGGTTAGACCTCGTGCTTTCCCAAAAGCGGAGCAAGGTACATGAAGTGGTTTTTTATTCCAGGTTTTGCTACTGAGATCTTCACTTGGATGGAGTCCTCCTCCAGAAAAAGTTGCAAGGGAGAGAGGATGGGGTGAATCATAGCGGATCATAGAGTACGTTCTGCTGTCACCTCTGCTCCTGTTCTGCTGCTGCCTCTGGACCTCCTCAGTGGGAGAGGGATGCAGGTCTAATTCGGCAGAGTTTTGCTAGCCAGCAGTTAGCGGTGTCCTTTAGCACAGGTGGGAGGAACTCGGTGCATTGCTGCTTCCACGTCTGAACTGCTAAGAGAAAAGCTTCACTGATGTTTTTGCAAAGCTTTCTGTGAGATTTGTTTTTGTAAGTTTGTTTGTTCCATCTGATGGTACATTGTTTATAGATATCTACAAATGCTGTTTTCCAGTTTTCTTTCTTACAGTGTAGTATTTTTGCTCGTGGCCTGTCAGAATAGCGGCAGCAGAGAATCCAGTAAAGGTCTCGGCATCCTAATTAAGTACCCAAATGCCTCTATTCAGAACTGGGCACTTCCAAAGAACAAGTTAAAAAAATAAAATACCATACCCAGGAGAGAATCACTTAGAGCTCAGCAGTACAGACAAGGGTACCTTTGCACCCTGCAGCACAAGAGGCTTATTCATGCTGCCAGCGGAGAACAAGTCTCAGTTGAGACCTTCTCTGTGGTGCAGCCTTGTATACTGCCTTTATGATCCCATGAATTTTCCTTCTTTTCTCTGCTGTAGTTCAGCTTCAGCAAGAAGGCTTCCACTCCTGACTCACTTTACTTTTGGCCCTCCCTTTCATCATTTGGTAGTGTTGCGTATACTTGCAAAATTTGACTTTGTGGGGAAGCGGTGTGCTTCTGCACTCAGTTTATCGCCTGGAGGATACTGGTCCAAAACCAGGCTGGCTCATTGCTCAGACCAGGACAGTTTCAAGTTTTCGTAACACTTGTGGAAATTTGGGATGAGAACCAAACAGGCATTTTGTGACCTTATGTTTATTAGGGTTAGGTGGCTTTCTTGCAAAGTTATTTTGAACTGGAGAGTTTTGGTGCCTAAATCTGTCTAAATTCAATTTCAGGTGGCTGAATTTTTCATTTAGGTTTGGCACTGGACTTTCAGAGGTCAGTAAACTCCAGGCAATACCTGATATTGCTCAGGACCATAGGTCAGGTTTTGGTTTCGAATCGCATCTCCAAGGTCAAAGGAAATGCTGAATGAGGCAGAGGGCAGAGCCGGGCACTGTGATCCCAATGCTACATGATTTCGTTAATGCAGGCAGATAGCTGGTAATAATTCTGCCTGTGACCGAAAGAGCATCTTTACTCTGCCAGCTGAGGCCTATGATGCTTTGATGCAGTTTTTTCCTACCCAAAACATGAGAAAGATGCTGAGATCAGGTTTTCAGAGTTTGGAAATAGGTAAATTTTGGGAAGATTGTGAAAGCACGTGAAGCTAGGGAAAGTGAAGGAAATGCTAGAGACCGTGAATATTAATAATAATTAACTTGGAAATCTTTAAACATCTCCTTTCTACCTGATTAATACATGGGTTAGCAAGGAGAGTGAAAAGCACTGCCAAGTATACAAGACTTCATTTGCAATCATGTGTACCAGTATATTAGTAGAGATAGGACAGATAGAAATGGTGGAGAAATTAGAACCTGAAAGAATTGGAAGATTATAAATGAATCAACATCTAAAATGTCAGACTCAATGCTTTTGCATAAAGGTTATAATGAAAAATCAGTATAAAACACCATCAGATAAATACAAAAATAGAGGAAGGCCAAAGACGAAGCAAATAAATATTCATTGACTGTCATATATATGGATTTAATGCTTACGAATGCTACTTGTACATTTATTTTTGATGGGTGGTGGAAAATGGGTGTTTTTTCTGCTTTAGAAATCAGGTGTGCAATAGAATTAAGGTCCAAGTGCAAGGTCCTGCACCTGGGTTGTGGCAGTCCCCAGTACCAATACAGACTGGGGGACTGAATGGATTGAGAGCAGTCCTACAGAGAAGGACTTAGGAATACTGGTGGATGTAAAACTGGACCTGAGCTGACAAAGTATGTTCACAACCCAGAAGGACAACAGTATCCCGGGCTGCATCCAAAGCAGCGTGGCCAGCAGGTCGAGGGAGGGAATTCTGCCCTTGTGCTCCGCTCTCATCAGACCCCACCTGGAGTCCTGCGTCCAGCTCTAGAGTCCACAGCACAGGAAAGACATGGACCTGTTGGAGCGGATCCAGAGCAGGGCCACAAAAATGATCAGAAGGCTGGAGCACCTCTCCTGTGAGGAAAGGCTGAGAGAGCTTGGGCTTTTCAGCCCTGAGAAGGCTGCGGGGAGACCTTATTACAAACTTTTAACACTTAAAGGAGGCTTATGAGAAAGATGGAAAGAGACTTTTTAGCAAGGCTTCTTGTGGTTCGACAAGGGTAACCCTTTTAAACTAAAAGAAGGTAGATGTAGATTGGATGTAAGGAAGAAATTTTTTACGAGAGTGGTGAAGCACTGGAACGGGTTGCCCAGGGAGGTAGTGGAGGCCCCATTCCTGGAAACATTCAAGGCCAGGTTGGATGGGGTTTTGAACAACCTGGTCTAATGGAAGGTGTCCCTGCTCACTGCAGGGCGGTTAGAACTAGGTGAGCTGCAAGATGCCTTCCAACCCAAACCGTGCTGTCATTCTCTGTTCTCCATCTGAGTGGTCTTAGTTCAAACGAGTTCACATTCTCCGAGCAGAATAACACCTAGTTTGTTTATCAAATGTGTTGATCCTGTTTTTCTATTCATATTGGTTGTAAAATGTATCAGTAGATCTTGTTCACACATTTCCCAAATACTAAAAAGAACACCAGCTGGAGCTAAAGATTTTCATAGCAATGGTTTACATTAGAGGTCTTCAGAGAATTACCTGAAAAATTCTCTCATCATCTTTAAGAAATACTGGAAAAAGAGAGAAGAACGATGAGACTATAAATATCATTATAATGTACAGAAAAGAGCAAAAGGGAAGCATTGCTTCATGTCTCTTTTGGGCAAATTAGAGAATAACTAATTTGGGACTGTGGCAACATGAATCAGATGTTAAAAATATAACTAATAGCTGTCAGGATGTCTTTATAGGAAGCATATATTGTAAAAAATTTCATTATATAGAATGAATAGTAATATTTTTAAAAAATACAGCCAAATTCAAATAAAAACATCCAGAATAATAAAACTCGCCAACAGGACAGGAAACTGTTTTGGAAAGCAGTTATGAGAAAAGTATTTTGGAGCCATAGTAGCAAATGTCTCGGTGTGGGTTCTTAGACCATGGGTGTGGTTAAGAGAACCAATGCCCAAGAAGTGGAACACTTGGCTGAAACAAGGGAGTGATCTTGCCTTTGTACACAGTGTAAGAGCTCTGCTGGAACAGTGTGTTCAGTTCTAGTGGGGAAGAGTTCAAGGGAGATGTTATTTTCTGCAGGACATTTATTTAATCTGACTTCTGATAAGAATTGTGTGATCTGTTTGTACTAGACAGATCTCTATCAGTACTACTCTCTGAAATGCAAGCCAGGAAGCAACCTAAAGCACTGCACACCCTCAGATGTTTTTGTAGCAGCCTGTATACATACAAAGAACCGGGGTTGACTCTTCTGACTTCAGGCATCTGAAGTTACTGCATGAAATTATGAGATATGTAGGGACAGAGTCACGGCAAGCAGGCACATCCATGCCTGTGCCCACACTGGAGATGGAGGTGTGAGGAAGGACCTCTGCCCGGTGGCTGCCTGGGTTTCAGCTTTCCTCCCCAGGGTGTCTGAGAGCTCTGCCAAAACTCGTGACTCAGCTCAGCATCCAAACAGCTTGGGAAATACAGGAAATTTGGGTTGAAGTGCTGTTTGGATCTGCTTTTAAAATATGTTGTAAACAAATTAGAAAAATCTACCTAGAAACATTTATTGGACTGTCTTACCATAACAGGCACTCCCATCAAAGGCTATTGTTTTGTAAATGTGCAGTCTAAGTGGCACAGAAGTATCCTACATATTTCAGACTACAGCTGTGCTTGAGCTCTGGTAGAATGAAATCTGATGTTGCTATATAGGTTCAGTTTATCTAACTCATACAATGGTTGTATATAACAGAACATGTATTTCAGTAATCTCTGTGAAGGTTTTGCTTGATCCAGTACCAAAGTTTAGGAGCAACTTTGTTATGACTCCTGAAATGCTACCATCTGAGCTGAGTAACTGCAGCTTACTACTCAATATGGCTTTTTTATAGAAAGTAAACTCTATAGAGATTTATAGCAGAGCTTGGGATGAGGCAGTGATGGGGTCCTGAAAAAGGACATGGTGTGCAGCTGTTTCTGCTAGATGAGCCCTGGTATAATGAATAACTCTGATTGTTTTAGAGTTTGGTGTGATATTGCTGAAACACAAATTCTTAAGGATGACGTTGCACTGAGATGGCCACATACAGAATGACTCCTACCTAGTTTTGAAAGCTTGTTTTGCTTTGGAGCAAGTGTTCTCCACTTTTATCTCGGTTCAGTGGATATCAGACAACCATCATTTAAACTGGAGAATACAGGTATGGTGGATCTGACAGAGACGTTTTTCATGTTAAGTCAGAACGAGTGAGAAAGTAGCAGTGGTATTGAGTGGTTAATTATTTCTGCATGATGCATCTCCTGGGCTTATCAAGAAAGTGAGTTAAGTATCTTGCCTTATTTTCCTTAATACTTTATGTATGTTTACACAGTGTAGAACATTTGCAGCACAGAGTGGGTAGAAAAAGTATTTGATTTGGAATCTGGACTGAAGTGCCACTTGGAGAGGCGTAGTTGAAATTTTCAGTTCTGTCTGGAGACAAGTGTTTATTGATGAATACAGCATTTGTGAAAGGAGTTTTATGACCCCAAAATGGGTGTCTCAGAAGTGTCTGCTCATTTATCTTGCACACCTAGTTGGGTCTCTCTGTTCTGACGAGTGAAAGATTTATTACTGAGCCACTTTTATTCTGTTCTTACCCTGCCAGTAGACAGGAGTTGGATTTCAAATGCCCTTCAGCATGGGGAAGACAAAGGATGCAGCAATACCAGTATATCAGAGTTTCCCAGCAATTGAAGCACACTCTTGCAGAGGTCTTTAGGTGAGCTTGAAATTGGTTGATGACATTTAATATGGTTAAGAGGATAAGCTCTCACTGACCTAGAATCTAACACGGTCCTTATGAGCTCTCCTCGTTGAATTAAAGTAGTGCCTTGCCAATTACCACATGCTTCTGGCAAAAGGTAATGGTTGGAGCTAGGACAAATTTCAGCAATTTATGGCAACACTTGTACACAAGTGAGAGGCAAAATGAGAGACTGTCATGGTGGAGAAGCAGATGAGGTCTAGAACGTCCCTACAGTCCCCGTTGTATGAGCCTGAAAGCGCTGCACGTGCTGTTGCCAAGTGAGAAGTGATACAGGAGGTGACAATCAGTGCTAAGTCCCTGGGGGCAGACACAAGCTAATGGGGAAAGGATATCTGGGGTGCAGAAGTGATCCAAGGCAAGACTGGCCAGAATAATGTGATTTCCCATACTCGCTATATGAAGCACAAATCCATCCGAACTGCCACTGAAATAAGAAAAACAACATAAACAGTATAAAATTGCCAACGTCGGTAGCTGTTCAGCTTAAGGGAACAGCAGAAACTGTAGTAGCAGAGCATTACTTTTTGAGCTCAGAATAACTGAATTTTAACCATATTTCACAATTAACAGCAATGGAGAATGGTCAAAACAGAGGCTTTTTACCTCGTGTCCTTTTAGATGACATAAATATGAACAATACTTATTCCCCAAAAGTAGATTTCACAAAGTAAGAATTTTACAAAATCTTTTAATTATCTTATTAATTACTGTATTAGTCCATCTGGGGTTGCTGTAATAATAAAATTTGGGATATGCATAGGTTTGTTCAGTGCTGAGGTCCTGTGTTGAACAAGTAGAAATTTATATGTGGGTTTTCAGGTACAAATGAGCTCATGAAAATGTGAGTAACACCAAAGAGGAATTAGAATCATGGTTTTTATTTATTCAACTGATTATATAGTCTTTATATTTTGGTCTTTTCCTTTTGAGCCTGGTCTTGCTTCTATCAATTTCACAGTATCAATATACATAAGCTAAGGATCATATCATAGTTACTCATCCTCTTGCCCTTTTTCCTCTCTGCTTTTATTGATGTTCTTGGCGAGACACTTAACCAGCAGTGCCCTCCACATAGGCACTCCCCGGGGGGGTTTAGAGCCTGAGCTATGAACAGGGACAAGGCCCTTTGGTCTGCTTTTTCAGTATCCATTATAATGTGGTCTTGAACAGGACCTTGAAATGCTACTCTACATAAACAATAGATGACAGTATTGATAGGAGTAAATGATAAAGCTTAATGCCTTCAACATCAGAAAGTTTGTCAGAATGCCAGTTGGACTATAAGTTCTTCAAGTAATCAAACAGATTGTGTAGTCCTTGACAGCTTTTAAATCACTAGCGTAAGGATTTTGGAGAAGTGTGTTTGTGGTTTGTGTGTGGTTGCTGACAGGTGCATTTCTGCTTGATAACATCCCACATGTGAAGGAGTTATGTTGTTAGCATCCTCTCATTCCCTTTCGATAAGATAATTCTGTTATCTGGGGTAATTAAAAGGAAAATGCCACTTTTTCATCTAGGCATCTACTTTCAGACAATGGTAGTATCTTATTTTTCACAACTATCAGTAAATAACAGTGACACTGCTTTGATACAAAAGCTTGTGAAGTTTCTGAGAACACTGAATATGCAAAGGGCAGAAACAGAGCGCTCCACTTCCAGGAAAAGATGTGTGCTTGTAGGGTTGCTGGAGAACCTTAATGTTGTTTAGAAATGTCAAGAAGAGAAAGTGAGATTTTTAATCTTCATTTTGCATTGGATTTGATAATTTTATTTAAACTGTTTGTAATTTTATTTCATTTTTCTCTAAAAGCAGACAAGATAAAAAAGAAAATATTTTCTACTGACACTGAATTGTCGACCGTGTCAAATATGCTGTTGATTTATAGTCTGGTTATTTAGCAGTTTGAGTCGTGAATTCATGTTATGGGTAACAGTGAAATACTACATCAGCCTCCCTCAGTTTTTTGTGCAGACTCAGCGGCCTTTTGCAGATGTTGCCCTCCGCTCTGGACGAGGCCCTTTGGCTGTAGCCCGGCACGATGGCAAAACTCCCACTGAGATATGTGTTGGCTCACTCCGTGTTGTTCCAAACTTGCTGGAGGAACCCAGCCAGCAGTCCCCAGCTGCACATGTCTGACACCCTATCCCTTGACTCAGTTTAACCACTAATTGCACCAAATGCCTCCCAGAATTTGAGTGCGGGGGGAGCAGGGGTGCAGCGGGGCAGAGCCCGCTTGCATTTCCCTCTAACCTCCCCACACTGAAATAGGCAGCGGGAGCTGGGAACTGGCACCCCTTTGGCTTTCACTGGCAAAACAGAAAGCTGCCTTGTAAGACTGTAATGTGGTGGCGGGGCAGGGCTCTGTGTAATCGTAGGGGACAGGGAAGAAGGCTGCCAGAACTGATTCCGTATCCCCCTCCCTGCAGGAGCTACCCCAGGTGCAGTGCCGCCCGGCACAGCTGGATTTCAGCATCCCCTGCTCCAGCGCAAAGCAGGTGCTGGGCAAGCTTCAGTTCAGGGAAGATGATAGGATTGGGCCCAAATATTTCTGAAATATGATTAAGTCCCTTAGTCCTTGTATATCCACAATTACCAGCACAGCTGAAAGGTTGTGTCCTGCCCTGGAGTTCCTACCTGAAGTAAAGGCTAAACTTCAAAAATCATCTGCTGAAGAATTCTTCTAGATATGAAGAATAACTTAAATGAATAAAATGATTGCACACCCACTGGTGATACGAATTTCAGAAGATTCAAAATCCTCATTAGTAAAAATACGCTATTAAAAATTACATATTTTATACATTTGATTTCCTGATTTCCATAGACTTTGCTACACTCATCTAGAGCTTGAATGACCCCTCAGCATGTCTTCTAGCTGGTTTGTGGGGTAATCACTGCAGATTCAAAATCTTAGTTTCAAAATTGTTCATTTTTCCTTTGTAAAAGTGTATTGAATGCATTTAAGAGTAGTAACTGATAGATTCCCTTTATTATTCAGTATAGCTCTTACTTAATTTTTTGTAATTTTCCTGGATATATTTAATATAGATATTTCATAAGTCAGTATAAGAGACAATCATTACTGTAAGCTTGAATTGAGCTTAGAGCAGTTCCAGAGCACTCACTCAACCCATTCAAAGTATAGTTCCTGAATTTTCTTGGAATGCTGTTTTAACTCACATCAACACATGATCCCACAAATTCATGAGCATGATGCAAGAAGAATTGCCATCGTATTCATCAGCAGTTATGCAATGGCAACTCTGCAGGATCTGACCTCAAGCCAGTATTAAAATTATATCACCACTGGAAGATAACTTAAATATAAAACTTGCATAAAAAATACTCAAATAACATCCAGAGTTATTTCTTATGGTATCAGTAGAGTTAAAAGAAACATACTTCTAGCTGAGACTCGAGAGAGAGCTTGTGACAAAATGAAATATAGCTTGCCGAAACCTACTATAAGCAAATACCACAAGCTGTGCCAAACAATTAAATTAGTCTTACTGTAAAAGTAGTACCAAATAGAAAGAAAAGACTTGCTTATTCCTGTCACCATTGTTTTTAAATGGTACATGCATGAAGAAGGCTAGCAATCGTCTGGCTAAAAAAGATCTTTATCTGTTTATACAAATATCCAATACAGACAGAAGTTTTAGGGACTTGTTTTTTTGTAAGGAAAAATGGATCTCAATATCTGATCTGCTTCTTAATCCTATTTAGGAATATTTAGAAACCTTGTTGTTATTTCAGAATTTAATGTTCATTACAATTTAAACACCGGTTGGCTCCTCTGATCCCATTTGCATACAGACTCTTTTTCTACTTTTCATTTAGAAAAGCTGTGGTGTAATCCATCTGCTATTTGCAACAAAGCAGCAAAAATGGGATTAATGTTTAGATCATGCTTAGTACATTATAGCATTTAAAACTCTATATATGGATTTCTGTGAACACCACTGAAGTGGTGAGGTTATACATATTTAAAATATCAGGTGAGGGCACATGTGTCAAAGACAACTTCTAATGTATTCTTGCCAAAAGATACGAAGTTTTGTATTCTTGTCTAAGAATAAATAGGCTGTTAACGGGTCTGGGATCACACACTCCTGGCTCAGGGCCCTTGATGCAATTTCTCACCAGATACTCCAATGCTTTTTCAAACACTCTGTGCCTGTAACCCAATCTCAACCTCCAAACTCACTTCTCCACCGCAGCAGATGAAACTGGACACGACTGGAGAATACAGAGCATGATAACGAGGACGTACTTTATCTTTATAGTCTGTCAGAACACACTGCCAACAGTCTTGATTTCAGAACCAAGTTCAACATCTTTAAGGAACCCTTTGTTTTTGCCAACTGGAAATCTTCACAAATACTCAGTTTTAGCAATGCTACATCAGGAATACAAATATCTCAAGGGTTTTATATTTTTCAGGATTCCGTATATTGGTTTATTTGCAGCCCCAAATATCATATATTGGAATGCCTTCTACCTCACTACACTTGTTTTTCACAGTCTGTCATCAGTCAAAAATATCCACACGTCACTGGCTCCACACAGTCTAATCCCACCAAAAGTTCCTGAGTTTGAGTAATTTTTTTCATCCCCTAGCAAATCATTCTGTACACTTTCGGGGTTCCCTTATGCCTCTCCTCTCAAGTGCTGTATAATGTCTTATTTCTGTGGCACAGAGTAAATCATCTGAAGAGCATAAGGTGAAGGTGAAGTTCCAGCTTTGAAAGTGAATCAAGTATTGATATTGTTAAGCAAAAAATGCAATGCAAACTTCAACCTTGTAGTCCTGCTTCATGAACAATATTTTATTATCTTCTAACTGTTCCTATTTTCAAGCTGTAAGAGAAAACAGAGAAGAGCTTTCCTTGCGCGTGCTTTTTTTTTGTTTGTTTTTTTTTGCTTCATTAGCTTTTGAAAGTTAGTCTAAAATTCAGTTTCTTCCATGACCTCAGCTAACTTTTAAAATCACATTAACTTTTACTGGTACATTGGCAAGAACCTAAACATTTTAATGACTTCACTGAAATATATATTTTTAACAGTGCTTTTATCGACCAGCTCCCTGTGGCTTACAAGACAGTGTATTGAAATTGTTAATGACATACTGTGCTTGAAGAGGACAGAGATTTCTTTCTTGCTTTCCAGGTTAAAGCTGGAGCCATCTCCCATAAATTGTACAGGTTTATAACTAAAGTGCACAACAAACTATGAGAAGTCATTGAGAAGCATGTTTCATGCTACAGCATTTTTTAGATTTAGGAATATTAAAATATGAGCCAACAGTAAGAACCGAAAATGCAGAAACTGTTGCATGAAAATGACCGTTACTAGTTCTGCAGCTTGACTAATGGTACTAATAACTCTGTATTTCTTATTCTGGTTATATGCCCTTGTCCAAATTCACACCATGACAGGCTTCTCAGTTGGTTTTGTGAGGTATTTGCATTTTTCTATTGTGTGAACAGTGTCATGCAGTTTCCTAAAATTCAATCTTCTGTCTACTTCAACATGTAAGAAACATAAGTTCAGAAATCTGAAGTTTGTTTTAATTTAAGATAAGAACCTTTAGGGATTTTAGAAGCAAATAGTGTTTTCGTGCTTTGTAGGGTGGAAAGATCTGCTGACAAGGTCCACTTTCAATGACAGGCAACTAATAGCATCAGCAGAGGTGGTGTTATTTCTTTCTTCTCCAGTTAGAATCTCATGTTCTGTAGACATAGAAAAAGTAATTGCATCTCTCACTGGATTTGTATTGCAATGCGTCACAAATGCTGTTCATACTCACTGGCTTTTTCACAGTTCTTAGATGAGGTGATACCTTTTCTAACTTTTCCTAATCATCACTTATTTCTGCTTTTATTTAAGCCCTTTTAAGCTTTCTCCTGGTCCTTGTCAGAAGCCACTATTCAGTTCCCAATAGGACTTGAAAAAAATACGAACAATACGAAATCATACTTGGAATTTTTCCCATTCAGAAAATGCTTTTAGATTAAAGAGTCTGACCTCATTTGATATTTTAAATAATGGCGATATTAAATAAATCTGAATTCACTTTGTTCTATGGAATGAAGAAATTAAATGGCACCTTATTGTGTAATCAGGAAGTTTGCATGGAAGTTGACTTAATGTTTCTAATAATAGGACTTTTTTATCATCCTCCTGCAGGTTCTGGATCTTGGCAAATATAATTGTCTTTGTAATAATTATAAATGCATTTGAAATGTTCTAAATGGTACAGATGGCATCTTATCCAGTTGATTCTAACAGGGGTGTTGGAGAAGCATGAGAGAAGCTGTGTTTCTACAGGCAGTGGTGTGCATGTGCATTCCCCAGGGCTGAGTAAAGGCACTGGCATGTGCTTATCTGGAGACGCTCAGACTTTCTGTTACTGCATGTAAAAAATCAGGTTCGATCCTAACATCAGTGTATGTGGTTTTGTTTTCTCCTTTGTCGAATATATCAAATAATAAATAATGTTCTCTGTAAGTGGTAACTGAAATTATTCTAGTAGTGAGTGTTTCAACTGCACCTATATTATTTCTGGTGGATACTTAACTTTCTTGCTCTTAGAAGTCTCCAGTGAGGGTTTCCACAATCTCCCCAGCTAAATTATTCCTCCACTCTTAATTATCTTTACTAGGTGTTTGGGGTGAACTTTCTGTGCTAATTAAACTCGTTACTGCTTGTCCTGTCCACCATAGACATGAAGAACAGAGTGCCCTTTTCATATTTGCAGCAACTTTTTGTGCACTTGAATATTGCCCTCTACTTATCTTTTATGTACGCCTAACACTTGCATTTTGTGCAAACTTCTGTCTGAAGATCTTGCTTTCTAGTCCTATCACACCTCTATAGCAGCGCTAAGTGGTATCCAGACCTGGACACGCTATTGCAGCTGAGCCCTACCTCTACAGAAACCATTGCGTGATTTTGTTCTGTTTGTCTGACAGTGTAGTTAGCTTGTGTTTTACAGCACTTCTGATCCTTTGCTTCAGAACCCAGCAAGTATTTCCTCATCCTGTACAGATCATTATTCCTTCATTAATTTTCATTTATCCTTTTTAGAAAATCCTCCTATTATACTAAGATGATACAATGTGTTAGGTCAATTTTGCATTCTAAGCATTCTCCAAAGCACTGACAGTCCCATTCAGCTTGGAGTTCTCTGAACATTAATAATATACTCCTTATTTCATCACGCAGGCTGTTAATGGCACCGCTTGCAGACCCAGGGCAGATCCCTGAGGACCCTACTGAAATATATGCTGCCATTTTTACAGTGAACCATTGATAACTGTCCTCCTAATATGATTTTGTAACTGGTTTCGCACTCAGTCAATGGTATTTTCATCTCTATACTGTGTCTCTAGTTTGCTTTGAGAATGCACTATCAGCACAGTGTCAGGAGAAGTACTAAAATCAAAATATATGACTTCATCTGTTTCTCTCTTACCCACAGGCTTGCCACCCTGTCACAAAGGAATTTCTATTGGCTCGACAGAATTTATTCTTAACTAATTCATATTGGCTGTTAGTCATCTCCCGTTCCTCTGGATGCTTGCAGGTAGCTTGTACAAAAATGATCATTTTGTTTAGGATTGGGGGGGGAACTGAAAAGAGGCCAGCACTGTGGCTGGCTCCCAGTTGAACATTGGTAGATATTAGCCAAATAAAATCTACCTCTCTAGGCTTTTCAGCCCAGTTGCCCTTCAGACTGCAGCAGGGATCGTTGCTGCCCGGGAAGTTGATAAATAGGCTGTGTCTGTGCCAGCCAGCCTTTCTGCCAGGGATGGGTTCCCAGCATGGTTGATCGACTCCTTGGGGTGCAGCTTCAATCTTCTTAACCTCTTGCATCCCTTTTCAAAGCTGAGGTCTTTCACAGTTGTCACGAGTGGTAACCACTTGATTGGCAAGTGATCTTTTTATTGAAATGAAACTTGGCAGCATCAGTTGTTCATACTCACTGAGTGGTAGACTGAAAGTTTGGGTTTTTCCCCTATTATTGAAGTACTCCAAATGTCCCTTGCTAGTTGAATCACATTTTATTTCACTTACACAAAAGTAAAAAGTTTGTCTTGCAATTAAAATCTGTTATCTGATAGTTCTTTTATAGAGCAAGTTTCCACTGAAGTGTTAACTGAGGTGTTTTTGACTAAAACACATGACAGCTTAATATATATATTCATGTCACTCCACTTTAAAACATGATGTCTGATATATTTTTTTCAGAAAGTGGGCATCTTGAAGATGAGATCAAATACCATAAGCCTATATATATATATATGTATTTATAACAAATATATTTTTCTAGCAATAAAGTGTGTATGTGTGCTTTTTTAATAATAAATTCATAAAAATCAATAGAGTTAAGCTGGATTATATACTGGATTTTATCCCTTATAAGAAGGAAAATAGGTTTGGTGTTAGGTAGTGAATGTATAGCAATATTTGAAAAGACAAAGTAATTCATAGCTGTGGTCTCCCTGCATAGTATTATAAATTATGTCTGCTAACCTTACTCCAGCAAAACAGAATTTTCTATGGAATTAATAGAAATCTTTCCTCCCTATCAAAATCAGAAAATATGCTGTCCTTAGAAGGCACGTCTTCTGGCAGGTACTCATCCTGTATGAGAAATGCAGTAAATAATGCCAAAGCTGAATACATTTACTGAATACAAGGGAAAAACACTATAAGCTAAAATACCATACTGGAAGAAGGCCTTCCAAATTAAACAGGCATAAGAGTGATGCTGTACTGTCAAGTTTTACTTGGAAGTTTTGGGAGTAATTAATTTTTTTTCCTTTGGTTTTCAAATTTGTTTTTATTATAATGCCGACATTTAAGCTAATGAAAACCTAAGACAGGCCGTAAGGGCTCAGGCGAAAGGGCAGTGGGACAGTGTCCTGCCTGCCGCTGGCCAGCACTGCGAGCATGAGAAAGCATAGAAGGGAGGGTTACGCATCCAGTGGTATGTTTGCAAAATATTTTCTTGGACTGTGGCAATTTGTAGGTCAAGGGCTTTCAGCAGCAGAGGTGAAGTTGTATCTTCTAGATCTAGGTGGATTTTGATCTGTGAATTTTCCCAGTTGTTTTCTGCAGCCACCCCTACAATCGCGAAGTCCACCACCTTCTGCAGAACGGAGTTCCACAGCTTAATTAGATGTGAGGTGACATCACCACTTTTCATTGAATTTTTTCTATAGCATGATGGCCTAACCACTCAGCATGGTAACCCAATAGCACTCAGGCAACCCACATCGTGCCCTGAATGGCTTTGTGTCATCAGCAACACTTGTCTCCTCTTTGGTCACTGCTTTTTCCTCTGAACGGCTGCTCATTCCTCAATTGCACAAGTCTGTCTGGGATGGAAGAGGCTTCTCTCCCATCCTTAACCTCTTCCTTTCCTTCCCCACTGCTTCCCCCTGTACCTCAGCACAGAGCAGGTGAGACATGCGTTGGTGCAGCCCATGGATGCTGCTGCCATGCTGCCTGGCTGCTCCGTGGAAGTGGGCTGCAGCACTGCCAACCAGGGCAGCCTGGGGGAAGGACTTCTGTGTGTCCTACAGACTCAGGCACCATGGGTGGAAAAGGCACCCTAGCAAGGTTGTAGCCGCTATTCCACTTCCTGAGCTGAATAACAGAAGCGCAGCCTTGCCGTCTCTTGTTCTCTCCTGAGAAGACTGAACTGGTAAATTATACATGTTGCCTCCAGATGAAAGCTTGCTCTGATGCAGACCTGGTGAGCTGAATTCCTCCATTTGAAAACTCATGTGCATTTAAAAATAATTAAGGCTAATTTTGAAAGCAATAAAAAATTAAATCAGTTGAATTGCAAAAACTGAAAAAAGCTTTCTGAATGTGATAGAGTAAATTAATAGTGCCAGAAAAAAAATTATTATGCAGTTTATTTTAACAATATGGCAAAGATCTCTCTTATCTGCTTTGAGGGGTCACCTGAAGATGCCTCTGCTATTAAGACTGGAGAACACAGGTGACTCGACATGTGGAAGTTCCTGGAAATAATGAAAGCATGGCAGAAAGGAGCTCATAAACACTGCATTATACACTCTGTGTTTGCTGTCATAAATCCTGATTTAACATGGATGTTTGGTCTGCCTGAATGAAATGCCATCTTTCCTGTTTTTATTCTTTAATTATTCTTACTGCTGTTTGCCACTTTCTGAAGTCAGGGGATCACAGCAGCATTTATAAAAGTAGCAACACCATATTAGTGAACTAGCATTTTTTTTTCCAGGCATCTAAAAATATCAGAAACATCCTAGTTGAAAAGGTGAGATGGGGAACTATTTATCTAAATACTTCCTATTCCAGAACTTCTGTTTCCTAATTCCAGGCTGCAGGTTAAAAAAGTTAATAAATTTGTTGTTTGGAACATGGATGGCTAAAAGATTTGACCAAGACAGAACCTTGCAGATTAGAATCAAAGCTTGGGTTAAGGTAGACTTTTTAATAATTTCATTAACATAATAAATAATAATTTTACAGCTGTTTGACAGTCTCTGTCTTGAAATAAGTTGGGATGTCACAATCTGGTTGTCAAGAGATCACCATTGTCCAAACTATCAAATTTGGTAGAGCCAACAGAGATAACGAAGAAAGCCACCCAAGAAAATCACTTTTATAGAACAAGCTTTGGCACAGTAGCAGGGCAGCCTGGCTCATGCTGTGAGCTCAGTACAACCATGACAGGGAAACCAGGAGCAGCTTCAGCTTTCCTGCTGCTGTGCCCCTAAGCACAGACCTTATGGGCCACCTCTGGCGCCCTTTTAAGTCTGGTCTCTCTGTGACTCAGAGTAGGAGTCTGTCAGAAAGAGAAACAGCAAGAAAAATAAATAAATGTAATTGTTCTGTTCTTCAAAGCTGTTCTTAGTCTGACGTCATCTATCAGGACTTTTGTAAGACCTTTGACACGGTCCCACACAATATCCTTGTTGTTAAATTGAAGGCATATGGATTTGATGGATGGACTATTTGATGGATAAGGAATTTGCTGGATTGCCACATGCAGAGATTTGTAGTCGATGGCTCAATGTCCAAATGGAGATAAGTGGAAAGAGCTGTCTCTCAAGGGTCCACATTGGGACTCATACTGTTCGATACCTTTATCAGTGATATAGACAGTGGGATTGAGTGCACCTTCAGTGAGTTTGAGGTGACACCAAGCTGAGTAATGCAGTTGATATTCTTGAGGGAAGGGATGCCGTCCGGAGAGACCTTGACAGGCTGGAGAAGTGGACCTATGAAGTTCAAGAAGGCCAAGTGCAAGGTCCTGCACATGAGCTGGGGCAACACCCACTTTCAGTACGGGCTGGGGGGTGAAGGGATTGAGAGCAGCCCTGCTGAGAAGGACTTTGGGGTACTGATGGATGAAAAGCTGGACATGAGCCAACAATGTGCACTTGCAGCCCAGAAGGCCAGCCGTATCCTGGGCTGCAGCAAAAGCAGCTTGACCAGCAGGGCAAGGGAGGTGATTCTGCCCCTCTACTCTGGTCTGGTGAGAGCCCACCTGGAGTCCTGCATCCAGCTCTGGAGCCCTCAGCACAGAAAAGACATGGAGCTGTTGGTGCAGGGCCAGAGGAGGCCACAAAAATGATCAGAGGGCTGGAACATCTCTCTTAGGAGGAAAGGCTGAGAGTTGGGGTTGTTCAGCTCAGAGAGGAAAAGGCTCCAGGAAGACCTTAATGCAGCATTTCAATAAGGGTGTCTTATAAGAAAGATGTAGACTTTTTACCAAGGTCTGTAGTTATAGGACAAGGGGCAATAGTTCTAAGCTGAAAGAGGGTAGGTTTAGATTGGACATAAGGAAGAAAATTTTTATGATGAGAGTGGAACACGTTGCCCAGAGAACCTGTGGATGCCCTATCACTGGAAGTGTTCAAGGCCAGGTTGGATGGGGCTCTGAGCAACCTGGTCTAGTTAAAGATGTCCCTGACCGTGACAGGAGAGTTAGATGATCTTTAAAGGTCCCTTCCAACCCAGACTATTCTATCATTCTGTGGTTCTATGATTTTCCACAGAACCTTTAAACAGGCATCTGGGAGAGGCAGATACACAAATTCATGTTTAAGGTTAGAGGACGTTAAATCTTTTCTAAATAACAAGTGAATCCATCTCAACAAAATCCCTGACCTGAAGAGATTTGTGTATATTATTTGCCTGCCCTTGTAATATGCCATTTGAAAGGGATAAGATGGGCAGCAGGAAGTTTGAATTAGTGAAGGAATGAAGTAAAGAGATGGGATAACAGAAAAGCACAATAACTTTGATGGACTTTGGTTTGGGTTTTGAGGCACAAAAGTACCCCAGGGAGCTGTATGATAGACTGTGTTCTCCAGTACCCTCTCCTGGCTGGCTCAAGTGTCAACGCTTTTGAGGGAGGTGAAGATGACAGACTACACCTACGTTTTGCACAGGAATTCAAAGTGGGAATGAAATGGATGAGAGAAACAAAATTATTTTCGCTTTTCCTAGCAGGCCTGAGCCTACCTACAGATCGGAGAGGTGTTAAATTTGTCAGAAATTATTATTCATGGCCAGTTGATAAGGCTGTGTGGAAATGAAAGCCTACAATTTAATTTTTACATGCTCAGAAACAGACCCAGAATAGCCACCTGCGGTATGTTGTGAAGCCGTAGTGCTAGCACTGCAGAGGGGACAGCAATGCGGTGGGTACAAACACATCCATCTCCCCGTGCCTTCCCCAGCAGTGGAGCCGTAGCTTCCAGTCACTAAGCACGATGTTTCCCAGGGGACAAAGCACGGGGCTTTTAGCTGTGATTCTGGAAGCAGGGGGACGGTAAAACAAAACCCATGTACTGTCACAACTGGTCTCATGCCTAACATGAATAATTTCTACACTGTAACTACTCTAACCAGGTAATCACTGACTTCAGTTGCACATATACTCCTAAAATGCTGTAACTGTATTAATCTTTCATTTCATTTGGTGCATATGATTGCTAAAGTGTTGTGAAATGAAAGGCAAGGCTCGTAAGATCAGGCTGTTTTAGGAAATTGTTGACAAATTCTATATCGTAAAAATGTATCAGAGAAATGAAAGTTAAATATTTTACATGAAGGTATTTTGTAGGGACGTTTATACTTAAAGTTGTATGAAATGTATAAGATTAAATGAATCTTATATAAAATATACATATGTAAATAAAGACATATATAAAAGATTATATCTAAAAAAAGAAAACATACATTTAAATTCATATGAAGAAGTGAGTAGTTTTCAAGGCTTTTGCCAGCCATTTTCTCATAACAGCAAGAATAATCCTGATGTAAGGCATTAATTTATCAGAAATTTGCTATATATTATCAGAGGGTAGTTAACATCCTTAGAATATTGGTCTGAAGAATAATACATAAAAAACAAAAACATTTTCGTTACTGAATTGACACCTCAGTGATTTCAGCCACGTATTGCAGGCCACACCTCTCCCAGCTGACTCCATATGATGATGCTTATATTTGCCGCATGGCCCAGTGACTTTATTTAGGCTACAGGCATAGGAATGGCTGCGTCAGGAGAAACAACACTCCAATATTGTGGAGATATTTCTGGGGAAGTACCCTTGATGCTTGGAAAAGGAAAATACCCAGAGACAGTCTAGCGCTGCTCAACTTCAGGAATCACAGAATCACAGAATCACAGAATGGTAGGGGTTGGAAGGGACCTCTGTGGGTCATCTAGTCCAACCCTCCTGCCGAAGCAGGGTCACCTACACTAGGCTGCACAGGAGCTTGTCCAGGCGG
>Ga0065711_1036440_pt1 | contig 20982 bp, 25 predicted proteins | sample Hoacrofraction12_FD_59098 | JGI IMG/M metagenome (GOLD analysis project Ga0065711, IMG submission 59098) | Hoatzin crop microbial communities from Cojedes, Venezuela - Epithelial fraction 12 v2 (version 2) | ecosystem: Host-associated > Birds > Digestive system > Esophagus > Crop | place...
CAGCCCACACTTCCTGAGCTTCCCTAGGAGGATGTTATGGGAGACAGTGTTGAAAGCCTTGCTGAAGTCGAGGTAGACAACATCCACTGCTCTCCCCTCATCTACCCAGCCAGTCACGCCATCGTAGAAAGCTATCAGATTGGTCAAGCATGATTTCTCCTTGGTGAATCCATGCTGTCTACTCCTGATAACCTTCTTTTCCTCCACTTGCTTAATGATGAACTCCAGAATGAGTCGCTCCATCTTCTTTCCTGGGACGGAGGTGAGGCTGACAAACCTGTAGTTCCCTGGGTCCTCCTTCTTGCCCTTTTTGAAGATTGGAGTGACATTGGCTTTTCTCCAGTCCACCACCTCACATCTGAACTCACAGCCTGCGATATTACCTAACCCGGGTGGACACAGGTAGCAAGATAATTCTCCACATTAAACTCAAGGTAGAAGTTGGCAGGCTCCAACACAACCCTCCAAAAAACAAGGAGAAAGCCCTACCCACTGCCTGGCTCATGTCAAAGCCGCCCTTGCACACCGTATATCCTAGCTCAGTGCAGGGCATCTGGATGAAAGAAATCATGACTAAACCAGCAGGCAAAAATAGCCAAGCGCAAAATGAAGACGAGGCAGGCCCTGTGGCTGGGTACAGAGGCGGTGGAGCTTTTCTGAACAGCCCGGAGGAGCAAGCAGAGGCCTCCCCCTGCACTGACAAGGGAAGATCTAATCTGGATCTTGGCCTCGTAACACATTTCCAGGATCCAAGCACTCCTCAGCTGAGTGCAGAGTAGTGAAGAGACAGAGGGCATCCCTAGGACAGCCTTGTCCCAAAACTGCAAAAGAGCGGAGGCATTTGACTAGTATCTTGTTACAGCCAGACAAGTTAATAAAATTAAAAAAAAAAAAAAAAAAAAAAAGGGAAGAAAAAAGCCGCACACCCGGTTTGCAGTCTCCGGGCGAGAGGATGCAATACTCGCTGCTCACCAAGCAGGGTCAGCCGAGCACTGTTCGAACACGCCACGAAGCCATGGAGACCAGGGCTGCTGCTCCGGGCTGCCGGGAGCTTCACCTGCTCAAAGCTGTGGCTGCCGCTGAGCTGCGGCGTGCAGCAGAAGGGCTGCGAAGCAACTCACTCCATTTGAAAGAACTGGAAGTTCAGCCTTGCAAGGTTCACATGCCAGAACTGGCTCTGGAGGTTTCTGTAAGTCAGCACAACCCAGACTAGAAGCACATCTGGTCTGAGGCCACAGCGCGTGATCCGGCAGGAAATCAGACACATGCCCAGGTTTCTCAGCCTGTTACTTTATTAGAAGGGTCTTGACATCACAGTGGTAGCCCCACTGAAGACATTTTACAAAACATTAAAAAAACCTTTTTATTCAAAGCCACATTTCAAATAAATGGTATCCCATCCCCCCTCAAAAAGAAGTTGGGTTTATTCATGGTTATTTCTGAACAGGAAACAACAAAACATCCTCTTTTGAAAGAGGGGAAAAAATAACCACCCTGTAAACTTGACAATCGGAAGATGTGCTCCTCTGCTGCCTTCTAGGAGAGGGACATGGTACTAGAGAGGGAATAAGGAACAGCCAAAGGGCAGGGGACAAAACCATTCCCGCCCTCTATGAGCAAAAGCAAGACTATGTTGCTATCTCCACGCTGCAAGTAAGCTGGACTGGAGAAAGGGACAACCAATTTACCACGGGGGCATCACATCAGCTCTTTAAAGCCCCTAGAAGTAGTCTCCTTCCTCACAGCTGCACAGTATCCAGAGAGGGCTGACGCTACCTGGGCTGGTGAAGGCTGCAGTCAGCGAGGTGGCATGTTATGAACAGCATGCTGCAGGACATCCTTCTGCCAGTCACATGTAACGCATGAAAGGACGGGCACCAGGTACTGATTTCTGTGACAATAACCATTTCCAATAACCCCAGTGGGACGAGGAACAAAACCGCTGGGGCTGCTATAACACATTTCTAATGCAATTAAAAGGCTCAGACCAGCACATCGCCCTGGTTCAGGAACAACCACCTGCATTCATTCGTTTTACACCAGCTCACAACCTGGCATTGTCATTGTATTTGAAAGGCACAGTCAATGCTTTTGGAGATGGGAGAGGCAGTCTGCTAGGAGGACAGGCTAGTTACTGCAAAGCTGCTAGGCAGCCTGCTTGCAAAGGGTCCCAGCCCTTACATGTTCATCTAGGCTACATTTATTAATAGAGACATTAACGGTGTGGATTCAGAAGAAACTTGCAATGCCCCAAATGGATGTAGTCTTGCTAGTTTGCAGGAAGCTTATAAATATGTATTATGAACTCTAAAAGGGTAGTAAATGCACTCAGGTGAAGAGGTATTAAAGATCTGGGGGCTGACTCCTTCAGCTAGGTACCTAAAAGCATAGCACATCACATTACCATCTTTTCCTGAAATGCCAGTATGTCTCTAAATCAACATCAGAGACTTTAAAATAACACCTTTTTTTTTTTTTTTAAGCAGAGATATTTTTTCTTGCTAGGGAAGCAGGCCTAAAACAATGTTGTCCGGAGATCAACAGAGAAAAACCTAAGTGCTACCTTACACCTTTTGATTGTGTAAAGAAGAAGGTGCTGCCCAGTGTGTTCTCTGTCCCCCTAGCCAGGTCTGTGCTCTGGGTCCCACCCAGCAGCTCAGCCAAGCCCTGCCTCGTGCAGGCGGAGGAAGGCAGCCCAACCAAGACAAATCACCACAGAGCAGAAAGGACAGAGGGCTGGACCCGCCGCAGCTCTGCCGCTCTGCAGTGTGACTCCAAGCTTGAAAGCCAGGACAATCACCCAAGAAACCGTGGCACTTCATAAGGAGATGAGACATTGGTGGAGAAAGCAATGCTGAGCGTAACAAGCTCTCAACAGTGACCTGTCTTTGCATCTCCTCTTCCCTTGCATCTCTTGTTTCAAGACTCCTTTATTCCTTCCAAATGATGCTTTGCAGCCCATAACCCCAACTACAGAGCGGCCAGGCCGGGCGACATGGCCGACACACACAGCACTTAAAAAAACCTCACGCACATGTGTGATCATAAGAGCTCTGGCAATAACACCCTTCTGCCCCTCACTTGTCCTGACCAGAAGGCACATGACTGCGACCGATACCTCACTGTCACCACAGGACTGAGTGCTGTTGCAAACCTTCCCCTCTGTACATACACTCCTTTAAGAGACAAAAGCCTTCAGCCAGCTAAACAGTTTAATTATGCCATGGTCCAGCCTCTGATAAGATAGTGTTAGCCAAGTGCAAGATGGACTGTGGTGCCAGCAATCACAGCAAATGAAGAAGCAGAAGCATCTTTGGAAGGATACTCAGCAGGTCCCCTTTTTGCATAGTCTGTACGGGGAGCAAGAGGAAAGAAAAAACCCAGCCCTCCCTCCTCTGAAGAAAAAAAAAAACCTCATCATTGTCTCTCCCTTAGGCAAAAAAAGGGCCACAATAGATACAAACAAATCTAAGGCAAGCGCTGAGGGGCCACAAGGCCAAGGTTAGCCTGAGACTATGCCAAAGCTGCTCTGCCCCAGACTAGTCCTCACAGCAGAGTGGGAGGAGGAGAGCCACAGTGGTGAGAGAGGCTGGCAACCACTGTGCAGAGACCAGGAGCAACCGCCTGCCTCCTGCTCAGAGCAGTTACTGCTCCAGTCGGAGCTCACAGGCTGAGCGAGCACCAGGCTCACATGAGAGGCAACACATCCAGCTAACAGTGCAAATATGATCGTAGAAAGCGTCCTGCTTGGCTTCCCAGCCCAGAGCTTTGCTGAGCAGCCCAGCTCCTGGAAAAGCCACCAAAACTTCCAGTCAGTGTCCACCAGTGCAGGGCAGAGATCATGTTTATCCCAGACAGAGCGAGGGGTCAGGAGGGTGCTGTTGTGAGAAGAGGCTGCCGCGAGTGTCTTCCAAGTTCAAGTCACTCATCTGCAGCCCGGGAAGATGCAGCAAGTACCGGCTGGAGGCCTGCCAGCTGCGGGATGTTAGGAGCTCTCTGCAGAGCTGAACGGGACAAACTTGGCATGTTTGGTTGGGGATGCTGGGGTCTGTCCATCTTCTGCCTCCTCGCTCAGCTTGAAGAACATCTCCTGTTCACGCTTCTTCTGGTTCAGCTCATCCTCCAGGGCCTTAAGCACAAGGAAACACACACAACAGGAGATGTATTTGAAATTGTACTGGAGCTATGGACATTGTCCCCTCCAACCAGCCAAGCAGGACACCCTGCTCATGCCAAGGAAGCTCTACCTTCTTCCGTGGCCTCAGCTTGTCCCGCCACTCCTTCATGTGCTGGTTGTGGTTCTCATCCAGGGACTTAAGCTTCTGGGTTTCATGCTCAATCAAGAGGTGACACTTTTCATTCTAAACACAGATCACAAAATAAAACACCTATTTAGCAGCTAGGACTGTAAATTCTGTAGTTGAACAGGACTTGCGTTGGCCAGAGGCACTCTGAGCTCCAGGGCCATGGAGCCATGTTTAAACACAGCCATAAAAACCTCTCAAGGAAGAGCAGGAGGTCACCAGTTCTAGTTCACTGAACATCCTCTGCAGCCATTTCTTTCAAAGTGCTCCTTGTGCTGCAGCAGAAACAGTGCACAGGCAGCTCCAAGAGGCTGGGCCGTGAAAGAAAGGTACCTGCAGCTGCTGGAGCTCATTTGTGTTGCTCTCACACTGGGCCTGCATGTCCTTCATCTGCGTCTCGTGCTTCTGCTGCTGGTGCAGCCGCTCTGCTTTTTGCCTCTTCTCTTCCTGCTGAGCAAACTGGAAGACAGAAAAGCAGGTACCTCTGTAGGCAGTGTGGCTCTGATCTCTGAAGCTAGTTAAGAGACTAGCTGGCTTGCACTACTCCATAGGACAGAAGGAAAAGCCCTAAGGATTCTTCCCAATACTAGTCATGACAGAAGCACTGCTGAAAACCACACCTGATGCCACAAAGACCTCTGATTCCCTGCAGTGGGTTAGAACAGTTGCCTTTTTCCCCATCTTCCCTTCTACCATTAGGCCAGCAAAGTACGTGACCCCCAAGCCAAGCCTCAACCCTGGTGCCCTTTGTGGGACTAGACCTGTTTTATCTTCTCCCGCTGCTCTGATGCGCTCCCGCTGGAGTGGATGTGAAGGCTCTTCTTGTACATGGCCATGCGCGTCTTCCCTTCGCTTCGCTGGATTTTGGGGAGCCGGGCTTTCTCCTGCTGCTGCCGAAGTTTCAGCTGCTCTAACATGCGCTGGTTGTATCGCTGCATTTGCTCCCTTTCCTGCAACGGCAGAGGGACAGGTATCAGAGTAGGAGGGACACCTCAGGCCGACAAGAAAGTGCTGAGGAGACCAAAGAGAGCTGGAGAGTAGATCTGGAAGTTGAACAGAGCTGTCTGGTGACAGATATCTCCAAGTGGACAAGATGTGAGGGCAGCTACTGAACATGCCGTGAAAGCAGAGAAGGGGGCTGGAAGGAAGCAGAAATGACTGTGAGGTGTGCTAGTCTTTGCTCACTGCTCTGGGAGTCCACCATCCCCCATACTGCACAGTGACAGATGTCCAGAAAAGCCCCCAGAGTTCACAACTGCTTCTTGTACATTAAATGCACGCAGCACAGACTATACATCCGAAGAAAGCAGGCTGATCCAAGCATTATTCTGGTCCCTTTTCACTAATAATGACCAAATCTCTTCACTCCCCACCGACCCTCCAACCCCCACTTACAGCCTGGAAGGGAAGAATCCCTTCTAAGGACACCCAGGCATCCTTGCTGACCAGCATCAGCCTAGGAAGGTGTTAACTCTTCACCTTCTCATGCTTCCGGAGCAGCTCGTGCCTCTGGAGGAAATACTGGTCCTTCAGCTGCTGCTTGACAAGCTGGTGTTTCTCCTGTTGCTGACGCTCTTCGAGATCCCAGATGCATGCCTCCCGGTCTGAGAAAGGGAGAAGGGTCAGTAGACAACCCACACTGACCCCCCCCAGCTTGGTCACACGCAGCAGCCCAAGCACGAATGATCCCTACACATGGGAGCAGCGCAGCAGACGTGGAGGGTGATTGTTCACCTCCTGTTTTCCAAGAGACATTGGTTGCAAACTATATCAGAGACTCATTTCTTGCAATTATGAAGCCTAATTGGTTCATATTTGTAAAGCGCTTTGAAGATTAAAGCACTAAGTATTATTATTGTTAAACATTTAGACAGGATCTGGCAAGGCTGTTTTTTCTAAATCCTATCCTGCCAGCTTGCAACTCTGTCACAGCATCTGTTGCGTGGGAAGAGCCAGCGCTGGATAAAGCCATCGTTACAGGATTTGCTTTCCTTCTCTACAGCCTTTGCCACCCACCTCTCATGAGCTGCTGCTTTTTGTTCAGACACTCGCGTTCCTTGTCGCAGATCTCTCTTTTGTTCTGGGCAGTTATATTCTTCATGGCTAGCTCCAGGTCCTCCTTCTGCTTGGCCAAAAACTCCTGCTCCTGGAAGAAAACAGCAGTAGCACCAAGAGCCCTCCTTCTGCTGCAACTTAAAAAGCATCTGGTGGTATTTTAAAACCTGCCAGTTCCTCAAGGAGGAAGGATGCTTCTGTCTACTACACACTTCCCAACCCTGGAGTTGTGGCAAACTTCTTCCAGCCTTACCATGGTTTGTTTTTTCTGGGCAAAGTCATCCATCTTCACCTTCATGTTCCCTTTGCGCTGTTGCCGTGGCAGCTTCTCAACCTCATTCTTAACCTTTGGGGGAGGGAAAGGAGGTTTATCAGCAGGTAATTTTTGGCCAAGAACAACCCCAGCAAATATTGCTAAACAGATGGACCTCAGGAAACACCCAAGAATACCACAGAAAAGCAAGAGCTTCCTGCTAAAACACCAACAAGTGCCTCTCTCTGAAGTTCTGCTATGGAGCAATGCTGAAGCTTTCCTGGAAGAAACAGCTGCAGGAAACTGGGTTGCCTGCATCCTGTCCCCATTTTTACCTCCTTCTTCATCTGTTTCAGCTGCTCCAGGAATTTGACATGGTCCCGCTCCTGCTCTAGGCGAATGCGCTTGGCCTCCTCCCGCCGGCACAGCGAGTGATCTTGTTCCATCTTCTCAATCTGCTGCTTCTGCTGCCGTTCAAGGTTTTCCAGTTCAGTGTCATAGAACTTCTTCTTTGTCTGTATGGGAAGGGAACAGGAGGTCAACCTCAGCCTTTTCTGCACTTTGTTTGCTTCCAAAAGTTTACAAGAAAAAAAAAAAGAAAGAAGGAAAAGAAAGTGTGTGTGTGTGTTTGGGGATTTGTCTTTACATGAATTGAGCCTCTTTACTAAACACAGGAGAAAAATTTCCAAATAACACCCCACGAAGCACACAGGGCAGAGTCAGCTCTAGCGTGAGCATGAAGCATTGTTGAACTTGCACTTCAGGCCTTGATCCTTGCTTGTATTCTGATCTGCAACATCCCACCGGGACCCACGGCCCTGCGCAAATGTTAGCAGACGGTGAAGCTCAAGCATAACAGTTCTCCCTCTGCAGACAAGCGTTTCCACGTTTGAGGGCACTGCACTCCGACAGCATCTTTGTGTCCAGTCTCTCTCCCTGCGAACAGCAGGCATGGAGTGCCTGGGTGTCAACAAGAGCGGGTTGCAAACCGCCCCAGGGAAGGGTAAAGTAAGCAGGTTTGGGGCTTTTGCACATCGCACCGCATGGTGAATAAATCTCAAAAATGAGAAGTGACTTGCTAAGATGGCAATTCACAGACGTGGCACATCAAGACTGTAGAAATACAACAGAGCACATGAATAAGTGATGGCTCCCAGCCTGCCGCGGGCGGATGGGGTTACCAGGCACACATGCTAGGTGAATTAATAATAGGATATTTAAAAATGGCTCATGAAATCTTTCAAAGGACTTACCTACAAAATTATTTTACTTCAACGTAAGCTGCCTACAGAGGGACCAGGTAAGAAAGCCTAGTTTATTTTTATTCAATTTATACTCAAACTTGCTAGCTGCTGCTCTCACATTCTGTCCACACTGCTTTCTTATTTAAAGGGCTTTTTTCTTTGAAATACAACAGCACTGTAAACTGTTCCTCACAGTAGCCGTGAACAGACATTCAAGAAAAGATCACTGAAGAGGGAAAGTTCAGAACAACCCATTCCCAGGCAATGGCAGTCAGCACTTCCCAAGCTGCAGACTGCACATGCTCCCACAGAAGGCTCTGTCCTGCACAAACACATCTCATCCCTCAAACCCCAAAGAGGTTCCTCGGTGGTCCTGCTCCCAACAGACACAATGCCCCAGGACTGCTGCAACCCAGAGAGCATCACCCTGCCTGAGGGTTTGCAGGGCATCTGCGGGGGAGAAGTCAAACCAGCAGATACCAGGAGTTTCCCCTTCCCTGCTCACATACCATCATTTCTTGCTCGAAGCGCCTGAACATCTGCTCCAGCTGCAGCTGGTGCTTGCTGTTGAGCTGGGCCTGGTTCCGGTGCTCCTCCTTCTGAAGGAGACGCAGCTCCCGCAGTTCCTGGCGCCTGCAGAGGGTTAAAATGGAGGGGGAGAGAGAAATACAGAGTCAGACAAGTTCAGAGCCACATGCTTGAGCAGAGATAGCAGAATCGATAACCAGATTATTTCAGCAGGGAATGAAAGCTGCACAGCCACGCTGTAGCACCCTGCCACTCGCCCCGAGCGCAGGCAGGAGGCAAATGCCAACTGACTGATGTGCTCTCGGGCTCTGTGACACCAGAGCACTGCGAGGAAGCAGGATGCTAATTATGTTAACTGTTAGCAAACTGTCAGTTTTTACAAGTAAGGCCTATCAGCATTCACAGCTTCTCAAACAAGCCCTGTCAAAGCTCCTAAGGTGACGATGCAGGCACTGCTCTCCCAGCTGGCATTCAAAATACCCTGATCTGCCAGCTAGGTTAGCACTCACTGGTCTTCAAAACACAGCTCGGGTCAAGCTGGTGTTGCCTTGGCCTAGGTCCAGTGCTCCTCATCCCTACTTGCCCACACGTGGCTGGCAGAAAGGGCAGTTTTCTCCAACTCTGACCTATTTACCATGATGTTGCATCCTCACCCAGTCACCCAGCTTTACACCCAGTAAAAGGGAGCCTCCGCTCAGATGGCTGCGTTTGAGCACATTCGCCATACTTGTGCCCGACCGAGCTGGAAATCACTGACGTACCACGCAAAAGGACCAGCAGCAGTTTCCCCGAGCAGGATCGCCACCATGACCTCCGCTGCTGTGCATTAGCCTTACACGCTGAGTACAACCCTCTCGAGGGGCCCTCCTGAAAAAAGCACTTTGGAACAATTTCTTCTTCAAAAACAAACTCGAGCCCCATTAAATCAACTGGTGCAACACGATAGCTCTCTTCTAAGGTCGCCTTTAAATCAATGACTTGGCATGTTCCAAAAAGCAAGAAACAAGCCCCTTAAGGGCAAATCAAGATGCCAGGTGAGTTGATCATGCCCGTTAGCTAGTTCCAAGGGAATAACCACTTCTCCCAGAAGGTGTTCAGGGACTCGATGCTTTCCAAGTCAAGCCTCTGTGCCTCTTCCCCCACCTTGCAGATAGAACAGGCACTGTTTAAAAATAAAAAAGGAGCCTCTTTTCAAGGATGCCACCACAGCTGAGAGTGGACCACAGGAAAGCAGCTATGCCTGCAAATTCCCTGTGCGCTAGTACGCATGCTCCCCATGTTTTATTGGGGTTATATGCACTTCTCACACAGAAATGAGTAGCTAATGAGCTTCTGCATAGATCCGACGTTAGGGCCTAGGAATGAGGCTGCTGCAGGGACACATAGAGCTCAGGACAGATTATATTCTCAGGGTGTCCCTCAGAGCAGCACAAGGGAGCCTAGAATAGGGCACCGAGCAAAACAATTTGTATTTTAATTATTTTATGGCCCTTTTCATTTCAGTGTTGCTACTGATACGAACAGAGCTGGAAACAGCACTTTGTCTCCCTGAGAAAGGGTCATGAAGGTTTGAAAGCTATAAGAGCTGCAAAAGAGACATAAAGGCTTAAGGATGGAGGATACACCCATGAATATTAAGTGATGCTCAAGGAGTTTACAACTCCCTTGACCTTTCTTCAAGGAGATAAAAGAACAAAAGGAAGGAAAGCATCTTGAGAAGATTTCTGTGCTTATTTCCACTGAGCCAGCACATCTGCAGCCTTGGAGACACATTCAGTCATCCCCAGAGGACAGAGCCAGCCACAACACAAGCTTCCCTTGTCCCAGCCTTGCTGCACCTTCTCCCCGAGATGCATCCCTCGTTTCCCTGCAAACAGAGCTCAGCTTACACAGTACAGCAAGCCCTCTGCCAGCCAAGAAAAAGTTAAAAAAAGTGATGCCCACACTGGGCAGTTCTCCTGTCCAAGTAGGACTAAGACAGAAAATGGGAGGACTTCAGATCGCTTCTGGATTTGCTTGTAGAGAAGAAAACCCTGCCCTGGCTTGGTGCTGTGCCCTCCCTCCACCCCAGTGACCCACTTGCCTGAGAAATCTCATCTCTTCATCCTTCTTCTCATCCTCACTGATGATCTTCGAGGTGGTGACGCTCACCTCTACTCCATCCACCACAAACTTGCGGGTGCGTTTCAGCGTCTTCTTGTGCATCCGGGAATCCTGTGTTTGGCAGGGGAGGAAAGGAGGAGGCCGTGAAGCAGCTCCCCAGCTTGTTGCATGGGGTGCTACAGCTGGAAGCCTCAGAGCAATTTTGATGCCGGTGTTAATGAAGAACATAAGCAAGCAAACTACATCGAGAGAAGAGAAAAAAAAAAATAAAAAAAAATATCATCGGCAGAGTTGGAGGTGCCATTCAAACCACGCAGCCTTTGCTACCATGCTGCAGTATGGTGAAATTTCCACCCTGCAGAAACCTGACCTGAAGGAGTAGCAACCCACCACCCCAAGGGCCTTTCCCTCCTGCCTCCAACTAAAGCACAGCCTGATAGGGGATGCTGAGACCCCCCTGGACTGCAGTGCTGAGGAACCAACACAACGTGAAGCTTGCAATGATACCTTTTAATGCTCCTGGGCCATCTGACCCACAGGTACCCCCCACATCCCTGCAGGTGCGAGGCAGGCAAGGTCCCACATCAGGCTGTGACTGCGGATGGAGCCACAGGGAAACAAGCCAGCCCAGAGGCTCAGTGGTTGTGTCCCTCTGGCCTTCATTACAGTACTTCACTAATCACAATCAGCTCCGAGCCCCTTGCTGTGACCTCCACAAAGCACAGCCCAGGCTCACTTTCATTAGCATAGGTAGGGACAAGTGCCAGGAGCATCGCATCCTCTCTCAGCATCCCCTTCTCACAACGGGTTTGCATCCCTCTGCAGGGTCAGCAGCCCAAGCTTGGCTGGAGGACTGTGTCCAGGGACTCAGTTTCTTTGGCAAAAAAAAAAAAAAAATAAGGGCATGAAAGACCTGAATCATGCAGCCCTACAGCGAAAGCACAGTGATGGAATGAGCAAGGGCTCCCTGAAGTCTTCTTGCTCTTACAGTGATGACCATTATAGATATAGAAGATGGCAGAAGAGCTTCACACAAGCCTGCAAGGCCCAAAGCAAGCCCCTGGAGAGCTTGCTGCAATGAGGGAGCCAGAGAAACTCTTGAAAGCATGCAACTTGGATGCTGTGTAACAACATTCTATAATAGGGGTTCAACCTACACAGAGAAATTGGTGCAAAAAGCTTGGCACCAGACCAGCTGAGGTCACTAAGGCTCTGACTGCCTCAAAGTGAAACACCTGGCTAAACCTCCTGCATTTTCCAAATGAGAACATTCAGCTGTCTGTGCCAGCCCCAGTGCCCATCAAAACCCTGACTGAGCCCAGCAAGCTGGGGCTGCTGCAGCTGAGCCGGTGCCTGGTGCCCAGAAGCTCCCAGACTCTTCCCCACTGTTGAATGAGCAGTTTCCTGCCTTATTTATGGAGTTACTCAAACGTAGATCTAAAACCAGAATTATTAATTTTCTCTGGGTCGTTTCTGTTATCCCTCAGTAGCAGGCCAGCATCCTCTCCTGAACACAAGTAAATGTATTTTCAAACATTCCTGTAAATTGTTCTCCAGAGAAGAGTCTGAGAAACTGTGGTCATATGGGATGCTGACTTTAAGCCCCTACTCTAAGGACACTTCACAGCACACATCCCAGCATGCCTCTTCCAGCTCCCGAGGGTTTCAGCTAAAGCTGTGAACTCCCAGTACCCACGTGGGTCAGACTTCAGAAATTCAAGCCAGATACTCAAAAGAAGGAGCACCCTCCAGAAACAGTTGTATCTGAGAAAGTTCGGTTTACATTTTCAACACCCTGTCCACCTCCCTCTGCCTATTTCTGACTGTTTTCTCTGCCAGCTTCAGCCTCCCAAAGTCACCCATAGACTTCTTACCCCTAATCTTTCTAAAAAAAAGAAAAGATCTGGATAATTTTTGCCAAAACTCTTTTTTCTTTGCCTAAACTATAAGCAACTAGAAAAGAGTCTGGTAATAAAAGCGTCACCTTAACTTTGCAGTTTAGTCTGTGGTAAAAAGCATATAATAGTTAATGTTTACAACCAGAAATTGTTTAACCCTTTGCTGCCTCTTCGCTTGCTCCAACCTGCCTGGCACGCTGTGCATGAAACCCAGCAGCACCAGGAACATGAGCAAGGGCAGAGCAGGGGAGTTTAACCCCACGAAGTAAGGCTGGGCAATGAGCTTGGGTGAGGAGAGAGCAGTGCAGCCTGGTGACCCCCCTCCTACCCCCCCATGCACTCACAGCTCACTCCGCAAAGCAGAGGTTTCAGCAGAGCATCTCTCCCAGGGCCCTTCCAGTGGCATCACTCCTGGACAACAGCTCTGCGTGAAGGCCTTGCTCAGAGAGGTGCCATTTGGCTTGTTCTGAGCATTACTGCTGGCTTGGGCTATTCAAACCATGATCTAACATGACCATCTCCTTGACACTTACTCCCTGTAAAGCCCAAAAATCACCTTTCCCCTTCCAGGGGACCAACTGGGGAGTGCAATTACACATGTGGCATCGTATTTGCCTTTGGCTGGCTTCAAGCAGACCAGGTGTCATGGGAAAGGCAGTGAGGAGGGGTAAATTGCTATGCAAGAGCAACACACTTCCCTCATTAGGGATCCACATGGATTGCGGGCTCCTGCGGGGGATGCTGGCTTTCATGCTTACAGCAGGAGACAGGAGGGGAGGAAAGTTCTGCCGAGAATGGCTTTTGGGCATGTTTCTGTGCTAGGAAGCTATCACTCATGCCGACAATTGGATAAAGATCTTGTGCAACACATCACTCTGCCCCCTCAAGTCACACACATTTCCTCTTCTGAAGCTCAGCAAATATCAGTCCAGTTATTTTGCCTCTTCCTCTAAGCCATGCTGACCTGGCCGGCTCTGGCTCACAAGCATTCCCAGCCTCCAGAAAGCTTTAGCAAAAGCCAAGAAACCTGGGAGGTCTTTGTGCAAGTGACTGCTGACACGAACCAGGCCAGATGTATGGCAGGTTGGAAAAATTGAGAGAAACGCCAAGCAAATAAGCTTTCTCCTGGGACTAGGTGTTTTAGGAAAGAGCAGCAGAGTGATGGGCAATGGATAAAGTTTAGGTGATCACATTTTGAGTTTCATACTTGTCCTTGCTCTGACCATGTACAACTGTACAAGCTGGGCAAGTCTTACAGTTACTTCACACTTCTCAGGGACCCAAAACAGCTACAAAACATCAGTCTTCCATTAGATTTTAGTGGCCTGGAACAGCAGAGGACACGTGTACCTGCAGCAGCTCCACCAAGAGCTTCTGCTTCACTTGAGGACATGCCACATGCCCATGGCACAGCTTAACCCAGCAGTATGTGCTGTGCTGCCCTGAGCCCAGCTGGGACACGTGTCCCATAGACAGGGAAAACAAACCATCAAAGACTTTGCCTAGCGATGGGCTTTGTCCCTTCTTGCTGGCCCTGTGTTTCTCTGCTGAGCTCCAAGCCTGGATGTTCACATTGGAAGCGCTGTGATCAGCCTTTCCAGTCATCTCGCGAAACAGCACTGGGCCAGCACCTGGGTGCTCTTTAGAACTGTGCTAGAGCAAGCTTCCCAGACCCTCTGTCTTCACCCAGCCTCTAACCTGCTCCCCACCTTCAGGCACAGGGCAGATGAGGGGCAGCTCACTTTCTCCTCCTGTAATCAAAGATCAGCTTCATCTAGAGTACAGCATGCTGCTTTCTCAGGAAAGAATTTAAGGGGCTATGGCTGAAGTGCGCTCATGCACAACCTCTCAGGGAAAGCATCTGAATTTCACAGAATTTGCTAAAAATGGAAAAAGACCCTCAGCATTTTTTAACAGCGGTTTTCGGTCCTTCCTTCTCCACACCCTCTACCCACCACTCTCACCTTCAGAGAGATGGAGCCACTCTCTCTGTTGAGGGACAGGTCAGCAGACAGGGAGATGGTGAGGTCCATACTTTCAGAGGCTGAAGTGCTGCCAGAATCTGAATCCCCTTTGGATCGGCTGCTGAGGAATGGAGTCAGGGGATCCAAGCTCCCGTTGGCAAGCTTCTCCTCTGTGAAGTTCTCCAGGTGGCTGCTGCCTGGTCGCTCCCCGATACTCTTCCGTGCCTTGCTGCCTGGCCCGTGCTGCTTGTCCCCTTCTGTTGAGTTACCCAGCTGTCCAGGCTGCAAGATGATGTCTGGCTTGCCCTGGGTGGCCGAGGTGGCAGAGCTGGCAAGGGTTTTCGTGGAGTGGTTGCTCTCCAGTTTGTCATTGTCACTGCTCATCCTTTTATCTGAGACTTTGTCGCTCTGTCCATCTGCAGTCTCCTTGCCAGTCCCCACAGGCCCATTCATTGCCTTGGGTAGAGAAGAGTCTGGAGGCTTCTCTCCATCAAAACTCAGCTGACTCACCTCAGAGGGGTCCCGCCTGTGCTTACCAGAGGGCTGGAAAGACAGTGAAGGGAAGGTGTTGAGTTCTGCACCACCACTTTAACACAACTGCAAGAGCTGCAAGTCCCCACACTTCAGAGCAAAGTCACCCACAGCTAAAGAGTTATTGGGAGGAAATCTTCCCTTTTAGGACATCTACTCTGGGATACTTGTATGTTTCTCCAGGTTTGTGATCCCAAGGACCATGCACACTGGCTGGCAGGAAACAGCACAGTGGGGAAGCTCCAGAACCTGAATATTCTTAAGAGGCAGCCTAGGAGTTTGCATACGGAACACCTTTTCCCATAGCTAACTCTACTGTGGATTAATCACTGTCCTTTGCCACAGATGAGGGAGGTCAAGGCATGTCCCCCAGCAAAGCTGCCCAGGCAGCCTTGAGGTGTCCCCTTCAAAGGGCCCAGCCCAGGGGCAGATATGTCCAGCTCCCTCCTACAGCTGGTGGTACCTCACCGCTGCACCACGTGCTGCTGGCATTGCTTCCACTCCAGCTTCTCCAGCCTGTACGAGGGCCTACTTTTTACTTTTCACTTTTTTTTTTCTTTAACACTTTTTGCAAGCCCCTCCTGCAAGCGGGCAGCTGGGCTATCTGCCAGCATCATTGTTTCTCCATGCCCTTGGCACCGAAAAACAGCCCCTCCCTGACCAAGCAACCACTTCCCCCTCTGCCTGATGAGGCCCAGAATAGCTGTAAACCAGCCTTTTGCAGCCTAGAAAAGTTGCTGGGCTCTTTCCCCCACCACAGCCACACTGGCAAACTTGCCAGCATGGGGCCAAGAGCATTCACCGAGGCAGACTCTGACGAGTCATCTTCTTCTGCTTCGTCCCGACTGTCCTCAATCTCTTCCATCACCTCAGCCTTGGCCTCGGCCACCAGCTCACGCAGGGCCCGGTTGCTGGTCACCTTGCTGACGAAGGGATGCTGAAAAGCCAAGCACAATGCACATGCGTGAGGTGGCCAAAAAACGGACTTTGCGAGCTCGTGGCTGAGTGAATGCATGGGTATGGTGATGCACAGACCACTTCTTGCTCTGTAAGAACTGTGAAGACCTAAGGACGTGGTTCTTGCCAGTGTCACCAGGCTTAGCCCTCCCAACGAATTTACAGACATGTGTTGCACGTATGAGGGAGAACATGATGCTGAAGTTAAGCACCAGCTCTGCACACAGGGACTGCAAAGCTGCTTTCTGTCAGCATCTCCCAGACAAAAGCACCAGCTGCAAGGCTGGGCTCCAGGGTGCAGGTCTGAGCCCGCAGAGTGCCATCAGGAGCGGGGCAAGAGATGGTCTGCAGGACCCCTGGGTGCAAACAGAGCGTGGGGAAAAGTTTAACTGAGATTGGGCTCGAATCAATCAGTGCACGCAGCAGGGTGTTTGTGTTGAGCTTCAGCAAAAGGCTGGGGAGTCCCTCGGGTTTGCAGAGACCGCTGCACGCTGCCTCCGGCGCAGGGCGGGAAGCGTGCAGCCAGCGTGCCGGCGCGGCAGAGCAAGTGCATCACAGGCAGTCAGGAAAAACAACGTCCAGGTTTCTCCTCTTATTTTTGAAGGGGACAAGAGGAAAGGAAAGGAGCGGAATTTAAATGTGGGATAACCAGGTATAATCCAAGTTCGTTGCCATGTGGGCATTTTTCAGCAACAGGAGCCATTTCTATTCCAGTTGGTGTCCATAGGGGCTCTGCAGTTTGCTCCAAAGGCAAAAACATTGCTGTTCCTTTCTGGAGCATTTTAGTGAATGAAAAAGTGCTATGAACTTTTGAAACCAGACCCAGCCCAGGGGCTGGTGCTGGTCCCTACCTCCAGCAGCTGGGCAGCACTGGGCCGGGTCTCCGGGTTCTTGTCCAGCGCCATCTTCAGGAAGTCTCTGAACTCCAGGGACCTTAGAAAACAGTCATGGGCGAGAAACTCAGAAGAGGGAAAGGCCTTGAACACTGCTGGTGTCTGCTCGATCCCTTTGCAGGTCTGCAACTGGCCACAATCATCATTTCACTCCCAGCCCAGGAAACCCTATGCTAAGTATTTGTAAGAGAATCAGCAATGTGGCCAAGTGAGGGACTAGATTTTGCCTTACCTGTAATGGCAACAGACGGCAGGACTGAGCACCAGCCGCTGTGCCCCATGGCCAAGGCAGAGAGGCAGGAGAGGACACCAGCAGCTACCCTCTGAAGGGAGCCCATGGGTGGAGATGCTTGTGGCCAAAGATGCTCGAGGACCCATCCCCACAGCCGCAGTGTGAAAGGACGGCTCTGAAGGACTGGGAACCCCATGGGAGGGGCACCCTCCACCTGCAAAGCGCAGCTCTGAGATCCAGTGCTAGCTTCCGAGCCACTCCAGAGGAGGGGCTCCCTCCCTGCCTTGCTGGGTTTTGGCAGCGGGCTCCTGCCTGCTACCGGAACCGCTACGACTGCATGCGACTCCAGGGCGCTCTCAGGCATTTGCTGCTGGATATCACGCAGCAGGTTTTGTCACGATTAAAAAAAAAAAAAAAAAAATTAAAAAATTAACTGATGGGATTTTTTTAAATGCAAAAGAGACTTCCTAGACTCCAGGAAAGAAATCCTGAAGCTCTTGACCATCTCTAGGTTTAGAGAAAAATTTGCCTTTCATACAAAATCGGGATGTTATGCAAACAGCCAAGGGATGACCCTTGCTTCAGCAGGGCTGTGGGGGGGCAGCAGCTCCCCGCACACCGGCTGCACGGTCACTCACAGGCAGTGCTGAGCAGCCCGTCTTCAGGCAGCAGTGCTCTCGGGGCCCCTAGCACACAGCTAGAATCCTACATTAAGTTCTCAAATTAAACAACACCGCTGCGACAGACTATTTTTTGTCTCTTGATACACTGCAGAAGTTGGGAGACGTGTACTCCGGGCTTTGCTGCCCAGCACCCCTCACCATTTGGAAGGGCAGCTGAGCATGGGGGGGTCAGACTTGGCAATCTTCAGCAGGACTCTCATGGGGTTGAGCTCGTGGTGGGGCGGTTCGATCTGGGCCATTTCGATCAGTGTGATTCCTAGTGACCAGATGTCCGCCTTGTAGTCGTACGGAGTGTCCTTCATGGTCTCGCACATCACCACCTCTGGGGCCATCCTGCAAGGGGCAGAGCAAGGAGCAGGGACGGTGAGGGATGACGCCACCACCACAAATATGCACATGAGCCTCGCAGAAGTAATTAAATGCCTCAAATAATCCATAGCATTTCACAAAACACAGTCTTTCCTCTCAGGTCTGGGTTTCAGAAGAAGCAGCATGTTTTTCATGGGGTCCAACCCTCTCCCCTCTTCTGCAGACCAGTTGAGACAGCCCAGGCAGCCCGTGGAAACCCCTAGGCCATTGACATCTGGTGCAAATGTTGCTTCAGACAATAAATTAACCCTTGCCAATTCCGTTCCTTCAGCAAGTTGGGTGATTTAGAGATTGCATTTCTGGAGTGAGGAGTTGTTCCCATGTGCTTGGAGTTGCTTCAAAGCCCCCTTCACCCCCCAGGGTGGTGGGAGCAGTGAGTGCACACACGCAAGCACATGTGTGTCCCTTGCTCCTCCAAGCCTGGGGCATGGTGACTCCTTGGCTGGTTCAGGGCACCGTGACACCAGGCAACACTCCTGCACCACTGAGGCTGCTCACAGCTCCCTCCAGACACAGGAGACCCTTGCACGTGTGGATACTGGCCCAGACTCCTTGTTAAAAGCCTCACACCCATGCTCGGTAAGGCACCATGGTCCAACACATCCCAAAGGCCATCAACTCCCCATTTCTGAGCAAGCCTGATCTTCAGAAGAGTGAAGCTCCTCCTGAACACAGGCTTTCTTAGCAAGCAGGTCACTCACCAGTAAGGAGTCCCGATGAAGGAGTCTCGCTTCTGCAAAGTTTTCATGTTTTTGGCAGACACCCCAAAGTCAGCTGCAAAGAGCAGTAACATTAGATGCCGTAGGAAAACCAGAAGACCCTTCTGAATTAGCACACTTGGCTGAAACGCAGATTTAAAAGCAAACACATATTTAAAGCAAGAATGTGATATAAATGCCGTTTCCTCTAAACTGAGCATCAGAAATTAAATTTGCTTGTGGGGACTCAACGACCATGGGCCTTCTCCTCCCATGTACTATACGGCAACAAGCCATCCTGACTGTAACCCAAACCCTACGTATCTAGATGGAAGTCGAGATCTTTTCCACAAACAGACAACAGCAGCTCTGTCGCAGATTACTTTCAGGATTGCTGTTTCGTAGCAAGAAGTCTCCTTTTACACCAGAAACATCAAAGTGCTGCTACATTCTTTCGCTTCCCTTCAGCCCCACACACAGCAGCCACTGCATGATGCCTTTCCCCTGATTTTGTCCCTTCTACAGAGAGCTGCTGAAGCCAGCCCAAACCAAGTCAAATTGGTAAGACCTGCAGAGGGTACCAAGCCCAGCCCAGGTCAGTTTGCTCTACGAGATGGCTCTGATGACCTCCGGATGAGCTGTTATTCATCTGCACCCCAGGATGAGGGTGTCCCTGACTGTGGGTCATCCTTGGCCCAAGCCAGCAGAGCATTTCTTATGTCAGAGCAAAGCCCATGGTCACAGAAAGGTTTCTATCTCCCCAGGCTGGCTGGTCTCCATCATCCCAAGATATATGCCACAAACGCCCCACAGCTGCTGGCACCCCTTGTCAGGGTCCAGAGAGATCTGCACCTTTCTGACCCGACCCTACAGACAAAGCTACCTCCTCATCCCCCAGCCAGTAGGTGGACGGCAATTTAACTCAAGCCTATAGCAAGTTGGCAAAGCAACCCTTTGGCAAAACTTGCCCTGTCACCACCAGACCTGCTCTGGAGAGAAGATGAATTCTTCCAGCTCCCAGTCTTGCCAACTGGCACCCTGCACAGGATGCTGAGCAGGCCAAAAAGCATAAAAATCGGGTTCAAAGAGCGATTAAACAAATTCAGGAAAGGAAAGTGCATCAAGGCCCTGAGCATGGCTGCAGCTTGGGGTGTCTCAGTGCCTGGCTGGGCGCTAAGCACAGCACACAGCTCAATGGTAGATTTGACCTCCCGTGAAACAGCGTGAAGTTTTCCCCCATCTTTTCCTGGATGAGCTCATCAGCCAGAGGACAAGCAGCTGATGTCCCGCAGGCAGGGCAGGAGAGCGAGCGCAGCCCTCAACCCCCACCATGCTTGTGCATAGCCGAACACTGCAAGCCAGCTCTGAGAGGCATGTGGCTGCTGTTGGCACAGCATGCAATGGTCCCAAGCAGCACCACCGCCCATGCCCGCTCTCCCGAGCTCGGCCAAGCGAGCACCCGCCGTGTTCCTGTGCTAGGTGGCTCACCGAGCTTGATGTCCCCGTCCTGGGTGAGGAGCACATTGCCCGCCTTCAGGTCACGGTGGATGATCTTTTTGCTGTGGAGGTAATGGAGGGCTTCCAACATCTGGCGGCAAATCACTTGAATCTGGGGTTCGGTCAGGCCCCGGTCCAGCTCTGCGGGGAGAGATCAAGCCGTTAAACAGGATGGGGATTCGAGTGATGCTCCACCCAAGCAGCAGGAAGGCAAGGGCTACCCAGCAGACCATTTAAAAACCACTGTCCATGTGTCAAAGCAGCAGGAGACCAGTGCAAATCAGCTTGTTATGGTAATTTATTCCCTAAGCAGGCACTAGCAATGCAATGCCTGCCTGCTTGGAGCTGCTGGTTTATAGCTCCCTCCCGGGCACGCATGGCTGAGGCATCTGGCCCAGGAATAGTGGATGAGGGGGATGAGGAGAGGGAGCCAGGCATGCCTGCAAGCTCCCTGCCAGTTTGGGAAACGGGTCCCCGCAGACAAGCTGGGTCTTGCCTGGTGCGAGGACGGTGCTGCAGAGAGGAGGAAGCTGAACTTGGCTGCAGGCAGCAGCAGGGCCAAACACAGATGTGAATCACAAAACCACAGAATGTAAGGGCTTAGAAGCGACCTCTGTGGGTCATCTAGTCCAACCTCCCTGCCAAAGCAGGGTCGCCTACAGCAGGCTGCACAGGACCTTGTCCAGGCGGGTCTTGAAGATCTCCAGAGAAGGAGACTCCACAACCTCCCTGGGCAGCCTGTTCCAGTGCTCCGTCACCCTCAGAGGGAAGAA
>Ga0065711_1036441_pt1 | contig 20982 bp, 6 predicted proteins | sample Hoacrofraction12_FD_59098 | JGI IMG/M metagenome (GOLD analysis project Ga0065711, IMG submission 59098) | Hoatzin crop microbial communities from Cojedes, Venezuela - Epithelial fraction 12 v2 (version 2) | ecosystem: Host-associated > Birds > Digestive system > Esophagus > Crop | place...
GGACAAGGTCCTGTGCAGCCTGCTGTAGGTGACCCTGCTTCGGCAGGGGGGTTGGACTAGATGACCCACAGAGGTCCCTTCCAACCCCGAACATTCTGTGATTCTGTGATGCTGTATAACGCTATGTCAACGCCTGGTGTCAAGCATCCGTGAACTGATAAAGTGCGAAACAAACCCACGACCTCAGGACTAGAAAGGTCTCTGTCAGTACAAGCTAGAAAATCAGTCTTTTATTGCAGTGGCAAGCAACACTGCATCTCCTCAGTGTAGCAGCACAAAATGAAATGTATATATTGTCTGTGCAGAATTACAGAACTTGACCATAAAATCAGAATATCAATGTACATCAAGACCAATATCAGCAAACAATTGCAGCCAGATTAAGGCAAACATCTGCAGATGGAGACACGTGGGGATATTTGCATTCACACAATCCAAAGAAATCAAAAAGACATACCCAGGAAAATGGATCCTTACATATGGATCCACTACCTTGAGAAAAGCCGTAAGTTTTTAGAATTAGGTGGTATATAATCCGAACAAGGCCAAAAGGGTCATTGCATTTCCAAAGGTAAGAGGACAGACACTGCTATCATTGAGAGAAAAAAAAAGAAATAGCACAAATTGGCATGAGTTATAAATCAGTACTGACAGAGACAGAAAGCAAGCTGACTTCAAATACTAAATAGGTGAAATTTAAAAAAAACAATTGTAAGATACAACTATTTGGGACATATATAGCTCTTTTCCATTCATAGATCCCAAAGCATTTCATAAGAATGGATAAAGCTCCTTCCTCCTGAGTTTGTAGCTAGAGTAAATAGGGCACAGAGGAACCACAGTGACCTTGCTAACATTTGTCTTGCGGTGCTTCCATAACTACCAGCAAGGTGAAAAAATATCCTAAGGGCTGTAATTTATAAAGGTAGTAGGTACTGAACTTATAAAGGGAAAAAAAAAACCTCAGAAGGAGGCAATGAGGAAGAAAAGAATATGAATGGGAAATAAATAAGAATGAGGAGTGGATGGAAAAGAAAAAGAAAAGGAAAACATACAAAAGGATTAAAGGAGAGGGTTTGTACATGCGTGTAAATATGCACACATTCACTGCAGATATACACACCTGGATTTACATAGCACTTGTGAATTCTTAGCAGGGCTGCCTTGGCGTCAGGCGCCTGCCACGCACGCAGATTGCGAATGCACCTGAGCTCCGCACGCGGGGCCGTGGCAGGGGGTCCCTCCGCGACCGGGCTGCGAGTCGCTCCCATTAGCATCACCTTGAAAAGCGTCATCCCGAACGGCGAGACGGGGCCTTGCTGCTGACAAGGATGCAATCAGCTGCATGACTAAACAGTTTGGCTTCCCGCTGAAAAGCTTGCAAGTTAGTGCTATATTAGGACAATTCTCTCTCCTCTTTTTTTTTTAAATTTGTGAACTCAGAAGTTTCTTCTAAGGAAAACCAGCATGTTTTAAAGTCAGTGAAAAAAAAATAAGTAATCCTCAAGAGATTTGAAGCCAATGCAGACAGCATGGGAAAAACTTATTTCAAAGTATGACACTATAGTGAATATCAGTGATGGAAAATGGTAGCGTTTTGGTCAGCAGTTCTTAGTCAGCCATGTCTGTTTGCTTTAAAGACAACAACATTAACGTTGTTTGCTTGTGTTCAAACTGCAGCAACGCAGTGTCTCATCAATAGATCATTTTCCTGAGTTTTGATTGATTATATCTGTGCCAAATTTTCAGAACTCTTCTTTTCGTGGCCTGATCTGAATCCCACCCAAACACCTTCTTTTCATTCACTTTGTGCAGTTTGGCTAAGACTCGTGACGATTCTAGCTGCACAGATATTATTTAGAGCCTGAATTTCATGTTCTGAAACCCTGTATTGAGTGTAGAAAGAGCTCATACCCAACCCAAGATGCCGTGTTGATTTTTTACAGTTAGCTTATAGATAGTACGTTTTTTTTGACTTCTAAAGGAAGCAGGATCAATATAAAAGGGAATCAATGCAGCACCCTACTAAATAATTTTTATAAGATCAATCTTTGGATATTTATAATTGATTTCCCATAGCAAGTTGTCTTTCATGAATTTTGCTTCTTCATTACTATTTTTTCCTTTATTTAACTGTAATAGTTCTTTAATGATTTTCTGTTTATAGTTGTTTACTTTAGTGCTATAGCACTATATATGTATTTTGTTGCTATAGTTGTAAGTAACAGAAGAACAGCATTAAGTAGTTAGATAGTGAAAAACATGGAAATAGTCAAATTCTCCTGCAAATTAAAAAAGTCAATGAATGGCTTGAAAGAAGCAAACAAAAGTCACAGTGTTTAAAATACGCATCAGCAAAGCATAGAAAAAGCCTTTCTCATTTAAGTGTTCAAGGTGTGCAATTATTTTATTTCCAAGTGGGACTACTTACACCAGAAATGGGATAGTGAAGACCAAATTGCTAAAAATGTTTAGGTCTGTATTTGAACATCTGTGTGTTTTATGCCATTGTAAGTGAGCCCCCAAAAGCCACTGAAACTGATCGGGTTCAGCCCAAAACAGTACTCCTCCTTTTTGCCAAAAATGCTGATGGCCTGACTATAACGCACGCTTGCTGTTGCAGCCCAGGCTCCCCTGCCTGTGCACTGGTAACGTAAACATGAAGGACGACAACGGCCATGGGGCTCACAGGGCTGGAGCAGTCCCAGAATAGGGTTTGAGTAACGCGTCCTGAGCAGCCCTCCTTCTAGATGACAACCATCCGAGATGTAAAGATTTCTTTTGCAGCTCCTGGGAAAGCATAGCTGACCTATGAACAGAAGTACCAACTCCATTCACTTCACACAGTGTGTAGGCTGCAACTAGCATCCCAGTTTTTACCCGCTGGAAGGCATTTTTATTGTCATTGCATAACTTTTACGATATTTGATAAGATTTCTCTAGATTTTCCGTTTGAGGGAGGGTTAAAATCATAATGAACAGGTAACATTAGAAGGCATTCTGTACATCAATATTTACCTGCTATGTTAATGCAAGGACAGCATGCTTTTTGCTTACCTTTTACGACAGTTGTTTACAACTTGGCATCATTATTTTGAAGGAATATTTCAGGTGTATTTCTTGTACCAGCAAGGATGGCGTCAAAGTTCCTACTTTGCCCAAGGCCACAGAACTGCTAAAAGTAACACGGAGAAAGTTCAAAGCAATAAAAAGTATGTATGTCTAGGTGGACTGCCATGAAACATGGGGTGCCTCGTGGAAATATTCCCTCAGGGTTAAGGATTCAAACAGTTTGTAAATGGAAGAAAGGGGCAGTCCCCTTCTCCTAAAAACATTCTGAAAATTGCTGTGCTCTACAGATATTTTGCGCTTCATGCGTGTTTATAGACTCATTGATCGTGGCTCAAGAGGCTTATTGGAAACACAATATTGAATAAGTCGTTATAGTGGGGAAAAAAAGTCAGGCTTTCAGACCTGATGAATTCTGCAAGAAAAAGACACCAAAAACATTAGTCCATGGGCTTTCTAGGTCATGTGCCAACTGCCACATGACATGAGTGACTCCAACGGTTAGGCCAGGACCACTGAGTAAGGGAGGCATATCGCACCCTTGGCAAAAGCTGGAGAAAGCTCTGGAGTTGTGTTACTTTTATGGCTTCTACCCCATTGAGTTGAGTCTACTCTCCTGAAGGACGGGATATTTGAGGGAAAGTCATCTGGATATGTTAGATAAATAAGAAGCATTCATATTATTTTCTAAAAGAAAATGATTTAGACCTGTCTGGATAGGAAAGGACTGATATGATTCAGAGGGTGGGGGTAACAGCAGGACATTCAGGGCAAAGGGAGGAGCATGAGCATGGAGAGCAGCTGAGGCATGGGCTGGGCGGGAGGGGAGCGCTGGGGGGTGGTCATCCAGGGAGACCCTGCGTGCTGCGCCAACAGGCTTTTGCTGTTCAGCAAGGCAGGGGCAAGCCCAGAGACAATAACCAAAATCAGCCAGGGGCCAGCGACCGCCAGGCAAGGCCAAGGTGGTGGGGCAGGAGGGATGAAGCCAGAGGAGAGTCAGCCTGTGGCTCTGGGTCTCTCCAGATCAGCAGAGTGGGGGGCCAGGGGACAGCTTCAGGCTCAGGGGTGAAGTGAAGCAAGCAGCAGTAGTAATCCTTTGCAGGCTTGTGCCTTTGCCTCTATGGACAGATAAACATTTCACAGATACATTTGTGAATAAAGGAGGGTACTCTTAATACTAACCTGTCTGTAAGCAGGTATTTGGAGAGGTGGAGTTTCATTTGAATAGTACCAAGAACTATGAGTCTGAATTGTTCCAGATGTATGAAAAATAGTGAAAATGAAAGCTTTTCACCAACGTGGTATTCACAGACATCAGTTAATAGAAACTTTAAATAGAAGTCTGAGTTATGAAATTCATTTGAAATTCACAAATGTTCACAGAGGAGTTTATACTGAAATTCTGTTACATAAAGGATGCCAGCCAAAAGGCAAGGTGTAGTTAGTAAAATTAAAGAGTTGTTTTTCCAGTTTAGCTATAAAGGCATGCTGCATTTCTCCCTTACCCCAGTTTCATATTAGCTGGGTCTGAATGTGTCAGTTCCTCCTCAGTTTTCTGCTGTATCTCCATGATAGGACTGTCGTAAAACATACCTTAATTTTTGTCAGCAACAGTAAGTGCTGGACTTTATGAAGATGTCAGCTGCCCTGTTCTACTCCCTGCTAACCCAAATTTATCAATTTATACAATGCATATATATGCACATCACTTTACACATTGATTAATTTTTGCTTAAGATGTTAAAGGTATTTGTAAAGATACATATACACATACAAATGCATAAAATATATATCCGTCATGAAGCTGTTTTTCATAGTTCCAGACAGAGATGTGTGTGCAGTATACGATAACGTGTAAAAATAACTAGCACCCGTTGAACTAACATAAAAAGGTGAAAAAAAGAAATATATAGGAGGAAGGCCAGGAGAGAAATCAAGAGATGTTACACTGCTGATGAAAGAAAGACTGACATCTAAACACTAACAGAAACCTGAAACAGGATCTGTCTACTTACTTTTGACTATGTTCCCTTGAGTCACAGGGGAATGGGAAGGGTGACATTTAAAACCAGTGGCTACTGAGAGAACCATCTCATTACTTTGGATTGCTAGACAATGCTAGAAGAATAATAATTAACATATAAATGCAGCAGGTTTTTTAGATATCTTTGCTTGTGATTTCCAGTACACCTTTAACTGACAAATTATCACATGAGAACAAACTCCAAGTGTAGCTTCAGAGAATCAGAAGGCCGTTAAAGCTTCTAGGTATGATGAATTTCAGACTCCAACAAATACATTTTTGTTTCTTTTTCATGGGATGTAACTGACTTGAATTTTATGCTTTGTGAAGAATAGCAACAGTGCTCTTATACTTACATTCTTTCATCAGCTTACCATTCCAAGCTTAGTTTTACGTAATTTCAATTTCAGGTGGAAATTGTTGTGAAAATCCCTTAAGTTTGGTTGAAAGCAAGCAGAGCTTTATCTACCATTTCTTTTCCCTCATTTTCAATAATTCTTTCACCATAGTTCTGCAATTCCCCTTCTTTATGTAGCACCCTTCTCTGGATTCAAGTTAAGAGAAATTGCCAGGGAATTTTTACATTTTATACCCATTTATTACCTCTCAGAGAATTTTCTTACACGTAGTAGCAACATGTGATGTCAAACATCTACGTGTACATGTTTAAAGGGTAGAGTCAAACTGGTGCAGAAAGTTGTAGTGAGTCATTGCCCAACTGAGGATGAATCACCCCCTCAGCACCTGGGACTGAATCATGCTTCAAGCAGGCAGCCGTTGGTTGCTGCCTTTCCAGACACAAACACTGTCTCATAGATAGCATTTGTCTACATTAGGATGTTGCTTGGCTTGTTATAGCAACCATTAATTGAACAGAAAAGAAATGGCTAAAAAATATCAGTTTTCAATCTGAAACTCTTCCAGCTGACTTTCTCCATCCTTGGGATGCTTTCTCATGTCCTTGGAGAATAGCTTCCAAACACCCAAGAAAAAATGCCTGAAAACTGTTTTACTGACTTCAGGTGAGAGATGCAAATGTTGCTCAGTCTTTATTCTATGCCAGATCTCTCTCAGTTATAGACTATCCAGAGCCAGCTTTCAGATCATCAGCTTTCTTGCTTAACCTTGCTTTGGGCTTTGATATCTGTTTCTCTCTGACTATACCATGGCATGACCTATAATTTCCCTGTCATTGCTTACTGATCTTTGCTTTGTGAACTTGGTAAGATCTCAGGCTTTCTGATTTAGCTGTCTGAACCTGGCTTGATCTCTGATTCTGGTCTGCCCTTGACCATGAGTTTGGTATCCAGGTCCTGGACCAAACCACAGGACAATGATTCCCATTGCCCCAGGAAAAAAACAAAAATGTAAGATTTGTATACAGGGGTGAGTTTCATCAGTTAGGGCAATATAGTTAAACTACTTCTTACCTTGGTATGCATTAAAAAAAAAAAAAGGAAAAATGGTGTTTTGGGATGAGAGTCTTCTAATGTGACAGAAATTGAGAAGAAAAAAAAGCCACTCATTTTGAGATATGGGTTAGGTATGATGTATCTGCTATAGCTGTAGTGATTTAAATAAACACTTTGGCTTATTACAACATACAATGTTTACAAGCCTTAAATGAATTGTAAACAGCAGCTCTTCAAAGTAACACAGATTCCTGACTGTGTGCAAATCCATTTTTCCCCCTCTTATTTTTGAAAAAGAGTATCTATTTGCCATGAACCTTCAAGGATTGTATTCAGATACTGTAGCTACCTACACCATTTTAGATGGCCCTGGTATGCTGCCACTCTAGAAAAGCAGAAGTCTTCTGCAAGTTCCACATCTACCTCAAAACTCTTATGAATCTTTAAAGTGCTAAAGACCCAGCAACTACAGCAGAGACATCCCTCACTCGATCTATATAGTAGCAAAACAAGCTGTTTCACCTCTCTGCCATAGAGTGAATGCTGCTGCTTTCCCCCCCTGCCAGCCTATTTTCAGTCTGAAACAAGCTTTTCAATAGTGGAAACAAACAGAAAAGTCTAGACTGCAGCTCATGTTTTCTGAAAATTCTCCTGTTGTTCATTTAGAAAAGTGGTTGTTGCATGAGAATGAAAGGACAGACTGCTATGGAAGTAAAATAGTGTGCATATATAAATACAGATGTCTTCTTGGCCATTTCTGAAATGAAGGCCAAATTAGCCCAGATCTGCCTCAACAGGCAGGGCTGTTGCTTCATTTCTGCTGAATCTATTTTCTTTATTGAAACAGAATCTTCCTGTGAAATCTGCGCTGTGATTTTATCAAAATAAGGTTTGTCCCATATTTCTTTCACAATCAGACCAAGTCACAACCAGTTGTCCTCACACCAAAGTGTCAATAAATTATTATTATGAGAAAATGATTTCAGATTTCTTTCAACTGACCAAACAGGCGAAGCCAGAAGATTGTCCAGAACATACAAAAGATGATTTAACGTATTATATTCTCAAAGTAATTTTCTTTCAAGAGATGGATCTCAAAATGCTTCAAGACTCCAGAAATTATTACCAGTCTCACTTAAAAATAATCACTTTGCTGTACTCTTCGTGGGGTTTTTTTGGCGTGATGAATGATGAGTGCATGGCAGAACCATGGGTGCTCTCCGAGGTCCTGAAACATGGGGTCAGACTTCGCAACCTCTCAGTACTAATTAAAAGTATTAATGTTTTATACTAACAATTTCAATTAACTACGGGTGACAAAATATTTATTTAAAAGCTAAACATTTCAACTGCAAATGAATAGGATCAGTCTTGGAAAAGAAGACTTTGATTTAAATATATACCTATATGTAGATCCCTTTTAGATTCTACGAAGTACAAATGAGAAAGCAAACAAATTGAAGCTAAGCAACCCCAGAAATGTAAAACATCATTCTTATGATTTAAAATATTTGGGAAGGATTTTTTGTGGCTGTTGAATTCCTGGAAAACAAGGTTGCTGAGATTTGCCAGACAAGCTGAATAAGATAAAGTTCTTGCTGAGCTCTGAGCTATCAGTATGTTCATTATTAATAAACATGGCTGTTCTTTCTTTGCACATGTCCCCTAACATTTTTTAACTTGGCAGTGGCTTTTGTACTCAGAAGAAATGTAACAGAAGAAATGTTATGAGCGTTTGTCCTGAAAATTGAAGCCTTGCACTTCTTTTCCTTTTGCTTTAGTACTAACTTCTTCTATGAAAGGATGGTGTGGTGAATATTTTTTATTTTCAGATTTATTGTCCAAAGTTGTGGCATGACATAAGTTCAGGATAGCAGAGATAACATGTACATTTCTATATAACAGTTCTGAGCTGCAAGAGCTGATACTGTGAAACACCAGTTCAAGCTTTGAACAGACAGGTAGTAGTCTAAGTTGCTCAACTTACAGCAAATATAATGCATATTTGCTATAAGTTATGGTGGTCTTATTGCGGAAATATGCATCTAAACATCTTGCAACCTGGCAATCTTGCAACCTTAGTGAAGAGTCTGAGGAGCCTTAATGATGAACCTAAGGACTGAAGGTGAATGTTGACTGAGCTATCGGTCTGCACTTCCGTGCTATTCTCTGTATCAGAGCTCAGGAAGAATGGTCAGGTTGCTCAGAAAAGCTTTCTCTGCTGGGCAATTGGTGTCTTCTTCGTGGATAACTAAATGGCCTTTTTTTTTACCTACCTTTACTTTGAATTTTTTTATCCACTAACCTAATTAAAATGAATAACATGGTATAAATTAAACTTGTGCTACTCCACTACCTCTAATTTCAGGGAGAATTTGTTAGTAAAGTCTCCCTACCATAACCCCTGAGAGGTAATTTATTTAGAATGCCTTCTTCACTTCTTACTGTGCTTTCTAAATTATATTAAGTTCACATATAAACAGACAAGGCATAGTTCTTGAACCAGTGAAAATCAGGAAATGTCAGGAAATACTTTAAATTACAAAGTAATATGAAGATACTCTTACCAGAATTACGGCTAAAGAAGAAACATGTATGCATTATAATCACAAATTGGTGGCAGAGTCGTCACCAAAAGGAATTATTTTACAGGAGCAAAAAAAAATTACTAAAGATATTTCTTCAGAAGTTCTTTCTCATTTAATTACTGTTTTGGGCACCTTATTCAAGAGACTGTATAAAGGAAGAATGAATTTAATCAACAAGCAATTCTCTAGGTACTTCATCAAGAAGAGCAGTTAACAAAGTGTAAAGACATTTCTGGACTGGAAGACACAAGAGTTCATTACGAGAGTAAGCATAATCAGGCCAAAGTGCAATTAAAAGACCATTCATTATAATTGGAAACACAGAAAACAAGAATTACAAGATTTTCAGAAGGCAGTGAAACAAGCTGACATGATCTATTTGAAGAATGGCTTCTCAAATACAAAATTTAAACTAAAATATTAATAAAGACTACACCAAAGACTTCTTGCAAGCATGCCTAAGCCAAGCACGTTAGCTTGAAACTGAACTTTAAGAATATTCTTCCTGTTGATTCCAGCAGTTTCAAAAAATTCTACTGCCCTTACGAGTAACTTCTTAGATCACCTTCTTTACTGCACGTGTTGATAATCTTTACAGAGGACTACTGCATTTGGTACCGCAAATGAAATGTAGTTTTGCAAATTTGTAGAGGTTCAAAAAGTACCTGGAGGTTCAAAAGAGTGAGCAAAATAAAACAATATAATCCCTCTCTGGGGATCGGTCTAGCTTCAGAAGTACACCTCATGGACAGGAGATGAATCCACCAAAGAACTGGTCCCTTTCAGCTAACTTTCCCATAGTTGTAGGGATATTTAAAAAAAGAAGGCTGGTGATGAGCAAGATTATTAGTGACGTAACTATGAAAAGGGAGATATGGACTAAAATAATTGCAAAATCACCACAGAGGGGTGTTGAAATCCTGTTGCAGATATATTCATCTGACTTCCCAATGAGTCTCCTATCCCAGACAATCGACGTAAATTAAGACTTGAACTTAGTGTTTGAAGGTTGAAAAATACTGCTCACAGATTATACTTAGATGATGATGCAATCCAGCTTCCTGAGTTGCAAGGTAAAGATTTAAGTTGTTATTATTTGAGATTGTTAAGACGAAGCTCAGGTGTTTCCATCTGTACCTTTTTTTGTGCCAGCAGCAACAGCTAAATCTACTTTTTTGTTGTTTCCTGGAGAAATCTCTTAGGTTATGATATACTTCCTTGTTTATAAAATAAAACAGTTTTCCACTAGAAGATAAAAAGACACTGAATGTTACTCAGAAACCTTGTTCTGCTCCACTCCTAGGAAATTAAAAATATTGTTACCAGATGTTCCATGTGGTCCTGTGTGCTGAAGCTGGGAAAACTCGTGTCTGCACTCCATTTACTGTTTGAGAAGCCAGATGCAGAGAGGACAAGGGTGCTTACAAGTCTAAAGTGGCACTCTGGAGAGCTCTGCTGCGCCACTGCCCTCTAAACTTGAGGGCATCAAAATTTCATAGGTTTTAGCCTGGTTTTGTAAGATTGTCAAGATGTCTTATGATGTCATTGTCTGTTCATTTTCTAGTTCTTCGTAGTAACTTTTGAATCCATTATCCGATTTCAGTCAAATCTGGCAGGGATATGGAAATCTACAAACATTGTGAAAATTTATAGCTAGGCAGGGAGGAGAAATACAGATAAATGCTTCCTCACCCCCTCCAAGGCAAAAAACCCTGTAGTATTGAATTCAGTAATTATATGTCATATTCTGTTTCCGACCTGAAAATATATTGGTATCAACTTTACAGTTTGCACAAACTCATCAAAAGGCCCATTTAGTTCAAATTTAAGTGTTGTGAAAACCTGCTTTTTGTCTTGTGGACCTGTGCAAACATTGTTTGCCATCATTCCCAGTTTTCTGACTGCTCTCTGTTCAGTTGCTGAAGGATTTGAATTTCTTTGAAGCACGTATTTATTAAACATTTGAGAAGCATCTCACACACAGTGGGAAATACTGAAAGGGATTAAGAATAGAGGGTTTATCACTTCTTCTAACCTAAGGTGACAATAGTTTATTGTCAGGATAGGGCTCTTCCCTAGCAATTAAGTTTTTACTTTTGCACTACAAGAAATGAAGGACATTTATTTTGTTGCAATATAATCTAAGAACCAAATCAAGATGGTAACTAGCACAGCACTAAAACATTCTTTCCTTCTGTATTGGCGTTCCCTATTATAAAATTATTCCTTAAAAATTGAAGAAATTGCTGTGGAATTGACAAGTAGAAGCAAGACAATATTCACCTTGTGCAAAATTTAGACACCCAAATTACTTCCTGAATTAAAAAGCAAATCTGCTGAGACCACCCACAAAGTGAATGGAGACAGGCAGGTTCTTCTAGAAGGTGATTCAGGTCAGGACTCCATTAACAACGGGGAAACCCTCAGAGAATTCGCCTTCTAACTGGTATCATAACTTAGACTCCTAAATGTGCAGTTGGGGAGTTTAATCATTAGTGGAGATCTGAAATCCATTTTCATCTTATTCTCATGATTATCTGTAACCCTATAGCCAGGCTCAAGAGTTATTATAGTTATTCTTAATTACAACCCTATTGAAACAAAAAAAGCTACCAATGGTAGCAAGGATAGGGACTGTCCGAATTTTCACCTATAGCCTATGCAGAGCTAAGCCCAGGACTCTAGTACGATTTGGAAAGTTTTTCTAGCTTTGTTCACAACTGGAAAGTGGGAAATAAAAAGCTGTGGGAGTTGCAGGCTCATTTGCATAGAATTGATTTGCACAGATGAAGGATAGTGAGGAATAAATAACCTGAAAACAGGACGAAAGATAAAAATTCTATGAAACTACAGCCCAGCTGAGGCCTATTAGTAGTGCTGTGTTTCATAGACGATTCAAAGGAATGAGCTTATAACTTGCTTCAAGAAGACAAGAACAACAGTGTTAAGTGCATTCACTCCTCTGGTATAGATGAGTGTAATAATTTAAAGTACTGCTATGCAGTTAAACCCATGAGTTATTTAAACATTTCTGTAGGGTTTTAAACATGCTGATGAATCATTTATAATTAGCTATGATTAAAAAGTCACTGTCAAATAGATAACCCTGATGAAAAATATGGTACAAAGCACTTTCTCAACTCACAATATCTTTCTTTTTTGTCTGTTAAAAAGTAAAAGAATTTTACTATAATTATGATCCCAAACTAATGATTCATTAGTAGATATTATAGCTGGAGCGCCTACTGATAGCTGGCCCTGTTGGCTAGTGAAGGAAGTTAAATGTTTCATGTTCATTTGAAATTTCAATTTAAGGCCGTGCCAAAAATGTTTTTCAGATCAAAAGTGGACAACGGTGAAAAGACTTCCAGAAATAAATGCTATGTACTAGGAAAATATCAATTGTATGTGCATTTCATATTTGTAGATCAAGTTACAAGGTTGGCAATCAGATTTTGACTCCCTAAGTATTTTCAGAGTTCTAAACACAACCTTCTACTCTTCTCCTCCTCCCTTCACCCCCTGAAACTGTTGTGCAGCATTGCTATGTGCGGTGAAGCGAGCTGTCTTGTTCAGCTTCGAAAAGATTGGATTTGGTCTGTGAGTAAAATGACATTTAATCCTCTGGTACTGTTACTGTTATGTACTAGTGTAAAGCATAGGCTAGAAGCACAGGGTCTTTCCTAGAACTGGTATTTATCTAAGCAGTCTCAGCCTCTTGAAGTTTTCATTTAAATTTATGATAAGTCAAGTAGATCTATAAGGACAACTTTTCTGACCATTTTCAGCCTGGTAACTGTGGAAATTCTTGCACATGCTGTCTTCATGCCTGTCTGCCTCCCTGCCTGTCCTTTCTCTTCCAATAACATTTTATCTACATTCCTTCTTCCAAATAAGTTTCAAAGAGAGGTAAAAGTCTCAGAGAGAGTAAATTCCTAAAATTCTCGTGCAAACTGGCCACTGAGTGGAGGAGCTCTCTACTGTTAGTGTTTTCTATATGGCAAAGTCCGAAATATCAACTGGAGGAACCACAGTGGTCTCAGGCACATAGGGAGGACTTAGTGTATTCTTCAAGAGATGAGATTCTAGGGATCTACAAGGCAGCTAGAGTCAAGAAGGGTAATGATGTGGGAAATAGAACAGAATTAATATATAAAGAATCTCAGCTTCTTCAGTTCCACTACTCATGGCACATCTTATTTTTTGATTTACATTTGCCTATGTTTAACAGCTAATATTTGCCTACAGATCACTATACCGGGGTACAAAGTGAAAAAAAGCACAACTACTCACAAGCTCTGGTTTTAGGACCAGAAAAAATTACTGTGATCATCAGTCTGGACTGACAAGTTAATGCAAGCCTCAGCATTTTCCTAATTTCTTGATCAAGACTGTAATGTCAGGTGGGCTGAACAAGGATATTTATTTGTGATTTAAAGTAACAAAGAATCTAGCACGCATTGCTTAAATTGTCCCAATTTTATATTTTTCCAAAATTTAATACATCTCACTGCTAAAGCTATACTTCCATTTTAAGTTTGCCTGCTCTCAGTTTTCGTTCAACACATCTGCCCAAAGTCCCATAAAAAAGACCTTTGTCTTTATGTGTTGAATTATAGAGTACTCCATACAGTACTTTAATTAGTCTACCATAATTTGTTACACAGAATAACATTTTACATGATACAAAATCTTAGTTCTTCCTTTCTTCAAGAGATCGGACTGCAATCTTTCACTATAAAGTAAAATTTCAACATCAGATAATTAATTTTTAAATTCATTTTAATTCTCTTGGCAGTTTTAAAAATGGCTGGACTAGTATTCCAGTACTGCTGTAATTAATATGGTAATAACCCACCTATCTAAAATTATTGAAGTAAATACTTCAAGTTTACTAGCATTAATTCACCCCAAGCAGCTTATTGTGTTACTTTCATTTCAATCCACATGTCACGTAAATAAACATTTTGTATTCTTGGTGGCCTCGGTGTTGATTCGCTTTTAAGGGTATATTAAAACTATTTCAAAATTCCTTGCAGTTATTTCGGATAAGAAAATTACTTTTTGAAAGGAGCTGAAGACTGGTTCTATGAAGACAACATACTGACAGCTTACTACAAAATTCACCCTTGAATCATCTATAATAATAGCTTTTTCTTGGTTTACAAGATGGATAGATTATAGAATGAGGCAAGTTATGAATTCCTTACAACAGTAATAAGAATTTTTATCTGTTGTTCTGAAAGCGGAACAGCCAAGAGTTTTTGACATAACAACAAACCAATAGTGTTTTTGACAGAAGGAACAGCTACAGAGATGACATAAAACTCTGAATTCTAACCAGTAAATCCGAACTGGTACCTGAAGGAAGATATCACAAAACACACACAAACACACGTGTAACAAATAAGGACATGAAAATCAAATGCAGAATTTCACAGTGCCTCCTGTGGCAGAGCAAGACCATGGAAGAGGAGCTTCTTTTAGGCCGTCATGAGCTGACTGGAGAGACATTCTCCGAGTCCACTCACAATTTTCATGTCCGCTAACATCAGCATGGATCACCCCTTTGCAAGCGGCAATGGATGGGGCTTCCCAATTTATGCCTTAGCTTTCGTAAGCGAAGACCTTGTTTCCCTAGTGCTATTTTGTTCTCTTCCTACTTCCTATTTTGTTGTAAAATGTTATTTTGCCGTAATACCTTTTGCTTGATTGTTTTTTCAATTTCTGTGGTATAAATTCCAGAATTTCTGTTGGGTGGAGTTTTGCTATCTTCACATTGGCATACAGTTTATCAAACTGCCATAAAAATGAAACCTGAAATAAATTAATTTTTTTCCCACTGTCTAAATCTAATAGGCAGCAAGCTACTCTACAATACTGCATTTTAATATCTTTAATGAGCATTCATCATTTTAATGCTAACCTGAAATAAATTGCTACATGAAATCCTAACTGTTTAGCATGACAATGACTTTAGAAACAATAAAGGAGATATTTCAATTTTTACATTTTGCATGATAGCAGGCTTAAAACAATTCAGGGGAAGGGAAGAATTTTGTTACAAAAGATTAAATCCTTCCCATGGTTATGTATGTGCCATTCTCACAGAAGTCAAGGACATAATCTTGACCCAAGAGTGTCAACAGGAAGTCAGAGGATTAATTAGCTAGGAAAACAAAACCATATTCTTATAAGAAGAAAATTTCAGAGATGGAATTGTTAAGGATAGTACTTAGGACGTTAAGATAATGAATGTCGTTTCTAGAAAATACACAAAGTTCTTGTTACGGTCATTATAATCTTAGCCACCATTTTATAACATTTACCTAAAGTTTATTTTAAGAGAAGCCTTGTTTTTAACAATCGTCTTAAATCCTAGTAAACTGAAGAATTAATTAGCAAGCATGGAGGATCAGCAAACTAATGCTTTAGTCTGTTAAACCATCTGCTCAGGAGCACCCTGTTCAAATCTTGGCATTAAGAGAGGATGGGTGAATACTTTTGTCTCTTGCACTTAGTTACAACTTGCCATTCTTTGCTAATACACATTTTTTTCCTTCAGCTCATGGTAAATAAAATTATAAAGAGGTCGATAATTGATTAGATTTCTGTTATCATGAAGTTTCACTAAACAGATTGCTAACAAATTTGGCAGAAAAATCTTACTGCAGTCATTCCTCTTTTTTCATACAGTGTATGAAGGGATAGCTTCAACATTATCTTTTGTTAGCTTTGCCTTGTACAAAGCAGAACTATATCCAGTTATTCCAGCCAAAGTAGTGTAAGGTAACTGAAGTCTTCAAGGCAATCTGTCCTTCAGTTCTGAAAACTATTAATGAATGCACCATTAATATTTTAGTATCTCGTTATATTTCATTATTAACAAGCACATACTTATCAAATGTGAGGAGGTCCTTGTTATCGCAACCCCAATCTGTCTTTGTTTTCTAAACTTTCATGCTAATTCTTTGATTTCATGTCACAGCTCAGTTTCCAGAAAATGCAGGTACTTTCTGACATGTAATGGATCAAGGGCAGCATTTGGCAGTGAAGGTAGCCGACAGTCTACTCTAGTGGAATACTTTTATGGCTGACACTGAAACAATCTCCTCATACTTCAGCCACTCTCTTACAGATTTAAAAGACAGAGAGCTGTCATCTCAGCTACAAATCGGGTGGTCGATACGGTGAGGAAGCCCTCCAGCAAATCCACTCCGGAGCCTGCATGGTAGCAAGGGGCACAGGAAGGTGCTCTGAGTAACACACTCAAAGGGTAAGGTGCACTGTACCACTGATAACCCAATTATTTGCCAAAGACAGGGGAACATTATAAATAAGGCAAAGGTCTGGACCAAATCTAGCAATAGATGGCTCCCCCTCCCTCCAGCAGCAGCCAGCTTTCTCCTCAGCTGTTTCTTTCTAACTCTTCAGGCAGCCGTCACCCTCTCAGGACCATGTAAGGACAACTTTCACAAAACCTCCAAAGAGAAGACGTTCATTTAAAATTCTGTCCCTCTGTCCATTAAGCTTTATACTCCTTGATTTTACTCATGCGCTACTGACTTGATCCTCCTAACTAGCCTCAACTGGCGTTTTCTCATTGACTTTAATTGAGACCAGGACACAGATAAGGTTCAGTGTGAGAAATCACTGTATGGTGGTAATTGCAGATTTTTATTCAAAGACATATTTTATCTGTGTTGATGAAATTAAAATAGGATAGGAAAGAGAGGGAGAAAAAAGCTCAGGCAGAAAGGCTGGCATTTTAATTTTTTTTCGGGTTGCTTCTGTAGTAGATTGACCTCCCTCAGATAAATCTGTGCACCATGGAAACTATTTTCTCACTGAGGAAAAATTTCCAAGTTCATCTGAAGCCCTATACATTAAGTTAAGCATATAGCTCAACTGTGCAACTGTGTAATCTTACTGCCCTCTTCCCATCCTTCCCACCCGTTGTTTGTCATCCTGACTGTCATATTTGGTTTCAAAGCAGGGTAAGGTCACTGGGGTAGGGCACGTGCCTTCCTCTGTGCTTGTAGAGCTCCAGTGCGTGGGAGTATGGGAAAGAAGGGGAAGCAAAAGACTTTTTTACATCTTTGGAGGATAAATAATAAAGTAATAATAACATGCTGTAAAATAAATGCTATCAACTGATATTTACACAGTCTTTTATCTAAAGTCTTTACTGTGTTCAGCATAATTATAGTGCTGCTCAGCAAAATATAGGTGGACTGAATAGTAATTCCTTTATTGCTATCTTACTTTACTGCCTATTCACAGATAGCCTACACCCTGCAGGTCTAAAATAATAATAAAGATAATATGAGCCTATATATTAGTACCTTCTGTAAGCACTGATGAACTGTGACCATCTGCGGGAGGGAGAACTTTCCATGCCCAGATGATTTTTACAGTATGTGCAGGAGCCACCCAGCAACCAGGGTCAGCCCAGCCAGCCACTGACAGCTGATGCTGAAGCGGTTTCATGGAACTGGTGGAATGTTTAGCAAAACACAGCCTGCGGAGGCAAAAATCTAGAGTCCATGCTGTTGTTTTTTTCTCAACTCTTCATATATTAGAAATAAATGGCTCTCTAATGTTTTTTACCCAAACATATCACAGATATCCAGGGATGTGGAGTGGGATACTGCCCTCTGAGCCAGCCTCTGAGGCAGAAACGCCAAAAAGAAATTAACTGAGTCTCAAAGAGAATAAAGACAAAGGAGAAAGAGATGAGAGCAATAAAGTTATTTAGAAGTGAATGTGATAAAAAGAAAAAAAAATGCACTGTAAAATCCAACTGACCACGAGTAAGCTCTGCTTCCTCCCAGTGTCCAGTGGATTGCAACATCCTCTGCCCATGTCTTTCCGACGTGGCTTATCTGAATTGTGGAGCTTTACAATGAGCTCTTTCTTGTTGTGAGGAATCCGGTTGTCACAAGAGACGGCTACAGTTTGGATGGCAGTGGTTGAAGTCCTGAAGTGTCTCTGTGCCTACGGCAATACAGAGAACCCAGAGTCGCAGCTCAGCACGAGCTGGACATGTTCACCTCTTACAGCATCTGAACTTCAGCTCACTAACAGACATCTGTCAGCTTTTTAAAAACCATACACATATGTAACACTTAAGCCACGACTTTTGTAGGCAACACCTTAACTTTACTATAACAAAATGCATAATATATATTTTAAGCATCGCTTTATGTAGGGCAAATTTTGTTGCTCTCCTGTCAGTCAGTTTCTGCTGATACTTGTGTCTCCTTTTCAAAGAATAACAAGGCAGACGGTGGTAATAGGGAGTTCAAAAACAGAGATTGTAATCTGACCTACTGTCCTTTTTTCTTTTTTTTTTAAAAATCACTGCACTTCAAGTCAATTTTTTTAAGAGGCGTGCTTACATGGAAACAAGCTTGTTAGCTGCCATGAGGAACAAGGAATGAAGTTAAACTGAAGGCGATGTAATCTGCAGAGGCAGAGAGAACCGGTGTTCTGCGGGCAGAATCTTCTCCTCTCCTGTTTAACTATTTATTTGCAGGATGTGTATCTCTGCAGTCTTCAACCCTATCAGTCTGGTAGTGAGAACACTTAACATAACCATGTTAAGTGAAATAAGGGGTGCATCCTTTTTTGCCTTAGAATGTACAGAATATCTAGAGATTGCATGCAGGTTTCCCCCGTGGTTTCTGTTGAAATCGTGGTTACAAGTGATCATATAAAAGTTTATCAGCCTTTTTGGTGGCGCCAGTACAGATGATGACAAGGAATGGGTTTTGTTCAGTCTGTTTCATGATTCTGTATTTGAAACTTGTAACATCAGAGATTCCTGTTTTCTTCTGAATTTATGTGCAGTCTATTGTCCTTCTCCTGTGAATCGCAATACTTTCTTCATTAGCATATCCTGTTAATATGTTCATTAAATTCGTGTCACATTGCAATTAATCTGAAAATGATGTCATTTCTGCAGAACCTACAACCTCATTATGTTCACAGTATGTACATCGCAGCCTTGTGACTGCTGACAGAGGTATGCCACTGTTTCGTTATTAATCAAGGGGTCATTTCTGCCCGATTTACAGCGATTAACTCTTTACAAGAAACCGTTCTGAAGCCTTGGAGTGAGATAGTAAGCAGTAAAATGATCATAAGCTTTAAGAAAAAAAAACCAACAAACCACAACTGTTGCGCAGTAGCATTTATTTATATAGCACATTTAATAATCCATAGAAAAAAGAACAGGTTAGTTTGAGCACATCGAGGCCAATGTATAAGGCTAAGGCTGAGCAGCATCAAAAACTTAGGAGTAGCTAGTAATGACGCACTTCCAAACAGAGCAATGATATTTGGTTTCTAAGGAGTAAGATGATGGTGAATCTGATTTTAAAGTCATATTGTGGAGAAAAATGCTTTGTCTGTGAATAGTTGCCCATATTGTAGAGATAAAATGATCCTAATTTAGTACTGCTAAAAAATACATGTTTAGTCTCCAGAACAGTATGACAGATTTCAACCCACTGTTCCTTTCTCAGCAAATTGAAACAAAATAAAAATGTAGAAAACTATCTTTTGGTGTAGATAAATGTTATCCTCTCTAATAAAAATATTTCACCTCAGTGCACGGGTATTTTCTTTTTTAGATGTAAACAAATGTGCTTTCATGTCAGATTTTCCAGGGTGATTTACATCAAGTATCTATTTATAAATTTAAGCAAACTTACTGTCGTCATAAGAGAAGTATCGCATAGGTGGCTTTTTGAAAATCAGGAGAAACTGATGATCAACTACACGAATACACTGATAAGGAATTTGCAACTGTTAGCGGCAGGGCTTAATGTATAGTAGAAAGGCAACGTGAATTCCCAGTCTGACTGATACCAAATCCCAGGAGTTTCTGCGGGCCTAGCTTTCACACTGGACGTCAGGCGTCTGAACAGCCGATCGCCAGCCCACCGGCTCCTGCCCATGTGGGCGTCCTGCTGCCTCGGGTTCGCGTCCCGCGGAGGAACGGGGGCAAGCAGACGGCGCCTTCCAAGAACCACACCTTTAGCTTTTTGGGAGCAGCACAGCAACGACCTAAGGAGACATGAGTGAATCAATGGGTTTTAATAATTGCTGCTACGGTGCTCTGTGAACATTGATAGTTGACGAGACGCTTGCTTTTGTAAAGTATTTCTGAGAAAGGGGAAGACCAGACGGCAAATTCTGGGAAAGGCAGTAACGCTTGGCAAGGTCCTTTCTAACTTGTGTTTCAAAAAGGTGTGTTCATGGCATATGTATAACAAGCTTTGCTTCTCTTCAGGATTCGGGGGATGGAGAGCTCAGGCTGGAGCCTGCAGCGAGAGCAGCGCGGCAAACAAACCGCAGAGTCCCGAGCGGAAACTCGGCCGATTCACGAAGGGGATCGCTGGCGCGGTTGGGCGCCGCGGCGGGGACAGGATCCGCTGCCCCGGGGGCAACTCCCCAGCCCTGCGCCCGCTCACGCCGTTGCCTGGGCCCTCCGAAGGGCCCCTCTGCAGTGGCCCGGGGAACAGCAGGACTGGCGCTTCGAGCGGTCGTGGCGGAGGGGAGGAGAACTGGCAAACCGAATATGGCGGGAAAACTGGAAAACCGAACACGGGGCACGTCCCAGCGCGGCGGCTTTGTTGTCTTTGGTTCGTTTTTAAACGCGGTTTTGACGAACGCCTTCCTGTCCGTTTTTGGGATAAATTCCACCCTGGCGAAGCAGCGCCAACAGCCGTGCTGGAAGCCGCCAGAAACCCCCGCGTGCCCCTCGCACCGCGCCGCTCCGAGACGCGCCAGCATGCGGGGACCTGCCGGCATGGCGGCCCCCGAGCGCTGCGCTGAGGGGCGGGCGGCGGCGGTGCGGTGCCGCGGGGAGCCCGCAGGGCTC
>Ga0065711_1036442_pt1 | contig 20981 bp, 7 predicted proteins | sample Hoacrofraction12_FD_59098 | JGI IMG/M metagenome (GOLD analysis project Ga0065711, IMG submission 59098) | Hoatzin crop microbial communities from Cojedes, Venezuela - Epithelial fraction 12 v2 (version 2) | ecosystem: Host-associated > Birds > Digestive system > Esophagus > Crop | place...
CCGCCTGGACGCGGTCCTGTGCAGCCTACTGTAGGTGACCCTGCTTCGGCAGGGGGGTTGGACTAGATGACCCACAGAGGTCCCTTCCAACCCCTACTATTCTGTGATTCTGTGATTCTGTGATTCTGTAATGTGTTTTGCAGGCAAGGTCACTCCTCTATTCCACTTGTACACAGTACATTTCCAAATCAGTGCACTTCATTTTTGTATTAGTTGCAGAGAAATTACTACTATTTACGTTAATAGATGGGGAGAAGGGAATTAATACAAGAAATTAGTGTCTTCCTGGACTGAACAGGACAGAAATGAATCCAGTGAACATAACTGGAAAACATGGAAGCGCTGGTAGTATTGGCTTGGTTCTCATAAATGACAAGCAGTGGGCGTGTGGGGGTACTGCATGTTATAGCTCCCCTTTCCACTGAATAGGGAAGTGAGCCGTTTGTAGTAGAGTCAATGCATTTGCTATTCCAACCTGTGTTATTCTAACCTTGATTACCAGTACAATGCAATTTCCCCTTTCAGCTTTCCTCTGGTCTTTTCTTGGCTTCTAGCATTCTCTTGATGAGAGGATTGTCTCCAACTGTAGTCTGTTTTGTGTCTTTAAATATTGATTATTCTTCTTCCCTAATCAGGACATATGCTAACCTATTTGTTTTACTGACAAGTTCAAACTCCTTTGTCTTTTGCTTTCATTCTGAGTGTGGGTAAAAATGCTTCTTCCATTTTTTGCAACTGATTGAATAGCCTTGTTTCCTTTCCATGTACAAGGAGGAGAGGAGTTCTTTATCTATAGCCTTGTCCAGATTATTGTTAGTGGGAATTGTTCTCAGGCTTAGAGACTGTCACTCCCTAGTCTCTCAATTGGACTGTAAAAACTCTCATTGCCAGGAACTTTCAGAGAAAATTCTAAAATAGATGTATAATTAAAATACCTCAGAGTAGGTAGACTACTTTTTGCTTACTATAATATACAGGAATACACACTCCTGACATATACATGCAAGTAGATTTTAAGTTCATTCTACAAAGCAGCCTTCCTTTTTCTTGACCCAGCCATTTTCTAAAAGTTGATCACAATTCCCTCCCACAAGACTAGAGGTGAAATCCTCAGTCCTCCAAAGACAACAGAAACATTTACACTGTAAGATCATTTTTTGCCATATATAGCAAGAGGCTGCTGCTGCCTTGAGGGTTATTCCTCTAACTGCTACAACTGCCACTTTCGTCCACTGTAAGTGAACAGAAATGCTGTTTTGAGAACAAGAAGATAGGGACTTTTAACTGATTCTTTTGTGTCCTTATTTACGCAGGTCCTGACCGAGTTAGGTGCACTGTACATGCCTGTAAATATAATTTCAAACCTTCTCATTGTAATTAGCTTACCTGGGAATTCTAAAACTATTATTTGCTTTATTGCATTCTTGTAGGATAGTCTCTAATGGATGTGTATGAAAGAAATGTTATAATATGTTGCTAATAATCCCTAGGAATACTTTGAACAGTCTGAGGGATCACTGCTGAAGTATCTTGAGCAAGATTTCCCACTGCTGTAAGTCTTTAAACTTAAACCAGATGCTTTTCCAGAGTATATGCTGTTCTCATTCAAACTGTGATCCTGAAGATCAAACAAATGGTGAAGTTCATCCACCTGTATTATGTTACAATTCATATGAGATGACAACAAATGGATCCTTCTAGCCTCAAAATCTGTCAGTGTATTAGAACACTTTTTGTAATTTCAGGTGTCGTCCAAACGTCAAAAAACATTTGCTAATTTTACTATTAGTCGTGCACCTCAGCGTATGTTTATTTGTAATGTGTATCTCAGTCCTAGCTCATGAATCTTGTCACTGGCACAATGTCATTGTGCAATGGCAGCTTCTGCCTGGTTTTGTCTGTAGTTGCTCACGGAACAGTTATATATAGATGAAAACTTAAACTACTTAAAATTTCTGGATGACTAGCTTCATTTTTCATGTTACCATGGGACTGAGGTTCTAGAGTAACTAATATTTCCTCATTTCCCTCACAGCTGCTGTTAAATTGGATTAGAACTTAATTTGGGGATCTTTTGTGTTTTGTCCTCTCTACTTTGAGATCAACCCACATGGAAGTTCATCAAACGAAATATCTTGCTTGCAGCACTGCAGTAACTTTCAGTAAACAAGGAAAACATTGAAGTAACTTTGCTAAGGGACTAAAACTGTTCAAATTAATTACAAATGATATCTAAATAGAATTTTAGAAGAGACTGTCTAGACCTACCAAAAAAGAAGGCATTAAATGAAGCTCTACCACTCTGCTATTGGAGAACAGTAATTCTTTCACTCTTCTACATGTAAAATGATTCAGTTAAAAAGAAATGCCTTCCATGTGGATGAATGGTGTGAAAAGGAAAATAGTAAGCGATTACGTTTTTGTAACAAGCAGAAGTTTCAAGCAAGAGAAATACGTGCCTGCTCTAGAGAATAAACCACAAGCAGTAAACAGGAAGTGGTGACTGAGGGCTGGTTTATGTCACCCTCACTCCAAGAAAAATCTGACTCCATTAGCAGCACCAGTAAATCCAGCAGCATTACTTTCAGTAAAAGCTCATATTACATTCTTGCAAGTTGTCGCAATCTGACACTACAGGAATATAGTTTATAAAGTTTATAAGACAGCAGTGAAATGTTTCCCCATGCCTGCTCATCTGCACATTCCTAATGCATCTGAAATACTACTTGAAATACTACTTTTTTTTAAGATCTGTATCTATTCTTGGAGATGAGGTTTTTGTACAGAATTCACACAACATCCTGCATCCCTGATGTTTTTGCACGGTTTTGTTTCTCCCGCTCCCCAACTATTACTGTCCATGTGTACGATTTTACATAGTTCCAAGCACCGACATGGTCAAAAGGTTAATACGTTGCAGGGAAGGAGGAAAGGGTTCCCAAAAAGTTATGAGCCTCCCTAAGGACTTCATAGTAGCTATGATACCTATATTCCTTTTAGATGGTAATATCTGGCAATAGACTTGCATGCTTAAATTATTAGATATGCAATTTACATTCCCCTAGTTTGCTCTCAAAGCCTCACTGTTTTGAAGCAATCTATCGCTCTGTGATAGAAGATGCAGATTTCACTGCTCAGCCTCTGAGCGTCTGGAAATAACCCTCTTTTCTCAAAGGTGCGAAATCATTCTGATTTCTGTACCTTATAGTCTCTTCTGCAAGCTGGCTGTTTCTGAATCCCTTTTGCATTTAGTCTCTTTACCACAAAATACAAAATCCTCTTAACACTTTTTCCCCCAAAACTTACCTTGCAGTATTTTGGTAGCATGATACTAGCTTGCACTGGGCTTTCTTCCCTGGAGCCTGGCATCAGAGTCCAAATGAGGTCATTAATCTAAAAAAGTGTAGTGGTCTCATCCTAGTCTTTGTTATGAACATCTGCGAGTTTACATTGCAGAAACAATACCTCTCGCTCTGTCCACTTCCAGTGTGCTCTGCAGACTCTGCTTGAGAGAAAGTCTCCGGGCTTCAATAGCGGTATTGCTAATGGTCAGGACTGTACAGCTTGAGCAGTGCTGTGTCAGTATCAGGAAGCTTTTACTGTGCCTGGATTCCTGTCAGTGCTACTAATTCAATCACTTACATATGCAATAAATTCACATGAAAAATTAACAAATGCCTAGCCAGCAGCAGTGCCCTCTGTTCTTTCTTTTTTTCTAAAAAAATATGTAGCTTTCTCTTAAATTGATTTGGTTTAATGATTTCTGGATGTTTTCAGCATGTTCTGTATTTCAGCATTTGATTAAAAATAATTTTTTCTTTTATTGCTAAATAGCTTCTCAATATTAATCCATGACATTATGTTATTTAGCTGTTATTTCTAATAGCTTGCATCAGGTTCTCTTCTAATTACATCTGTATCATCCCTTGAATTAAAAGGGTCTCTGCCGATGTTAGAAGCGGGGTATAGCTCAGCAACTTGCAGTGGTCTGTTCCATTCAACTCAAGACCTGTCTGATTTTATTTTATTTTCCATCTCTAAGATCCACTACAGATAATTTTTGTTATGATCATTAGTAGTAATAGCTCTAAAGGCAGCGCAGTGTACAAAGGGAATATGACTCAGGACTCCTCCCTCCTCCTAAACAAGAATCCCCAGGGAATTGAGATCCAAGTATCTTATCTCTCCTTATTAAGTTTTTTGAGAGGTTGGCAATCTTCCCTGGAGAGCTGGTCTGGGATTCTACAAGCAGTAGCCTACAGCTCACATAATTTTATGACAAAGAGCTACATTCAAACCTCAGAACTACTTAAAGCAAAAGCTATGGCCCTTAGCAGCTGTTTTTGTTGAAACTGTTTTTCCTAGCATAGCTTAAGAAATGAGGGTGGAAGTGAACATATATGTTGCCCTCTACCCATGGGGCAGACTAAGATTCATACCAGTTATGAAGGTGCAGTCTGATTCTGCAGAGACAGAATGTCAGACAGCTGAAGACCACAGTGATATTGAGGACACCTTTTGCATGTTCCTTCTCCCGTAGAAGTGATCGAACGGCTGGGGCTGTGTGTCTCATAGCTGTCTTAACTGGCTGGCCCACTCTCATGGCTGCTTTTTGACACTGTAACAAACTAAGAATCACATGGCCAAGGAGGTGTTCCAGGTATTATACAGGTGTTAATATTAAATTCCAGTGTTCACTGAAGTATTTCATCTGGATTTAGTTGTGGAAACTAAAATATTGTAATTGTCTAGAAAATGTCTATTTCTGAGGGCCTTAACTCTTTCATCAGGTATCAGACAGTCTTTGAGACGTTATCTCATTCTGTGCCTCAAAATTTCAGGTAGCCTGCTAATTACCGTGTTAGGAACCCTTCCATGCTCCAGGTGGTGTGCTCTGTTGTTCATGGCTCTCTTCTGAGAATTATTGAAAATGGTTCTAATGTTTTTAATAAACTCTTTCACCTCATACCTTTTCACAACTCTGTATCTTGAAAAGCCACTTTGAAAATGTTATCAGTACAGTAGTTATTTTTTTGCATCCCATTGCTCAATACAAGTCTGTTCCTTGTCCTCTTACAATTATCGTATTATGCGTTATTAGCCTTAGAAAGCCACCCTGAGACCAAATCATCTTGGTTTAGAAAAATACTAGGTGTATCTATTACACTACATTGTTATTTTTTCTGCATTGTATGTGAAAAATGGAGAAACCGAATAATGTTTCACTGTAAGTGACAGGTAAAGAAGACTTTCTAACCAAAGTCAGCAATGTTGGCTTGCTCCTGAAGATTATATCGTTTGTTAGTGTGTCCCAATGCACCAAACTGATTTGTGGAAATCAAGACTGAGCTCATAGCGTCATTACATTTGTCATACCTCTTTTATTACCGTTTATTACAGATTTTGAGTACACAACAATTATGAACTAATGCATTGAATGAAGTGCATTACAGTCGATTAGCCAGACATAGCTGGGATTAGACTGGGACACACTGGTGAAAAAAATTTGTTCTAGTTTCACAGCACCAATGGGTAAAATCACAGGGGCTTCCTGTGCTATCTGCTAAACTGTGTTCAACCAGCTCCACTCTTAAAGCTCTGACACCTCGCTCGGGTACTGAGCCTGGTTCAGAAGGAGATTTTCCTCCTCCTCACCCCCGTGGCTGGGGGTTCGACCCTGCCTTCCTGTCCCCGCTTCCATGGTGTGACTTGCGTGCCCAGTGCTGTGAGCTGTTACAGGGCAGGATGCTCCTGACCGGATTCTGCTTCAGAGTTCCTTTGTTATTTTTACTTATCCACTTATGGTTCTCAGTTACTGTAGTACTCCTCTGCTTCTCTCCTCTTACACAAACCATTGTTCTATCCATGTCTTATCAGCAATATCCCAGAAGGAAGAGTTAAATCTGCTCAGCCACGTTTCCATGTTTTGAAGTGAGCCCTCTTACATGTGGAATTCCATTATCTCTATGTATCTTCTAACTCCCCTACCAATTCAGTCATGTGAAGTGCACTGAATCCTGTAGCGTGCTGTTACACTATCCTTTCTGTGTGAAATCTGACAAAAAGTTTGGATTCAAATCTAAAGGTTACTTTTAAGATGAATTTTCATTTTTATCAGAATAAAAAAATCAGCTTAGGAATTGGAAACAAAAGTGGTCTCCATAACTGTGTGAACATGCACTTGTATATATTTTAATACACCTGGATAGTACGCTGTGAGGATGGAAGTGCTTTTATTCCTGTCTTACCGATGGAGAACAGAGGCACATAAACAGTAAGTGCCTGGTCCAAGTGCATGTAGAAAATCTGTGGCAACAGCAAAGCAGGAACTTAACCCCAGATCCCCCTGTAGTGCTGCTGTAACCATTGGAGGTTACTTCATTGTGCATGTGGATCCAGAAAGTTATCGGTCAGAACTTGCATTTAAATAAAAATACAGTCCATTTGGGTTTGGTCTAGTGTGAATGAATTGTAACCAGCAGGTAAGATCCTGTGCGATTCCAGTGAAGGACTTAAGACCTGGCACATGCACAGTTGGGAGAATCTCATCTTTGCTGGGGAAACGGACTTCAGTTGTTGTAACTGTCCTGCCAGTGCCCTTCCCACACACTGAACTGTCAGGTAAGGGAGGCCCTTTGTGCCCCCCCACAGCTGATTAAACTAGGTCTTTGAACTTCTCTTTCTCCCCGGATCTGAGCCAAGTGTTGCCTTTTTCAAATCCAGTCAGAAAACAAGTTTCACAAAAATTGCATAGTAGATTGAGTGCTTTTCTCATCTAACCTACTGGAAGAAAAGATCTAACAATAATGGAACCTGCCTTTCTTATAGACAGAATAGATCATATTTAAAACCCTTCAAATTGTACAATCGGTATTTGAATCCTTCAATTGTTTCTGCGGAAAGTAGGAAATGTACCAGATACAAATGGAGTGAAAACAGGTACAAATCCCCAAAGCAGACTTTAGCTTACTTCTATAATAGTTATTTCTCTGTGTTCAAAGAAAGAAGATAGCCCTTTTAAGACTACTTTGAGGCGGGGAACAATGCGTCCTACTGTGAAAGATTCTAAGCCAAATCTTGATTGCACTGAAATTAACAGTATCTTTGTAATTGATTTTACTGGAACCAGGATTTCGGGATTTCACTGGATGGGGGAGTAGATGAACATAGAGTAGCACCTTTTTAAATGAATCTTTCAGTACATGAGTACGTGGTGCCATGATACTCTGCCAGTAATAAGTATCAGTAAGAAGGTGACATAGGACAGAAATCTACTATGAATTTCCTGGTTTGAAATTGCGCTTCTCATATTTCAGAAATTATTTTACTGCTTATAAACACAAATTCTGATGGAATGCCCAAAACTAAAACTGGAAGGAAACAAATGGTAACCAGATACACTAAATAACTGTTTCCCCTGTTCTTTAGTGAGAGCCTGTAAATATAAGTCAGAGCAGAGTTTATTTAATGCCTGTAATATATTCATTTTGTCCTTTATGAAAATTATTTCATTATTTGAGAAGAAACAAATGACAAGTGTAGACAAACTCTTAAACAGCTATTCTGTTGCTTTTCATGAAATGTCAGTTATAAAGAATAAAAAAAAACCATGAAAAAATATAGATGCATAATGGTCTCTGACTAGTAAACTTAAGAGTATTCTGTAAAGTATTAGCAGGCCTTAGATAGGTATGTACTGTCAGTTGAAGTGGGAATGATAGTCCAGCCATCATCTCAGTGGTTTCAAATTAAAACATAAACCAGAATTTGTTATATAAATGTCATAGTGAAAGAACTAACAGTGCTAAGTTTCCACTTGTAGATGAGCATAAATGTGTTTCTTTTGCACTCCTTGCTGACCACTGTCCAAAAGATTATGCAGCTGAAGCAACTACTTTCTTGTCTGCTGAATGCTAGGTAGTATTTTAATTTTTAGAACTGATGATTTAGCAAGAAAGACTAGAAATCAAAGAATGCCTGTCGCCAGTGATATATCGAAAGCACCATGCAGGCATTCAACTCATCAGAGGTGAAAAAAAATGTTGATTGATTCTGAATTAGTGTAAGGCAAGCATACTCTTTCTTTGTTAAAAGAGCTGTGCAAAATTCAGTAAAAACCTTATTATTCCCAAGTTTTACATTTGCAATTCTTCAGCCAGTTGCAGTTGTCCAGTGGGCACACCTATGTACATACATCTTAGCCATTTTACAAACTTTGTCTTGCCATATGTAGTCTTTCCAGTCTGTGTCTATCATGTCTGGTTGGCCACTTCAGAAACGTGATCCTTCTGCTCCCTAATTCTGCAAATGACACTTACACAGGATGGAACTTCAGCGAAGTTTGTGTGCAAAAAGGAATAGCAAATACTCTCATTTGTAAATTCACATAAAATTACTTTGCTTGGTGCTTAGCAAATACACAGAATATATATGTAACAACCTGAATGTACAGTTTTTTCTGTGATGATTAATGAGTCTAAGTTAATCATTTGGAATTTTATTTGAAATTTTATTTCTGATACTCGTCAGTGACTACTTGAGGAAAACACTGTGAAATTTTGTTACTCTGACAACTATAAAACACGCTGGAAATAAGCATTAATTTTTTGTGTACTGGCAGGAAAAAGTACTTAACTCATCAAATGATCATCCTATTTCCTTGCTCGGTAAATTTAGCAATATGCTTTTGCATAGCGATCTCACCTATTTGGAAACTGCAGCACAGCAACTGCTAGCAAAAGAGAGCTCTAAGGCTTATAATGATGTTATTAAGTTGTGAGGGAGCGTTCATGGACATCTGCCTGCCCGATACATTGAGGGATGCAAGTCACAGCCATCATGACCTGACATGGGACAGGAACACCAGCAATCGGATCCTGAAGTAGTTTTATGAGCCTGACTTAACCCAGAAATAATTTTCTGACTCATTCTACTAGAAGGGACATAGGACCGACTCTAAGTCATAGTCTAAGTCATAAGACATAAGGCTTTATGACCCTTCAAAGAGAATAGTCCAAAGTGAATTCCGTAGATTTTCCTGACTAGGGCTGCAAAACAGAGCACTGAGTTCTCTTATTTAAGAGCATGTGCTCTAAATAATGACCGTTGCTTTTATTTTTGGAGCTCAGGAGAGAAAAGTGAGATTGCTGTAATATGGAGAAAAAGCTGTATCCTGGCTCTGCTGAGGTCAGGGAAAATATCCCTACAGGTTCTGCTGGGTTCTGGTTTAGATCCTCATACACACACACTTCAGCCGTTACTAAAATAAATTTAAGCTTACTGTTACACAGTGTTAACACAGCTGGTGATTTCAAACCCTCAGTGCCTGCTTGTGGGAACGTGAATACAAATGGGGAAAAGCTTCAGTGTTTCTAGCATGAACCATTGAGTTTAGCTGTATGGGGGAAATACATTTCCTCTGACTATTAAGGTTTTATGTGTAGCAAAACTATCAGTTCAGCTGAGTGGGAGACTCGATAAGGAAGCTGGCAGAGTATTCAAACTGTAAAGCTCAGCTCTATAAGTAGTCAGAACGATGTTTTGCACGAGGCAATGGGAGGAGAAGTGAGACTAATTTGTCAGTGCCTCTGTAGCTCTCAGCAGAAGCTTACTGAAGCTGTGAAGACAATCGAGCCCTCCACAGCCATAACAGGAAGACTTTTGAGTTCCTGAAGTTGAGGATTTTGGTCTTACTGACCAAGAGTCTGGGTTTGTTTCTGCTAAGTCAGAGAAATTTCAGAAGACAAGGAGGGTGTTGTTGCTGGATTACTGAAGTTCAGTCTTCTGAACAGTCACAGTCAACATGTCATCCAAAGTCTTTCATAAATTGACTGTGTTTCATCTTTAAAGTAATTGGGGTTTTTTGCCTCCACTATTCCAGTTGAAAGGCTATTGGAAATCTTCATTGGTCTAATGATGAGAAACCTTCTTCTAATTTCCAACCCAAATTTATTCACAGCCGGTTAATATCCATTTGTTCCCATGCCAGTTGTGTCCTTAGCTAATTTGGGTTTTTCCATATCTGGTGTTTATCTCCCTGATGCATTTACATGTTGTGATTATGCTGCTGCTGAGCCGTCACTTTGCTCAACAAAATAAGCCAAAATCTTTTGGTATCTTCTCATAGATAGACTTTCCCTTCTGCTTGATCATCCTTCTTTGGACCCGTTTCCATGCCTCTCTTCTTGACCAGACCTGTACAAGATTGTCAGTTGAAAATTTGCTAGTGGCATCGATATTTTCCTGACTATTCTGGAAAAAATCTTCTAAAACTAGAACTGCATCTGTCTTTTTTATGGATGTATCATATTGATGGCTTATAGTCATCTTGTATGTGCAAGTCTGTCTTCTTAATAATTTCTAAATGATAGTTTACAGCTTAGGGTAGACATTTTTTAATTGATGTTCAACAGCATATCGTGCTGTTAAATTCAGTTGTATTTGTATGTTGAAGTTCAATAGTAACCTGAAACTCATCAGTACTGATGATGTTTCCCAGCACTGACTAATCAACATCTTCCTGTTTCTGGTACATTTATGGATGGAACATCAGCCATCAGTTCCAACAGCCATCCACGAAGACCTTCCCCGTTAAACTTTCCTCAGTCTGACAGTCCATCCTTTAATGCTCTATTTATTGTTTCCCCATGAATGAGTTTCTTGCCCTCTTTACAGATTTTTTACTACTCCTTATTTTTTCTAGTTTCACTAATAATTTCTTTTGTGGCACCATAACAAATGCTTACCAAAGATCATATAGATCAAGTCAGTTACATCTCCCTTGCCTAAAAACCCAGTTATGATAAGAGAAAGTGCTGTCAAGTCAGCCTGACATTATCTTCTCTTGATAAATTCAAATAGCACTGTTTCCATTTTTCTGTGAGTGTTTAATTTTCCTTAAAGTCTGTCCCCTAAAACCTTGCATATTATGGATAGCCTTGTGTGCATCTGTTAGTCGTATTACCATTTTTCTCACCTTATCTTAAATCTTGACATGTTTTGTAGTGTCCTGTCATATGACACCAGGTCCAGATTCATAACTAGACTACTAAATATTTGCTACCAAGTCTTCGATTTTGTATACCAGTTCCATCAGCAGTTTGGGATAGAGATTATAAAGTGTATCTCTGCATGAGCTTTTGCTTCACACATCTGTAACAACTGCAGCATTCATACACTCATAACCATTTTAGGTTTGCACCATAAATTAGGTTATCCATAATATGAATGCCACTTTGAGCACGTTTTGCTTCCCCCCCTCCCCTTCTTAATCATGTAACTGAAAAACTTTCAAGACTTCTTTTACTATACTTCCAAGATCTAAATAAGCTTTACTTTCGGCAACTTGCACTTTTTCCTTCTGCCTTTGAGGAGCACTTTATCTCCATTCCTTGGGTGTTCTTGGCTTAGTCTTAACATGTAAATAATTGAAAATGTTAGCTCTGAAGCTTCTTACAAAATTTTCCTGTGCTTTCTTGGGATCCATGTTCCTAATGTGACCAACACATTTGGTTTTCTGCCTTTCCTGAACAACACATAATCTTTTCTTGTGGGTGCTCCAGGGATAAGTGCTCATTCACTGTTTCCATGTTGTGTCCAGATGTTTACTAATAATTCAGATTCTTTTGGTTTGTTGCACAGGTTCAGGCAAGCCTATGCATCCCTCCCATTTTTATCTACCTTGCCACATTGTCTACATTACCTGGATTAAGTACAGTGGTGATATTAACAATATTTTCTACTGTTCACAAGAATAACAGCACTCCCTTCCTAGTTTCCATTCCTTTGCCTATTTTTCTCTGTTGTGCATCATCATTTTCCTCCTTTTTTTATCTAACATTCTTCCTTGTATGCCTTTTTCAAAGCCTTCTTAAAATTGTCCTTGTTCTTGGAAGGAGTGTTAGATGACATCAGCAAAAGATAGAAAAACTCGTCCACATCTGAAGCGTGTAACTGGAAAATTATATTCCTTGTTAAACTTCAGCAAATGACAGCAGAAATAACTTGTCACTTTGATGTGACACATGACAAGCTACACTTGTTATTATTTCATTAATCACTTCTATGACATTTCTGTCATTACTTCTATGACAATAGTGTCTGAGGCCTTAGTGAAGACTAAGGCCATCCTTCTACTTTACATAAATAATATTAATCTGTTCTTCTCTGTAAAATACCAGATACTGACTTTTTTTCAGGTCTTCCTATTAGAGGATGTTCCCTTGGATTTTAAAAAGCTCTGACAGACTACTATCCCATCAAAATGTGATATTTTCAGTTTTACATGATACTCAAAAATACTCAAAAAGCTTCTATTTATTGTAGTCTTTGCTTATTCCTACACTAATATTAGCAAACTTGACCTTGATAAATTGTGTGAACTTAAACTCTAACATTCAGTGTTACTTATTGAGAAACAGATCTCTATATTACAGTATAGGCTTAAACAGGCAAGCATTATCTCTCAATTGACTTGTAATGAACAGTGAGTAAGAGGTCCTGAACCTTTTTCTTGATACACGTACCAGTTAGAAAATGTTGACTTAGAAAATACAATTTGTAACAGCTTTTCTGCCCCTACTCAGGACGTGCTGTATTCCCTACTTTACACAGTAACTTTGGAACCCAACTGGTGACATTAGGAAGACGGGGATTAACATGAAAAAGGCTTGGAAGCCAAATTATTCTCTTATTTACATCAGTATAATTTCCACTTACATTCATTCACGTAAAGATAGATACAGTTGGCTTTAATGTTGGTCAGGCAAATTTTAAAATTTGTTTCTTCAGCTTTTGAAAACTAGTCTGTAAAGCAAGCGATTGATCTAAGGAAAAAAAAAAACACAAAAAAAAAAAACAAAGAAAATTTTGACTGGTCCTAAAATAAACGCATGTCAAAATCATTCTGAAGTTATCATTTCTAAACATCAGTGGATAAAAGTATTTGAATTTCTTTTATGTATCTCACAACAGAAGACAAAGTCTTAATGGAATCAAGAAAGATTGTTTGTCTGAATTCATTGCACAGTACTTTCGTTATCACATATCTTTTTGTTATTATACTGACAGATTCTAAATGTATAGCTGTTATTTTGTATCTTAATTGAAAAATGCTGTCCAAAGACGTTTGTATTCATGTAACTTGTATTATATTCAGCATCCATATTAGGACAAGAGATGTTTTAAGGAACTGACATGAAGTTGAGAGTGGTAAGTTACCAGAAGATAGTAGACTGCTCTAAGGAAGGGGACATGAGGCAGTAGAGTGTTTCCGTATTTTACAGAGAAAGTCACAAAGACTGTAGTGTGGTTATTTTTCTATAGCAATTGCCAACGCAGATAAGCACGTGAGAAAACAGTTCACTGACATTGGTTTACCCTACATACGTGTTGTAGTGGCTGTAGGCAAAAACTCAAGTTACTCTTTTAAAGCCAGCTACTTTCCTTTTCTTGGTGGTCCCCTGTTGTCTTCTACTCTAGATTTAGTTTGTGAGCAGTGAGTTTTGCTGTTAGTAAAGTCCTCACCTATCTGTTTGCGTCTTTCTACTTCTGGCAGTGAATTTCACTGTGGACCATTTTTGCCTTGTGAGCAAGTGTGCTGAGAGGTGACCCAGACCCTGCTGCATGTAGCATGTGGTCATGACATGGGCAGCATAAATGAAACTGCAGTGCAAATGTGGTAGGAGGAAAAACATCTCAGGAAAGCCTTTGAACCCAGATAAGGAGGAGAAAATGAACAAATAGGACAGAGTGAGAGAAGAAACACTGGCAAATCTGTCTGAGTGTTTTGATAGGCCATGGAGAAGTGGAAGGAGGAAACTTGGGGCTCACATCTATTATGCCAGCCCAACAGAAGTTAAAAATGTTTGGGAGGAACTTCAGTAATGTTGAGACATGTGACTAATCGTGCAAACTGGAAAAATCACATTCAGGGGCTAATGTTAAACTTTGGGTTGTGTTTTCTATTCATGGGGATAGGTAACCTCATGAGACATGAGTTTTTTTCCATCCAGTACAGTTAAGTTTCAATTACTTGATATTTTAATATTTAATTTATTTACATGCAAATAAACCATTGGAAGTGAAACTCATGTCCCAGTGACTCAGAATTTCAAAAGCCTGAGAAGGAAGCAATGAAATATCATACTGTTCATAATAATTGTAACCTGGTAGAAGAATTTGCTGAATATGGTCTTTATGATCTTTAGGCATTTTGTTAGTAATGTTACTGGACAATGATAAAAATGTATAACAACAGAAAGTCACCTCCAAGTTTACATGTCATGATGCCTGATTTCTCACAGTTTTGCAGTATCAGCTATTTCTGAAATAGACTGTGCAAACTTACATTTTGTGATACAAACAACTAGTAGATACTTCCTGTATCTTGATTACATTTCCGAGTATGTAAGAAAAAAAAGGTGGTCAGATTCATTCTAAGTACTATTCCAATGTTTTGACCATTTTCATTTCTAACTATTGCAAAAAGGGTAGCAAATCAAACTACATAGATGGTTTTAAACAGACTATTGTTTAGACATCAACCCCCTTTTTTTTTTAAGTTTCTGGAGAATCAGCTTGTTTAGAAACAAGATTATTATAAATTCAGAATTATTTTCTACAGATGAATGTTTATGAGACTGCATTTTCTAAAGCGGACTCTAAATTTATGTAAATGGTTATCTTATCTTTCCTATCTTTTCATGCACCTTGTCCTACTTGGATATTTCATCCTGACCTAGCTTGTGGACTTTTTTCCAACTCTTCGGCCTCCTCCTTTGCATAGCAGTTGCAAGTTTCATCTACATTCTTCCATTCTGAGACTGCTGGCCCGCCTTTTTCTTTTTCTGATATATTAACAGTGGGCCTTATTAAAGTAATTACTTTTGAAAGGTGAGTAAGCCTAAACTTTCAAACAAGTACAGGCTAAGGAGAGCTACAAAAAGAGACTCTCTCTGTATTTGCTGTTGATCATCAATCCTTGGGTTTAGTAGTTGTGCAGGTGCATTTTAGTATATTTGAAAACATGATTTAAAAAAGAAAAGTAACTGCTCTTCAAGCTTAGTGTATGTGCTAGGTAATCGGAGCAGACAGCGTAGGTGGGACAAAATGGATGCATGGAAATGTGACTGGGCTTGCTGAAGCTATGCGCTGAAGCTGGAGGTAAAATCCGTATTTCTAGATGTGTAGTTTAAAGAACTAGCAACTGCATTGTGCTGTCATACATTGTGACTATAGTGGCAGATTTCAAAAAAATACAGAATAATTTATCGAGTAAACAGTGCCTCTTCTGTGAAAGCTATATCCTGGGTTTAGACTAACATATTTACATAAAAAAATGGCAGTGCTAGGGACTGTTGTTTTTCTATGTTTTGAATGAATTTAATTCTAGAATAGAGAGATGGATCCTTATTTAGTCAGTAAGAGTTCCTCTTAATTTGCATCCAGCAAAAATACACTGTGTGCCAAGAGTTTCTGAGCTTTTGCAAGATTTTCTGCTAGGTTCTTGTAAAACTGCCTAACAGCTTCAAGGAACGCTTCTCCATACTGACATTACAAATACTCGCAATTCATACAGTTTCAGTACACGTCTTAGGCAAAAGCAGTATTATCACCTACTTTCTTTGAATGAACTTCTTTCAATGAAAGCGAGCTCATTATTTTTAGCTTGTTTCATTTATAAGCAGCTCATAATCTGCTGTTCAAAACTTGAAAAGCTCCTAGTGAATAACTGGAAAATATCAAGACAAAAGGGAAAACATGCCACCATAAACACTGCCCTAGTATTGTGAGTACTTTTAGAAAAGGCTTGTAATAATGAAAAATTATCAGTTTATCATAACGCAATTTCAGCTAGGCTAGGAGTTATGATTCATCAACATCACTAGGGATCAGTTAGCATTCCAGCTATGCACCCAGATTTTTAGAATTTTGTAGCTCAAAGTTATTAAGTTTATGTTGATCTCAACAGCTGAGCAAAGATTCAGTTTAGCCTTGAATTCAATTTTATGTTGTGCATATTCTTTGTGGGCTGTTTTATTCATGTACAAAATGCATAGCTGAAGGATTACTTTTTTATTAATAATTGATTAATAGCTTGGGTTTTATTTATTTTAGGTGTCAGTGTAGCCAACACTATCACAGTTACCAAATAAACAAAGATGGTCCTTGCATCTGCAGCTAATCTTGTGACAGTTCTGCTTCACTTCTCCCAGTGAGTTAGCTGTGTCTTAAGTGCTGCGAAATCAGTGCAAAAACGTTTTTTATAACTTCTAAAATATTTAGCTACACTTTTCAGGCCCAGTAAAACACGTGAAGCCCTTGAGGTTTCATCTTGCAAGAATTTTCATGTGTACATAGTTATTTTTCTGTAGACCCGCTACGATCACATAGGTATGTGTTTTACGACTGAAATCTTACTGAAATGTGAATGATTAATATGAATCATTTCATGTAAATATGAAATGACAATGGTAGAATGGTAAATATCTTAAATAATACTGAACACAACGCAAAAATTAAGGGTGGGAAGTTGACTGCCTATGCAATTAAAAGTTTAGGAGAGTGGCAGTCTGATCTGGAACTTGGCCAAGGCATTGCGACCAAAAAGCCTGTTCTTGCGAATAAGTGCCAGAGGAACTCTGATAGCCATGTGTGGTCAAGATTTATGCTTTGTCTAAATTAAGCCATCTCAAAACATAACACTGCCATACATAAAATCCCATGCAACATTTGGCGAGGCACTTCTGTTCAGGCATTTGTGCTGGAGAAAGCTGACTATATACATAGCATTTGAAAGCATTTATTTTGAATTTCCTAGGAAGCCAAATGCTACTGAAAATCCCATTCTATGATTGTAATTTACCCTCTATCCATTTATAGAACTCTCATAAGTCAGTGGGAGGGACCGGTACCAGGTATATAATATACTGTAAGAATTTTAAAACATCTTCTTGTTGGTTGTTAAAATGATAGACGTTTTAGAACAGTGACTGTGGGATGAACTCAGCTCATGTTCTGCTTCCATCTGCCCTGCTACTGTTTCCTTAAAGAAGATGGAAAACAGCACACACTGGGTTGCACACATTGTCCTAAGAGAGAAATACTCTCTCACACCTGTACAGTTCACCATTTAGACTCGGTTCTTCTGCCATATCTGTGTGAGCCCAGGGTGTGCTGCTGTAACCATCAGATTTGTCCTGTCAGAGCCTAAGTTTAATGAATTAAACAGGACTTTGTACATAACTGAAGTTGCATGTTTGTAGGCAAACAGTCTGTGCATCTCACCTGAAGTTCTCTTTCTCATGCAAAAGCCCCATCTTAAAGGCCCAGGCTTCAGGAGGTAGCTACGTGCATTTGAACATATGCCAGTCCCTGTCATGATTCAGACAGTTATGTGTAAATGGAACAGGCTGGTAAATACAGCTAAATCAAATGCTTGTGCTTATTATGATAGTGAAACAGCTTTGAAACAGCTCCTGTGGCACTGTACTTCTCTGCATCCTATTTCTGTTTGTGGTGCTGGCTTTGCAGAAGGCCACTCTGCCTTTCTCCTGGTATTTTACGAGAAAGCATGTGGTACACAAGTAACACAAAAGCTGGCCCTATAGAAAGGTACCTGGAAATGTAAAGACAGTGGTTGAACCAGTAACATACCTTCTGTTCAGATTTTTTTTTTCCCTTTTTTTTTTTTACTGACTCTAGAATTTTAGCTTAGGACCTCTCTCGTATTTCTGTGTAAACAGAAAGAGGGAAATCCAAACCTAGGTCATTGGAATAAACTACATGATTTTTTGTGATTCAGAAAAAATAAAAACCAATCTATACTACAAAGTAAAAATTAAGAAGAGATACACATATTATGGACTGATGTAGTAAAGGACTTTAGGTGCTTGCTGGACTTCAGCAGTGCTTAAATACAAAGTATATTTCATCTGCGCTTGCAGACTTTACTGACCTTAGTCAGAAATTCCCCACTGAAGCTGATAATGCTTGATGCCTATTGAAGACAGGTAAATTCTCAGTCTCTGTAACTACGCCTTATTACACTGTTACAGTTGTTAATGTTCTCACCTGTCAGAAGCCTTCCAAGAATTAGCTGAGTTACAGCAGGTTATTAGTAAAACATCGGCTCTATAAACACCTTTTAAAGTAATTGAGCTAAGGACTATTATTTCTGCAAATTTTAAATTGACATCTGAGAGCAAAACACTAGGAAAAAGGGAAATGATGACTGCCATTCTAAATCGGATCCTACATTTGATCACAGTAACTTCAGAAGAGATTTTGCCTTAAAGACTGTAGGATCAGGCATTACATATTGGCACATCCTTTTGCATTTGGATGTATAAAGTTGGATGCTTAAGTACCCAGGTAGGGACCAGCTAAACACTCCAATTTCAGTTAAAGAAGCGGAAGCTCTGTGAGTGCTCAATGTCTTTAAAAACAAGATTGTTTTTGTTTTGGAGTCCAGGTATTGACTCAGGTGCCTGACTGAATCCACACAAGTTTGGATGGTTTTATGGTTCACGTTATCTTAGACTGGCAGGTAATTGCGAATACTTCTCCTAAGTTAGTCAAAGTCTTACCAGAAGTCTTGGAGATATTTAGCAAGGACCCGTAATGCTTAGGAAGTGCTGTTAGCATGCGGTTTGATACTGTACTTGTATGGCAACTTTGATAGATAGTGTTCCAACATGGTTTAATAAACATTGCAGTAGATCATTTCATTGCAAAGAATTGAGCTCTTTATTGTCTTTGCCTGACTCGCTTAAAGGCTGTAATTAAGCATATAGTAAACGTTAAAATCTCTTCTAATGCTTTAGGCTGTTTTAGGTGTTATATGAAAAACATTAAGGCTTCCTGTTTGGACAAAAATATACTAAAAAGTTTGGTTGATGAACTCGGGTGGGTTTTTATTTCTAACAATGACAAATGTACTTAGTACGAACAGTATTTTGAATTCAGCAAACCCTTTAAGATAATGTGGTGAGAATTTGATTACATTTGAGCTAGAAAAATAAACATATTTTGAAAGAAAAAATTTAAAGGACATCAGTAACAACATATTTGCATGTTTTGACCTGATTTTTCTATTGCAAATTTGATTTCAACCTTTTAAGGACTCAGAAGATTTACAATGGTGCCAGACACCTTAATATTGCATTACATTTCCTTTTAAAAAGTGTTGTACGTTGGCTGAAACCTTGCAATCTATTTCTCATAGCAAAGAACTGCTTTCTTAAGGGTATAAATACCTATTTGGCAATGCCTAATTCAATATCATTAGTTACAGAATTGTTTTTGTGTTACTGTAACACAATGCATACTTTAACCTTATTAGCGGAAATAAGTAGTAATATGTATACTCCTTCCATTGATTACAGTTCTCGTTAAAACCTGTTTCCTCTCCTATCACAAGCAATATTATGGCACATTATTTATCATTGTTGAGATCAGATAACGCAAACACGGAAGAGTAACTGGTATCATTCAGTTCTGGAAAACAGAGTGCTGAATCAGAGTCCTCACTTCACTCACCTATATTGTACACAGCCCCGTGTTTGACATTGACTTAAGTTTAATGTCCCTGACGACCCTTCAGGAGATTTTTAAATGCTGTGCAGAATCATACCAAGCAGAAGCGGTCAGCTTACACTCAGTAAAGCTGCAGTTTCTCTGTGAACAGCCTTAGTACTAGCAACACTGCACGCAAGGCTGGTGCCACGGTACGTGATGAAAGCATTTGATCATTCCTGGCAATGAACACAAACCCAGATTGGGTCCAAACGCAATGAAATTAATTTGGGAGATCAGTGTAAACCTTTACTCCACTTTGGCATTTCCTCCCCCTTCAAAACAGACTTGGCTTTCCAAGGAAGAGCCATGTGAAGGAGGGCAGGAGTCAAGGTTAAAGTCATCACGTCCAAGGCACTAGTATGTTCTTATCGGGGAGAGGCACTGTCTGCTCTGGTGATATGGATCGATAGGATCACGAGACAAGATTTCTGCCTAAAATGTTGAAGTCACTTAGACATGTGTTTGAATTCATTCTACAAAGTCATCCCGGGGCTTAGCAAAACCAACCCTCATCCTGTGTTGGGAGGGAAGAATAGAAGCCCAACACCTTTGAACACCACACTGTGCAAATCAACGGCTTTAGCGGGGCATGAAATCTTGGCAGATTTTGCAAAGCAAGCGCTCTGTCTTTTCCCTTTTTGTTTGCCCTTCACTTGACATACAGGAAGAGATGCATCAAGAGGATGGCAGGAGACATGTGTCACTTAACGCATGCCATACCAACGTTTGCCCCGGAACGCCCCCTCGAATCTGTTTGAACAAGCAGGCATAACAAATGAATAAACACGCCCGACACTTCACCTGGTGACAAAGTTGGCAGAACCCCTTTTCCATCCTCCCCCTCGAGCCGAGCTAGTCCCGACGCAAGCCGTTCCCCTCCGCCTCGAGCTGGCGAGCCACGACCAGGCTGCACCAGCTCACTTGTTGCACGGTGCCAAGGGGCCACCTCCCCTCCGCTCAACCCCGCCAACTCCACCGGACCGCGCCGCGGCGGGGCGTCCCCTGCCCGGCTTACCTGCATGTGGCCCTGGTACATCCTGCCCGCCCGGTCCCGCTGCCCCGCAGGCCGGCGGGCTGCCTGGGCGCTGGGCGGGGGCACCGCTCCTGGGCGCTCGGCTGCAAGAAAGAAAGAAAGGGGGGAAAAACAAAAAAAAAAAAAAAGGAAAAAAGCCTAACCCTGAAACCCTGAAAGAGCGTTGCTTTTTTTTTGTTTTGCCAAAGCTGCGGTTTGTCCTGGAAGCTCCGCTACTGCCGCCCGTAACCCGGCGCTGCGGGCTGCGCGCTCCCCTCCGCTCTTTCCCTCTCCGCGCTCGCTGCGGTGCTGCAGACCGCACGGCAGCCGCTCCGTCCCTCGCGGGGTGCCGGCGGGAGGTGGGCCGGACCCGGGCGGCGGGGCCGCCGGG